>Ga0209382_10004568_pt1 | contig 18451 bp, 14 predicted proteins | sample SoiMetdeltSBSDD5_FD_187599 | JGI IMG/M metagenome (GOLD analysis project Ga0209382, IMG submission 187599) | Bulk soil microbial communities from a Populus tree surrounding site in Tennessee, USA - Soil MetaG P. deltoides SBSDD5 (SPAdes) (version 2) | ecosystem: Environmental > Terrestrial >...
CTCCGGGCACCACCAGCAGCGAGAGCTTGTCGCCCTCCGGCAGGTGCGACGCCAGCCGGTCCGGGAGGAAGGTGGACGACCAGTCGCCCGCCGCCGCCGGGAGCGGCGCGAGCACGGCCAGCGCTGCGATCAGCCGGAGCACCCTCGAGCCCCCTTCGGGCAGACGGGCGGATGCTCTCGCGGGGTCGTTCGCCCGTCAACGGCCTTCCCGGGCGTGGGCGGTTCCCCGGGAGCGGGCAAGCTGGTAGAGCCGTGGGACGTGGGAGAGGTCACCGTCATCGGCGGCGGGCTCGCCGGCACCGAATGCGCCTACCAGCTGGCCAGGCTGGGGCACCGGGTGGCGCTGCGCGAGATGAAGCCGCTGAAGCGGTCGCCGGCGCACAAGAGCGACCGGCTGGCGGAGCTGGTGTGCTCCAACTCCTTCCGCTCCGACAACCCGGAGAGCGCGATCGGCATGCTCCACCAGGAGCTGCGCTGGGCGGGGTCGATGATCCTGGCCTCCGCGGACGCGCACCGGGTGCCGGCCGGCGACGCGCTGGCGGTGGACCGGGAGGGGTTCGCCGCCGCGGTCACCGGAGCGCTGGCGTCGGAGGCGGGCGTCCAGCTCGTCCCGGGCGAGGTGACGGAACTTCCGGAGGGCGTGGTGGTCATAGCCACCGGGCCACTCACTACGGATGCGCTGACGCGGGCGCTGGCGCCCCTGGTCGGCGAGAAGCTCTATTTCTACGATGCCATCGCCCCCATCGTCTCCGCGGACTCCATCGACCTCTCCATCGCCTTCCGGCAAAGCCGCTACGGCAAGGGCGGCGGCGACGACTACCTCAACCTCCCGATGACCGAGGCCGAATACGAGGCGTTCGTGAACGAGGTCGTCCACGGGCAGCAGGTGGTCCCCCACGAGTTCGAGGAGGCCCGCTTCTTCGAGGGCTGCCTGCCGATCGAGGTGATGGCCGGCCGGGGGAGGGACGTGCTGGCGTTCGGGCCGATGAAGCCGGTGGGCCTGACGGACCCGCGCACCGGGAAGCGGCCGCACGCGGTGGTGCAGCTGCGGATGGAGGACCGGGCGGGGACCGCCTACAACCTGGTGGGCTTCCAGACGCGGCTGTCGTGGCCGGAGCAGAAGCGGATCTTCCGGGAGCGCATCCCGGGCCTGAAGGACGCGGAGTTCCTCCGGATGGGGCAGATCCACCGGAACACGTTCATCGACTCGCCGCGGCTGCTGTCGAAGGACCTCTCGCTGCGGGCGCTGCCGCGGCTGTTCTTCGCCGGGCAGATCTCCGGGGTGGAGGGGTACGTGGAGTCGGCGGCGTGCGGGTACCTGGTCTCGCAGATGGTGCACGCGCGGCTCTCCGGCGAGGAGGTGCCGGCGCCGCCGCCGGCCACGTCGGCCATGGGCGCGCTCTACCGGCACGTCACCGGCGAGGCGCATCCGGAGGGGTACGTGTACCAGCCGTCGAACGTGATCTTCGGGTTGTTCCCGCCGCTGCCGGGGCGGGTGAAGAAGGCGGAGAAGCGCGCCCGCTACGCGGAGCGCGGCCGCCGGGACTTTCTGGCGTGGCTCGGCTCGCGGCCGGGCCGCGCCCCCAGGGGAGAGGCGCTCACCGCATGAAGAGGGGGATGGTCGCGGCGTTGAAGTGGCTGGGGCTGGGGCTGGTGCTGCTGGGCCCTGGCGCGGCGTGCAGCAAGAGCGGCGCGGAGAAGGGCACGGCCTCCCGGATCGGGATCGGCGTGCCGGTCGCGCCCGGGAAGGTCTCGGACGTGCGGGTGACGCCGGACGGGTCCGCGGCGGTGTTCCTGGTGGACGGGCAGAAGCCGCACCTGGAAGGCATCCCGCCGCAGATGGTGGTGGGCCGGCTGCGGGCGGTGCGCCTGGACGACTCCGGCTCCGCCGAGCGCGAGCTGGGCGAGGGCATCACCAACGTCCCGGGCGGCTTCGTGCTGTCGCGGGACTCCAGCTGGGTGGCGTTCCTGGCCAACTACAACCCGGCCAGCCAGGTGGGGACGCTGCACCTGGGGCACCTGCGCGACGCGAAGCGGGGGTCCGCGAAGGTGGCGGAAGGGGTGAGCTGGGTGGTGCTGAGCCCGGACTCGAAGTGGGTGGCGTTCGTGGCGGGCGGCGTGCTGCGGGCGGGGCCGCTGGACGGCGGGCCGTACCTGGAGGTGGCCGGGCAGGTGGCGCTGGCGGACTTCGCGCCGTCGTCCGCGTTCCTGCTGGCGAAGCGCACCGGCGCGGCGGGCGGGGCGCTGCTGCTGGTGGAGGTGGGGAAGTGGGAGGCGCCGAAGAAGCTGGGCGACCAGGTGGGGGACTTCGCGGTGTCGGCGGACTCGGCGCGGGTGGCGCTGGGGGTGCGGAGCCCGAGGGTGGCGGCGGCGTATGACCTGCTGGTGGCGTCGGCGCCGCAGTTCGCCGCCGTGAAGGTGGCGGAGGGGGTGGGGTCGTTCGCGTTCTCCGCGGACTCCAGGCACCTGGCGCGCATCCAGAACCAGCCGCCGGGGCCGGACCAGCTGGGCGACCTCTACGTGGGGCCGGCGGACGGGACCGGGGCGCACCTGGTGGCGGCCAAGGCGCACGAGTTCACCTTCGCGCCGGACTCGCGCGCCATCGGGTACCTGGCCGAGTACCGGCAGCAGAACCACGCGGGCAAGCTGGGGCTGGCGCCGCTCCCGGAGGGGCCGGCCAGGGAGCTGGGCGACCTGGTGCCGAACTTCGAGTGGAGCTCGGACAGCAAGTCGGTGGCGTTCCTGCAGCGCTTCCTGCGGCCGGACTTCTCGGTGGACCTGATGCTGTACCGGACGGGGGAGCCGGCGGCGGTGAAGGTGGAGCGGGGGGTGTACGGGTACTCGTTCACGACGGACGGGAAGCGGCTGCTGTACCGGTCCGCGTGCATCCGCGACGGGCGCGCCTGCGACCTCTACGCGCGCGAGCTGGAGGCGCCGCTGCAGACCAACGACGCCGGGATGCTGGAGGTCAAGGGCAAGAAGGTGGCGGACGGGGTGTACGGCTACTTCAAGTCGTCCGAGAAGGGCCCGCGCGTGCTGGTGACGATGGCGCGGATCGACTCGCCGCTCTACGACCTGGGCCTGGTCAACCTGGAGACCGGCCAGTACAAGACGCTGCAGGAGCGGACGCTGCTCCCGCCCGCCTTCACCAACCCCGACGGCACCCGCGTGGTCTACGCGGTGGCCGAGCGCGCCCGCCCCGGCGTGTACGTGGCCGAAGGGGTGCCCTGAACGGCCAGGCGGAGCGCGCTCATGGCCGCGCCGCGTACGTCCTGGTTGGGATCTCGGGTGAGTCGCCGGAGCGCCTGCACCAAGGATGGCCTCAGGGAGAGCTTCTTGGCTCGTTCCGAGAGTTCCTTCGACTCCAGGAGCCACTGGATTCCGAGCGCCAGGTTGACGCGCTTCTCCCAGGATTTGCTCCGGGAGCAATGAATCAAGCGCTGGAGCTCATCCTCTCTCATCGGGGCGAGGTAGCGGACCATGGCGAGCCCACGGAGAGCGGACTCGTGTCTCGAGTCGAACAAGAGTCCTCGGATCAGCGGACGGTATCTTTGACCTTCGCCGGGATTTCTCCCGAGGAAGCTCTCGAGGGTCAGCGCGAGCCGGGAGCGCAGGACGGCAGATCTGCTCCAGCGCCTCCATGCGCGGCTGAAGGCGGGGCGAAAGTGGCGCGTTGGGAGGCGGGCGAATGGGGCCTCAGTGACGATGCGATGCCCTTCGTCGCCGTAGTCCTGGACGAGCTTGAGCACCAAGCTGGAGTCGATCTCGACCTCGCCGCTATCCACCGCCTCGATGGCGGCGGAAAACAGGTCGTAATCAGGCTGAAGCATCAATGCGGTGGTGAGCGTGGACCGCACGGAGGCAGGCAGGCGCTCGTCCCTCACCAACATCATGAGTGGGCTCTCCCGGGCCTTGGTCACAGGTCCCAGACCTTTCCATCGCCACACTTGTATCGGTAGGCATGGAGCGCCTTGCAGTCGCGGCGGCAATCGCCGTGTGTCTTGCGCTGCCCGAGACTGCCGGCGGCTCCGATGCAGTAGCAGGAGCCACACTTGTCCCCGTCCTTCGGACGATCTTCGCGAGGAAGTGCTGCCGCGCTCGTGTTGCCGTCCGGAGGCTTCTTCGCAGCTTCTGATCCGGGGTTTGAGGAAGGCTTGGGCTCCTTGGGCCGATCGGCTTCTGTCGGACTGGCAGGATCTGATGCGTTGCTCGTTCGCCGCTCATACCCGGTGCGTCGATCGATCTCATCGCCAGGGTACGGCGCGAGCGTCCGGCTCAGCGTGTCGCACTGTTCCTTGGTGAAGGGCCGCTTCCAGCCGTTCGGAAGGATGAGCGAGCAGGCGCAATTCTTGCCAAGAGCGTCGCAATCGACGACGGAGCAGGAGGGGCCCACCGAGCAAACGTCGGTTGGATTCGGCGAGTAATAGTACTGGCGGCCGGCGCCTTGCCCGAGGGCGGAGGACGCGGCGAGCGCGAGCGTCAGGATGACCAGTCCTCGCATTGCGCCAAGTCTACCTTGCGAACCCGAGCTCCTCCTCCAATTCGGACGCCGCACGAGCAGGGGAAGCACTCCTGCACCATCCTCTGTACTATCGGCCCGCTCTGCAAAGGAGGGGTCCATGGGTTCGTGGTTCCGGGTGCTGCTGGTCGCCGCCGTCGCTGCCGGTCTCGCGTGCAAGGGGGACCCGGGAGCCGCGGGTGCACGGGGTGAGCAGGGGCCGCCGGGCGACCCGGGCGTGGCGTTCGCTACTCCGCCGCTCGCCCTCTCCGGCGCCAGCAACGCCACCATCTCCCTCACCCGGCCCATGCGCTCGAATGGGGGCGGGAACCTGCTGGACTGGAGGTCGGAGCTCCCGCTCTGGGCGAACAAATGCGGGGTCGCCCCCGCGGTCTCGATCGCCACGGCGGACGCGCAGGAGGGTGACACCTCCTTCGAGTTCAACGTCTCCACGCCGAACACCGCCGGGTCGTGCGAGGAGTACGGCGATCTGATCGAGATCGATCCCACCTCCTCATACTCCGGCCAGGTGTGGGCCAAGCTGGTGGGCGGCGCAGGCAACTTCTCCGCGGGGTTCGCCACCTACGACGCCACCAAGACCTTCATCGACAACCGCTACTTCATCGCCAACAACGTGACGCTCACGTCGAGCACCTGGCTGCAGTTCGCCGGGGCCATCGGCGGCGTGGGCACCGTCAACAACACGTTCCCGGCCAACGCGCGGTTCGCCCGGCCCATCGTCAACCCGAACATCAACAACATCGGCATCACCCGCGTCGACGGGTTCAAGATCTTCGACAGCGCGCGGCGCTTGCCGACGCTGTACCGACAGGGTCTCAGCGTGGGCAGCCAGACCCTGCCCAATACCGACAACAGTTGTGGCGTGGCGCCCGGTTCTCCGTGGACGGTGCTCACCGGGATGAGTGTCAGCTTCTCCCTCTCCGCGCCCACCGAGATCGAGCTCGATTTGGCCGGCGGGATGGGAGATCGAGGGACGAGGACGGAGGGGCTGCATTGTGGAGTGCGCTACCTGATCGATGGTGTGGTGCTCGGGGGCGCCTCGGCTGACTGGGGCCATTTCGGGTGGTCGACGAACCTCTGGCAGTGGCATGGAATCAGCGCGCGCCGCCGCGCGATGGTGGGCGCCGGGAATCACACGGTGACCGTGCAGGCCCGCTCCGGCCTCTGCAGCACCCCAGCCGGTTCGGATACAGGGTACTGCGAAGCGTCAAGTGACCTCGCCCTCGGCCTGTTCCTGGAAGTCCTGGTGCCCTGACCTAGAGTGCCGCTCGTGCTCCCGCTCGAGCGATTCCAGGCCCACCTCGAAGCGAAGGGCGCCTCCCCCCACACGGTGAAGGCGTACCTCGCCGACCTCCGACAGTTCGAGCAGTACCTCCAGACCCGCGGGCTCTCCCTGGAGTCCGCCACCCGGGAGTCCATCCGCGGCTGGCAGGGAGTGCTGGGCGTGGACCACAAGGCGACCTCGCGCGCGCGCAAGCTGGCCAGCGTGAAGTCCTTCTTCAAGCTCATGGTCCGCGCCCAGGAGCTGCCACAGAGCCCCGCCGGGAAGGTGCGCTCCCCGAAGCTGCCCCAGCCCCTCCCCAAGGTGCTCCCGGTGGACGAGGTGTTCGCCATCCTCCGCGCGCCGCCGGACCGCTCCGTCCTCGGCCTGCGCGACCGCGCCATCCTCGAGCTGCTCTACGGCGCCGGGCTCCGCGCCAGCGAGCTGTGCGGCCTCTCCACCGACGACGCCGACCTCCGCGGCCGCGTGGTCCGCGCCCTGGGCAAGGGCCGCAAGGAACGCCTGGTCCCGTTCAACGAATACGCCGCCGACGCCATCGCCGCCTACCTGGAGCGCCGCGGCGAGCTCCTCGCCAAGGTCCACCCTGCCGCCGACCCCTCCGCCCTGTTCCTCAACCACCGCGGCGGCCGCCTCACCCCGCGCAGCGTGGCCCGCAACCTGGACCGCTACGTCCTGCAGTGCGCGCTCGCCCGCAAGGTGAGCCCGCACGCCCTCCGCCACTCCTTCGCCACCCATCTCCTCGCCGGCGGGGCGGACGTGCGCAGCATCCAGGAGCTCCTGGGCCACGCCAGCCTGTCCACCACCCAGCGCTACACCCACGTGGGCTGGGAGCAGCTCCAGAAGATCTACGACACCGCCCACCCGCGGGCGTGACCCTCTCCGGGCTGGCACCTGTCATTTCCGGCTCCTGGATGCTCCTGGCACATGGCGGTCCGGGGGCCGCCCTGTTAAACGGAGCCTGATGTTCCATGGCACGACCATCCTCTGCGTCCGCCGCGACGGAAAGGTGGTGCTCGCCGGAGACGGCCAGGTCACCCTGGAGAAGACGGTGCTCAAGGGCACCGCCAGGAAGGTCCGGCGGCTGGCCGACGGGCAGGTGATCGCCGGTTTCGCGGGCAGCACCGCGGACGCCTTCACCCTCTTCGAACGCTTCGAGGGCAAGCTCAAGGAGCACCAGAAGAACCTCGCCCGCGCCTGCGTCGAGCTGGGCAAGGACTGGCGCACCGACAAGTACCTCCAGAAGCTGGAGGCGCTGCTGCTGGTGGCGGACAAGGAGAAGACCTTCATCCTCTCCGGCGCCGGGGACGTGGTGGAGCCGGACCACGGCGTGGCGGCGGTCGGCTCCGGCGGCCACTACGCGCTCGCCGCGGCGCGGGCGCTGCTCACCCACAGCTCGCTCTCCGCCAAGGAGATCGCCCAGGCCGCCATGTCCATCGCCGCGGACATCTGCATCTACACCAACGCCAACCTCAGCTTCGAGGAGCTCTGACGTGACGATGCGCGGCCTGACGCCACGGGAGATCGTCTCGGAGCTGGACCGCTACATCGTGGGCCAGGACAAGGCCAAGCGCGCGGTGGCCATCGCGCTGCGCAACCGCTGGCGCCGGCAGCAGGTGAAGGACGACCTGCGCGACGAGATCTTCCCCAAGAACATCATCCTCATCGGCCCCACCGGGGTGGGGAAGACGGAGATCGCCCGCCGCCTGGCGAAGCTGGCCCAGGCGCCGTTCGTGAAGGTGGAGGCCTCCAAGTTCACCGAGGTCGGCTACGTGGGCCGCGACGTGGAGTCCATGATCCGCGACCTGGTGGAGGCCGCCATCTCCCTCGTCCGCGAGGAGGAGACGGAGAAGGTGCAGGAGCGCGCCGCCGAGCTGGCCGAGGACCGGCTGGCGGAGCTGCTCCACCAGGGCGCCCGCTCCGGGCCGACCTTCGGCTTCAGCAGCCAGTCCTCCCCCGAGAAGCTGTCGGACGCGGAGCGGGAGAAGCTCCGCGCCCAGATCCGCACCGGCACCCTGGACGACCAGTACGTGGAGGTGGACGTCGCCGACTCCGGGATGACCTTCCTCCGCAACTTCTCCGGGCAGGGGATGGAGGAGATCGGCCTCAACATGCAGGAGATGTTCAAGAACCTGCCCGGCTACAACAAGACCCGGAAGAAGAAGGCCAAGGTCCCGGACGCGATCAAGCTCCTCGCCCAGGAGGAGGCGCAGAAGCTGGTGGACATGGACCGGGTCAACCGCGAGGCCATCACCCGCGCGGAGCTCTCCGGGATCATCTTCATCGACGAGATCGACAAGATCGCCTCGCGCGAGGGCGCCCGTTCGGTGGGGCCGGACGTGTCGCGGGAGGGCGTGCAGCGGGACATCCTCCCCATCGTGGAGGGCTCCACCGTCACCACCAAGTACGGCCCGGTGAAGACGGACCACATGCTCTTCATCGCCGCCGGCGCCTTCCACGTCACCAAGCCCTCCGACCTCATCCCGGAGCTGCAGGGCCGCTTCCCCATCCGGGTGGCGCTGGAGCCGCTCACCGGCGCGGACCTGGTGCGGATCCTCAAGGAGCCGAAGAACTCGCTGCTCAAGCAGTACACCGCGCTCCTGGCCACCGAGGGCGTGCGCCTGCACTTCGCGGACGACGCGGTGGCGGAGATCGCCCGGCTGGCCCAGACCGTGAACGAGCGCTCCCAGAACATCGGCGCGCGGCGGCTGCACACCGTGATGGAGAAGCTGCTGGACGAGGTCTCCTTCACCGCCTCCGAACGCACCGAGAAGGACCGCGACGTGGCCGTCGACGCCGCCTACGTCCGCGACCGGCTGGCGGAGCTCATCCAGGACGAGGACCTGTCCCGCTACATCCTCTAGAGAACAAGGACGCACCACATGGCCCAGGAAGCGATCATCGAACGCGCCAAGGCGCACCTCCTGCAGAACTACCGCACCCAGCCGGTGGTGATCGACCGCGGGCTGGGGACGCGGGTGTGGGACACGGACGGCAAGAGCTACCTGGACCTGCTGGGCGGGATCGCCACCTGCGCGCTGGGCCACTGCCACCCGGAGGTGGTGAAGGCGCTCAAGGCGCAGGCGGACAAGCTGTGGCACATCTCCAACGTCTTCTACAGCCAGCCGCAGATCGACCTGGCGGAGCTGTTGACCTCCGCCACCGGCCTGGAGCGCGCCTTCTTCTGCAACTCCGGCGCGGAGGCCAACGAGGCGATGCTCAAGCTCGCCCGCAAGGTGCAGAAGGACCGCGGCCAGGCGGACCGGTTCGAGGTGATCTGCTTCGAGAACTCCTTCCACGGCCGCACCCTGGCCACCGTCACCGCCACCGGGCAGACCAAGTACCAGAAGGGGTTCGAGCCGCTCCCGGCCGGCTTCCTCCACGTCCCCTACGGCGAGCTGGAGGCGGTCAAGGGCGCGATCTCGCCCCGCACCGCCGCCATCCTGGTGGAGCCGATCCAGGGCGAGGGCGGGGTGCGCCCGGCGCCGGAGGGCTTCCTGCGCGGGCTGCGCGCGCTCTGCGACCAGCAGGGGCTGCTGCTGCTGGTGGACGAGATCCAGACCGGCATGGGCCGGACCGGCAAGCTCTTCGCCTTCCAGCACGAAGACGTGCGCCCGGACGCCATCTCCGTCGCCAAGGCCCTGGGCAACGGCATCCCCATCGGCGCCATGCTCTGCAGCGAGGCCGCCGGGAAGTCGCTCCCCGCGGGGACGCACGGGACCACCTTCGGCGGAAACTTGCTGGCGGTGGAGGCGGCCAAGGCGACGTTCCGGTTGATCGCCGACCCGAAGATGCTCCAGCAGGTGGCGGAGAAGGGCGAGTACCTGCTGGGCCAGGCGCGCCAGCTCCTGCAGAAGCACCCCCAGCGCCTCGCCGCCGTCCGCGGGCGCGGGCTGCTGGTCGGGGTGGAGGTCACAGGCGACGCCGGGCAGGTGGTGACCCGCTGCCGCGAGGGCGGGCTGCTGGTGAACCTGGCCGGTGACAGGACCGTCCGCTTCGCCCCCCCGTTCATCGTCACCCGTGAAGAGCTGGACGAAGGGCTCCGGATCTTCGAGGCCGCAGCGACAGCCTGAGCGGTCGCCTGGTAGTATTGCAGCCGTCGTGAACGCTCCTTCGGAACCCATCGTAGGGCTGGGTGCCCGAACGGATTACCTGGCGCTGGCGCCGGGCGCGAAGCTCGACCAGATCACCCTCATCGCGGAGGAGCGCTTCGTGCTGGCGGCCATGGGGCGGGCGGCCACCATCGAGGAGATCGTCGCGCGCGTCGACCTCCCGGAGTCGAAGACCATCTCGCTGCTGCTGGGCCTGCGCGCCAAGGGCGTGGTGGTGCCGGCCAAGGCCGCCGCGCCGCCTCCCTCCGGCGCGGTGAACGCCTCCACGCTGGAGGAGGTGGACCTGGAGGCGGACCGGAAGGCGGAGATCCTGGCGCTGGAGGGGCTGATCGACTCCGCCACCCACTACGACATCCTGGGCGTGGCCCCCACCGCCGGGCCGGACGAGATCCGCCGCGCCTACCACGAGGCGTCGCGGCGCTATCACCCGGACCGCTACTTCCAGAAGAACCTGGGGAGCTTCCGGGCCCGCATCGAACGGCTGTTCCGGCGCGTGACCGAGGCCAACTCCGTCCTCTCCAGCGCGGAGCGGCGGATGGCGTACGACCGGGCGCACCCGGAGCTGTTCGACTTCGGGCGCGCCACGCCCATGCCCTACGGGAGCACGCCCGCCACGCCCGCCAGGCCCATGCCCGCCACCGACCCGGAGTCGGCCAGGCGCGCGGAGGAGCGGCGGTCCCGCCTGGCGCGCCACCCGTACTTCGCGCGCGGCCGGCAGCTCCGCGACCTCTCCAAGGACGCGAAGGAGGCGGCGGGAAAAGGAGACCTGACGCGCGCGCTCTCGCTGCTCAGCCAGGCGGTGCAGCTGGAGCCGGACAACCAGGAGCTCCGGGAGGAGCTGGCGGGCCTGCGGCGCAGGCAGGACCTGGCCCGCGTCCGCGAGGAGCTGGCGCGCGGCGCGGAGCTGGAGGCCAAGGGCGAGCTGGAGAAGGCCGCCGTCCAGTACCAGCTGGCGGCCGCCGCGGACCCCAGGAACGCGGAGGCGGCCTCGAAGGCGGCCGCGGTCCTGCTCCGGCTGGGCGGGGACCCCAACCTCAAGGAGGCCAAGGCCCTGGCGCAGCGCGCGGTGGAGCTGCTGCCCCGGAGCGCCAACCACCGGGTGCTCCTGGCCAAGGTGCTGCTCCAGGCGGACATGAAGAAGCTGGCCCGGCGGGAGCTGGAGGAGGCGGTCCGTCTCGACCCGGAGAATTCGGAAGCCCGGGCGCTGCTCAAGAAGCTGAAGTGGCCCTTCTGACGTTATAACCATCAGCCGGGGAGCATGGCTGAGCGGGATCCTGTCATCGGCATCGATCTGGGCACCACCAACAGCGTGGTGGCGACGGTCCACGGCAATCAGCCGGTGGTGATCAAGAACCGCAGCGGCCAGGTCCTCACCCCGTCGGTGGTGGCGGTGACCAAGCAGGGGAAGCGGCTGGTGGGGCAGATCGCCAAGCGCCAGGCGATCACCAACCCCATGGATACGGTGTACGCCTCCAAGCGGCTGATCGGCCGGAAGTACTCCTCGGCGGAGGTGCAGGCGGCCCTCAAGGTGTTGCCCTACGAGGTGGTCCCCGGCGACCACGACGACGTGCGGGTCATGCTGGGCGGGCAGCGCGTCTCCCTTCCGGAGATCGCCAGCCTGGTGCTCAACGAGCTCAAGCAGGACGCGGAGACCTACTTCGGCCGCCCGGTTTCACGCGCGGTGATCACCGTGCCCGCCTACTTCAACGACGGGCAGCGCCAGGCCACCAAGGACGCGGGGAAGATCGCGGGGCTGGAGGTGCTCCGGATCATCAACGAGCCCACCGCGGCGGCGCTCGCCTACGGCTTCGGCAAGAACGTCCACGGGAAGATCGCCGTCTTCGACCTGGGCGGCGGCACCTTCGACATCTCGGTGCTGGAGGTGGGGGGCGACGTCTTCGACGTGATCGCCGTGGGCGGCGACACCTACCTGGGCGGGGAGGACCTCGACAACCGGCTGATCGACTCCCTGGTGCAGGCCTTCGCCAAGGAGCACGGCATCGACCTGCGCAAGGACCGGATGGCGCTCCAGCGCCTCAAGGACGCCGCGGAGAAGGCGAAGATCGAGCTCTCCAGCACCCGCGAGACGCAGATCAACCTGCCGTTCATCGTCACCCCGCCGGGCGGCGGCGCGGCGCTGCACCTGCAGTACGCGCTCACCCGCGAGAAGCTGGAGGAGCTGACCTCGGACCTGGTGAACCGGGCGGTGAGCATCACCGAGACGGTGCTCAGGGACGCCAAGGTCCGGCCCGCCGACCTCAAGGAGCTCATCCTGGTGGGCGGCCAGACCCGCATGCCGCTGGTGACGGAGCGGCTGAAGGCCTTCTTCCACAAGGACCCCTGCAAGGGCGTTCACCCGGACGAGGTGGTGGCGCTGGGCGCGGCCATCCAGGCCCACTCGCTCACCTCCGCCGAGGCGGGGCAGGTGCTGCTGCTGGACGTGACGCCCCAGAGCCTGGGGATGGCCATCGCCGGGGGATACTCGCGGGCGCTGATCCCCAGAAATACCACCGTGCCCACCGCGGCCACCGAGGTGTTTCACACTTCGAAGGACTTCCAGACCACGGTGAAGATCATGGTCCTCCAGGGGGAGAACGAGCTGGCCCACCAGAACGAGCTGCTGGGCGAGTTCGTGCTCTCCGGCCTCCGGGAGGCGCCGCGCGGGGTGGTGGAGATCGAGGTGACGTTCGACATCAACGCCGAGGGCATCGTCTCCGTCTCCGCCCGGGACCGCGAGACTGGCCAGCGGCAGTCGATCACCGTCACCGCCTCCGGCAAGCTGACCGAGGAGGAGCTGCAGAAGATCATGGAGTCGCAGCGCGACTACATGCTGGAGGCGCGGTCGGCCGAGGTGGCGGCGCAGCGCAAGGCGGAGGTGGGGACGCTGGTGAGGGAGCTGCGGGGGATGATCCCCAGGCTCCAGGACCTCACCGGCGGCTCGGAGTTCGGGATGGATGCCATCGCCCGGGCGCAGAAGGTGATCGCCTCCGCGGAGGCCGCCATGTCCGGCAAGGACCTCAAGCTGCTTACGGACGCCGTGGACCAGCTCAACCGCACCTCGTCGCTCTTCAGGGGCATGATCGAGCGCATCGGGGCGAACGGGCCATGAAGGGGAAGAAGCGCGCCACCCAGCTCGTCGAAGCCGCCGTGTGGCTGGAGGCCACCGGCGACGTGGACGGCGCGCGGAAGCTCTACCAGCAGGCCCTCAAGCTGGACCCCGGGAACTCCCGCGCCAAGAAGGCGCTGGAGCTGGACAAGGCCCGGCGGACGAAGGCGTCCCAGGGCGGCGCGAAGGGGCAGGTCGCCAAGGCCGGGCCAACGCCGCCGCCCCTCAAGACCCCGGCGCCGGCGCCGGCCAAGGCGCCGGAGCCCAGGGAGCCCAAAAGGACGCTCCTGCAGTACCCGTCCGCCCACGACACGCTGCCTCCGGCGGACAGGGAGGACCTCCTCCCGCTCATCTCGCCCCACGACACGCTCCCCCCCGTTCCGGGCCACGAGCTCCTCCCCGCCATCGACCCGGACGAGCCCGAGGACATGGCCACGGTCGTGGACACCTCGCTGCACGGGCAGCAACAGCCACCGCCACCGCCGCAGGCTCGACCCCCGCCGCTGCCGCCGCCGGTGCCCGAGGAACCTCCGGGTGCGGGTCATCCGACGCTCCTGGAGTCCCATCCGCTGGAAGAAGAGCCGAACCAGACGATGGTGCAGTACCCGGAGCAGCTGGCGGCGCCACCGCCGCTGCCGCCGCCCGAGCCCGCACCGGCGCCCAGGGCCGTACCGCCCGGCCTCGTCCCCCGCGTCCCCACGTCGCCCTCGGCCAGGGCCGTCCCACCGCCGCTGCCCCCCAGGCCGCCCCCGGCGCCCCGGGACGTGCCGATCCGGGAGGACCTGGAGCCGGAGCCGAAGACCGTCCCGCGGCAGTACCTGTCGGTCAACTGGGACGCCCATCAGCCGCCGCCGGTCCAGACGGCGACGCCTCCGCTGCTGTGGATGCCGAACCTGGACGCGAAGATCACCCTGGAGCTGCCTCCGGCCCCTTCCCCGGAGCCGCTCACTCCGCCGCCGCGGCCACCTCCGGCCATCTTCCAGAGGCCGGAGCCGGAGCCTGAGCTTGAGCCTGAGCCGAGCGCGCCGGAGTCGGTGCCGACGCCGCTGCTGGTGCCGCTGGTGGACCCGGTGCCGGAGGCGGTGCTGGCGCCGACGCCGGTGCTGATCTCCCGGCCCCCGGAGGTGGAGACGCTCCCTCCCACCCCCGTGCCCTCGCCGCGGAACGCCTGGGAGACGGACAGCACGCCGGGGGTGGACCTCGGCACGACCTTGATCTCGCCGCGGTCCGGGATGCGGGACGCCATCGACCTGCTGGGAGAGCCGCCGCCGCGCGCCACCCCGCCGCCGGTGAAGCGGCCCCAGAACCTGCGCCAGGAGGTGGAGTCGCTGATCAAGGGCGCGCGCGACCTGCTGGAGCTGGACGACCACACCGGGGCGATGGACCTGATCGAGAAGGCGGCCGAGCTGGCGCCGGACGACCCCATGGTCCAGAAGCTCAAGGAGAACAGCGAGGTCGTCCTCCAGTCCATGTACGAGTCCAAGCTGGGGCGGCTGAACGCGCGGCCCAAGCTGCTCCTGCGGCCGGACGAGATCATCTGGCTGAACCTGGACCACCGCGCCGGCTTCGTGCTCGCGCAGATCGACGGCAGCGTGACCTACGAGGACCTGCTCGCCATCTGCGGGATGTCCCGGCTGGACACGCTGCGGATCCTGTCCCAGCTGGTGGGCGCCGGGGTGATCGCCGGGGTCCAGGGCTGATCCGGGCCCTCCGGGCGGCTCACGCCGCTCCCTCGAGGCCGACGGCGGACTCGACGGCGGACGCCTCCATCCGCCCGTCGCGGAGGAAGGCCGCGCCCAGGTCGCGGAGCCAGCGGGCGAGCGACGCGTCCACCATCCACCGCAGCTCCTCCCGCAGCGGCTCCGGCACCGCGGGCTGCAGCGCCGCCAGCGCCCGCTCCGGCGCGGTGCCGCGCAGCGCGGGCGCGGCGGCGTCTCCCTCGAACAGCCGCCCGCCCAACTCCGCCAGCCGGGCGCGCGGCACCGGCGCCACCCGCGCCGCCCCATCCAGCACCGCGTGCGCCAGCGCCGCCCCGAACAGCCGGTCCGCGCCCAGCCGGTGGAACGGCATCCCGAAGCGCGCCACCGCCTCCGCCGGATCCGTCCCCAGCAGCGCGCGGAAGACCTCCGCCTGCCGCTGCACGCGCTGGAGGCGCTGGGCGGACTCCTCCATCTCGCGGCGGGAGCGGAAGGGCACGGGCTCGGCGCCCTCCACGCGCAGCGCGCGCATGGGGCGCTTGCGGCGGAGGGCGGCGAAGCTCCGGCGCTCGAAGGCGAGGAGCGGCGGTTCGCCGTTGATGGTGAACAGGTCCCTGGCCAGCCGGTCCGCCTGCCGCTTGAGCTGGAGCGTGAGCGAGAAGCCCACCTGGAAGACCCTCCGGAGCGAGTGCTCCCGGACCACCTCCACCGCCCGCGAGTCGTCGAACCCGGTGAGGTGCTCGAAGCCGAGGGAGAGGTAGTCGCGGGTCTGCTCGCCCACCCGCCGGAGGTCCTCCAGCTCTCCGGGGTCGGCGGCGTCCGCCACCAGCGCGGAGTTGATCAGCAGGCGCAGCTCCTCCTCCAGCACCGCGCGCTCGTCGTCCGGGAGGGCGCGGAGGCAGGCGCCCACGTAGTCCGGCCGCACCTCGGAGTGCACCAGGCCCTCCGGCGTCGCGGCGGCGGGCGGGGCCAGCGGCTCCGGATCCACCCACGCGTACAGCGCCATCGCCTCATCCAGCGGTGGGAAGCCCAGGTCCTGGAGCCGGCCGCTGCGGAAGCGGAAGGCGGTCTCCTCCATCTCGGAGGGCACCTCCCAGCGGACGGCCTCGAAGAGGCGGGAGGCCTGGAACGGGTCCTGGGCGATGAAGTCGTTGATCAGGGTGCGGAGCGCGGCCATGGGCGCGCCCTCCACCATCATCTCGATGAGGTACTTCTCGTCCGGGGTCTCCACGGTGACGCCCTGCGGATCGGCGTCCGGGTTCTCGTCCCGGTCGTGGATGACGGTGAGCGAGCGGAGCAGCAGCTCCACCACCTCCAGGTCCACCGCGCGCAGCTTCCGGAAGAACGCCTCCGGGTCGTCGCCCCGCGCGGCGCGCAGCCAGGTGAGCGTCTCCAGTGGGTTGAGGTGGTCGCGGTCCCAGCCGCCCAGGTCCACCAGCGTCCGGAACTGGTCCGGCGACGCCAGCTGCACCAGCTCCGTGGCGTCCGCCAGCCCCACCTCGGCGATGGTCTGGTAGAGCAGCTGCACCGGCGTGGATTGCACCGCGGCCCGGGCGTCGGCCGCGTCCAGCAGCGCCTCCATCCTTTTCTTGGCGGGGAGGGCCTGCAGGCGGGTCCGGGTCAGCTGGGAGGGGTCGGTCACATCTCCACCTGGATGGGGTGGACCTTGAGGAGGCGGCCCAGCTCGCGCTCGAAGAAGGGGATCATGCGTTCGTGGGCGATCATGATGCCGGCGTTGCGGAGCGTGAAGAGCGGGGAGTCGGGGACGTTGCGCACACAAAATTCCTTCTCTTCGAGCGGGTAGACGCGCTCGTAGTATCCACAGGCGTCGCAGCGGTTCTTGATCTCTTCGATGAGCTCGGCGCCGTAACAGCGGAGCTCGACTTCGTAGCAAGCGGGCATCTTCGGGCCCTCGAGATCGGCGCGGACCAGCGCAACGTTCGGGGCCAGCGACGCGAATTCGTCCCGCACTTCCTCTGACAAGACGATTCCGAAAATCGTGTACCAGGTGACACGAAACGGCACGGCACTGCGTCCCTTCAGGGGACCGAGCTCCAGACCAGGTTCGACTGGCTCGCTCGCTGGAACGAAGGGGCGGATCCACTCGGCAAGCTCGAGCCATTTGGCCAGCGGCTCTGGGTATGGCGGCATTTTCAAACGCGAATCGGCCAGAGTGCCCTCGATGCTGACAGTGGGAAGGGAACCACCCCCTGCAGCCCACACGCGACCGCACACCGTACAATTCATGCCTGGCATGTACCACCGATGACGGGCCTCGATTGGCCCACGACCGACGTTATCCAGCCACCAGTAGGACATGGACCCAGGACCGTTATTTCGCAAAGCGGGGAGGCTGGACGATGTCGTATAGATCTCGCGATATCGACCGTCCCAGTCCGAATTGAATGGGCAGTCCGTACGGACTCAGCTTGTATTCCCGAATCATCTGGAGTGCGCGCACGAATATTTCGTCGGCGCTCGTTGGCAGGCGACGGCGCTCACGATTGTTCCACCATTGCTCGCAGTCCCAATTCCACCTTCCTCCTGGGCCATAGCCTCCATCCTGCCGGTGCGCCTCCCGATGACTGACCGTTGCGATCAGAATGGTCCAGTCATGGACTTTGACGCCTCGCTCCTCAAATCGCTGCCGGAGACCCTCTTGCTGCGGGAAGAGGTGGTGCTCCTCGCAGTCCAGGCACTCGCGCTGGAGCGTCGCCTCCCAGATGATCGCCTCCAGCGCAGTTACCCCGGCGACCCCGAGCGCGACCTCCGGCTTCGGAGCGGGCGGCCGCCGCGGTTCCGCCTCGCCGAACACCGGCTCCCGACGCCTCCGGCTTCCCCTCAGGTAATCCTCGTCCGGGCCCAACTCGGGCCTGAACTGAGGCGGCGGCGGCGGCAACCGAGGAGGAGGTCCGCGTTGCGCGAGCGGTTCCCTTCCCGTCAGCCCCGGCGCCGCGCATCCACAAAGCACGAGCCCAGCTCCAAGCACTGCCCAGGTCCGGATCCGCATTTGCCGCTGTCTACCAGCACACGCCATTCCTCCGCCATGGCGGAGATGTGGCACTATTCGCCCATGTCCGGGGATCTCCCTCCCGCGCGGGTGCAGCAGCGCCTCCTCAGGCGCCTGGCCGAACTGATCCGCCGTCGAGGCCACCAGCGCTTCCTGCACTCGCCGCTGCTCGAGCCGTCACGGGAGCACTTTCCGGATCCCTGGTCGCCGGACGTGCACGGCGTCCGCGCCATGCTCCAGAGGCTGATGTCGTACGCCGGGCTCGGCACGTTCCCGATCCAGCTGGGGATGACCGGCACCATGAACCCGGTGCGCCTGGTCCAGGAGAGCGGCGCCGGCGCGATCCACGAGGCCGCCTGGTTCTCCGGTATCGACGACGAGGCGGCCCGCTTCGGCTACGACCTCGCTCACGTTCACGACCCGGACAAGATGGCGGGCCTCCTCGCCCATGAGGTGTCACACGCCTACCGCTGCCGGCACGGCCTCGAGGTGGGAAGCGAATCGGTCGAGGAGGGCCTCACCGATCTCACCACCGTCTTCCTCGGTTTCGGCATCCTCACCACCGGCAACACCGGCATCGCCCCGGTCACGCTCTCCTCCAGGCGCACGGCGAGGATCGAGGACGAGGGATATCTCGGCTCGCTGGAGATGGCCTACCTGCTGGCCGCACAGGTGGTGGCGCGCGGCGTGGACCACCGCCCGGTCGCCGAGAAGCTCGGCTACAGCCC
>Ga0209382_10004569_pt1 | contig 18447 bp, 9 predicted proteins | sample SoiMetdeltSBSDD5_FD_187599 | JGI IMG/M metagenome (GOLD analysis project Ga0209382, IMG submission 187599) | Bulk soil microbial communities from a Populus tree surrounding site in Tennessee, USA - Soil MetaG P. deltoides SBSDD5 (SPAdes) (version 2) | ecosystem: Environmental > Terrestrial >...
CCGCTGCCTACGAGCAGCGGCGCATCGACGACTTCCCGCAACTCGCGCAACCGCGACGGATCCGCGGCCGCGCCGGTCTCCGCTCCCGTCACGATGATCGCGTCGGCGAGACCGCGCAGCCGCAGATCCTTCGCCGAGACCTCGCCCATCGGCGTCGCGTGCTTGACGAGATAGTCCGCGAAGATCAACACATCCGGCGCGAGCGCCGCGCGCTTGCGCAACGTCGCGTAGGCGTTGCCTTCGATGATGCCTTGATCCGTCACGGCGGCACCGGTATGAACGTTCACGCGGATGAACGCAGCGCTCGTAGCCGCCGCGATCGCGATCGCAGAGAGCGCGTCATTGCGCAGGACGTTCACGCCGAACGGCAGATGCACCTCGCGGCTGATCTCCGTGATCACGTGCGTCATGGCCGCGACGGTCTCCGCTTCGACACGTCCGCGCGTGAACGGACGGTCGCCGAAGTTCTCGATCACGAAGCCGTCGCAGCCACCCGTCGCGAGCGCACGCGCGTCGTGCAGCGCGAGCTCGAGCACGTCGCTCATCGACGAGAAAAGCGGCGCACCCGGCAGTGCGCGCAGGTGCACCATCCCGAAAATGGCGCGCGTTGCGAAGCGCGCAGCGAACCCCGTGCGGTCGAGCATCGCAACGTTATACTCCAGCGCGCATGTCGGACCTGAAGCTCTTCAATACGTTGACCCGTGAGAAAGAACCCTTCATCCCGCTGAAGCCCGGTGAGGCGCGGATCTACTCGTGCGGACCGACGGTCTACAACGATCCACACATCGGCAACCTGCGGACGTTCCTCTGGAGCGACGTGCTGCGCCGCTATCTCGAGTATCGCGGGCTGCGCGTGACGCAGGTCATGAACATCACCGACGTCGAGGACAAGATCATCCGCAACGCCACCGCGGCGGGCCAGGACATCCGCACGTACGTGGCGCCGTACATCGACGCGTTCTATGCCTCGCTCGACAAGCTGCGCATCCGCCGCGCGAGCTCTTATCCGCGCGCGACGGAGTACATCCCGAAGATGGTCGACCTCGTGCAGCAGCTCACTGCGCGCGGACACACGTACGAGGCCGAGGGCTCGACGTACTTTCGCGTGGCGACGCTGCCCGGCTACGGCAAGCTCGCGCGGGTGGAGATCGACACGACCAGCGAGTACAGCCGCGTCGAGTCCGACGAATACGAGAAGGAATCGGCGCGCGACTTCGTGCTCTGGAAGGCGAAGAAGGAAGGCGAGCCGTCGTGGGAAACGCCCCTCGGCGAAGGCCGCCCGGGCTGGCACCTCGAGTGCTCGGCGATGTCGATGGACCTCCTCGGCGAGACCTTCGACGTCCACACCGGCGCGGTGGACCTCATCTTCCCGCACCACGAAAACGAGATCGCGCAGAGCGAAGGCGCGACCGGCAAGCCCTTCGTCCGCTTCTGGCTGCACGGCGAGCACCTCAACCTCGATCAGCAGAAGATGTCGAAGTCGCTGGGGAACATCTACACGGTGAAAGAAGTCGAGGAGATGGGCTACACGCCGCTGGCGCTGCGGTACGCGCTGATCTCCGTGCCGTATCGGACGAAGCTCAACTTCACGACGCAATCGCTCGAAGACGCGAAGCACGCGCTCGCGCGCATCGGTTCTTTCCTGCTGCGACTCGACGAAGTCGCGCGCTCCGGACCTCGCGATGCCGCGCACGCGGACGATCAGGCCGACGCGCTGATCGGCAAGTTTCTCGGCGAGTTCCAGGAAGCGATGGACGACGATCTCAACACCGCCGGCGCGCTGGGAGCGCTGTTCACGTTCATCCGCGACGCGAACGTCGCGCTCGACGCCGGCCGCATCTCGTCGGGTGACGCCGAGGGAATGCGCGCGGCGCTGCGGAAGATCGATCCGGTGCTGGACGTCTTCCCCGAGATCGAACGATCGATCGACACCGAGATCGAAGAGCTGATCGCGGCGCGCAACGCCGCGCGGACGTCGCGCAATTTTGCGGAGAGCGATCGGATTCGGGACGAGCTCCTTGCCCGAGGGATCGTTTTGGAGGACACGCCGGGCGGTGTTCGCTGGCGGAGGTCCTCGTGATGAACCCTGAGCGAGCGCAGCGAGTCGAATGGGTCAGCTTAGCCCTCTCGCTGCGCTTGCGCGAAGCCGCGTCTGCACGTGCAAGTCACGAGGCAAGCGCAGCGTGAGGGCTCACTTGACCCGTTCGACTCGCTATCGCTCGCTCAGGGTTCCGAAAAAGGCATGATCGGTTACTTAGAAGGAACACTGCGCCAACTCGACGCGACTCGCGCGCTCGTACTGGCCGGCGGCGTCGGCTACGAAGTCCACATCTCCCTTTCCACCTACTACCGCCTCGAAGGAAAGCGCGAAGTGGCGATGGAGATCTACACGCACGTGCGCGAAGACGCCCTTGCGCTGTACGGCTTCGCGTCGGCTGACGAGAAGATGGCGTTCGAGAAGCTCATCTCGATCTCGGGGATCGGGCCGACGCTCGCGCAGAAGATCCTGTCCGGCATCGATGCGAACGATCTCGCCGACGCCATCGCCCGCAACGACGCGCGCAAGCTCGCGACCATCCCCGGCGTCGGGAAGAAGACCGCGGAGCGCATCTGCCTCGAGCTTCGCGACAAGCTCGTCGCGACTCCCGCGGCCGCCGCTCAGACCGCTCCTTCGCGCCTCTCCGTCGATGACGACGTCCAATCCGCCCTCGTCAACCTCGGCTACCGCGCGAAAGACGCCGAGATCGCTTTGGCGAAGGCGAGACAGGAGCTCGGAGCGGACGCCGAATTTTCTTCCATTTTGAAGCGGTCTCTCCGACATTTAACAAAATAACCCTTGCTCGGCATGGGGTAACAGCATAAATTCGCCGTCGGAGGGTTCCGATGGCTCAGCAGTTATTGCGATGTGCGCCCCTTCTCGTCCTTTCCTTCGCAGTTGCGCTCGTCACGTCCGCCGCCACTCTCAATAACGATGACAGCTGCGATATCGCGGTCCTGCCGGCCGCGACGCTGCTGCTCCCATACTTCGAAGTCGATCTCGACGATCCCGCCGGCGAGACGACGCTCTTCACGATCACGAACACGAGCAACTTCGACGCGATCGCACACGTCACCCTCTGGACCGATCGCGCCTTTCCCGTGATCAATTTCAACATCTATCTCACCGGCCACGACGTTCAGGCGTTGAATCTCTTCGACATCATCGAGCGCGGCATCATCGCGCCGGACGCGGGCACTGGCACGTACGTCACGAAGCGCGGGCAGTACGCCGACATCAACCCGTCGCTGGCTCTCGGGGCCTGTGACCGGCTGCCTGGAACGCTCGACGATGCCTTCGTGGTCCGCATGCAGAGCGCATTCGGCGATGGCACCGTGCCCGATCTCGGGATTCTCAAGGGCTGCGCCGACGTCGGCAACGATCACGACAACGCCGTCGGCTACGCGACGATCGACGTCGTCGGTCGCTGCGCCACCACCCTGCCCAACGAACCCGAGTACTGGACCGCCGACATCCGCTACGACAACGTCCTCACCGGTGATTACCAGCAGGTCAACAGCAAGGAGAACTTCGCGCAAGGTGGACCGCTCGTCCACATTCGCGCGATCCCTGAGGGCGGGACTCCTCAAGAGCGGCGCGCCTCGCCGGTCACGCACGACGCAGGGTTTGCGCGCACGTTCTACGCACGCTACCAGTCGCCGCTCTCGCCGAAGCTCGACGGACGGCAGCCGCTCCCCGCGCAGTTTGCCGTACGTTGGATCAACGGCGGCACGGGCGCGTTCGAGACCTCGCTGAAAGTCTGGCGCGAAGCGCGCGCCGGAACCGGCGCGGTGTGCAACGACTACAAGGCCGAAGAGAACCTCTCGGTCCACGAGATCGTCACGTTCGACGAAAACGAAAACGCGGTCGGCAGCGGTGACGAGCGCATCGAGCTTCCCGCGACGTCCCGCACGAACATCGACGACGCGGAGATCTATCCGCAGCTCGCGAACGGCGCGAGCGCAGGCTGGATGTACCTCGATCTCGACCGCGGCCGAAACGACGACGTCGCCAGTCAGAACTGGATCATCTCGTCGATGCGCGCCGAGGGACGCTACTCCACCGACGTCGACGCAATTGCCTTCGGCAACGGCTGCTCCGCTCCCGCGGCAACGAGTGAAGTGAACCTCGCGGGCGGCGCGCCGATCACGCCTGCACCGAACGAGTCGAAGGTGCATGGCATTGCCTCGACGAACAACGACGACAGTTGCGACATCGCGCTGCTCCCCGCGGCAACGTTGCTCGTTCCGTACTTCGAAGTCGACATCGACAATCGAGCCGGTGAGACCACGCTCTTCACCGTGACGAACGTCAGTCCGAGGGATCAGATCGCGCGCGTCACGCTCTGGACCGACTACGCGTTTCCGGTGATCACCTTCAACATCTACCTCACCGGCTACGACGTTCAGAGCATCAATCTCTACGACGTCGTCAACCGCGGGATCATCGCGCCCGATGCAGGAACGGGAACGCAGGTCGCGGACCGAGGGGCCTACTCGAATCGCAATCGCGACGTCGATCTCCAAGGCTGTGCGCAACTTCCGGGGCAGCTCCAGGACCCGTACATCATCCGAATGCAGAGCGCCTTCACGGAAGGCACCGTTCCCGACTTCGGAACCCTCGCGGGGTGCAACAACATCGGTAACTCCCATGACAACGCGGTCGGCTATGCCACGATCGATCTGGTGCGGAACTGCTCGACGAACAATCCGTTCGCCGAGGAGTACTGGACCGAAGACCTTGCGTACGACAACGTCCTGATCGGCGATCACCAGCAGGTCAACAGCGCCAACAACTTTGCGCAAGGCTCGCCGATGGTGCATATCCGCGCGGTTCCGGAAGGCGGAACGCTCGCGGAACGCCTCGAGCTGCCGCGCAAATACGACGCCGGTTTCGAGCGCACGTTCTACGCGCGCTACCAGCCCGCGCTCTCGCCGAAGCTCGACGGACGCCAGCCGCTCCCCTCGGTGTTCGCGGCGCGGTGGATCGAGGGCGGCGCGTCCGCGTTCCGAACGGAGCTGAAGATCTGGCGCGAAGGATCGCGCGGCCGGAATGTGACGTGTGCAACGCATGATGACAATGTGCTGGCGCTCGCCGAGTTCGTCCGCTTCGACGAAGCCGAGACTGCGGTCGGCGATACCGGACGCGGATTTGTCCGTGGCGGAGTCGCCACGAACAGGCCGGGATATTTCGCAACGGAGACCACTCTGCCGGCCACCACGCGCACGTCCATCGCCGATGCTTCGATCTACCCGCAGATGCCCAACGGGGCCGTCGCCGGCTGGATGTACGTGAATCTCGACAACGACTCGAGGACTTTCTTCGGCGATATCGACTTCGTCCACCCGTGGCCGAGTCAGAACTGGGTCGTCTCCACGATGCGGGCCGAAGGACGCTACTCCGTGGACATGGACGCCGCGGCGCTCGGCAACGGATGCTCGGCGCAAGCGCCGGTCACTGAAGTGACTTCGGGCACCGCGATCATCGGACCATTGCCGTAAGGAGAGTGATGAAGACGCTGTTGTGCGCACTGTTCGCTCTCGCATGGGTGTGGACCGCGTCCGCCGCGACGCGGAACAACGACGATAGTTGCGACATCGCGGTCATGCCGGCCGCGACGCTGCTGCTTCCCTACTTCGAAGTCGATCTCGACGATCAGTCCGGCGAGACTACGCTCTTCACGATCACGAACGTCGGCAATCTCGACGCGATCGCGCGCATCACGCTCTGGACCGACCACGCGTATCCCGTCCTCACCTTCAACGTCTATCTCACCGGCTACGACGTGCAGGCGTTGAACCTCTTCGACATCATCGTGCGCGGAATGATTGCGCCGGATGCGGGCACCGGTACGAAGATCGTGAAACGTGGCGACTACTCGGATCGCCATCCTGATCTCGCGCTCGCCGCCTGCGACCGGCTCCCCGGCACCCTCGATGATCTCTATGTCGAGCGGATGCAGGACGCGTTCACATGCGGAGAGGTTCCGCCGTTCGGCGTCCTGCCGGCATGCGACGTCGTCGGCAGTTCCCATGTCAACGCGGTCGGCTACGCGACCATCGACGTCGTCGGCACGTGTTCGACCACCGAGCCCACCGAACCCGAGTACTGGACCACCGACATCCGCTACGACAACGTCCTCCTCGGCGACTACCAGCAGATCAACAGCAGGCAGAACCTGGCGCAGGGCGGACCGCTCGTGCACATTCGCGCGGTCCCCGAAGGCGGAACGCCGCACGCGCGGCGCGCGTCGCCCGTGACGCATGACGCCGGCTTCGCGCGCACGTTCTACGCGCGCTATCAGTCGCCGCTCTCGCCGAAGCTCGACGGACGCCAGCCGCTCCCGTCGCAGTTCGCGGTGCGCTGGATTCAGGGCAGCACGAGCGATTTCGAAACTTCGCTGAAAGTCTGGCGCGAAGCCCGCGTCGGCAGCGACGCCTCGTGCGAAGACTACGCGGCGGAGGCGAACCTCGCCGTGACCGAGATCGTCACGTTCGACGAGAACGAGAACGCCGTCGGAAGCGGCAACGAGCGACACGAGCTCCCCGCGACTTCGCGCACGAGCGTCGACGACGCCGATGCCTACCCGCAGCTCGCGAATGGCGCGAGCGGCGGCTGGATGTATCTCAACCTCGATCGCAGCCAGCGCGACGACTTCGGGAGCCAGAGCTGGGTCATCTCGTCGATGCGCGCCGAGGGACGCTACTCCACCGACTTCGACGTCATCGCGATGGGCAATGGATGTTCCGCTCCTGCCACGACCAGCGAAGTCAATTCCACCGGCGGCGCACCGATCGCGCCCGCGCGGAACGAATCGAACGCTCACGGCATCGCGTCGACGAACAACGACGACAGTTGCGACATCGCGCTCGTTCCCGCGGCGACCCTCCTGCTCCCGTATTTCGAAGTCGATGTCGATAACCCACAGGGCGAGACGACGCTCTTCACCGTCACCAACGTCAGCCCGAACGATCGGATCGCGCGCGTGACGCTCTGGACCGACTACGCGTTCCCGGTCGTCACCTTCAATCTCTATCTCACCGGCTACGACGTGCAGAGCATCAACCTGTACGACGTCATCGAGCGCGGCGTGGTTGCGCCCGACGCGGGAACGGGCACACACGTCACCGGCCGCGGCGCGTATTCGGTGCGCAATTCCGCCCTCGATCTCAGCGCGTGCGCGCAGCTTCCGGGGCAGCTCGGGGAACCGTATGTGATCCGGATGCAGAGCGCTTTCCTGAACGGCATGGTCCCCGATTTCGGCGAGCTCGCGGGCTGCAACAACGTCGGCTACGAGCACGACAACGCCGTCGGCTACGCCACGATCGACCTGGTGCGGAACTGCTCGACGAACAACCCGTTCGCCGAGGAGTACTGGACCGAGGACCTCGCGTACGACAACGTCCTCATCGGCGATCACCAGCAGATCCATAGCAGCAACAACTTCGCGCAGGGCTCGCCGCTGGTGCACATCCGCGCGATCCCCGAGGGCGGCACGCTTGCCGAGCGCCTCGAGTTGCCGCGCAAATTCGACGCCGGTTTCAAGCGCACGTTCTACGCGCCCTACCAGCCCGCGCTCTCGCCGAAGCTCGACGGACGCCAGCCGCTCCCCTCGGTGTTCGCAGCGCGGTGGATCCAGGGCGGCGTATCCATGCTCCAGACGGAGCTGAAGATCTGGCGCGAGGGATCGCGCGGCCGTGAGGCGACGTGCGCTACGTACGACGACAACAGTCTGGGCTTCGCCGAGGTCGTGCGCTTCGACGAACAGGAGAACGCGGTCGGCGACACCGCAAACGGATACGCCCTCCGTGACACCAGAGTCGGGACGAACATGTATCTCCCCCCGCTCACGTACCTGCCCACGACCTCGCGCACGTTCACCTCCGATGCCTCCGTCTATCCGCCACTCGCCAACGGGGCCATCGCCGGATGGATGTACCTCAACCTCGACAATGACACGGGCGGCTATCGAGGCAATTACATACAACCGTGGTCGAGTCAGAACTGGGTCGTCACCACGATGCGGTCCGAGGGACGCTACTCCGTGGACATGGACGCCGCGGCGCTCGGCAACGGCTGCTCCGCGCAGGCGCCGCTCACTGAAGTGACTTCGGGCGACGCGATCATCGGACCCCTGTCGAATGTGAATCCATGAAACACGTTCTGTGCACGCTGCTCGCTCTATCGCTCGCGTGGACCGCGTCCGCCGCGACGCGGAACAACGACGATAGTTGCGACATCGCGGTCCTGCCCGCCGCGACGCTGCTGCTTCCCTACTTCGAAGTCGATCTCGAGGATCCGACGGGAGAGACGACGCTCTTCACGATCACGAACGTCGGCAATCTCGACGCGATCGCGCGCGTCACCCTCTGGACCGATCGCGCGTTTCCGGTGATCACCTTCAACGTCTATCTCACCGGCTACGACGTGCAAGCGCTCAACCTCTACGACATCATCGCCCGCGGCGTGATTGCACCGAATGCGGGCACCGGTACTCAGATCGCAAAACGTGGCCAATATTCGGATCTCCATCCTGATCTCGTGCTCACCGCGTGCAACCGGCTCCCCGGCAACCTCGATGATCGCTATGTCCAGCGGATGCAGGCGGCGCTCACGCGCGGAGAAGTTCCGCCTTTGGGCCTCCTGCCGGCATGCGACTTCGTCGGCGGTTCCCATGTCAACGCGGTCGGATACGCGACCATCGACGTCGTCAGCAACTGTTCGTCGCGCGAGCCCGACGAACCCGAGTACTGGACTGACGACATCCGCTACGACAACGTCCTCCTCGGCGACTACCAGCAGATCAACAGCGTGCAGAGCTCCGCCCAGGGCGGACCGCTCGTGCACATTCGCGCGGTTCCCGAAGGCGGAACGCCGCACGCGCGGCGCGCATCGCCCGTGACGCACGACGCCGGATTCGCGCGCACGTTCTACGCGCGCTATCAGTCGCCGCTCTCGCCGAAGCTCGACGGACGCCAGCCGCTCCCGTCGCAGTTCGCGGTGCGCTGGATCGAAGGCGGCACGGGCGACTTCGAAACGTCGTTGAAGATCTGGCGCGAGGCCCGCGCAGGCACCGACGCATCCTGCAACGACTACGCGGCCGACGACGCCCTGGCCGTCCGCGAGATCGTGGTCTTCGACGAGAGCGAAAACGCCGTTGGAAGCAACAACGCGCGCATCGCGCTTTCCGCCGCGTCCCGTACGGGCGTCGACGACGCGAACGTCTACCCGCAGCTCGCGAACGGCGCCAACAGCGGCTGGATGTACCTCAACCTCGACCGCAGTCGCCGCGACGAATTCGCCACCCAGAGCTGGGTCATCTCGTCGATGCGCGCCGAAGGACGCTACTCCACCGAGTTCGATGCGATCGCCATGGGCAACGGATGCTCCGCTCCTGCCGCGACCAGCGAAGTCAATTCCCCCAGCGGCGCGCCGATCGCGCCGGCACCGAACGAATCGAACGCGCACGGCGTCGCTTCGACGGACAACGACGACAGTTGCGACATCGCGCTCCTTCCTGCCGCGACGCTCCTCCTCCCGTACTTCGAAGTCGACTTCGACAGACTCCCGCCACTGCCCAAAGATCCTCCCCAACCTCCCAAAGACCCGACGCTCTTCACCGTCGTCAACGTCAGTCCGAACGACCAGATTGCGCGCGTCACGCTCTGGACCGACTATTCGTTCCCCGTCCTCACCTTCAACATCTATCTCACCGGCTACGACGTCCAGAGCATCAATCTGTTCGACGTCATCGCCCGAGGTGTCATTGCACCCGACACGGGCACCGGCACGCACCTGACCCGCCGCGGCGACTACTCAGAACGGAATCGTTCGCTCGATCTCAGCGCTTGCGCACAACTGCCAGGCGCGCTGCCGCAGGCGTACGTCGAGCGCATGCAACACGCCTTTACCGAGGGAACGGTCGGCGACCTTGGCGCCCTCGCAGGTTGCAGCAACGTCGGCAACGAGCACGACCACGCCGTCGGCTACGCGACGATCGACCTCGTGCGGAACTGCTCGACGAACAATCCCCTCGCCGAGAAGTATTGGACCGAAGATCTCGCGTACGACAACGTTCTGATCGGCGATTACCAGCAACTCGATCCGGCGAACAACTTCGCGCAGGGCTCGCCGATGGTGCACGTCCGCGCGATTCCCGAGGGCGGAACGACCGCCCAGCGCCTCGAGCTGCCGCGCAAGTACGACGCGGGGTTCAGCCGCACGTTCTACACGCGTTTCCAGCCCGCGCACGCACCGAAGCTCGATGGACGCCAGCCACTTCCTTCGCTGTTCGCCGCACGCTGGATCCAGGGAGGCGCGTCGGGCTTCGAAACGCGCATGAAGATCTGGCGTGACGGGCAGACCGGCCGAGGGGTGATCTGCGCGACCCACGACGACAACGTCATGGAAATGGCGGAGATCGTCCGCTTCGACGAGGCGGAGAACGCTGTGGGAGACGTTCCGATCAGTCGGATCACCCCGATCACGACCGAGTTCACATTACCGACGACGTCACTCACCTCGGTCGCCGACTCGTCGGTCTTTCCGCAGCTCAGCAACGGCGCGGTCGGCGGCTGGATGTACCTCAACCTCGACAGAACGTGGACGGACTCACCGATGTCAAACAGCAACTGGGTCGTCGCCTCATTGCGCGCGGAACGCCGCTACTCCGTCGACATGGATGCCGCGGCGCTCGGCAACGGATGCTCGCTGACGACTTGGATCAGTGAAGTGACGACCGGCACCGGAATCATCGGCCCGCAGCCGAACGTGACTCCGACCGTGAATCCATGAGACACCTTCTGTGCGCGGTGCTCGCTCTGACTCTCGCGTGGACCGCGTCCGCCGCGACGCGGAACAACGACGACAGTTGCGACATCGGCGTCGCGCCGGCGGCAACGTTGCTGCTGCCGTACTTCGAGGTGGATCTCGATGACCCCTTCGGAGAAACGACGATCTTCACGATCACCAACGTCACGAACGTCGACCGGATCGCGAGGGTCACCCTCTGGACCGACTACGCATTTCCGGTCGTCACCTTCAACCTCTACCTCACCGGTTACGCCGTGCAGAGCATCAACCTCGACGATGTCATCCGGCGTGGAGTGTTTGCGTCGGATGAGGGAACAGGCACGAGCGGCACGCGCCGTGGCGAATGGTCACACCGCAATCGCGCGGTCGACACGAGCGCGTGCGGACGACTCGCGGGCCGACTCTCCGCGGCAGACGTGGAGCGGATGCAGAGCGCTTTCCGCGACGGCGTTCTCTCGGACGCAGGCGATCTGCAGGGTTGCTACAGCATCGGCCACGAACACGACAACGCGATCGGCTACGCAACGATCGACGTCGTGCGGAACTGCGAATCGAACACGCCGTTCTCGGACGAGTACTGGACCGAAGACCTCGCCTGGGACAACGTCCTGATCGGTGACTACCAGCAGGTCGATCCTTCCAACGGATCCGCGACTGGAGCGCCGCTCGTGCACATCCGCGCGATCCCCGAAGGTGGGTCGAGCGCCGAGCGGCTTGCACGGCCGCGAAAGTACGACGCCGGATTTCCACGCACGTTCTATTCGCGATACCAGGCGGCCGCGACACCACGACTCGACGGACGCCAGCCACTGCCGTCCGTATTCGCACCACGGTGGAGGAGGATAGGAGGGTGGTCCAGTCTGAAGACGACGACCCTGAAGATCTGGCGTGAGGGGCGGCCGGGGCGGACGGTGTCCTGCTTGTCGGACGCGAACGAGACGGGAGCCAGGTTTGCCGAAGCCGTAGTGTTCGATGAAGCCGAGAACGCGGTTGCGGACTTTCCGGCGAGCCGTATCGGGAATCCGCGTCCCCATGTGTTCGATCTGCTTCCCGCATCCCGGGTCGCCGTCTCCGACTCCCTCACTTTTCCGCAACTCACGAACGGCGCGGCCGGCGGCTGGATGTATCTGAATCTCGACCAGAGGACGCTCGACACACCGCTCTCGTCGAGCAATTGGGTGATCTCATCGTTCAGGAGCGTCGATGGATCGTTTGACATCGACGCTGCCGCTCTCGGCAACGGCTGTTCCGCCGCGGTCCCCGACAGCGAGATCTCGAGCGGCTCCCACGTCATCGGACCCCTGCCGAACGAGAACCCATGAAAACCCTTCTGTGCAGTCTGCTCATCCTCTCGCTCGCGTGGACCGCGTCCGCCGCGACGCAGAACAACGACGACAGTTGCGACATCGGCGTCGCGCCGGCGGCCACGTTGCTGCTCCCGTACTTCGAGGTGGATCTCGATGACCCATTCGGAGAAACGACGATCTTCACGATAACCAACGTCACGAACGTCGACCGGATCGCGAGGGTCACGCTCTGGACTGACTACGCATTTCCGGTCGTCACCTTCAACCTCTACCTCACCGGCTACGCCGTGCAGAGCATCAACCTCGACGATGTCATCCGGCGTGGAGTGTTTGCGTCGGATGAGGGAACGGGCACGAGCGGCACGCGCCGTGGCGAATGGTCACACCGCAATCGCGCGGTTGACACGAGCGCGTGCGGACGACTCGCGAGCCGACTCTCCGCGGCAGACGTGGAGCGGATGCAGAGCGCTTTCCGCGACGGCGTTCTCTCGGACGCAGGCGATCTGCAGGGTTGCTCCAGCATCGGCCACGAACACGACAATGCGATCGGCTACGCAACGATCGACGTCGTGCGGAACTGCGAATCGAACACGCCGTTCTCGGACGAGTACTGGACCGAAGACCTCACCTGGGACAACGTCCTGATCGGTGACTACCAGCAGGTCGATCCATCCAACGGCTCCGCGACTGGAGCGCCGCTCGTGCACATCCGCGCGATCCCCGAAGGTGGGTCGAGCGCCGAGCGGCTTGCACGGCCGCGAAAGTACGACGCCGGATTTCCACGCACGTTCTATTCGCGATACCAGACGGCCGCGACACCACGACTCGACGGACGCCAGCCACTGCCGTCCGTATTCGCAGCACGGTGGAGGAGGATAGGAGGGTGGTCCAGTCTGGAGACGACGACCCTGAAGATCTGGCGTGAGGGGCGGCCGGGGCGGACGGTATCCTGCTTGTCCTTCTCTTTGTGGTACGCGAACAAGACCGGAGCCAACTTCGCCGAAGCCGTAGTGTTCGATGAAGCCGAGAACGCGGTTGCGGGCTTTCCGTCGGGCCTCGTCGGGAATCTGCATCCCCATGTGTTCGAACTGCCTCCCGCATCCCGGATCGCCGTCTCCGACTCCGTCTTTTTTCCGCAACTCACGAACGGCGCGGTCGGCGGCTGGATGTATCTGAATCTCGACCTGGGGACGCTCGACACACCGCTCTCGTCGAGCAATTGGGTGATCTCGTCGTTCAGGACCGTCGATGGATCGTTTGACATCGACGCCGCCGCTCTCGGCAACGGTTGTTCCGCCGAGGTCCCCGACAGCGAGGTCTCGTACGGCTCCCACGTCATCGGACCCCTGCCGAATGTGAACCCATGAGACACGTTCTGTGCACGCTGCTCATTTTCTCGCTCGCGTGGACCGCGTCCGCCGCGACGCGGAACAACGACGACAGTTGCGACATCGCGGTCATGCCGGCCGCGACCCTGCTCCTTCCCTACTTCGAAGTCGATCTCGACAACCCGGCCGGCGAGACGACGATCTTCACGATCACCAACGCGAGCAACCTCGATGCGATCGCACGTGTCACGCTGTGGACCGATCGCGCGTATCCGGTGATCACCTTCAATGTGTATCTCACCGGCTACGACGTGCAGGCGTTGAACCTCTACGACATCATCGGTCGCGGCGTCATTGCGCCCGATGCCGGCACGGGAACCGCGATCACGAAGCGCGGCAAGTACTCCGATCCGAGCTCGGACGTCGACCTCGCGAACTGCGCGCGCCTCCCCGGCGCGCTCGACGCCGCCGCCATCGTGCGGCTGCGAGACGCATTTACGCAGGGAACGATTCCCGGTGAATGCACGGACGTCGGCGGCGAGCATGACAACGCCGTCGGCTATGCGACCATCGACGTCGTCGAAGACTGCTCCTCGACCTCGCCGATCGATCCTGTTTACTGGACGAGCGACGTCCGCTACGACAACGTCCTCATCGGCGACTATCAGCAGATCGACAGCGCGCGGAACTTCGCAGAGGGCGGCCCGATGGTTCACATCCGCGCCGTCCCCGAGGGCGGGACGCCGCGCGCCCGACTCACGTCTCCCGAAAAGTACGACGCCGGATTCGAGCGGACGTTCTACGCGCGCTATCAGTCGCATCTCTCTCCGAAGCTCGATGGACGCCAGCCCCTTCCCACACAATTCGCGGCGCGATGGATCAAGGAGACGGCGCCAGGATTCGAGACGTCGCTGAAGATCTGGCGCGAGCTGCGCGCGGGAGTGAACGCGTCATGCGCCGACTACGACGACGTGAACCTCGGCGTCAGCGACATCGTCGTTTTCGACGAGCAGGAGAACGCGGTCGGAGCGAACGGCCGCCGCATCGAGCTCCCCGCAACTTCGCGAACCGCGGTCACCGATCCGTCGATCTATCCGCAGATCGACGCGGCCAGCGGCTGGATCTACCTGAATCTCGACCGCATCCGTCACGACGACGTCGCGAGTCAGGCCTGGGTGATCTCTTCGATGCGCGCGGAGAATCGCTCCTCCACCGACGTCGACGCGATCGCGATGGGCAATGGATGTTCCGCTCCCGCGGAAACGAGCGAAATCAGTCCCGCGGGCGGCGACGACAGTTGTGACATCGCGCTCCTTCCAGCGGCAACGCTCCTCCTGCCTTACTTCGAAGTCGATCTCGACAGCCCATCCGGCGAGACGACGCGATTCACGGTCACGAATGTCGGTCCCAAGGAACAGATCGCACGTGTCACCCTCTGGACCGATTACTCGTTTCCGGTGATCACCTTCAACATCTATCTCACCGGATACGACGTGCAGAGCATCAACCTGTTCGACGTCATCGCGCGAGGCGCGATCGCTCCGGACGCGGGCACCGGCACGCTTGTAGCGCGCCGCGGCGCGTACTCCGAACGGAATCGTTCGCTCGATCTCAGCGCGTGTGCGCAGCTGCCCGGTGCGTTGCCGGAAGCGTACGTCACGCGCATGCAAGACGCCTTCACGGAAGGGACGGTACCCGACCTCGGCAACCTCGCGGGCTGCAACAACGTCGGCAACGAGCATGCGAACGCCGTCGGCTACGCGACAGTGGACGTCGTGCGCAACTGCGCGACGAACAACCACACGTCCGGGAAATACTGGACCGAGGACATCGCGTGGGACAACGTCCTGATCGGGGACTACCACCAGGTCGATCCGAGCGACAACAACGCGCAGGCCTCGCTGATGGTCCACATCCGCGCGATCCCCGAGGGTGGAACGCTCGCCGAGCGTCTCGCGCTGCCGCGTAAGTACGACGCGGGATTCGACCGCACGTTCTACGCGCGCTTCCAATCCGCGCATACGTCGAAGCTCGACGGACGCCAGCCGCTTCCCTCCCTGTTCGCAGCACGTTGGATTCAGGGCGGCGCGGCGGGATTCCAGACGTCCCTGAAGATTTGGCGCGAGGGAGTGACTCCAGGCGCGCGGACCTGCGCGACCTGGGATGACAACTTCACGCGTTACCGCGAGATCGTCGCCTTCGATGAGGCGGAGAACGGCGTAGCTGTGATTGGTTACCGGTGCAGCGACTGCCTGACGAGGGAATTCAGCCTGCCGACGACATCGAGCACGAGCGCGCGGGACACCGACATCTTCCCCCAGCTGACCAATGGCGCAGTCGCCGGGTGGATGTACCTGAACTTCTACGACCCAGAGAACGCGCGGTACGGCAGCAACTGGGTCGTCTCGTCGATGCGCGCGGAAGGACGCTACTCCGTCGACATGGACGCCGCCGCCCTCGGCAATGGCTGTTCCGCGCCGGTTGCCCGTCCCAGCGAAGTCGCCGGCGGTCAGGAGATCATCGGACCGAGACCGTAGGAGCACAATGAAACTACTCTGCAGTCTGCTCGTCCTCACCCTCGCGTGGACCGCCTCGGCGGCGATCACGCGCAACGACGACAGCTGCGACATCGCGCTGCTGCCGGCGGCGACTTTGCTGCTGCCCTACTTCGAAGTCGACCTCGACGATCCGAACGGCAGCACGACTTTGTTCACGATCACCAACGTGACCAACGTCGACCAGATCGCGCGCGTCACGCTCTGGACCGACCGCGCGTATCCGGTGATGGGTTTCAACATCTACCTCACCGGCTACGACGTCCAGAGCATCAACCTCTACGACGTCATCGCCCGCGGAATCATCGCGCCTGAATTCGGGACCGGAACCGCGCTCTCGCCTCGCGGGCACTACTCCGATGCGAATCAGACCATCAACCTCTCCGGGTGCTATCGTCTGCCGGGATACCTCGACAACCTTTACATCGAGCGAATGCAGAGTGCGCTCACCGAGGGACGCGTCGCTGCGCTCGTCGGTCTTCCGGCCTGCAATTCCGTCGGCGGCGTCCACGAGAACGCCGTCGGCTACGCGACGATCGACGTCAACCGGACCTGTGGCGTCTCTCTCCCCAACGAGGCGGTGTACTGGACGAACGAGATCGGCTACGCCAACGCGCTCTCGGGCGATTACCAGCACGTCGACCGCGGCAGCCGCTTCGCTGATGGCGGACCGATGGTGCACATCCGCGCGGTACCCGAGGGAGGCGCGTCGCCTCCACTGTTCCCGCGCACGTTCTACAGCCGCTTGCAGGCGCCCGCGACGCCGAAGCTCGATGCGCGCCAGCCGCTCCCCGCGGTCTTCGCCGCACGCTGGATCGCCGGCGGGCCGACGAGCTACCAGACGTTCATGAAAGTGTGGCGCGAGCCGAAGACCGGCGCGAACGCGACGTGTGCGCAGTACGCGGCGAACGAGATGAATTTCGTCGAGATCGTGAACATCGATGAAGCGGAGAACGCGATTACCGACGTCCCGACCTGTCGAGGCTTCTGTTCCCCGACGACTCTCCCATCGACGTCGATCACCTCGGTCAAAGACGTGTCGGTGTATCCGCTCTTCTACGCCGACACGATCGCGGGATGGATGTACTTCAACCTCGACGCCCCCGATGACGAGATCGCGTCCCAGGCGTGGGTCATCGCCTCGATGCGCGCCGAAGGACAGTTCTCCGTCGATTCCGATGCAATCGCCTTCGGCAATGGCTGCTCCGCGCGTGTCCGCGCGAGTGAAGTAGGAGTTGGGACCGCAACGATCGCGCCGCTGCCCAACACGAGGAATCCATGATCAAACGACTCCTGCTCGTCACCCTTTTCGCACTGACTGCAACCACGCAGACGATCCACAACGACGACAGCTGCGACATCGCGCTGCTGCCCGCGGCGACGCTGCTCCTGCCGTATTTCGAAGTCGACGTCGACGATCCGAACGGCGACACCACGCTGTTCACGATCACGAACGTCGGCCCAAAGGACCAGATCGCGCACGTCACGCTCTGGACCGACTACGCGTTCCCGGTCATCGGCTTCAACATCTATCTCACCGGCTACGACGTGCAGAGCATCAACCTCTTCGACGTCATCGCGCGCGGCATCATCGCGCCCGAGAACGGAACGGGAACACAGGTGACGAAACGCGGGCACTATTCGGATGCGAATCCCGCGCTCGATCTGGAGTCGTGCGACCGCCTGCCCGGAGCGATCGACGACCCCTACGTCACGCGCATGCAGGAAGCGTTCATGAACGGCCGCGCCCCTCCGGTGAACCTCCTTCCCGGATGCGACGACATCGGTAACGCGCACGAGAACGCGGTCGGGTACGCGACGATCGACGTCGTCCGCATCTGCTCGAATTTGATCGGCAACGAGGCGGAGTACTGGCGCAACGAAGTGCTCTGGGACAACGTGCTCGTCGGCGACTACCAGCAGATCGCGCGTACGAGTCGTTTCGCCGAGGGTGGTCCGCTCGTGCACATCCGCGCGGTGCCGGAGGGAGGAACGTCGCAGCAGCGCCGCGACAACCCCGCCGCATACGACGCGGGATTCGAGCGCACGTTCTACAGCCGCTATCAGTCCGCTTCGACGCCGAAGCTCGACGGACGTCAGCCGTTACCGTCGACGTTCGCCGCGCGGTGGATCAGAGGCGGCTCCGCGCAGTTCCAGACGTACTTGAAGATCTGGCGCGAGGGGAAGACCGGCACAAACGCCGCGTGCGCGGCCCACACGCCGGAGAAGGATCTGCGAGCGCGCGAGGTGGTGATGTTCGACGAGGCGGAGAACGCGGTGACCGGACTGCCGCACTGCATCTGCGCACTCGAGCCCGCGCCGTACATCTTTCCGCCGACCTCGCTCACGTCCGTCGCGGACGTCGATCGCTATCCGCAGCTCATGAACGGCGCGATCAGCGGCTGGGC
>Ga0209382_10004571_pt1 | contig 18442 bp, 18 predicted proteins | sample SoiMetdeltSBSDD5_FD_187599 | JGI IMG/M metagenome (GOLD analysis project Ga0209382, IMG submission 187599) | Bulk soil microbial communities from a Populus tree surrounding site in Tennessee, USA - Soil MetaG P. deltoides SBSDD5 (SPAdes) (version 2) | ecosystem: Environmental > Terrestrial >...
GGGCAGGGACAGGGGCAGGGACAGGGACAGGGGCAGCGGCCGAAAGGCATCGCCCCCGCACCTCACAACAAAGGCCCCGTCGGAGCGCACGGCAACCAGCCTCAGCGCAAATTCCACAAGCGGCCACGCCGCCGCAAGGGCGGGCCGGGTCAGGGTCCGGGTCCGGGACCGAACGGTTGACGCTACTGCCGCGCTAAGGCGTAATCAGACGCCAGAGCGACGTCACTTCTGCGGACCGGGCGGCGTGTAGCGGATCGCTCGGATCCAGTGCTTTGGGGTGCTGCGGCCGTGTGTCCAGGCGCCCGACCACCGCGAGGCCGGCCTCGTCGATGAAACGCAGAAGCGCTTCGCGCGAGCGCAGTCCGAGGTGCTCGGCAATATCGGAGAGCACCAGCCACGCTTCGCCGCCCGGCGCGAGGTGTTCACCGGCACCCGCGAGAAAGCCGCGCAGCATGCGGCTGTCGGGGTCGTAGATCGCCTGCTCCATCGACGAGCTTGGCCGCGTCGGTATCCACGGCGGGTTGCAGACGAGGAGCGGCGCGCGGCCGGCGGGATAGAGGTCCGCCTGCACGACCTCGACTTTGTCGTCGAGTCCGAGACGCTCGATGTTTTCCCGCGCGCACTCGAGGGCGCGAGGATCGTTTTCTGTCGCCACGACGTGCTGGAGGCCCCTGCGCGCGAGCACCGCAGCGAGCACGCCGGTGCCGGTGCCGATGTCGTACGCGAGCGTGGTCGCCGGCAGCGGCGCCTCGGCGACGAGCCTCACGTACTCCTGCCTGACCGGCGCGAAGACGCCGTAGTGCGGATGCACACGCGCGCCGAGCGACTCCACCTCGATGCCCTTCTTGCGCCATTCGTGCGCGCCGATCGCACCGAGCAGCTCGCGTAACGAGCGCAATGAGGGTCCGTCTGCCGGCCCAAACGCCTCGAGGCATGCCTGTCGCACATCAGGTGCGCGCCGCAGCGGAATGGCGTAGTCGGTCTCGAACGGCAGCAGCAGCATGCCCAGCGTGTGGGCGCGCTGGGCCTGGCGCTGCCTGTGCAGATGAAATGTTTCCCGGGTCGATGCCGAGGATTTATACGGCTTGCGGTCGAGGCGATGGGCGAGCGCGTTCAGAATCTGCCGCGCGTTGTGATAGTCGCCGCGCCACAGTATGGCGGTCCCCTCGGATGCGAGCCGGTATGCGGCGTCGGCGCGGATGTCGTCTTTCGCGACGATCACGCGCTTCGGCGGTGATGCGCCGTTTTCCGAAAGCCACCGGGCATAGCGCACCTCGCCACCCTCGGTCCAGCTGACATCGAACGGTTTGTTGGCGCCTCCGGAAGGCTCGATTACCATCTCCATAAGAGTGCCCCATCATGTTAGGCACTCTGAACAGCGCCTGGAGCATACGACGAATGGACACGCACGTCTCTCACGAGCACCACGGCAACCGCGTCGAAGACTTCCGGCTCATCACCGGGACCGGAAAATACGCGGCGGACTGGAACGTACCGGGCCAGCTGTACGGACATTTCGTGCGGGCCGACCGGGCGCATGCGGAGATCGTGTCGCTCGACACGAGCCGGGCACTGCAACACTCCGGCGTGAAGCAGATCTTCACAGGCGAGGATGCACTGCGCGCCGGCTATACGAAAGCACCGCACTCACTCACGTTTCCGGGGCGCAACGGCATGAAAGCACGCGCGCCCGATCGCCCCGTGCTGGCAGTCGGCAAGGTGCGTTTCGTCGGAGAGGCCATCGCACTGGTCGTCGCGGATACCGCTGCGGCCGCGGAAGAAGCGGCGGAAGCGGTCGAAGTCGAATATCGCGATCTGCCGTGTGTCGTCGGACCTGAGGAAGCGCTGCAGCCGGGCGCACCGCAGATTCACGGGAACGTCCCCGGCAATCTCGCGTTCGAAGCGGAAGCAGGCAATGCGCAGCAGGTGGACGAGGCGATCGCGAAAGCGGCACACGTGACGCGGTTGAAGGTCGTGTCCACGCGTGTCGCGCCAAACCCGATGGAGCCCCGTGCGTGCCTCGTCACGTATTTCGGGGACCGCGACGAGCGAGCTTTGCCGATTACTACATGCCGCGCGCCGGACTCGTACCCCCGATCCGCGGAGAAGAGCATCCGACGGAGAGTAAAGTGAGCCCGCTCGGCGTGAAAGGCATGGGCGAGTCCGGCTGCACCGCTTCGATCCCGGTGCTGGTGGCGGCAGTGATCGACGCAGTTCGGCCGCTTGGCATACAGCACCTCGACATGCCGCTTGCGCCGGCAAAACTCTGGGAAGCAATCCAGCACGCGGAAGCTCGCACGAGCTGAAGCGCACGACAACCCATTCCCGTCGATCGTGCTTCGGGAGGAGGACCGATGAAGCCCTACGTCGTCTTGATGGCGGTAATGGTTACAACAGGTGCGCTGAAGGCAGCGGAGGCTGCCGAGCAGCCATATCCGTCGCGGCCTGTGCGGGTCATCGTCGGGCTCGCGCCGGGCGGTGGTACTGACACCGTCGGCCGCGTTCTGATTCAGAAACTGTCGGACGTACTCGGGCAGTCCTTCGTCGTCGATAACCGGCCGAGCGCCGGAGGCAATGTCGCCGGCGAGCTCGTTGCGCGCGCCACGCCGGACGGGCACACACTACTCATCGTCACGCCGACGCACGTCGTCAACCCGAGCCTCTATCGCGACCTTCGCTACGATGCACTGAGGGATTTCGCGGCGGTCGCCCTGATCGTCTACTCGCAGTACTACCTGTCGGTGAGTAACGCGAGCGGACTGAATTCGGTCGGCGAGCTTCTTGCGGCCGCGAAAAGCCGCCCGCAGCCCCTTTCGTACGCGTCATCCGGGATCGGCAGCGCGAACCATCTCTCCGGAGAGCTGCTGAAGACGATGACCGGGATCAATCTCGTTCACGTGCCGTACAAAGGCGGCGCGCCGGCTTTGAATGCACTGATCGCGAACGAAGTGCAGGTTTCGTTCACGAGCTTCGCCGCGCTGCCTCACGCCAAGGCGGGGCGGATCAAGACCATTGCCGTCACCGGGTCGAAACGCACACCGATCGCACCCAACATTCCGACGATCGGCGAAGCCGGCGTCCCCGGATACGAAGTCGTCGGATGGTATGGCCTCGCTGCGCCGGCGAAAACACCGAAACCGGTCATTCAGCGTCTGAATTCGACGGTGAATGGCGTGCTGCCGGAACTTCGGGAGCGCTATGAAAATCTCGGCATGGATCTCGGCGGCGGCGGGGCCGAGGAATTCGGCGCATTCCTGCGAACCGAGCGTGACAAGTGGGCGCGCGTGGTGAAAGCGTCAGGCGCCAAAGTCGAATAGACCGAAACAGGGGGGAGCGTTTTGAAAAATCGCATTTCATGTCGCATGTGGGCAAGCGCCGCCTGTGTTGCCTGCATCTCCACGATGTCGTTCGCACAGCCCGCGCGCGTCGCAAGCGACAGTTGGCCGACGAAACCGATACGCATGCTCGTCGGTTTTCCGGCGGGCGGTCCGACCGACGTCGTTGCACGGCTCGTGAGCGACAGACTGGCGACTCAGGTCGGACAGCGCATCGTTGTCGATAACCGGCCCGGAGCCGCCGGCAATATCGCCGTGGAGATTCTCGCGAAGTCGAATCCCGACGGGCACACGCTGCTCTACTCGTCGAACGCGATCGCGCTGTCGCCGGGCCTTTATTCGAAGCTCGGGTACGATCCGCTCAAGGACATCGCGCCCGTTACGGAAGTGGGGGCCGGGTGCCTGATCTTTCTCGTGCATCCCTCACTTCCCGTGAAGAGCGTTCAGGAGTTCATCGACTACGCGAAAGCGCGGCCCGGACAGCTCAACTATGCGTCGTCCGGTACGGGAACGAGCACGCATCTCGCAGCCGTACTTTTTTCGCAGCGTACCGGCATTCAGACGCAGCACGTGCCGTACAAAGGCACTGCGCCTTCGCTCGTCGATCTCATCGCGGGCCGTGTGCAGTTCCTCATGGGCGCGGTGCTCACCGCCGTTCCGCACGTGAAGGAAGGCAGACTTCGCGCGCTTGCTGTAACGGGCGGCAAGCGCATCGCTTCATTGCCGGAGATCCGCACCATCGAAGAAACGGGACTTCGCGGCTTTGTCGTAACGACGTGGCAGGGGATCTTCGCGCCGGCAGGCGTACCCGCGCCCGTGCTGAATCGCATCAACGCGGAGCTCGTGAAAGCGATACACAGCCCGGAGTTGAAGCCCAGGATCGAGCAGCAGGATATGGATCCCACCGGCGTCTCCGTCGCAGAGTTCACGAAAATGTATCGTGCGGAGCTTGCTCGCTGGACGAAAGTTGCGCGTGACGCGGGACTCAAGGCGGAGTAGGGCGTGCGCGCGGTGAGTAACGGCGCGGTGGTGTGAAGCGAGTTTTCCCGCCGTCAGCGCCGTCAAGGCGCTGCACGCTTCCTGAGGAGTTTTCGTGGAGAAAGGGATTCGTACCCTCGATACGCGGCGCGCCCGGACACGTAAGCGCCTTGGGCTTTGACGGCGGTAGCGGGTTGGATTAGCAGGGGCAGCTCACGACCTGCGAGCTGCCATTCGCTGTGCGACTTCACTAGCCGGCCGATCGATGAAGCGCATGCCTCACTCCAACCGTGTGAACCGCCGGGCTGACGAACTGATACCCCCGCTGACGTATAAGGCGATGGAAGCGATCGGTGACTTCGCATACCGCACGCCAGCTTGGGAACCTGGCGTTAGTGCTGAGGCTTCGCGTCCGGCGGCAGCGGTTGGACTTCCAGCGCCCCCGGCGCTTCCCCGAGCGGAAAGCTCTCGGTCACGGACGTGGATTCGCCGGGCAGGACGAGCCTGCGACCGCGGCGACAGCCGATCAGCTCCCAGCGATCTTTTTCTTTCGCCTCGGCGAGCGTCTGCCATTGCATGTTGTCGGACGCCTCGGCGCCGCCACAGACGATCGGAATGATGCGGTCGATCACGTAACCTGCACACGCGCCGCGAACCTCGCCTGTGCCCGGACACGGATTCGCGAGCCTGAAAAGCACTTCAGCATTGCTCGGGCGGCGCGATTCGGCTGCGAAGACCGAGAAGCACACGAGCGTGGCAAGAGTTGCGGCTGCCATGCCCGACAGCGGCCGGAAAGCCCGTATCACCAGACCATCACACCTTTTCGAAATCGATGCGCTCGACGACGGGCAGCCCCTGCAGATAGCGCCGCAGGCAGTCGAGGCCCATTTCGACGGCGCCCAGCCGGACCCAGTCTCGTCCGCCGACGATGCGGCTGCGGCGGGACGCGACTTCATCCGCTGTCGCGATGGCCAGGCAGATCGTGCCTGCGAATTCGAGCCGATCGGCGCCTTCGTCGAGCTCGATGAGCACCGCAAGCGCGTGCGTTGCGCCCGTGCTGCTGCGCGCTGCGCGCGCCACGGCCTCGGCGGTTTCGCGCGAGATCGAGTCCACCGAGCCGCGCTCGAGTCCGACAGCGGCGCAGAGCTCCGCCGGGTCCCGCGATACGACAGCGCGCCGAACGATCGCTTCCGCGCCGGCCAGATGCGCCAATCGCGCCGCGATCTGGCCGCTGGTGAACGTTTCGGCGATCGCCAACGTCGCCCGCTGCGAAGCGAGCGCATCGACCACGACGCTCTCCAGCGTGCGATCGTCTTCTGCAAGAATGAAGTTGCCGAGCCGCTGGCGGACCTGCTCCTCGACGGGCGCGAGCTTCGTCCGGATTTCGTCCATGTCGCGGCCGCGCACCGTGAGCTTCGTCTCGAGCTGCGGATAGTGAGCGCGAAAACCGAGCTTCACGCTGCCGTCCGGCGCGAGCGCTTCGATGCCTGCGAGCAGCGAGTCCGCGTGCGATTCGCCGATGCCGTACGAGTGAAACCGCTTCAGGTAGACCGCGGTCTGAACGCCGCTTTTCGCGAGCAGCCGCGGCACGATCTCACCCTCGAGCATGCGGCGCAGCTCTCGCGGCACGCCGGGCGTGAAAAAGAAGCGCGCTTTCCCGATGTTCACGGCAAAGCCGCACGCCGTGCCGATCGGGTTATCGAGGATCTCGGCGCCCGCGGGCAGCATCGCCTGCTTCTTGTTGTTCGGGGGCATCACGCGGCTGCGGCGCGCGAAGTACTGTTCCATGCGGCCCAGCCATTCGTCGCTCAGGACGAGATCGACGCCTGCCGCCCTGGCGGCGATCTCCTGCGAGAGATCGTCGACGGTCGGGCCGAGTCCGCCGTTCACGATGACCGCATCGGCGCGCGCTCCTGCGAGCTGAAAAGCGAGCAGGAGGTCCTCACGGTCGTCGCCAACGGTGGTCTCCCACTTCACGGACAGGCCGAAATCCTCCAGTTTCTGCGTGATGTAGCTGAAGTTCGTGTTGACGATCTTGCCGGTGAGAACTTCGTCGCCGGTGCAGATGACTTCGATACGCATGTCGGGCTGCCGCAAAGGGTGTACGCGCCGAATCGTAGCATTCTTGCTATGCTCTCCGCGACGACGTACCTGATGGGACGAGGTACGCGCGTGAGCCCGAACGTCTTGATGTGAGAAAAGGGGAAAACAATGGAAACGCCGACGCATGTGGCCGTGGGCCAGGACTCGAGGAACATTGCAGTGCTGATCTGGATCGGCACCATATTCCTGGGCTTCATCCCGGGGCTGATCATCTATCTCGTCAAGAAAGACGACGCATACGTTCAGGAGCAGGCAAAGGAAGCGCTGAACTGGTCGATCACCGCGATCGTCGGCTATATCGCCGGCGTCATTCTGACTTTTGTCCTGATCGGCGCGCTCGTGCTGCTCGCCGTGGGGATCTGCCACCTCGTGTTCTGCATCATGGGCGCGATCGCAACGTCGAAAGGAGAAAGCTTTCGCGTGCCGTTCGCGCTGCGGCTCATCAAATAACGCCGGAAGTAGTGACGTGCCGGGGGGCGGCAGCTACTGAGCTGCAGCGGCCTTGCCCCAGAGGATCTGCATCGCCGGCGCTGCGCCGACCTCGTTCCATTCGACGACTTCGCGCACGCCGTACGTGGCGCGCCCCGTGTCGCGTTTGATCGGCACCGCGAAAGGCATGCCGCGCGGTCCCATGATCGAGCAAACCTGCGGTTTGCCCGCATTCTCGCCACGCTGCGTGACGACGGCGATTTCGCCGTTCTCGAGACGCACGGGCGTGCCCGGCGGGAATACGCCGATCGCCTTGATGAAGCGGTTGATGAGCCCTTCCGCGACTTTCTTGCCCTGATCGAGGAAAAGCGCACGCAGCGCGGCGTTCGGACGCAGGCCGCGGCGGTATTCGCGGTTCGAGATGCGGGCGCAGTAGACGTCGGCCAGTGAGACGAGCTGCGCCGCCAGAGGAATCTCCTGGCCGCGTTTTCCGCGTGGGTAGCCGGTGCCGTCGATCGCTTCGTGGTGGTAGAGCACCGCATCGAGCCACAGCTTGTCGGTGACACCGCGATCGCGCAGCAGCGCTGCACTCGTCTCCGGATGCCGCCTGATCACTTCGCGTTGTGTGTCGCTCAGCGGGTTCTGTTGCCCCTGGAGGTCGTCCTGCATGTGCAGGATACTCATGTTCATGGTGAGAGCTGCCGCGATCGTCGAGGACAGCTCCGGCTCGTCGATGCCGAGCGCCGGGCCGACGGAATGGCAGGCGACGGCTACGTCGACCGCATGGCGGATCGAATAGCGCCCCTGACGCTCGAGTAAGGCCGTTGCAAGCGCAACGTCCTCGTTGAGCCGGCACGCTTCAGCGATCAGGCGCCGCAACCCCAGAAGCTGCTGCGGAAAGTTGTCTCTGGGTCCGTTCGGCGCGCTCAGAACTTCCAGCCGGTGGCGGACCTCGAGCACGCAGGAAAGCGCCGTCGGTTCGGGCTTGGGCGCGACCGGCTTCGTCGGCGCGGCCGTCGGGTCCTGTTGCACGAACAGCCCGCGCTCGATCAACGCCTCGATCTGGCTATTGCGGTCGACGACATAGCCTTTGCGCAGCAGCAACCGGCCGCGCTCGTCGAAGGCGTCCCACGCGAGGACACTCCCGATCTCGAGCTCCTCGGAGACGATGCGCCGCTTTCCCATCCGATCCTCGTAGCTTTGTTCTTCGTCGTGACGCGCGGCCAAAGCCTGTGCGCCGGCCGCCCATGGAGACGGACCGAACCACGATAACGGCACTTTGCTCGGATACTGGAGGTTGGACGCGGGCTTCCGGCGGTGCCATGTCCGGAACGGAATTACATCGCGAAAGCTGGAGGCGCCCCGCGATGCCAGTCCGTCGCCTGCTCGTAGGCCCAACCGATCCGCAGCGCGGTTTCTTCGTCATAGCCGCGGCAGACGATCTGCAGCGACGTCGGCAGGCGGTCCGTGCCGTAGCCGCTGGGCAGCGCCAGAGCGCAGTAATCGAGCAGGTTCACCGGGCGGGTGAAGCCGGCCGCGGTCGTGCGCTGGTCGATCGCGTCGATCGGCTTCGCGACGCTGGCCGTCGTCGGTGTGAGGAGCGCGTCCACGTGGAAGAGCGCGGCATCGAACTCGCGCTTGATCGCTTCGCGTTCGCGCAACGCGAGCAGATAATCCTTGGCAAGTATGTCGCGGCCCGGCTGGATGCGCGGCCGCACGTCGTCGTCGATCGGAAGCGCAGGGTTGTCGACCAGCGGCCCGACGACCGAATAGCCTTCGGCCGCGATGATCCATCCCGTCAGCGCCCCCATTTCAGAAAACTTCCGCGGCAGCGATACGTCGACGATGAATGCGCCGAGCGTTGCCAGTACGTCGAGCGCCGCATCGTATGCCTCGAGCACGTCGGGTTCGCAGATGTCGCGTTCCGCTTCCGGAAGCCGTGCCAGGCGTAAGCCTGCCACGCCGCTTTTGAGTCGGTTCATCGGATCGTCCGGCGCATGGCGCAGCGTCGATGGGTCGTTACGATCCGGTCCCTGGAGCACGTTGTAGAGCAGCGCGGCATCTTCGACGCATCGTGTCATCGGCCCTGGCGTATCCAACGTCGTGCTGAGCGGCAGAACCCCGTGAGTGCTGATGCGTCCGACCGTCGTCTTGAGTGCCGTCACGCCACACCACGACGCCGGGATGCGCACGGAGCCGCCGGTATCGGTGCCGATCGCCCATGGCGCGAGTCTCGCGGCAACCGCGACACCGCTTCCGGAGCTCGAGCCGCCAGCCCCACGATGTATGTCAGCGTCCCAGGGATTCCACGGCGAGCCCATATGACGGTTCGTGCCGAACGAACCCATTGCGAATTCGACCGTGTGCGTCTTGCCGAGCACGATCATGCCGGCCTCGATCATGCGTCGAACGAGCGTCGCGGTGACCGGCGAGGCGCGGTTCGCCCAGACTTTGGAGCCGCCGGTCGTGACTCTGCCTTTGATGTCGACGATATCCTTCACCGCGACAGGTATGCCGTGCAGCGGTCCCAACCCGTGTCCTGCACGCGCTGCGGTGTCGGCGGCAACGGCTGCGGCGCGCGCGTCCTCGGCGTAAACCGTGACGAACGCATGAAGCTTGGCGTCGTAACGCTCGATACGGTCGAGCAGGCTTTCGATCAGCCCGGTCGACGTGAGGTGCCCCTGTGCAAGCGCTGTGGAGAGCTCGCGCACCGTCAACGCGTGGGGGGTGTCGATCATGCGTTCAGCAGCCCGCTACACACTTGCCCTTGCCGTCGAACTCCATCGTGCGGCCGCTGATCGCAAGATGGGGGACGGGACCTTTGAGGGACTTGATCAACGCCGCCGTGCGCGAGTCGGGCCGAAGCTTCCCGCCTTCGGTCACCGCTTCGTTGGGATGCGTGAGGATGACGGATACAGGCCGCACGAGCTCGTTCATCGCATACGCGCCCGACATCACGGTGCCCGCGCTCGGGCCGAGGTTCAGCACGGCGAGATTCGCCTTGTGGTATTCGTTCACGACCGTTTTCATCTCGGTATGTATGCCGGTATCGCCCGAGAGGTAGGCGGTAAGGCCGTTGGTGAACTTCACCACGTAGCCGGTCGGCGGCCCCAGGACGATGCTCGTGTCGTCGGGCCCGAGGTTCGCACGCTGCGCCTCCGATAGCAGGCTCAATGGAACGTTGTTCGCATGCGAGGCGAACACGATCGTGATTTCGACGCCCTGCGCGGCCTTCGGCGCTTTCGCGACGAACGCGCCGCCAAGATGTGTGTTCGAGCGGCATGGCGTCGCTACCGGCACGTTCGCCGCCCCCGCGCTGAGCGGGCACGCCGTCACGGGTTTGCCGCGGATGTTCTGAATTTTTCTGCCGATGAACGAGCCCATGTCGCTCGTCATCGCGATCGCAGCGTTCTTCGCCGCGGCGACCTCGGCTGTCATCGAGTTCGGTCCAGCAGGAATGCGCTCGGAATTCGTACATGTGCCGGCGCCGAGGGTTTTCAACTTCTGATCGCCGATGTGATCTCCATGTGCGTGGCTGAGCAGCACCACGTGGATGTCGCCGAGACGAGGATCGTCGGCGCCGGTGAGCGTGTGGCCTGCGTCGTAGAGGATGCGCACGCCACTCGGATCCTCGAAGATCGTCGCGCGGTCGTTCGCGCAAAGCTCCCCGGGATGCGAACCCACGGGCGTGATCTTCACGTTCTGTGCGAACGCCGACGGTATTGCGAGACCGATCGCGAAACTCACGGCGACGGCGCCATGCACGATGTTCATTGCGGTGTCTCCTTGATCAATCGAGTCTCACGTTCGCTGCGCGCGCGATCTTCGCGTAGCGCGCACCGTCGGATTTCAGCAAGGCCGCGAATTGCTCGGGCGAGCTGGGCGTTGCGATCATGCCCTGTCCGCGCATGTTTTCGCGCACGTCGGGCATGTTCAGCACGCGCACGATTTCGCTGTTCAGGCGTGCGACCGCCGCAGAGGTTGTTCCCGCAGGCACGACGAAGCCGCTCCAGTTGATGGCCTCGATGTCTGGAAAGCCCGCTTCGCGCGCCGTCGGAATGTCCGGAACCAGTGCGTCGCGGTCGGAGGAGGTCACGGCGAGTCCTCTCAGCCGGCCCGCCTTGATGTATGGCGCCGTCGAGAAGAGATTCACGAGCACGCCTGTGATGTGTCCGCCCACCGCAGCAGTCACCGCCGGAGCTTCACCCTGATAGGGCGTATGCGTGATGTTCACCTTCGCTGCGAGCTTGAGCGCTTCACCGAGCAGGTTGTGGCTCGTACCCGGCCCCGACGTGCCGTAGCTCATCTCGCCGGGCCGCGCGCGCGCGAGCGCGATGTACTCCTTCATCGTTTTCACCGGGAGCGACGCGTTCACCGCAACGACCATATTGAGACCCATCGCCTGCGCGAGCGCTCTGAAATCACGGTCGGTGTCGAAGGGCAGCTTGCTGCGCAGCGCCGAATGCATCGTGAAGCTCGGACCTATGCAGAGGATCGTGTGTCCGTCCGCAGGCTGGCGCGCCACGTATTCAGTCCCGATCACGGTTCCGCCACCGGGCCGGTTTTCCACGATCACGCTCTGGCCGAGCTGCATGCGTTGTGCAAGCAGCCGCGACATGCTGTCGAAAGAGCCGCCCGCGGGAAACGGCACGACAATGCGCACGGGTTTCGACGGAAACTCCTGCGCATGAGCGGGACCCATGGCGGATGCAGCGAGCGCGAGAGTGGCCAGTGCCTGCAAAAGGCGCATGAAATCTCCTTGCGAGTGATTCGTAGACGGCGACAGACATGTGTGCCGACGGCTTCCAGCGCGAGCTTCTTGGAGCTCGTCGCGCGGGATAATTACGTAAGCGCGACCTCCAGCGTACCTCTCCAGCTCCCGGCCGCATCGCGTAGCGCGACCACACGATCGCTCGCCCGGAGGTTCCGGTGACTTACGCGGATGTCCACGGACGGTGACGCGGCGTGAGCGGGATTCGTGACGAGCATGAAGCGGCCGTCCGCATCCGTCGTTGCGTCTGCACCGGCACCGGTTAGTTCGACGCGCGCTCCGGCGACAGCGGTGCAGGACGCATCGACGACGCGACCCGAGACGATCAGCCTGTCTCCGTCGGCCATCGTGAGTGCGGTGATCCCCGGCAACCCGAAAGCATCTGCCCTGGCCCCGCACGCGCCCGCAAGCACGCTCGCCGGCATCGCGCCAGCTGCAAGACCGGCAATGATCAGTTGTCTGCGTCGGACGGATGCGATGGTCGATTTCATGGTCGTCTCTCCTCTAAGCGGGCGGATCCGGTCCAGAATCCATGATACCTCCGGATCGTTTGCCGTGCCTCTTCGCCTGGACTAAGATGCAGCAAAAACAAGCGGCGCTCAACAGGCGCGCGGTCTCCGAGGGCCGGATCGCTGATCGAACAAACGCAGCACCACATTCCCAAGGAGGCTACACCATGAAACTCGTTCACTTCAACGATTTCCGGCTGGGCGTGCTGAAAGGCGACGCGGTCGTCGACGTCACTTCTGTCGTTCAGAAGATTCCCCATACCGGCCCCGGTGACCTCATGAACGGCCTCATCGAGCGCTGGGCCGAGTATCGTGGACCGCTGGACAGGGCCGCAGCCTCAGGGAAAGGTATTCCTGTCTCGCAGGTGAAGATCCGTCCGCCTCTGCCGAAGCCGATCAACCTGGATTGCATGGCGGTGAACTACATGGAAGACGGCACGCGCAAGGAGCCGGCGCCGATCAATGCCTTTCACAAGTCCCCGGGCTGTATTGTCGGCCATGGCGAAACCATGATGTTGCCTGATATCGCTGCCACGATTTTCGAAGGCGAGGCGGAGCTCGCCGTCGTGATGGGCAAGCACGCGAGCAACGTGCCGGCAACGAAGGCCATGGATTACGTCTTCGGTTATGTGAACTTCATCGACGGCTCTGCGCGCGGCGTGCTGCCGCCGGGGAACACGTTCTATCAGATGAAGTCGCGCAACACCTTTGCGCCGATGGGGCCGTATCTCGTCACCGCCGACGAGATCAAGGACCCGCACAAGCTGCAGGTCAGGCTGTGGGTGAACGGCGTGCTCAAGCAAAACTACAACACCGACGACATGGCGAACAAGATCCCGCGCTGCATCGAATGGATCACGTCGATTCATGACCTCGAGCCCGGCGATATCATCGCGACCGGCACGAACCATCGCGGACTCTCGGCGTTCCAGGACGGTGACAAGGTCGAGCTGGAAATCGATGGACTTGGGCGTCTGGTCGTCTCAGTTCGCGACGAGCTCAAGCGGACCTGGGCACGCGAGACGCGCTCCGAGCGCGAGGCGAAGGGCCTCACGGGAACGACGCCCCAGCTCACGGGCAAATACGCGAAGCCCGCTGCGGGCGGCGTCGCATCGCGATAATCGGAGATAAGCCATGCAGCGCAAAGACATCAAGGTCCACTCGCGCGACGGCGGTGAATTCGACTGCTATCTCGCGCTTCCGGATAGCGCAGCCAAAGTCCCGGCTGTCGTGCTGGCGTCCGCCGTGCACGGCGTCGACCAGGACGTACGCGGAATCGCAGACGCGTTCGCGGCGAAGGGCTACATCGCGGCGGCCCCCGACTTGTTCTGGCGTTCCATTCCCGGACCGCTCGCGCGCGGCGATGACCGGAGTGCACAACGGTCCCAGCCGCGGCTCGAGAAAATCAGGGCGGGCGAGGCGGACATGGCCGATACGCTGGCCGAACTGCGTAAGCTTTCCCAGTTCAACGGACGCGCGGCCGCGATGGGTTTTTGCTATGGCGGACCGTACGCGATTCTCGGGCCGAAGCGCCTCGGCTACGAAGGCGGGATCTCCTGCCACGGGACGCAACTACTCGATTTCATCAAGGAGCTCGAAGGCGTGACCGCGCCAGTATGTATCGTCTGGGGCGATCAGGACCACGCCGCGCCGCCTCCAGTGCTGGAGGCATATCGCAAGGTGCCTGCGCGCATGAAGAATGTCGAAGTGCATATCTTCCCGGGCGTGCTGCATGGCTACATGATGCGCGGGAACGAGAAAGCGTTCAGCCAGGAGACCTACGATTTCACGATGGGCAAGGTCTTCGCGATTCTGAATGGGCTTCGCGCCGAGCAGCCGTTGCGCAAAGCATCTTAAGGAGATCTCATGAACACAGCCGTAGAGCCACGCTACGAAATCGATATCGAAGACGTCGAGTATTTGCGGCACGGAGACAAAGCGCTGCTCGCGCGCGTGTACAAACCGCGCGGCACGGGGCCGTTCCCGATTCTGATCGACCTGCACGGCGGCGCCTGGTGCAAGAAAGATCGCACGAGCGACGCCGGCACCGACGAGCCGCTCGCACGGACCGGCGTCGTCGTAGTGGCGCTCGATTTCCGCATGCCGCCCGAAGCGAAATATCCGGCTTCGCTCGTCGACGTCAATTACGCCATCCGCTGGAGTAAGGCGCATGCTGCCGAGCTTCGCGGTGCGCCTGATCGCGTTGCGGTGCTCGGCGTGTCGAGCGGCGGCCACCAGGCGATGCTTACGGCGATGCGTCCCCGCGATTCACGCTATGCGGCGCTGAAGCTGCCGGGCAGCGCGCAAGTCGACGCATCCGTGCAGGCGGTCGTGCTGTGCTGGCCCGTCATCGATCCGCTGGGCCGCTATCGCTATGCGAAGAGCCTCAAAGAACAGGGCAATCATCTGAAACAGGCCGAGGAATGGATGGTGTGTCACGAAAAGTACTGGGCCGACGAAAACGAAATGGCGGAAGGAAATCCGATGCTCGCACTCGAGCGCGGCGAGAAAGTCGAGATGCCGCCGGTGCTGTACCTGCAGGGCACGGCCGATATCGCGCATCCGAAGCCGAGCCGGGAACAGTTCATAGCGAGCTACCGCAAAGCGGGTGGGCGCGTCGAAGCGCATCTTTTCGAAGGCGTGGGAGAGGCGTTCATCACGAACGACCCCAACTCACCGCAAGCGCGCGAAGCGCTCGACAGGATCATCGAGTTCGTTCACCGCGAGCTGCCGCTCGCGTGAGCGGTGTCACTCCATCTTGATGCCGGCTGTCTTGAACACCGCTTTATAGTTTTCGATTTCGGTTTTCACGAGCCGCGCGAGCTCCGCGGAGCTCGCGCCGTGCGCTTCGAGGCCCTGCCGCGACATCTGCTCCCTCACGTCCGCGGACTGCACGATTTCCAGGAGCGCCGATTCCAGTCGTTTCGCGACGCCCGCAGGCGTGCCTCTCGGTGCGAAGAAACCGAGCCACAGGGTGACATCGAAACCCGAGTACCCCGATTCCGCCACAGTCGGTACGTCGGGCAGCGACTGCAGGCGCTTCGCCGAGCTGATCGCCAGCGCGTGCACGCGTTTCGCGCTCACGTGCGGCAGCAGTGGAGGCAACGCCCCGAACAGCGCCTGCACCTGACCTCCGAGCACTGCAGTCGTGGCCGGGCCATTTCCGTTGAACGGGACGTGGACGATATTGAGTCCTGCGCGCGTCGTAAGCGTGGCCATGACGAGATGCGTGGTCGTGGCCTGTCCGGCGGAGCCGTAGTTGAGCTTTCCAGGCTGCGTTTGGACGAGTGCGATGAACTCCTTGAGGCTTCGCGCCGGCACGCTCGGGTGCACGACGAGCAGGTAAGGCGCAATCGCCACCAGCGCAATCGGGGCGAACTCCATCGCGGGGTCATACCTCAGCTTCGGATAAGCGGCCACGGCGATGGCATGCGTCGTGGTCGTTCCCATGGTCAGCGTGTAGCCGTCGGGATTTGCCCGTGCGGCAAGCTCGGTGCCGATGGTCCCACCGGCGCCGCCCCGATTGTCGATCACGACCTGAGTGCCGAGCCGCTCGCCGAGCCTCTGGCCGACGATCCGCGCGACGGTGTCGGTGTTACCGCCAGGCGCGAAGCCGACGATGAGTCTTATGGGTTTCGTTGGGAAGGTCTGTTGCGCGTACGTCGTTGCCGCGCAGCTCAGGCCCAGCGCTATCGCGAGTAATCCTCGAAACACTTTCATCTTGTCCTCCTCGTAACGCGCCCTTTACGACTGCGAACGAGCATCGTATGTTCGGCGCTGATTCTTTCAAAATAATGTCACGACAAGCAACGGGAAAGGAACGCAAAGTGAAAAAGAATCGCATGAAAGCGAAGCTTCGCGCCGGCGAACCGGTCTTCGGCGTATCGGTGATGATCCCGTCACCGCAGATCGTCGAAATGGTCGCTGCGGCAGGCTTCGACTGGGTGCTCCTCGATTGCGAGCACGGCACGCTCACGCTGGAGAGCGTCGAGCTCATGGCGATGGCGGCGGAAGCGAGCGGCATCACTGCGATCGCACGACCGGTGACGCGCAGCGCCGAGCACATCCTGCAGGTACTCGATCGCGGTGTGATGGGCGTGCAGGTGCCCCACGTCAACACGGCTGCGGACGCGCGCGAGGTGCTCGCCGCCGTGAAATATCATCCGACTGGCAGGCGCGGACTCGCGGCCGGAACGCGCGCAGCGGTCTACGACTCGCACGGTACGCTTGCGGACTACGTGAAGGCCGCGAACGAGGAGACGCTCGTCGCGATTCAGCTGGAAGAGCAGGCGGCGATCGACAACATCGACGAGCTGCTCGAGGTCGACGATGTCGACGTGTTCTTCATCGGGCCGTCCGACCTGTCGCAATCGATGGGCCATCCCGGCAATCCGAAAGCGCCGGTCGTCGCCGAAGCCATCGACATGAGCTTTCGCAAGATGCGCGCGGCAGGCCGCACACCCGGCACACCTGCGGTCGCCGAGAGCGTCCGCGACGTTCTCGACAAAGGCGTGCGCTACATCTATACGCACCTGCCGCGGCTATTGTCGAGCAGTGCTCGCGACTACTTCGCGAGCACGAAGTTGCGCCGGTGAACGAACCGGAAGGGAAACCTTTGGTTTCCCTCCGGGCCTCCTTTCCTTCAAATCAATCGAGTCCTTCCCGACTGCACTTAACCGAACGGGCGCGTAGCTGGACCTTTAGCTGGCTCCGTAGAGTGGCCGGCTCTCCACGATGGGCGGTGCGCTCGTGCCGCCGCTATTGGACTTTCATCCCTATCTCCTTGATCAGCGCGCCGAGCTCCACGTACTCGGTTCGCTGCATCTGCGCGAATTCCTCCGGCGTGCTGTAGCGCGGCTCCGCGCCGGTGCGAACGATCCGCTCGCGGGTCGCAGATTCCTTCAGCACGGCAACGGTGTCGGCGTTGATCCTGTTGATGAGCGTCTTGGGCAGTCCGCGGGGCGCAATCATGCCAAACCACGATTCGGAGCGGTACTGAGGGAAACCGGCTTCGGCACTCGTTGGAACATCGGGTATTGCTTCGGCGCGTGCGGGCGTAGCGATCGCCAGCGCCCTGAACTGCCCGGCCCTGAGGCCGCCGACGATTGCGGGCAGCGGATAGACGTAATAATGAATCGCGCCGGACAGCAGTGCACTGCGGCTGTCGCCGCCTGCGCGGAACGGGACGTGAACGACATCGATCTTCGCTTTCGATGCGAAGAGCGCACCGGCGAGATGCGACGAGCTGCCCACGCCGGCGGAGCCGTAGTTGAGCGCTCCGGGTTTTGCTTTCGCGATCGCGACGAGATCCGGGATCGTTTTGGCTTCAATGCCTTTGCCCAGAACGATCACGTTGGGCGTGATTCCCACTAACGTGATCGACTGGAAATCCCGCAGCGGTTCGTAAGGCTTGGGATCGCGCATGAGCGCGTTGGAAAGGTGTGGTTGCCCGACAATGCCTAACGTGTAGCCGTCGGGTGCCGCGTGTTTTATGAGGTCGCTGCCGATGAGCCCACCCGCGCCGGGACGGTTGTCGATCACGAGCTGCTGGCCGTAGATCTGGCCGAGCCGATCGCCCACGATGCGACCGAGCGCATCGCTCGCAGCGGTATTCGGGAACGGCACGATGACGCGAATCGGTTTCGCAGGCCACTTCTCCTGCGCGTGCACCGCGGCGGGCGCAATCGCGCAAGCAAGAAGGCCTGACGCCGCTGCCCAAGCAAGCTTCGTTTTCATGCCCATCCTCCCCGGCTCGTTTATTTTGACGCGGCCATGATACCGGCTAACGTCGCATCAGCCGTAGATCGCCCCGCTACGACGCCTTCGCCGCCACGGTCAGGCCCCGCACGCCGTTTGCGTCGATCGTCCTGGCCACGAGACCGCTCGCTTTGATGTCTTCCACGAACTCGCGCAGGTACTGCGCGCCGACATCGCGGCCTTTGGGGGTGCCCGCGGCCTGCTGAACGGCGGTGAAGCGCCCGTCGAGAATGCGGGAGCCTTTCAGGTTGTCGCAGTCCGTGACGAGCCGCGGCTTCAGTCCCGCCAGCGCATCCAGCTTGTCGTCAACGAAACGCCTGAACGCGTTGTCCGCGCCTTTTTCGTGTACGAGCTGCGCGTGTTTGAGCGTGCGCGTGAGGTAGAGCTCGTACGCACTCTTGGTCGGAACGGAAATGCGAATACCTTCGCGGTCTACATCGCCGATCGACTTGAGCGGCGAGCCGGCCGGCACGAGGTAGGTCGCTTCGATTTCCACGTAAGCTGCCGTGAAGTCGATCTCGTTCGCGCGCTGTGGCTCGGCGCCGAGAAAGCCCACGTCC
>Ga0209382_10004572_pt1 | contig 18442 bp, 12 predicted proteins | sample SoiMetdeltSBSDD5_FD_187599 | JGI IMG/M metagenome (GOLD analysis project Ga0209382, IMG submission 187599) | Bulk soil microbial communities from a Populus tree surrounding site in Tennessee, USA - Soil MetaG P. deltoides SBSDD5 (SPAdes) (version 2) | ecosystem: Environmental > Terrestrial >...
CTACTGCAACGTGACGCACGGTGCGCCGAAGCCGGCTGACATCGACGAGCCTGGCAAGGTCGCCAACGCCATCAGCGTGCTCCAACTCGATTACGTCGTCGTGACGTCCGTTGACCGCGATGATCTCGCCGACTGTGGCGCGTCGCACTTCGCTCGCACGATCCAGGAAACGCGCGCGCGGATCCCGTCGTGCCGGTTGGAAGTTCTCATCCCGGACTTCAAAGGCGACGAAGCGGCGCTGCGGACGGTCCTCGACGCGCGACCCGACGTTCTGAATCACAACATCGAGACCGTCCCGCGGCTGTACCGCACGGCGCGGCCAGGCGGCCGCTACGATCGCGCGCTGCAACTGCTGGATCGATCGCGCACCTACGCGCCGGACATTCCAACGAAGTCCGGCTTGATGGTTGGCCTCGGCGAAGAGTGGGATGAAGTTGTCGCAACATTGCGCGACCTGCGATCCGTCGGCTGCCGGATCGTCACCATCGGCCAGTACCTGAGGCCGTCGCTGGCAAATCTGCCGATGTCGCGCTATTACACGCCGGCGGAGTTCGCTGAACTGAAACGCCTGGCGCTCGAGATGGGATTCGGCCACGTTGAATCCGGGCCCCTGGTGCGGAGTTCCTATCACGCCCACGAACAAACGCAGGCCCTCGAGGCCGCGCGATAGCGGCGCGTCACACACGCTCTCGACTGTTCAGCGCGACATTGTTTCCTGTCAGCGCTGCGCGCGGCTGCGCTCGTACTGTCAACGCATCGCTGTTCAGAAGAAAGCGGCGCACCGCGACGACGTCTATTGGGGGAAGCCCGTGCCAGGGTTCGGCGACCCGAGCGCGCGCCTGTTAATCATTGGTCTGGCGCCCGCGGCGCACGGCGCCAACCGCACGGGCCGCGTCTTCACCGGCGACGGACCCGGCGGCTCTGGCGATTTCCTGATGCGGGCGATGCACAACGCCGGCTTCGCCAGCATTCCAACCGCGCAACATCCGCAGGACGGTCTGATGTTGACCGACGCATTCATTGCGGCCGCGGTCCGTTGTGCACCGCCCGACAACAAGCCGACGCCGCAAGAGATCGCGACTTGTCACGTGCACCTTGCCGCTGAAGCTGCCGCGCTTCCGAACGTGAAGGTAATCGTCAGCCTTGGACGGATCGCATTCGACGCTGCGTGGCGCCTGCTCGCCGAACGGGACATCGTCGTGAAGCCTCGGCCGGCATTCGGTCACGACGCGGTGTACGAAACAACCGGGTTTACCGTGATTGGCTCGTATCACCCCAGCCGGCAGAATACGAATACAGGAAAGCTGACGCCGCCAATGCTGGACGCGGTATTCGAGCGCGCGCGACGGGTGCTACTTTAGGCTTCCAGCTTCCAGCTGCATTCAAAGAGTCCTCTCGCTATCCCGGATCGTCCGCCGAAGGACCGTAGATGGAAGGGACGCGACCGCCCATGGGCCGGAGGTACACCGAAAGCTGGCCGCGGTGATGAATGGCATCGAACAGGCCGAGCCAGAACATCTCCCCGAGCGGGAGCTCGAAGTAGACGCGGCCATCCATCACGAACTGTGTGAGTTTCTCGTTCCACGTCTGCTCATCCACTCGTTCGAGCGCCGGCGCCAACTCGCTGTGCGCTTTCTCGTACTCGCCAATCATCTCGTCGAGGCTCGAGATGGGTTCGGTCGGTTTCCAATCGATCTTTCCGGTCGCCAGCAATTCAGACCAGCATTGCTTCTCCTGCACCTGCAGCCAAATCAGCTCCGCCGCCGACCGTGTGACAGGGTCGGGGCGATACGCCAGTTTGTCAGCAGGCACCGCCTGAAGGACTTTCACGAACGTGGGATATTCCTGCCGCCACCGCCTGAGGAAGAATTCGCGATTGGTCATGGTGGAGGAGCCACAGGCGGGAAATTGACCTGACGCAGCAGCGCCTGGAATCTGGGCTGCTCCCGCAGGCAATCCCAGTCCCACGCGACCTGTAGATGGACCAGCGGCGCCTCGTGTTGTTGACACGCGCGTTCCAACCAGTCCAGGGCCCGGTCTGTTGCTCCGGCGTGCGCGTACAAGCGTGCGATTCGTAGCGCAGGCACATGCTGGTGCTGGGCACTTGCCGCCAGCGTCTCGGCCGCGCACTCCATCGCGCTCCCGTATCGCGCTCCGTCGCCGTCAACGGTCAGCAGATTCGACAGTCGCTCGTCACCCAGCACACGGAAGAACCTCTGCGCCGCCCGAAGCGCATCGGCATGTTCCTGCTTCTTGTAGAACGCGCCCCAGAGGCCCAGGTGCGCCGCCGGGTAATTGGGCTCGGTCTCGAGCGTCTGCGTCAGCTGAGCAATCGCTTCGTCGTACCGGCCAAGGTACACGAGATGCCAGCCGTGAAAACAGCGGAAGAGAAAATTCAGCGGATCGAGTTGCCGCGCGCACATCGCCTCCGCTTCGGCTTCGCGCGGGCGTCTCATCGAGAAGAGCAAATCAGCATAAAAGAAATGCGCGTCGGCGTGGTTGCGATCCAACTGAATCGCCCGCCGATAGGACTCCTCGGCGCCGTGCCAGTCCCATTCGGAGTGAAGCTTGACGCCCGCCAGAAGCTCGTGAACTTCGGCGAGGCTGTCATCGAGTTCGAGGGCTTTCATTGCGGACGCCTTCGCCCGCGCCATCGCCTCCCGGGACGGCACCAGTCCACAGTCGCCGCGAGACAGCCAGACGTAGGCCACGCCGGCGTGAGCGAGCGAATAGTCGGGATCTTTCTCGAGGGCGAGCTGAAAATAATCGAACGCGATATCGAGGTGCTCGCGGGAAAGCTTGTACCAATGGAAACGTCCTCTTAGATAGGCTTCGTAGGCATCCGAGTTGACCCGCCTGGCCCGCCCCACGCGACGGCCGTCGTCAGGCGTCACGGTCACATGAATCTCGGCGGCGATGGCACGCGCGATTTCATTCTGCAACAGCAGAATGTCGCATAGATCCCGCTCGTAACATTCCGCCCAGACGTGAGTCTCATCGGGCACTTGAATGAGCTGGGCCGTGATCCGTACCCGCCCGGAATCGCAGCGCACACTCCCCTCGACGACGTAGTCCACGCCGAGTTCCTTGCCAATCGCCAGTACGCGCTCGATCGTCCCCTTGAATCGCATCACGGACGTGCGGGCGATCACGCCCAGCCGATCGGGTGACAGCCGCCCGAGCTGGGCAATCAATTCCTCGGTCATGCCGTCGCTGAAGTAGGCGTGCTCGGAATCCGCGCCGAGATTGGTGAAGGGCAGCACCGCGAGCATGACCTTCTGTCTTGGGGCGGCGAAACGGTGAGGCTGTCGGCTCGCCCGCCAGGCATCGAGTTCGGAGCGGTAGGCGTACACCGTGCTGCGACCCTTGTGCAGATGCCGGTAGACCGGCAAGCGCTCCTGCGCTTCCCAACGGAACAGCGTGCGGACATCCCGATTGAGATAGGCGGCGATCTCCTTCCAGGAGTCCAGCCGGTCCCCCGCCGGGGATTGAGCAGGACCGAAGCGGTGAGCAGCCCGGGGCTTCGCCATGTTATCTACCGTCGTTGCAGGGGGATAGGCAGCACGACTCTAGCACATCCATTGCGCAGGAGCCGCTGTCGGGCTCGAATACGACATTACGTGACATGCGCGGATGTCTGCTGTTGTCACTTTCCCCTAGCGACTCTTCAGTAGACCCTCCTCCTGAGAGCTTCTGGAGGGTGCTGCGATGGTCTTGACACGATTCGTCCCGATCACGGGTGTCTTTGTCACGGTTCTTGTCGGCTCCATGACGGCGCAACCCACGTTTTCCGAATGGTCCGCGCCACTGAACCTCGGCCCCGTCATCAATTCCCCTGACAATGAAGGGGGCGCCACGCTCTCCAAGAATCGCCTCAGTCTCTACTTCGCTTCGAACAGGCCCGGCGGATACGGCCTCTCCGACCTTTTCGTCTCGCAGCGGACCAGTGAGGAAGAGCCCTGGGGAGCGCCGGTGAACCTCGGCCCGGTCGTCAACTCGGCCGCTGAGGACACGAATGCCAACCTGTCCCGCGACGGGCACTGGCTGTTCTTCATGAGCCGGCGCCCGGGCAGCCTGCCAACCCTCGCCGGCGCGATAGGTTTTGACATCTGGGTGTCGTACAGGGAGCACGTCCACGACGACTTCGACTGGCAGCCGCCGGTGCACCTGGAGCCCCCCGTGAACTCACCCAGCTTCGATCAATTCCCCTTCTTCCTTGACAGCGAGGACGTTGGTTTGCCGCAGCTGTTCTTCACACGGACGACCCCCATCACCGGAAACGACATCTTGGTCAGCAATCTGCTGCCGGACGGGACGTTCGGCTCGCCGACGCCGGTGTTGGAGCTCAATACCCCGCTGAGCGATGCGGGGGCATCCGTGAGGTTCGACGGACTCGAGATCTTTTTCTTCTCGAGGAGAGCAGGCGGGTTTGGTAACTCGGACTTGTGGACCGCGACGCGCAACACACCATTCGATTCGTGGTCGACGCCAGTCAATCTCGGTCCGTTGGTCAACAGCGTCGATTTGGACTTCGACCCTCACATCGACTCATCGAGGGAGGCGCTCTACTTCACGTCTACTCGCGCTGGAGGATTTGGCGGTCAGGATTTGTACGTGACCACTCGCACGAAGCAAAAGTCATCGAGGTGATGTTTTATCTGCGTCGCCTGTGTCGATCGCGGGAGTCACCGGCGAAGGCCGGCGTCGAGCTGGAAAGCTCAATCAACGAAGAGCCCCGATTCTCAGCCACGGGAAAACACGGAGCACACAGCCCGTGATCTGTCTGTGGCAGGAGAACGGTGGTGTCATCCGGGGCGACGAATGACCAAGGCGGGCCAAAAGCCTGCGCTACGAATGAAGCGAGTAACACTCGTAGCGCAGGTGTTTAGACCCTGACTCGATCCAGAGGCGTCTGCGCGTCAGAAGATGAACCGCACGGCTCCCCAGATCGTGCGCGCGCCGCCGTTCGTGCCCCACTGGTTGAGGAAGTTGGCGTTGTTGACGCGCCCTTCGGGGATGCCGAAGTTGCGTGTGTTGGTCGCGTTGAACATCTCGATGCGGATCTGCAGCCGGCTGGCGGCGATCCGTGTGTTCTTGATGAACGCGACGTCAAGGTTGCCGATCCCGTCGGCACGCAGCGTGTTGCGGCCCACTTCGCCGACACGCTCGCCGGCACAGGTCGGCGACGGCATGCCGCAGAGCGTTCGGAATAGTGACCGGCCACCGGCCGCCAGAATCTCCGCTACGGTCATCTTCGAGAGCTCCTGATCGGTGTTGAGGTTCGGCCGGATGGAGTTGCCAACGAGGCCGTCGATCCCGGCAATCGCGCCTGTGGGATCCGAGCCGTTGAGGACCGTGAATGGCGCGCCGCTCTGCAGCGTCAGGACGCCGCTGATCGTCCAGCCGCCTGCCAACCGTCCGATCAATCCTTGCTGCTCCCTGGCAAACGGCAGCTCGTAAACGACGTTGGCCGTGAGCCGGTGCCGGCGATCGTAGGCCGAGACTGCACGATCGTTGTCGATATTGAACGAATCCTGGGCGACGGCGACCTCCGCGCTCGACGTGTTGAACGTGTCCGACGCCTCGTCGATGAACTTGCTCCAGGTGTAGTGCGCGCCCGCGCTCAGCCCGCCGCTGAGGCGCTTCTCGATGCCGGTCTGGAGCGAGTGATAGATCGAATCGGCCTCGTTCGCGCGCAATCGAATCACGCCGCGCGTGGGATCGACACGGCGGGTGGAGAACGGCTCGCGCGGGTTCCCGTCGAGCGTTTGATACAACCCGCGCCCCTGGGTTCCGACGTAGCCGATTCGGAACACCGCATGGCTGCTGATCTCGCGCTGGAACTCGAGGCTGTACTGGTCGGCCTCGGGCGCGCGAAAATCCTCGGCAACGACGGTGCGCGTCAGGAGGTTCGGATCGTCCGTCGGGCTGAACGTCAAGTTCGGCAGTCTGACGAACGCGTTGGCGAAGTTCGAGTTGTTGATGGCCGCGACGAACGGGAACGAGCTGGCCACGTTGAGCGCGAGGTTCAGGAACGCGTAGTCGTGCGTGCGCGCGTATCCCCCGCGCACGACGAACTTGTCGCCGCCGGTCAGCAGTCCGATGAGACCGCCTCTGCTGGTCGTGGGGTTCCAGTTGAAGCCCAACCTCGGCTGGAAGTTGTTCGTGTCGCGCTTCGGCACCGGGACCATCGCGTAGCGCTGATCGCCGGTCGTCTGGACGATGCTCTCATTGAGATCGATCAGGCTGCTCAGCGTGTTTCCCGGCAGCTCGTACCGCAGCCCGAGCGAGAGCGTCAGATTGGACTTGACGCGCCACTCGTCCTGAACGAAGAGGAACAGGTCGTTCCACTCGTAGTAGTTGATTTCCTGGCCGCCCGGCAGCGGCTTGTTGATGTTCGCCACTTCCGCGTTGTCATCGATGTACCGCTGGAGCGTCGGGTAGGACAACCGCCCGCGGACCGTCGGCTGGAACCAGCTCTTGACGTAGATGTGACGGAAATCGAAGCCGGACTTGATGGCGTGGTTCCCCGGCACCCAGGTGAACGTGTTCTGGACCTGGTAGGTGTCGTTGTAGCGGAACTGCGGGATGTTCACGGCGATGCCGAGCGCCGTGCGGCTCTGGCCGGCGTTGAATCCGGTCAGGCCGAGCTCGGAGATCTCGATCGACGGAATCTCCAGCGCCGTGGGATCGACCGGGTCTGAAATGTTCCCCAGATGCTGATGTGCGACGCGGAACTCGTTGGTCGTGCGCGGCGACAGCACGCTCGTCAGCCACACGTTCGTGCCGTGCTGGTTCTGGTCGTTCAGCAGCGTTTGTCCGGGAGGCGTGGCCTGCTGCGCGGTGGCGATCGAGTCCTGGATGTTGTTCAGGTACCGCGCGGTGAGGGTGTGCTGCCGCGACAGGATGATGTCGACCCTGGCGTTCGGCTGGTTGCTGTTGAGATACCCGCCGTACGATCCCGTCAGCGAGCCGAGCGGAACGGTGAACGACTGACCATTTCGTGTGAACGAGGCCGACTGGGAGATCGGAGCTTGCGCTGCCGGCAGGTGCTTCAACAACGCTTGCACCTGGGGGAGGTTGCCGGCGGCCGACTGCAGGACCGATCGTCCCGCATCGGTCGGCGCCCCGTTCAACGTGAAGCCCGATCCGGTGAACCGCTGCGTCCAGCGCTGGAATCCCCCGAAAAAGAATGCCTTGTCGCGGACGATGGGACCGCCGATCGTTCCGCCGTACTGCGTCTCCAGGAAGAACGGCGCCTCAAGCAGCCGGGCGTTCTTGTCCAGGTTCGTCCGGGCATTGAACTCGTCGTTCTGATGGAACACGAATCCGGATCCGTGGAAGCGGTTGCTCCCGCTCTTGGTGATCACGTTCATCACCGAGCCGGCCGCACGGCCGTACTCGGCCGCGAATTGATTGGTGATGAGCCGCGCCTCCTGGACGATGTCGGTGTTGTTGATCGGCTGCGTCACGCCGGTGACGCTCGGGTCGTTGTTGTCCTGACCATCCACCATCATGTTGTTCGAGCGGACGCGCTGGCCGTTCACCGCAAAGTCGGCGCCCGCGGCGAACCCGCCCTGGCCGCTGCTCAACTGGTTGACGCCCGGCGCCGAGAGCGCGAGGCTGAACACATCGCGGCTGTTGACGACCGGCAGCTCCGAGATGCGCGTCTGATCGAACCTCACGCTGACTTCAGAGGAGGTCGTGTTGAGGACCGACGCATCAGCGGTGACTGCCACCGTCTCTGTGAGGCCGCCCGCCGCCAGCGCGACGTCGACCACGGCGTCCTGATTGACCGCGAGCGTAATCCCAGAGCGCACGAACTTGCTGAAGCCGGAGAGTTCCGCGGTCACTTCATAGTTTCCGGTCGGAAGGTTCGTCACCAGGTAGGCGCCCTGCGCATCGGTGACGGTCGTACGCACGCTGTTGGTCTCGATCTGGCGGATCGTCACGGTGACGCCCGGAACGATCGCGCTCTGTTGATCCTTTACCGTGCCGCGGATGGTTCCCGTCGTGGCCTGACCTGCTGACAACGCTGGAAGCCCAAGCAGAAGCGCTAACGCGAGCCGGGCCGTGCATCTGTGTAAGCGCATGAACTCTCCTCCCCGCCCCTTAGGGCATAGGTCCCAGCCGGGACCGCGGACGAACGAGCCATGCTGGCCCCCGATTTCTGTACAGTCAAGGTGTTTTATGAGCCTTTTGTCAGATTTCAGGGACGAACGCCAGAGTTGGGCTGGTGACTCTATCATCCCCGTTTTGAGGCGTTCCAGCCCTCGGCCCAGCCATCCCCAACGTGCGGCGAAATGCGCTGATCTGGAACACTAATCTGCGCGTAAGAGCGTTGCCGGGTCTACACCTACTGCTCGGCGCGCGGGCAGCCAGGTCGCGATCAGACCGATGACGACGATTGCGGCGACCGGGATCGCGAACGCCTGGAAGGCCGGGTCCCAGATGCTTCCCGCTCCCCCACCCGCGCGGACGAGCCGCGAGAGGCCGAACGTGACCGCGAGCCCGATCCCGGCGCCGAGCGCGACGAGTCGCAGCGTGTGCCGCGCCACGACCCAGATCAGATCGCGCGGTGCGGCCCCGACGGCCACACGCACGGCAAGCTCGCGCGCGCGCCGCGACACCGCGAACGACAGCACTCCATTGATTCCCGCCATCGTCAGCAGAATCCCAATGGAGATCAGAGGGAAGAGCGGGGCCGTGCCGACCATGATCTCCTGCCCGCCGATTCTGATGATGCCAGTGAACGTTTCCGCCCAACTGACGGCGGTGCCCGCCAGCGACAGACTGACTTCACGGCGCAGCAGCTGCACGAGCGGTGCGGGATCGCCTGCGGCGCGGACGATGACCTGAAGCTCCCGCGGTGCGGCGTCGCCCGCGAGCGGGACGAAGACGCGAGGCTCGTCGGCCGCCAGGCGGAACGGGTTGCTCGCATAGTCGGCGGCGACGCCGACGACGTCGTAGGGCAGCGAGGAGATCCAGAGTGTGGCGCCGAGCGCGTTGCGATCCGCGAACAGCCGCCGCGCGAGCGCTTCGTTGACGACGAACCCGCGCGCGGCCGGCGCTTCGCCGTCGGCGAACGTTCGCCCTGCGACGATCGGGACGCCGAGCGCCGCGAAGAACGGGCCGCGGATCTCCGCGCGTTCGACCGGGATGGACACCGATCCCGCGGCCGCGTTCGAGACCCGGATCGTTTCGCCACGTGCGCCGAACGGGACCGACGTCGAGGCCGCGGCCGCCGCGACGCCCGGCAGCCGCGACGCAACACGCAGGACGTCGTCGCTGTGCACACCGTCGGGATTCTCGACGCGCGCCGTCAGCAGCGGCTGGATGTCGAAGCCCACGTTGGCCTGGCGCGCCGATACCCGTCGATCATCGATGTCGTGACGACCAGGAGCGCGAAGGTCACCGCGATCTCGAATACGACGAGCCCGTGCCGCATGCGTTGACGCACCCGGTCGGATCCGCGCAGCGCGCGCAGCGGATTGGCGTGCAGCTGCCTCGTCTCATAGAGCGCGGGCGCGAGCCCCGTCACGAGGCCCGCCGTCAGCGTGATGAGCATCACCCTCGCGAGCACTCCTGGATCGAGCGACAGGTCGAGGAACACGGCGTCGCTGCTGCGCGCGACGATCGCTCGGAGGACCAGCGCGACGGCGACGCCGAGGGCGCCGCCGGCCGCGGCGATGATCGTCGATTCCATCAGCAGGGATCGGACGATGCGCCAGCGGCTCGCGCCGATGGACGCGCGGATCGCAATCTCCCGATCGCGCGCGGTCCACTGCGCGATCATCAGGACGGCGACGTTCGCGCACGCGATCAGGAGCGTGAGCAGCACGGCGGCCGCCAGGATGTACGGCACTACGAACGACAGTTGCCTCGCCATCGGCGTGCCTTCCACGCCCGAGACCCGGAGGTTGAATCGACGGGTTCCCTTCGGGCTGACGCCGCGCGTACTCGTCGAGTCCGGCGCGAAGCTGCGCGTCGAGGCCGGACCATCGTCTCGATCGCGTCGTCGGGAGCGAGCGCGCGAGGATCAGCGGCGTCCACACCGGAGAGGACATGTCCGACAGCCAGAACCGCTCAGGCATGACGCCCGTCACCGTGTGCGGTCGGCCGTCGATCCATAGTGGCTGACCCGCGACGTCGCTGCGTCCGTCGAAGAGCCGCTGCCACACGCGATAGCTGATCATCACGCCGTTCGTCGATTCGGAGGAGCCGGTGTCGACAATCGGTGGGACGCCGAGGAGCCCGAACATGTTCGGCGTGACCGCGCGAACAGCCACCGTCTCCGCCCGGTCGCCGGCGCGCACCGTCCGCGCGCCTCGCGACATCGACCCGGCGATCTGCAGGCCGGGCGTCGCCGTCCACGTCGTGAACAGATCGACCGGAACCGGACTACCGAAGGCGCGGATCGGGCGATCGGCTGGACCGACCTGGACCTGGGACAGCTGTGCCGGCTCGCGATACAGCACCGGAAACTTCTTGAGGACGACGTCGCGAATCGTCAGCGTGACCGCCGTCGCACCGATGCCGGCCGCGAGAGAGATGATGGCGATGGCCGCCGCGACGGGATACTCAACTAAGTCATGGCGCTGACGTACCTGTCACTTAGAGAAAGGGCGAGTAGGTCGCGTGCCGGGTGCGAGCGGCATCGCGGTACTGTATCCCGAACGCTGTCGCATCGCGACGGGCTTCCGGCGCAGGCGTCACGATAGTGGGCCCTGCCGACCGACGGCCCTTATCCGGCCAATCGTCCTACTTCGGGATGACCTTGGTGACCGTCTTGCCTGCCTTCTTCGCGCCGTCGGCCGTTTCGTCGGCGGCTTTCTCCGCGCCCTTCGCCGTAGCCTCGCCAGTCTTCTTCGCCGCTTTGGTCGTCTCCTTCGCTGCGGCCGTCGTGCCCTTTGCTGTTGCGTCAGCGGTCTTCGTGGCAGTCTTCGCAGTCGCGCTTCCCGTCTTCTTCGCGGCATCAGCGGTGGCACCGGCTGCCTTCTCGGTGCCTTTGGCTACCTCCTTCCCGGTGGCCTTCGCTGCTTCACCAGTCTTTTTGCGGCGCCCGCCGCCGCGGTCTGCTGCGCAAATGCGGGAGCGGCGGCCAGCAGGAACGCCGCGACGAGTGCAAACTTCCTCATGGCAGTACCTCTCTAAAGAAAAGACGATCACTTGACCCCTTAGGCGTTCACTTTAAACATCGACGTTCATTGCTGAGGTAGAGCCTAGAACGTCACTTTCACCTTGATCTGCCCCACGCGGGGCGTGTTCGCCTGCGAGCTCACCCGGCCGAAGTTCGCGTTCGTGATGTTGGTCTGGATTCCGCCGAACACGACGTTGTTGAACAGGTTGAACACGTCGACGCCGACGCCGAGCCGCGTCCGCCCGATCGGGAAATCGCGGCGGATGCTGAGATCCTGGTTGAAGTAGCTCGGGTTGCGAAGATCGTGCGCCAGCGTCCTTGGCGTGTTGCCGAAGGTGAACGGCTGCGCCGACTGGAACGCGTTTCGATCGATGTAGGTCGGCGGATTGGCTCCGAGCACGTCGCCGTCGCCGTAGTCGCCGTTGATCCTGACGTCTCCCGAAAACGATGGGTTGAAGTCCGCGTAGCACCCGCCGGCGTTCGCCGGGTTGCACGTCGCGCCGGTGATCGATCCGAGCGGACGGCCCGATCGGAACTGGGTGATGCCGGAGATCTGCCAGTCGCGCACGATCGCGCGGACGAAGGCATTGTCGCTGCCGGGTTTCCCAGGCGCGCCGAACGGCAGGTCGTAAACGACCATCGCGTTCCACACGTGCGGCTGATCGTTGACGCCGACGGCCCACTCCTGCTCCATGTCATAGCCGATCCGCGCAGCGAGATTGTCCATCGTGCGGCTGAACGTGTAGTTGAAGCTCACGTTCAAGCCGTCGCTCGTGCGCCGCTTCTCCACCGTGAGCTGCAACGAGTGATAGTCCGAGCGCGCGACGTTGCCATACACGTCGGTGACGCCCGAGTACTGCGGGAACGGCCGCAGCATCTGCAGAATGGTGCCCGAGAACCCGGGATACGGAATATTGACTCCGGGCACGATTGCTTGCGCTGCTGCAATGTTGGCGGGCGTGGCGTTCTGCGTGAGCAGGTTGCCGAGGACGAGATAGCGCGGATCGAGTTGGTTCGCGTAGAACCCGCGCCCCGCGCCGCCCAGGAAATCGCCGTGGCTGCCGGCGTACGTGGCGCCGACGGTGATCGAGCTTGTCAGCGCGCGCTGAAAACCGGCGTTCCAGTTCTGATAGCGGGGCGGACGTCCACCGATCTCCGGATCGCCGTACGTCACGGCGCCGCCGGTTCCGCGCCCGGTCACGAAGCCGGTATTCAGCGTCGGATCGAAGAACGGCGGCGCCGGATACGCCGGTACGCCGTTGTTCCAGTTGTAGGCGGGCTCGAACGAGCCGTTCGGGCTCGGGAAGCTCGCGTTCGCGGAAAAGCCCAGCGTGCCCGTGCCATTCCGCGCGCCCGCGCGGCCGCCGACCGCGCCGCGGCGCGAATAGTTGATCCCGTACGCGGCGCGCAGCACCGTTCGATCGTTCAGGCTGTAGGCGACGCCGAGGCGCGGCCCGATCGCTCCGAAGTAGGTGTCGATTGGCGTGCGGCAATTGCAGCTGTTGGTCCCGTCTCCCGCGAACTGGAGCGCTCCACGGAAGCCGCCGACCGCCGGATTCGCCAGATCGGGATTCATGAAAGACCAGCGATCGAAGTCTTCCGTGTAAGGCTTCATGATGTCGTATCGAAGCCCGAGGTTGAGCGTGAGGTTTGGACGAAGCTTGAAGTCGTCCTGCGCCCAGAACGCATAGGTGTAGAAGCGTCCGCTCGTCGCGACTTCGGAGTCCTCGATCACGTTGGTCCCGTTCAGCTCTCCGAGAAGGAAACTGGCATACGCGTTTCCGGTCCCGTTCTGCAGCGTGCCGTTCGCGAATCCGGCGGTCTGCAGGTTGCTGAAGGCGAAAGTCGCGAGGCTTCCATACGCACGCTCGCGCTCGTTGGCATCCATGCGCTGCATCTGCAGGCCGAACGTCATCGCATGCTTTCCCATCGTGGCGTTGAGGTTGTTCTGGAACGTGTAGTTGTTGAGGAACTCGGTGAACGCCCGTGCGTCGGTGCCGCGCCATTGGGTCGGCGCGTTCGGTCCGGCGAACGCGACCTCCGGGAACGACGAATCGGCCTCGCCGGCGGGCAGACCGCGCAGCCCCGCCTCGATTGGATACCGGCCGTCGATCGTGGCGTTGAAGATCGGCACCGACAGCCGCGAGAATCCGAGGCTCGCCTGGTTCACCCAGCGCGCACCGAGGACGAATGTGTGCTTCACCTGCGCGCTCGTCGGCGCTTCCTCGACGAGCCGGGTTTCGGTGTACGGCAGCGGGAGCGCGGTCTGCGCATTCGTGCCTCCCCGATACGCGGTCGACTGACTGCGCTTGCCGTGCGAGAAGAGCACGGAGAGCTGCTGCCGCGCGTCCAGCTTCACGTCCACCTTCGCGGTGACGTTGTCGTTGTCGAATCCGATCGGCAGCGATCCTCCCAGGTAGTTGTTCTGCAGGTTGGCGTTGGTCGGCTGCGGGAGGAACGACTGGAAGTAGCGCGAGATCGACGAGATCCGATCCTGCGGAATCACGTTGTTCGGAAACGGATCGCGGACGAACCCGGTGCCGTTCGGATTCGGCCTCGTCGTCCGCGGATCGAAGATAGTGACGGGAAGGGCGCTGAAGTCGCCGTTCCGCTGCGCGAGCGTGGGAATGGACGTCAGCACCTGGGCTGTCTGCCGCCGGTCGCGATATCCGTCCCACGCGACGAAGAAAAACATCTGGCTCTTGCGAATCGGCCCGCCCGCGGTGATCCCGTACTCGTGCTGGTTGTCGTCAGGCTTCGTCGTCGCGAAGAACGCTTTCGAATCCAGCGCCTTGTGGCGGAAGAACTCGAACGCGCTGAACCGAAGCTGGTTCGTGCCCGACTTGACGACGTAGTTCGAAGCGCCCTGGCCGTTGTACATCACGGCCGTGCCGCTCGTTTCGACCTGGAACTGTTCGACTGCCTCGACCGACACGCCGAACGACAGGTTGCGGCCTTCGCCCTGCACGACCGCATTCGTGATCGGAATGCCCTCGATGTACATGTCTGTCGTGAAGTCCTGGCCGCCCATGACGTTACCCCAGCGGCCGATCGACTGTACGCCGGGCATCAGGAACATGAACTGCGTCGGATCGCGCGGGCCCCCGGTATTCATCACGAGCGGAAGCGCGGTGTAGATCTCGTTGCGAATCGTCTGGCCCAGCCGCGCGTCGGCGGTCGCGAGCGGCAACGCCGCTGTCGTGACGACGACCTCCTGTGTAACGCCGCCAACTTGCATCGTCACGTTGAGACCGACAACGCCGAGTCCGTCGACGACGAGACCTTCGCGGACGAAGGTTTGAAAGCCGTCGAGCGTGATCGTCACGCGATACGTGCCCGGCGGAAGCGGTGCGAGCGAATACACGCCGGCGTCGGTCGTCTGCCGGACCGTGTCGATGCCGGTGGAGAGATTCGTGGCGGTGACCGTCGCGCCTGGAAGCGCGGCCTTCGATGTGTCGAGGACAGTTCCCTGAATCGATCCGCTGCCGCCGATCTGCGCGGAAACTCCCGCCGGTACGGCCATGGCGAGAACGATCCACGCGAGCCATGATCTGGGCATACGCTCCTCCAATCCCTCGGAAACGTAAGCCTCACCCGCCGTGATGTCAAAAGGGAAGCCGCATCGGCGCGCGCGTTTCGGATGAGGAAACGGGCCTCGCCGGGTGTCGTCGTTTTTCGGCCGGATTTCGCGCGTCGCCGCGATTGGGACGAGGCGCGGCGCGTGGGCTGTTTCGTATTACCAACCGTGGGAGCTCGGTATAGCTCGGTATAGGATGATGCATTCCGTGGCAATGGCGATGCGTTGACGTTCGAGCGATACCGGCGGGTCCGGGAGGATGCCGTATGACGAAACGAAGCAAGGCGCAGCTGGGAACCCTTTCGGCAGCCTGTCTCGCGGCAACAGCGCTCCTGGGGGCACACCAAGCGTCCCCGGATCCGAAGACTGCAGCGCTGACGCAGACGATGCCAGTCGACCCGGCCATTACGATTGGCACGCTCGGCAACGGCCTGCGCTACTACGTCCGCGCGAACCCGAAGCCCGAGAAGCGCGCCGAGCTCCGGCTGGTCGTCAAGGTCGGCTCGACGCTCGAGGACGACGATCAGCGCGGGCTCGCGCATTTCGCCGAGCACATGGCGTTTAACGGCACGCGGAACTTTCCCAAGCACGAAGTCATCTCGTTTCTCGAGACGCTCGGCATGCGCTTCGGCGCCGACGTCAACGCCTACACCAGCTTCGACGAGACGGTCTACATGCTCACGGTGCCGACCGACAAGCCCGGGACGCTGGACCGCGCCCTCCTGATCCTCGAGGACTGGGCGCAGGCGGTCTCGTTCGAGCCCGCGGAGATTGAGAAAGAGCGCGGCGTGGTCCTGGAGGAGTGGCGGGCCCGGCGCGGCGCTGGCGCGCGGATGCAGGACAAAGTCTTTCCAGTCTGGCTCAAGGGGTCGCGCTACGTCGATCGCCTCCCGATCGGCACCCCTGAAGTGATCAAAGGCTTCCCGCACGAGCGTCTCAAGAAGTTCTATACCGACTGGTATCGCCCGGAGCTCATGGCGGTAGTGGCGGTCGGCGATTTCGACAAGACCGCGATTGAGAACCTGATCAAGAAGCACTTCTCGTCGCTGAAGTCTCCGGCTTCGCCGCGGCCGAGAACCACCTACGACATTCCGGAACAACCGGGCACGCGCTACGTGGTCACGACCGACAAGGAGCTAACGACGACCAGCGTCCAGGTCAGCACCATCCTGCCGGCACGCGCGCAGGGAACGGTTGGGACTTACCGCGAGGAGATGGCCGACCGCGTGTTCGCGGGCATGCTGTCCTTCCGGCTGTCGGAGCTGACGCAGAAAGCCGACGCCCCGTTCCTGCAGGCGTTCAGCGGCCGCGGGACCTTCCTTGCGCGGTCGAGAGAGAACGCGAACCTGACGGCGCTCGTCAAGGAGGACGGCATCGAGCGCGGGCTCGAGGCGGTGCTCGTCGAGCTGGAGCGCGTCTCGCGCTTCGGCTTCACCGCCACCGAACTCGATCGCCAGCGGCAGTCGATGTTGCGGGGCTTCGAGCGGTCGGTCGCGGAGAAAGACAACCGCGAGTCGTTCAGCCGCGCCGCGGAGTACATCCGCAACTTCCTCGAGCAGGAGAGCCTGCCGACGATCGAGTACGAATATGCGCTTCACCAGCGCTTCCTGCCGGCGATCACCCTGGACGAAGTCAACAAGCGCGCCGCCGAGTGGTACCCCGACCGCAGCCGCATCGTCATCGTCACCGCCCCCGACAAGGCCGGACTTGCGGTCCCGGACGAGACCAGGCTCGCGGGCATCGTGAAGTCGGCGGCAGCGAAAGACGTGACGGCGTACGTCGATACCGTCGCCGGGGCGACGCTCCTCGATTTGCCGCCTGTTTCCGGAAGCGTCGCGAAAACGACGACCAACGCAGCTGCCGGAATCACAGAATGGGAGCTGTCGAACGGCGTCAAGGTGATGCTCAAGCCGACGACGTTCAAGGAGGACGAAATCCTCTTCCGCGCGACGAGCCCGGGCGGCACCTCGGTGGCGAGCGACGCTGACTACATTCCGGCGAGCACGGCGTCTCAGGTGATTGCCTCCGGCGGGGTCGGCAAGTTCGGGGTGATCGACCTGCGCCGGATGCTCACCGGCAAGATCGCTAACGTGCAGCCGTTCATCGGCGAGCTCGAAGAAGGCCTCAGCGGCAGCAGCTCGAGGAAGGACCTCGAGACGATGTTCCAGCTGATCTACATGCGGTTCACCCAGCCGCGCGCGGACGCGACCGCGTTCTCGGTGCAGCAAACGCAGATGAAGACGGTGCTCGCCAACCAGGCGGTGTCTCCGGAGTTCGCGTTCAGGGAGGCGCTCTCCTCGACGCTGAACCAGAACCACCTGCGGCGGAGGCTGCCGACCGTTGCCACCATCGACGAGTGGAACCTCACGAAATCCGAGGCCTTCTACAAGGACCGCTTTGCCGACGCGAGCGACTTCACATTCGTATTCGTCGGCAGCTTCGATCTGGAGACCATGAAGCCGCTGGTCGAGCGCTATCTCGGCGGCCTGCCAGCGACGCGGCGGAAGGAAACGTGGAAGGACGTCGGCGTCCGCATGCCGGCCGGCGTCGTCGACAAGCGCGTCGAGAAGGGCATCGAGCCGAAGAGTCAGGTGGCGATCGTCTACAGCGGTCCATTCGTGTACGACCAGACCCAGCGCGTGGCGATCCGCGCGATGTCGGAGATCCTGCAGAAGCGCCTGCTCGACGCGATCCGCGAGGAGCTGGGCGGAACGTACAGCATCGGCGCGAGCCCGGCCTATCGAAAGATCCCCAACTCGGACTACTCGATCACCATTCAGTTCGGATGCGATCCGCAGCGGACCGAGACCCTCGTCGCCCGTGTGCTGAAGGAGGTCGAAGACTTCAAGGCAAAGGGTGCGACTGACCAGGAGGTCAGCGACCAGCGCGAAACGCTCCTCCGCGACTTCGAGACCAACAGCAAGCAAAACAGTTATCTGTTGGGCCAGATCGGGCTCAAGTACCAGTTTGGCGAGGACCCTGCGACTCTTTGGCAGGTGCCGGAGTACTACAAGAAACTCGACAAGGCTGTTATCGATCAGGCTGCGCGGACGTATCTGGACTCGAAGAACCGGGTCACCGTAACGCTCTTTCCAGAGAAGAAATAAGTGACGGTGATGGGCACGATTGTCCGTATCCTCGAGCGTGCGCCCGGCGGCATCCTGTGGCACAACGGCGGCACCGGCGGGTACCGATCCTTCATCGGCTATAACCCGACGACGCGCGTCGGCGTTGTCGCGCTCGCGAACGCGAGCACGAACGTCGGCACCGACGACCTCGGACGGCACCTGCTGGATCCGGCCAGCCCGCTGCTGCCGGCGGACTCGCCGCTGCTCAAGCCGCCGACGATGCGGACCGAGACGGCGGTCGATCCGGCGGCCCTGCCGCGCTACGTCGGACGTATCAGTTTGCGCCGACCGTGCATCTTACGGTGACGCGCGAGGGCAACCGTTTGTTCGCGCAGCTCACCGGACAGTCGGCCTTCGAGATCTTTCCCGAGAGCCCGACCAAGTTTTTCTGAAGGTGGTGGACGCGCCGCCCGGGTGGAGTGACGGTACTCGGCTACAAGCACCCGTCAGCTCAAATCGTCGTATCGGACCGCGACGATCTCGAGGCGCTCGGGTCCGCGCGGCGCGCGAAGCGTGACCGTGTCGCCCACTCGTGCGGTGAGCAGCGCCCTGCCGAGCGGAGATCGCCAGGACACGCGGGCGTCGCCGGAATCGAGC
>Ga0209382_10004573_pt1 | contig 18439 bp, 22 predicted proteins | sample SoiMetdeltSBSDD5_FD_187599 | JGI IMG/M metagenome (GOLD analysis project Ga0209382, IMG submission 187599) | Bulk soil microbial communities from a Populus tree surrounding site in Tennessee, USA - Soil MetaG P. deltoides SBSDD5 (SPAdes) (version 2) | ecosystem: Environmental > Terrestrial >...
GTGGCAGTTGTAGCAGCTGCCGCCGCCGGCGGCGCCGGGCGCATCGGTCCACTGGCCGCCGCGGCCGTTCTGCGCGATGCGCTCGCCGTTTTTCCAGTCGCCCATGAGGCTTCCCTGCGGGAAGGCAATGCTCTTTAGCTGGTCCGCCTCCAGCTGCTTCGCGAGTTCCGCGGGCGGCCGGTCGTTCGACTCTGTGCACACGCGCTGCACGCCGTCCTGCACGACGCGATCCATGGTCGCCTGTCCGCGCGGTTGGAAATCGCGCTGCAGGACTTTCTGCACGTCCTGGGCGCAAACGGCGAGAGGAATTAACCCCAAAGCAAGAAGCACCTTCATCGCTTCGTTCCGGGCCCTCGGTACGGCTCGCCCGCCGCGGTGACTGCCAGATACGTGTTGAGCGCGATAGTGGCGTCCGAGGCGAATTTCGGCTCGGGATAACGCATCTGGCGGTAGCAGTCGTTGATGCGCCATTGCATGGTCTTGAACTGGCTGTTCGACACCCGATAGGCCGGCCACGTAGCGACAATCGGGCGCGCGAACTCGGGCTTGGATAGCACCGGCAGGTCCTGCATCCGGATGCGCTTGCCTTCCTCGCCATGGCAGCTCGCGCAAGACATGTCCCAGCCGCCGGCGCGATGGAAAAACATCGCCTTGCCGAGCTCGAAGGCTTCCTTTTCCCTGGCATGCGAATTCCCGGCCGCCATCTTCATGCCGCGCGATTGTGCCGAGACGTAGGCCGAGAGGTATTCCATCTCGGAGGGCTGGTTCTCGTTGCCGAATACGCGCTTGGTCGCGTCCTCGCGGCTTCGGCCCTGCAGGGTGGTCATACAGTGCAGGAGGCGCGTCTCGAGGTCCATAACGCGGTCGGCGTCGTTGAAGTAGCGCGGCAGGCGCGCGTACGCGCCCTTGAGCACGCCCGGCCCGAGGCCGAGGTCGCACTTCTCCAGCGAGACATTGCTCGGCCCTTGCGGCTTCTTCCAGAGCGTTTCGCCCTCAAGCTCGAACAGCTCCACCGGCGAGCCGTCGGCGATCATCTGCTGGTACTTCTGGATCTCCTTGCGCGTGTCCTGCGCGGCGAGGGGGAGCGCCACGGCGATAAGACAGCCTGCCAGGAACCGTTTCACGCGACGGCGGATTCGATCTTGTTCGAGTCGCCCTTGTTGTCGACCCAGCTGACCTCGATCTTGTCGCCCTTCGCGCCGCCCTTCAGACGGAAGGTGAATACCGGATTGCGCGACACCGCCTGGCTGATCTCCGCCTCGATCACGGTTTTTCCGTTCTGCTTCACCACCACGTTCTGGATGAAGTGCAGCGGCTGGCCGCTTTGCGCGGTGGTCATCGGATGCGTCATCAGCACGCGCACGTCGATGTTTCCGCCGGCGATGGTCGCGCGCATTTTCATTGGTCCCGCTGCCATGTCAACCTCCGCACCCGCCGATGGTCACTTTAATCTCGCGCGACGCCGCGAAGTGCTTGCCGCCGGCGGTGGCGATGACGCGCACGTCGGAGGTCTCGCCCATCTTCACGTTCAGCTTTACATAGGGCAGCGCGCCGTCCTTGAATTCGAAGCGCCCGGCGAGCGGGAACGGATTCTTCTCAATAAGCACGGCGATCGAGCTCGTGCCCGGGATGTTCGAGGAAACCTCGATCGGCACGACGGCGCCGTTTTCCGCGATCTGCGGCGCCTCGATGACGATGTCCTTGCTCGCGGCCGGACTGGACGCGCCCAGGGTCTTCAGCGCATCGGCCGCGGTTTTCGCACCGAACGCCTGTTCGTTCCAGGCGGCGAACGCGGCGAGCGGCTTCAAAAGCAGCGTCCCGAGCGCGGCGATGAGCGTTCTGCGAGTGGTTTTCATGGGCGCGTATTCTAGCGTGCGCCCCGGCGGAATACCCCTGATTTGCCGCCGTGTTTTTCCTCGAGCCGGATATCGGTGAGCGTCATGGCGCGGTCGACCGCCTTCACCATGTCGTAGATGGTGAGAAGCCCCACCGCGGCGGCCGTGAGCGCCTCCATCTCCACGCCGGTCTGCCCGCGGCACTCGACGCGTGCGGCGATATGCACGGACGAAGTTTTCTTATCCATTTTGAAGTCGACCGCCACTCGGGTGAGCGCAATCGGGTGCGCAAGCGGTATCAGCTCCGCGGCACGCTTCGCGGCCTGCACGGCGGCTATGCGCGCAACCCCGAGCACGTCGCCTTTTTTCGCCTTGCCGGCCGAAACGAGCGTGAAGGTTCGCCTTTGCATTTCAATGCGCCCGGAAGCAACGGCGACGCGGTGGGTTGACGGCTTTTCGGCCACGTCCACCATGTGCGCAGAACCTCTTGCGTCGAAATGGGTCAACGACTTAGCGCGCATCGCGGGCGCTATCATAAACACATGCGCTTCGGGCTCCTTTTCGTTCTGGCTGTGGTCACGGCAGTCCACGGCCAAGGCTTGCCGGATCTCGGCGGTAGCGGGGACGCGGGGCTCGCGCCGCAGACCGAGCGGCGCATCGGCGAGAGCATCATGCGCGACATCCGCTTTCGCGACCCGAACTACCTCGACGATCCGGAGATCGCCGATTACCTCGGCAACCTCGGCGCGCGCCTCGCGCAGCACGCTGCCGGAGCACGACAGGACTTCGAGTTCTTCGCAATGCGCGACCACACGATCAACGCCTTCGCCCTGCCTGGGGGCTTTGTCGGCGTGCACACAGGCCTTCTTGCCGCCGCCGACAGCGAGTCCGAGGTGGCATCGGTGCTTGCGCATGAAATTGCCCATGTGACGCAGCGCCATATCGCACGCATGCTCGGCCAGCAGGACAAGCTGCAGGTGCCGATGCTGGCGGCGCTCGCCGCGGCTATCCTGCTCGGGCGCTCCCGCCCGGATCTCGCGAGCGGCGCTGCCGCAGCCGCGTCGGCCGGCGCAATCCAGACCCAGCTTTCGTACTCTCGCGACTTCGAGCGCGAAGCCGATCGCATCGGCTTCCAGGCGCTCGAGGCCGCGGGCTTCGACGTGCACGCCATGGGCAGCTTCTTCGAGAAGATGCAGCGCGGCATGCGCGTGGCCGACGACGGCACGGTGCCCGGCTACCTGCGTACACACCCCGTCACCACCGAGCGCATCGCCGACGCCCAGAACCGCGCCGCCAGCCTGCCGTACAAGCAGCAGCTCGACAGTCCGGAGTTCCAGATCGTGCGCGCGAAGCTGCGCGCCGAAGCGGGCGACGCGCGCGGCGCGCTCGAGTACTTCCAGAGCGCGGTGCGTGAGAAGCGCTATGCCTCGGAATCGGCCGCGCGCTACGGGCTTGCGGCGGCGCTTTTGCGCGTGCGCCGCGCGAAGGAAGCCGACGCCGAGCTGGCGCGGGCGCGCGCGGCCGGCGCATCCGGGCCGATGGTCGAGGCGCTCGCGGCACGTGTGAAGCTCGGGCTCGGCGACCGCGCCGGCGCCGCCTCGCTGCTCGGCGAAGCGCACGCGCGCTATCCACGTTCGCGCCCGCTTCTCTACGCGCATGCGGAGGCGCTGCAGGAAGCCGGCCGCAATGCCGACGCCCAGGCGCTGCTCACGGAATCGCTGCGCGTGCACCCGCGCGATCCGCGCCTGTACCAACTGCAGGCGAAGAACTATGCGGCGCTGGGCAAGCGCCTGCTCCAGCACCAGTCGCAGGCGGAGGTCTATGCGTTGCAGGGCAGCCTGCCGGCGGCAATCGAGCAGTTGCAGATTGCGCGCGCCGCGGGCGACGGCGACTTCTATCAGCTCTCGGTCGTGGATGCGCGCCTGAAGGAGCTGCGCGCGCAGCACGCGCAGGAGCTGCGCGACCGCGACTTAAAGCGCTAGCCGCTAGCCCTTGGCGGCTGGTAGTACGCCTCGTAGAGCAGGTCGAAGGTCTTCTCGGCTTCCGACAGCAGTTCGCCCTCGCTCGTCGAGCGGCGCTGCGCGCCCTGCAGCAGCGTTTGCACGCCGGCCGCTTCGGCCACCGGCGCGCCGCGCACCTCGAGAAAGTGCACGATGCTGCCGATCTTGGCGAGCGCCGCGTTGCGCGCGAGGTGCAGCTTGAGCAGCATCTCCTCGTAGCTGACGCGCGTCTCGCTGTTCGCGAAGTGCGCGCCTTCGAACGCGAAGCCGATCGCCTCGGGGGGCGGCGGCTCACTCTTATCAAGCCAGGTCAGGGTGGCCTCCGGGTCCACGAAACGGCGGATCAGCCAAGCGCAGGCAAGCCGATCGGCCCAGAGCGGCTTGCGCGTCACCCAGGTGCGGCCGAGCAGAGTCTCGCCCGGTACCAGCGGCGTCTGCGCATTCGCTGGGAAGAGAAGCATGCGCACCTCCGCTTCGGCCTCGGCGAGAGCGGCTTCGGCGCGTTCCCGCGCCGCGCTCGGGAAGAAGTCGAGCGCCGCGATCGCCTCGAAATCGCGCCGCTGCTTGTGCATGACGCGCGAGATCGCGCTCGGGTCGGAATGGCCGAAGCTGATGCGCAGGCTTTTCACGGTCTTGATGAGTTCTTCGTAGCGCGCCGAACGGTCGAAGAGGCGCATGAACGCTTCGTGCTGCGCGCTTGTGACGCCGCTCGCGTGCAATACGTGCGCGGCTCCGGCGATCTTGCCGATGTACTCGGCGAGCGCGTCGAGCGCGCGCCGGTTGGCAGGCGAGTCCGGTAGCAGGTAGACGCCTTCGCGCATCACCGCGACACCCAGCGATTCCAAGGTGCGCAGCACCCGCATGCGGGACGCGGGATCCTCCACTGGTAGCTGCGCGATGATGACGAGCCAGTCCTGCGCGGGCGCATTGTGATTGTTGGTTTCGGCCATGCTGCATAATAGCTCGCGTGAACTTCGACAAGGAACTCGACGCGCGCGGTCTGAACTGCCCGCTGCCGATCCTGCGCACGAAGAAGGCGCTGACCGACATGCAGTCGGGCCAGGTCCTCAAGATTCTCGCCACCGATCCCGGCTCTGTGAAGGATTTCCAGACGTTCTCGCGCCAGACCGGGCACGAGCTCGTCTCGCACGCGGAAGCGAACAAGGAATTCACTTTTTTCATGAGGAAAAAGTAATGCGCGCGTGGCTCTTGCTCGCCGCGCTCGCTTCATCGGCCCACGCGCAAGACGCTACGTATGCGGTGCGCCTGCTCTCCCCGGAAACGGCGCTTAAAGCTGCGCAGGCAGCGCTCAAGAGCTGCCGCGATCGCGGATTTCAGGTCGCCGTCGCAGTCGTCGACCGCATGGGCGTGGTCCAGGTCTTGCTCCGTGACCGTTTCGCCGGTCCGCATACGCCGGATATGGCCACCGCCAAGGCTTATACCGCAGCGAGTTTTCGCACGAATACCACCGAGCTCGCCGAAGCTTCGCAGGCCGGACGTCCGGCGAGCGGCATCCGCCATCGGCCGGGCGTCGCCGCCGTGGGCGGCGGCATGATGATCGAGGCGGGCGGGTCGCTGCTCGGCGCGATCGGCGTGTCGGGCGCGCCCGGCGGCCGCGAGGACGACGCTTGCGCGGCTGCAGGGATCGCCGCGATCCGGGAAGATATCGAACTATGAAAGCCCGCTGGATAAGACTCGGCACGATCGGGCAGGCGCAGTTCGACGCCGCGTACGCGGCCCTCGCCGCCGCGCAGCCGCGCCATGCGCAGCCGATACTCTTGTGGGGCGAGGAAGCCGCGCGTTATCCGTTCGCGCTGATCGCGCCGCTTAAGTTCGCGCCGGGCCGCGTGCAGCGTTGGCTCGCATGGGGCCTCGCTGCTGCGGTGGCGACCTATCGGCAATTCGACGTGCCGGCGTACCTCGACGGCGAGATCTTCCTGCACGGACGCGATATTGCGCAGAGCCGCGCGGTGACAATCGAGGAGTGCGCCGTGATTGCTTCGAGCTTCCTCATGCGCTTCCCGGGAAGCTGCGTCGCCACGCCCTCGCGCGAGCTCGAGAACGCTTTCCGGCTGCGCCTCGAAGCGCAGCACGGCTGGGAATTCGACCATTCCTGGCCGACCGACTTCGAGGCTACGCGCGCAGCTTTTCGAGCTGCTGCCGGACTTTAGCGAGGGTCGATTCAAACCCGGCGAGGCGCGCGCGCTCCTGCTCGACGACCTGCGCGGGCGCGCGCTCGACGAAGGAGCTGTTGCCGAGTTTGGCGCGCGCTTTCACGATTTCGCTCTCCAGACGCTTCGATTCCTTGCTCAAACGCTCGCGCTCGAGTTTCGGATCGACCTCCTGATGCAGCATGAGCCGCGTCTCGCCGATCACGGCGACCGGCGACGGGTGCTCCGGCAGCGGATCGCGCCTCTCGAATTGGCCGATGCGGGCGAGCGCCGCGATGGCCGCGAGCGTCGCGGGGACATCGCTCACCTTCGGATCGGCGCTGCGGTAAAAGGTCACGCTTTGCGACGGCGCCACCTTGGCTTCGGCGCGCAGGTTGCGGGCGCTCACGGTCCATTCCATGAGCACCGCCATGTCGCGCTCGGCCGCCTCGTCGATCTTCTCGGGCTGCGACTTCGGGTACGGCTGGAGCATGATGGTGTCGCCGCTTTTTCCGGCGAGCGGCCCTACGCGCTGCCAGAGCTCCTCGGTGACGAACGGGATGATCGGATGCGCGAGGCGCAGCGCGGCCTCGAGCACGCGCACCAGCGTGCGGCGCGTTCCGCGCTGCGCCTCGGCGCCGGCATTCTGCAGCGCGTGTTTGGCAAGCTCGACATACCAGTCGCAATACTCGTCCCACACGAAGCGGTAGATCGCGGCCGCCGCGTTGTCGAAGCGGTACTCGGCGAACGCCTGCTCGACCTCGGCTTCGGTCTTCTGCAGCCGGCTCACGATCCAGCGGTCCCAGCGCGTCAGCTCGGCCGGCTCGCCGAGGTCCTTGCCTTCGACGTTCATCAGCACGAACCGCGTCGCGTTCCAGAGCTTGTTGCAGAAATTGCGGTAGCCCTCGCACCGGCTCAGGTCAAAGTTGAGCGTGCGCGCGAAGCTCGCAAGCGCCGCGAAGGTGAAGCGCAGCGCGTCGGCCCCAAACGGCGGAATGCCGTTCGGGAAATGCGTGCGCACGTAGCGCTCGATCTTCTGCCTGTGCTCGGCCTTCATCAGTCCGACGGTGGACTTCTTCAGGAGCGCATCCAGCGTGATGCCGTCGATGAGATCCAGAGGATCGAGCGTGTTGCCCTTCGACTTTGACATCTTCTCGCCCTCGGCGTCGCGCACGATGGCGTTGATGTACACGTGGCGGAACGGCACTTTGCCGGTGAAATGCGTGGTCATCATCACCATGCGCGCCACCCAGAAGAAGATGATGTCGAAGCCGGTGACGAGCACCGAGGAGGGCAGGAATACTTCCTGGTCCTTCGTCTTGTCCGGCCAGCCGAGCGAGGAGAACGGCACCAGCGCGGAGGAAAACCAGGTATCGAGCACATCGGGATCGCGCCGCAATGGTTTGCCGCCCGCTTTCTGGCGCGCCTCGTCTTCCGTGCGTGCAACGTAGATCTCGCCGTCGGCGTCGTACCAGGCCGGGATCTGGTGGCCCCACCAGAGCTGGCGCGAGATGCACCAGTCCTGGATGTTGCCGAGCCACTCGTTGTAGGTCTTGGTCCAGTGCTCGGGGAAGAACCGCACTTCGCCGTTCGCCACGGCCTCGAGGCCTTTCCTGGCGAGGCCCTCCATGGCCACGAACCACTGATCGGTGAGCATCGGCTCGACGATGACCCCGGTGCGGCCGGAGCGCGGCACGCGCAGCTTGTACGGCTTTTCGGAGACGAGCAGGCCCTCGGCCTTGAGGTCGGCAAGCACCCGCTTCCTCGCCTCGAAGCGCTCCATGCCTTGGTACTTTGCCGGCGCGTTGTCGTTGAGATGCGCGTCGAGCTTGAGAACGCTAATCGGCTCGAGGCTGTGTCGCTTGCCGACGTGGTAGTCGTTGAAGTCGTGGCCCGGGGTGATCTTGACCGCGCCGGTGCCAAACTGTGGATCCACGTAGTCGTCGGCGATGATGGGAATGGAACGCCCGGTCAACGGCAGCGCGACGCGTTTGCCGACGAGGCCGGCGTAGCGCGGGTCCTTCGGATGTACCGCGACCGCGACGTCGCCGAGCATCGTCTCTGGACGCACCGTGGCGACGGTGATGCTGAATTCTTCCCCCGGATAGCGGATCTCCCAGATCCTGCCGTCTTCTTCCTCGGTGTCCACCTCGAGGTCGGACACGGCGGTGCCGAGCACCGGGTCCCAGTTCACCAGCCGCTTGCCGCGGTAGATGAGTCCTTCTTCGTAGAGCCGGACGAACACCTCGACGACGGCGCGCGACATCTTGGCGTCCATGGTGAAGTAGCCGGCGCGCTGAGCTCCCGTATCTGCGTAGGCCCAGTTCGCCGAGGCGCCGAGGCGCCGCATCTGCCGGGTAATGGTCGAGCCCGACTGCTGCTTCCACGCCCATACTCGCTCGACGAACTTCTCGCGTCCGAGGTCATGGCGGGTCTTGCCTTCCTCCTGCAGCTGGCGCTCGACCACGATCTGCGTCGCGATGCCGGCGTGATCGGTGCCGACGACCCAGTTGGTGTTGTAGCCGCGCATGCGGTGGTAGCGGATGAGCGCGTCCATGAGCGTCTGCTGGAACGCGTGGCCCATGTGCAGCGTGCCGGTCACGTTGGGCGGGGGAAGCTGGATGCAGTACGCGGGCGTGGCGTCGTCGCGATGGCGAAAATAGCCCGAGCTCTCCCAGCGCTGGTACCAGGGCTGCTCGATGGCAGCGGGATTGAAGCTTTTCTCCACAGCTACTCAGGCTTCGTCGTGGGAAGCGCCTGGGCGAGGGAAGCGGCGAGCGCTTCGCGAACCATCTGGATCACAGTGACCCTGAGCTCGGCGCGCGCAGCGTCGAGCGCCTGGCCCATCACGCGGTCGACTTCGGGACCAAGGCGCTCGAGCACCGCCCGCTCGAGCTCGCGAGCAAACGCTTCCAGCGCGATGGGGTCGAGCGCGCGCTCCGCTGTCGGTGCCTCGATCACGACATCCGTGAGCACCGGTACGTCGTCGTCAGTCATGCACCTGCGCGAGATCGTGATTGGCGATGCGGTAGCCGCGCTCCTTGTAGAAGCGGTAGCGGCTGCGGCCAGCCTCACGGCCGGCCTCGTCGGTCACTTCGAGAAGCCGCGGAAAGCGCTCGAAGTGCGGCGGGCAGTCGGCGTCGAGGTTGAGCAGGATCTCGCAGCCTTCCGGCGTTTCGTCGCCGGAGGCGATGAGCACTGGGGTTTCGCGCGCAAGCGGCGCGTGCACGGCGCAGTGCGGCACGAAACCCGTCGCCGGCCAGGTCCACAGCATCTTGTCGATGCGCGCCGCGAGCTCGGGCTGCGGGGCATAGATGAGCACACGCTGGTTCTGCTTCATCGCCTTGCCGGCGAGCCGGCAAGCGACCTGCAGCCGGTCCGGCGCATTGAAATAGAAGTCGATGCTGGTCATGCGCGCGCGGCGTGGCGCAGCGCGAAGCGCACGAGAAGCGGCACCGGGCGCCCGGTCGAGCCCTTGTCGCGGCCGCTCTTCCACGCGGTGCCGGCGATATCGAGGTGGGCCCAGCGCAGTTTGCGTGTGAAACGCGCGAGAAAGCAGGCGGCGGTGATGCTGCCGGCGGGACGCCCGCCGATATTCGCGAAATCGGCGAAATTCGAGCGCAGCTGCTCCTGGTAGTCCTCCCAGAGCGGCAGCTGCCAGACGCGGTCCCAGGCGTCGTCTGCCGCGGCGCGAATTTCGTCGGCGAGCTTCTGGTCGTTGGCGAATAGTCCGGTGGCGACGTGTCCGAGCGCGATCACGCACGCGCCGGTGAGCGTGGCGATGTCCACAACGGCGTCAGGCTTGAAGCGCTCGGCGTACGAGAGCGCATCGCACAGAATAAGCCGCCCTTCGGCATCGGTGTTCAGGATCTCCACCGTTTGGCCCGACATGGTGGTGACGACGTCGCCGGGCTTGGTGGCGGCGCCGCCGGGCATGTTCTCGCAGGCCGGGATGACGCCGACCACGTTGACCGGCGCCTTCATTGCGGCGAGCGCGCGCAGCGCGCCCAGCACCGAGGCGGCGCCGGACATGTCGAACTTCATCTCGTCCATCTCGCCGGCGGGCTTGAGCGAGATGCCGCCGGTATCGAACGTGATGCCCTTGCCCACGAACGCGAGGGATTTCTTGCCCTTCGCCCCAGCGCCATAGCGTAGCACGATGAGTTTCGGCGGCTGCTGTGAGCCGCGCGCCACCGCGAGCAGCGCGCCCATGCCGAGCTTCTCCATGTCTTTGCGCTCGAGCACTTCGAGCTCGAGCTTGAATTCGCGCGCGAGCTTCTTCGCTTCGTCGGCAAGATATGCCGGCGTGCAGATGTTCGGTGGCAGGTTCCCAAGCGTGCGCGCAAGCGCCGAGCCTTCCGAGGTGGCCACGGCTTCGCGCAATGCATGCTGCAATTCGGCTTTCGGGCTGAGCGGCAGCGTCACCGCGGCGAGCGCACGACCGTTCGCTTTGTTTTGCGTCTTGAGCTGGTCGAAGCGGTAGAGCGCGTCGTGCATGGCGAGTACGGCATGACGCACGTTCCAGCTCACCGGGCGGGAGCCGATTTTCATGTCGACGAGGAAAAGTGCCGCGTCCTTGGCGTCGAGCTCCTTCAGCGCGTTCGCCGCGGCGCGCACCGCGTCGCGATAGGCTGCTTCCTTGGTGCTCTTATCGCCGAGGCCGACGAGCAGCACGCGCTCCGCAGCGACGCCGGGCAGCGAGTGCAGCAGAAGCGTAGAGCCGGTCTTGCCCGACATGTCGCGCGCCGCTTTCTTGAGCGCGCCTTTCGCGGCCTGATCGATGCGGCGCGCGGCCGCGGTGAGCTCGCCCGCGGTATGAACGCCCACGACCACGCAGCCCGTCTTCGCCGACTCGGGCGAGAGCGTCTTTATGCTAAATTCCACGGGCCGAAAGTATCGCATGATCTTCCAACGGGCGCTGCTCAGGGAGTTTGCAGGTCTCGCGGGCGCCGTATTCATGACGCTGTTCGCCATCGCCGTGACCACGCGGCTCATTCGCCTGCTCGGCCAGGCTGCGGGCGGCAAGTTTCCCTCCGACGCGGTGTTCGCCTTTCTCGGCTTTTTCGCTCTCGGCGCTCTGCCGGTGCTGCTGTCGCTCACGATGTTCATCTCGGTGCTGCTGACGATGACACGCAGCTGGCGTGACTCGGAGATGGTGATCTGGTTCGCTTCCGGACAGCCGCTCACCGCGTGGCTCAGGCCCGTGATGCTGTTCGCGCTGCCGCAGATCGCCGTGATCGGCGCGCTCTCCCTCTTCATCTCGCCGTGGGCGGCGCAGATGGCCGGGCAGTACACGTCGAAGATCGAGCAGCGCGACGACGTGTCGCGCGTCACGCCCGGCGTGTTCGGCGAGACGGCGAATCGCACGCGCGTGTTCTTCGTCGAGTCGGTCTCCGGCGACTCGAGCGCGGTGCAGAACATCTTCGTGAGCTCGGTGCACGGCACGAAGAGCGGCGTGAGCATGAGCCGCAGCGGGCACACCGAGACCGCGCCGAACGGCGACCGCTTCATCGTGCTTGAACAGGGGCGCCGCTACGAGGGCGCGCCCGGCGATCCCGAGTATCGGGTCACCGAATTCGACCGCTACGCCGCGCGCATCGAGCTCAAGGAGGGCAGGGAAGTCAAGCCCACGCACAAGAACCTGCCGACGTTGGCGCTGATTTCCAACCCTACGAACCAGAACCTCGGCGAGCTTCTGTGGCGCATCGGCATTCCGATCTCGGCCTTCGTGCTCGTGCTGCTCGCCATCCCGATGAGCTTCGTCAATCCGCGCGCCGGCCGCTCGGCGAACCTGCTGTTCGCGCTGCTCACCTACATCGTGTACTCCAACCTGCTGAGCGTGAGCCAGGCGCGCGTCGCTCAGGGGCGCATGGACTTCGGCGTGGGCTGGTGGCTCGTACACGCCGGTATGGTGGTGCTGCTCGTCATCATGTTCGCGCAGCGCATGCAGCTCATCCGCCTGAGAATCGGTCGATGAGCGGTCGATAGCCCGTGCGCACGCTCGAACGCTACCTCGCGCGCCAGATCTACGGCGCCACCGCCTTCGTGCTGCTGGGCTTCCTCGGGCTCTTCGCCTTCTTCGATCTGATCGGCGAGCTCGCGGACCTCGGCAAGGTCGAATACCACCTGCCGCAAGTCTTCAGTTTCGTGTTGCTCTCCATGCCGACCCACGCCTATGAGCTCTTTCCGGTGGTGGTGCTGATCGGCACCCTTTATGTGCTTGCGCTTCTCGCCAGCAACTCCGAATACACGGTCATGCGTGCATCGGGCCTTTCGCCACGGCGCGCCGGGCTTGCGCTCGCCAAGGTCGGCATCCCGTTCGTCGTGCTCACCTTCGTAATCGGCGAGTGGGTGGCGCCGTGGTGCGAGGAGCAGGCGCAGAAGGTGAAGATGCGCGCCATGAGCTCGATGATCGGCCAGGACCTTACATCCGGCTTGTGGTTCAAGGACGAGGGCGCGTTCATCAATGTGAAGGAAGCCCGGCAGACCAACCTCCTGAACGGCGTGCGCATCTACGACTTCGACGCGGACTATCGCCTGCAGCGCATCACGCTCGCCCAGCGCGCGGAGTACGCGGGCAAAGGTAACTGGCGCCTCACCGAGGTCATGCGCACGCATTTCACGACCGAGGGTCCGCGCATCGAGAAGCAGCCGGAGCTCGAATGGCGCTCGCGCGTGACACCGGACACGCTCGACGCGCTCATCGTGCGCCCGGAGCGTATGTCGGCGTGGGCCCTGCATAAGTACACCGAGCACCTCGCCGGCAACCGACAGCGTACCGAGCGCTACGAGATCGCGCTCTGGAAGAAGCTCTTCTATCCGCTCGCCGCGCTCGTCATGATGGCGCTCGCGCTGCCTTTCGCCTACATGCAGGCGCGAGCCGGCATGGTCGGCGTCAAGGTGTTCCTCGGCATCATGCTCGGCATTTTTTTCCACATGCTGAACAGCCTCTTCTCGCACATCGGCTTATTGCAGAACTGGCCCCCGCTCTCCGCCGCCATCGTGCCGAGCCTCGCCTTCCTGATGGCGGCGATCATGATGATGTGGTGGGTGGAACGCCGCTAGGCGTTCACCAGCCGAGTGCCGGCAAGGCGGTCGTGCAGAAACTGCCGATCCCGATCGAATAGCGCCCACAGGATCGAGGCCGGCAGAAAGGCTAACGCGAGCAAGAACCGGAGCATCGCCTTCCGCGGCGTAACGCCCACCAGGCGAATATGCCAGGCCTTCATGGCGAGGGTCTGACCGCCGCGCAGCCAGCACCAGAAAAAGTAGCCCGCGAAGAATGCCGCGATGAAGACCTGGAGCGCGGTGCGCAGCCAGCCTGAAGTTGTGTCCTCGCCGCCGCTTGCGAAGAAGAAGAGCCAGGCGGCGAAGAACGCGACGGCGAAGAGCAGCACTGCTTCGTACACCATGCTCGCGAGGCGCCGCGCGAGCCCGGGCGTCGCGCCGCTTAGCGGCGTCGGCGCTCTCCTGGCGCGGTCAGGTTCTCGCGCTCCTGCGGCGGCAGCTGCTGGTATTCGGCCCATTGCTCGCGCAGGTTCTGCCGCTTCTCGGGCGGCGTCTTGGCGATCTGCTTATACGTCTCGCGCGCCTGGCGTCGCTGCTCGGGCGTCAGCTTGGCCCACGCCTGCATGCGCCGCTGTACGCGCTCCTGCGCCTGCGGTTCCATCTTCGGGTAGCGCTTGGCGACGCCGATCCATTTGCGGCGACGCTCGGGCTCGAGGCTTTCCCAGTCCGCCTTGAGCGGCGCGAGGATCTGCTGCTGCTCGGCGGTGAGCTCCGCCCAGGCCGGGCGCACTTGCGCCTTGGCCTTGGCGGCCGGCTTGGCCTTGGGTGGCGCCGCCTTGCGCTGGACTTCGACGGGCGGCTCGGCCAGCGCGCCGCCGCACAGCAGAGCGGCGGCGAGAAGCCACGCGGCGCGCGTCATTCGTCCGCCGCGCGCTTCTTCAACCAGTTCTGGAAGCCGCGATCGAGGTAGGCGTCGATCGGCAGATCATCGGTGAGGAGCTGGGCGTCGATCTCCTCGACTTCGGCGGCGAGGCGATTCTGTTGCCAGCCGTAGAGCGCCGCGCCGCTGCCGACGAGGAGCGCAATCGGCAGGAGCACGCGCAGCGCGAAAGCGCCCCAGCCGCCCATGCGGCCGACGATGTTGTCGGCCCATGCGAGGCCCGCAACCTCGGCGCGCTGGTGCTCGAGCGCCCGCATGCGCGCAGCAGCGAGCCGTCTCGCAACGTCCGGCCTGACCTTAGTCCCCTGAGTCAGGAGTTGACGGATCCTGTGTCCGAATTGCATTTCGTTCATGATTTTGTCTCGAACGTGATACCGCGTGCGCTCAACGCTGCTTGCAAAGCGTGCGCGGCTCGGGAGCAGTGCGTTTTCACGCTGCCCTCCGAGCAGTTCATCGCCCGCGCCGTTTCGGCCACGTCCAGTTCCTCCCAATAACGCAGGATGAAGGCTTCGCGTTGACGCGCCGGCAACCGCGAAATCTCTTGTTCAATAATTTCAAGCACTTGGGCTTGTTCGAAGCGCTCGGCCGGCGCCTCCTGGCTGTTGGACCCGCCCTCAGGCAGCATGGTTTCCAGCGGATCTTGCTCGTCGTCGTCCCCGCGTCCCGGGCTGAGCGAAGACAGAAGTGTGGTCCATAGCGAGCGCACTTTCTGACGCCGGTACCAGTCGCGAATCGCGTTTTGCATGATTCGATGAAAAAGCATCGGCAGCTCGCCCGCCGGGCGCGCGCCGTATTTCTCGGCGAGTCGCAGCATCGCGTCCTGCACGATGTCGAGCGCCGCTTCGTCGTCGCGCACGGCGAACACCGCCTGCTTAAACGCGCGCTTCTCGATGCCTTCCAGGAACTGGGAAAGCTCGCTGCGGGATGCCAGGGTGGCGGCCCTCTGTTGTTTGGCGCGGCATGTTAGCAAAAGGCGCTCTCGCACCGGCCGCGCGCGGCTTGACCCAACACAGCCAAGCCTTTATTGTGCAAAGCTTTTCCCCCACCAGAACGAATTTTCATGGATCGGGCCAAGACCACCACGCTCACCGGCGCCGAAATCGTTGTGCGCTGCCTCCAAGAAGAGGGCGTGGAATACGTCTTCGGTTATCCCGGCGGCGCGGTCCTCTTCATCTACGACGAGCTCTTCAAGCAGGACAAGGTGAAGCACGTGCTCGTGCGCCACGAGCAGGGTGCGGTGCATGCAGCCGACGGCTACTCGCGCTCTTCCAGGAAAGTGGGCGTCGCGCTGGTGACTTCCGGACCGGGTGTCACGAACGCCGTGACCGGCATCGCTACGGCGTACATGGATTCGATTCCGCTCGTGGTGATCACGGGCCAGGTGCCCACGCAGGCGATCGGCCTCGATGCGTTCCAGGAATGCGACACCGTCGGCATCACGCGCCCGATCGTCAAGCACAACTTTCTGGTGAAGAACGTCGCCGACCTCGCCTCGACCATCAAAAAGGCGTTCCACATCGCCGCCACGGGTCGCCCGGGGCCGGTGGTGGTCGATATCCCGAAGGACGTGACGCAGCACGCCTGCGAGTTCCACTACCCCGACACGGTGCACATGCGCTCGTACAACCCGGTGCGCAAGGGTCACGCCGGGCAGATCAAGAAGGCGGTGCAGCTGCTCCTCGATGCGGAGCGCCCCTTCGTGTATACGGGCGGCGGCGTGGTGCTTTCCGACGCCTCGGTGGAGCTGCGCGAGCTCGTGAAGCAGCTTGGTTTCCCGTGCACGAATACGCTGATGGGGCTCGGCGCGTATCCGGCGACCGATCGCCAGTTCCTCGGCATGCTCGGCATGCACGGCACGTACGAAGCGAACATGGCGATGCAGCACTGCGACGTACTGCTCGCCATCGGCGCGCGCTTCGACGACCGCGTGATCGGCAATCCCGCGCACTTCGCGCAGAACCCGCGCAAGATCGTCCATATCGATATCGATCCGTCCTCGATCTCCAAGCGCGTGAAGGTCGACGTGCCGATCGTCGGCAACATCCCGGACGTGCTCGAGGACCTGCTCAAGCTCCTCAAGGGCTCGAGGGGCAAGGACATTTCCGCGTGGTGGAAACAGATCGACGGCTGGCGCGCGAAGGACTGCCTGCGCTATGACCGCAAGTCGCCGATCATCAAGCCGCAGTTCGTGCTCGAGAAGCTGTACGAGGTGACCAGGGGCGACGCCTTCGTCACATCGGACGTCGGCCAGCACCAGATGTGGGCGGCGCAGTTCTACAAGTTCAACGAGCCGCGGCGCTGGATCAACTCCGGTGGCCTCGGCACGATGGGATTCGGCCTGCCGGCGGCGATGGGCGTGCAGCTCGCGAACCGCGGGGCGACGGTGGCGTGCGTCACCGGCGAGTCGTCGATCCAGATGTGCCTCCAGGAGCTCTCCACCTGCAAGCAGTACCGGCTGCCCATCAAGATCATCAATTTGAACAACAAGTACATGGGCATGGTGCGGCAGTGGCAGGAGTTCTTCCACGGCAACCGCTACTCCGAGTCCTACATGGACGCGCTGCCCGATTTCGTCAAGCTCGCCGAGGGCTACGGCCACCGCGGCGTGCTCGTCGAGAAGCCGGCCGACGTCGAGCCCGTACTGCGCGAGGCGTTCGCGGCGAAGAACGACCTCGTCTTCCTCGATTTCATCACCGACCAGAAAGAGAACGTCTACCCCATGGTGCCCGGCGGCAAGGGCATCACGGAAATGATCCTTTACGAAGATCTTTGATGAGGCACATCATCTCCATCCTGGTGGAGAACGAGGCGGGCGCGCTCTCCAGGATCGCGGGGCTGTTTTCGGCGCGCGGCTACAACATTGAGACGCTGACGGTGGCGCCGACCGAGGACGCCTCGATGTCGCGCATGACCATCGTCACCTCCGGCTCCGAGGACGTGATCGAGCAGATCACCAAGCAGCTGAACAAGCTGATCGAGGTGGTCAAGGTTATCGACCTCTCGGAGGCCGAGCACATCGAGCGCGAGCTCATGCTGATCAAGGTGCGCGCGGGCCAGAAGGAGCGCGAGGACATGAAGCGGATGGCCGACATCTTCCGCGGCCGCGTCATCGACGTCTCCGACAATACCTACACCATCGAGCTCACCGGCGACACGCGCAAGCTCGACGCTTTCATCCAGGCGCTCGACCAGGGCGCGATCATCGAGACAGTACGCACCGGGGCGAGCGGCATTGGGCGCGGCAACCGCGTCCTTCGGGTCTAGTTTTCTTTTAGGGGGATCACGGGCATGAAGGTCTATTACGATAAGGACGCCGATCTTTCATTGGTGAAGGGCAAGAAGGTCACCATCATCGGCTACGGCTCCCAGGGCCACGCGCACGCGCAGAACCTGCAGGACTCGGGCGTCAAGGTGACCGTGGGCCTGCGCAAGGGCGGCGCATCGTGGGACAAGGCGAAGAAAGCGGGCGTCAAGGTGGCCGCGCTCGCCGAGGCGATCAAGGGCGCGGACATCGTGATGCTGCTCCTGCCCGACGAGCACCACGCCGCCATCTACAAGGACTTCATCGAGCCGAACATCAAGAAGGGCGCCTCGCTCGCCTTCGCGCACGGCTTCAACATCCATTATGGCCTGATCCAGCCGCGCGAGGATCTGGACGTGTGGATGGTCGCGCCGAAGGCGCCCGGGCACACGGTGCGCTCGACCTACGCGGGCGGCGGCGGCGTGCCGATGCTGATCGCGGTGCATCGCAATCCGTCGAAAAAAGCGCGCGATGTCGCGCTTTCCTATGCCGCGGCCATCGGCGGCGGCAAGGCCGGCATCATCGAGACCAATTTCAAGGAAGAGACCGAGACCGACCTCTTCGGCGAGCAGACCGTGCTGTGCGGCGGCTGCGTGGAGCTGGTAAAGGCGGGCTTCGACACGCTGGTGGACGCCGGCTATGCGCCCGAGATGGCGTACTTCGAGTGCCTTCACGAACTGAAATTGATCGTGGACCTCATGTACGAGGGCGGCATCGGCACCATGAACTACTCGATCTCGAACAACGCCGAGTACGGCGAGTACACGTCGGGGCCGAAGATCATCGACGAGGGCACGCGCAAGCGCATGAAAGAGGTGCTCGGCCGCATCCAGTCGGGCGAATACGCGAAGGAGTTCGTGCTCGAGAACCGCGCCGGCGCGCCGACGCTGCTCTCGCGCCGGCGCATGACCGCCGAGCTGCCGATCGAGAAGGTCGGCGCGCGGCTGCGCGAGATGATGCCCTGGATCAAGCGCAACCGCCTGGTGGACACTTCCAAAAACTAGGTGAAGCGCAGCTACCCCCATCCTCTGATCGCGCGCGAGGGCTGGCTGTTCGTCCTGATCGCGCTTGCGGCGGCGCTCGGCGTCGGTTTCCTCGCCGGTTGGTGGTGGTCGATTCCGGTGTGGCTCGCCGCGCTTTTCGTCCTGCAGTTCTTCCGCGATCCGCCGCGCGACGTGCCAGGGGATCCCGGCGCGGTGCTGTCG
>Ga0209382_10004574_pt1 | contig 18438 bp, 19 predicted proteins | sample SoiMetdeltSBSDD5_FD_187599 | JGI IMG/M metagenome (GOLD analysis project Ga0209382, IMG submission 187599) | Bulk soil microbial communities from a Populus tree surrounding site in Tennessee, USA - Soil MetaG P. deltoides SBSDD5 (SPAdes) (version 2) | ecosystem: Environmental > Terrestrial >...
CGGGATGCGACATCAGAGCGGCCAGTGCGTCGTCGAAGCCGCCGCTGACGCTGCACCGCAAGTCGTCGAGATCATCCGCGGCCTCGGTCTGCCTCTCGCGATCACCTTCAATCTCGACCGGCTCATGGTGCTGCCGCACGGCGTCAGCAAGGCGAGCGGGCTCCAGGAAGCGCTCTGGCGCCTGCGCGCATCGGTGCACAACGCCCTCGCCATCGGAAACGCCGAGAACGATCATCAATTCCTCGAAGTGTGCGAGATCGGCGCTGCCGTCGCATGGGGTAGCGAGGCGCTGAAGCGCAGCGCAGATGAGGTTGTGCCAGGCGACGGTCCAGGTGCGGTCGCAGGATACATCCGCGACGTTCTTTCGCTGGCCAGGATGCCGCCGGAGCGGATGGGGCGCCGGCGGGTACGCCTTGGAACCGTGAGTACCGGGGAGCCGCTCGACCTGGGCATTCGCGGCCGCAACCTTCTGGTAGGGGGCGACCCGAAGTCGGGTAAATCGTGGATTGCTGGCTTGCTGTGTGAGCAGCTCATTTTGCACGGTTACTCGATGTGCGTGCTCGACGCGGAAGGAGACTACCGCTCGCTCGAGGCGCTGCCGGGAGTGACGATTCTGGGCGGTGAGGATCCTGCGCCGACCCCGCGGGAGCTCTTGAGTGCGCTTCGCTATCCGGATCGCAGCGTGGTCATTGACCTCTCGCGCGTGGTTCACGACCAAAAGATCGACTACATCCGCGCGGTGTTGCCAGCGCTGAACGTGATGCGCCGCCGCACAGGCCTCCCGCATCGCATCGTGGTCGACGAAGCGCACTATTTTCTCCACGATGCCGCCGCGCGGCATCTGCTGGACTTCGAAACGAACGGCTACACGGTCGTCACCTACTGCGCAACCCGGTTGCCTCCTGAGCTGCTTGCAGCAACCGAGGTGATGCTCGTCACGTGTGAGTCGAACCCCGCTGAGATCGAAGCCCTATGCCGACGGTGCGCGAGCGGTCAGCAGGTACAGGGTGCTGGCGAACGGTGGTCGGGCCTGGCCCATCTGTCGCTCGGCCAGGCCGTTGCACTGCCGATCACTGAAGAGGCAGGTGGGGAGCGGAAGGTGTTCAACATCGGCCAGCGCCTGACGCCGCACGTACGTCACCGCCAGAAGTACGTCGATGTGCCGGTGAGCGAGAGTCGCGCGTTCCAGTTTGCTGGCAATGGCTCGGCACCGCACCGGGTACGCACACTCCGGCAGTTCGTGGACGCACTCGAGCATGGATCGATGCCCGCGCTCGGCGGCTATCTCCGTCGCGGTGACTTCTCGCGTTGGATTGCCGATGTATTTGGCGACAATGCGCTCGCGCAGGAACTGCGGAAGGAGGAGCAGCGGTTCAGGTCCCACGTAGACGACGATGTGCTGCCGGAAATCGCGAACGCGATCAGAGCGCGTTACGACCTCGTCGAGGACGACATGACATGAAGTGGAGGTGTCTATGACCACGCGTGTTGCTCTGGCAATGGCGGTTCTTATCGTCGCCGCTCCCACGTCGGGTACGCAGAAGGGAGAGACCGGCGCTGTCGCAGTGGTAGACCAAGTGGCTGCCCAGCAGGCCCAGCCGGGCATGCAGAGCATGATGCAGATGCACGAGCAGACGATGGCCGAGATGAAAGCCACTCGGGCCAGGCTCGATACCTTGACCAAGGAAATGAACGACGCGTCTGGCAGCCAGAAGGTCGATGCCGTCGCGGCGGTCGTCAACGAGCTCGTTCGTCAGCAGAACGCAATGTACGAGCGAATGGGCCAGATACACGGCCAGATGATGTCGGGCCGAGGCATGATGGGCGGCCGCAACATGATGGGACGCTGACGATTCCGCCGGACGCCGGCCATGGAGCCGTGGCCGCACGGCTACATTCGCGACGCCGCGCTGCGTGGTAAGAAGTCGACTGAGTCGCTCAGCCTCCGGACGGTCACCAGCCCCCTCGACGGAGTGCCCATCGCGAGGCTGATGCTGCCGTCTCCGACGAGCTCAGTAGTCGCTCAGCTTGCCTCCAGGGAGGCCTGCGCGCAGCGAATTCAACACTGCCGCGAGATCGATGACCTCCTGGAAAATGGCGCCTGCTACGGGCGGGAGCGCGCCGCCGAACGCGATGAACATCCCGACAATACTCAGCGCCATGCCGCCCACCGCGCTCTGAAGCGCGATGCGCCGCATGCGGCGCGCGATGTGAAACAGTTCGTCGACGCGTTTGAGCGACGTGTCCATGATGACCGCACCAGCCGCCTCGGTCGTGATCTCACTCTGATGGCCGAACGCGAGACCGACGGTTGCCGTCACCAGGGCTGGCGCGTCGTTGATCCCGTCGCCGATGAACAACGTGGGCGCGCGTTCCGTCTCCCGGCGGGTGATCGCCACCTTCTCCTCTGGTGTCTGTTCCGCATAGATCTGGTCGATGCCGACACGTTCGGCGAGATAGCGAACCTCGCTTTCACGATCGCCCGAGACGAGGAGGACCCGCTCGAGCCGATGCCGAGGGCCCAGATGTGTGACGAACGATCGGCTGTCCTCACGGGGTGCGTCGCGGAATCGGTACGTCGCCATATACCGGCTGTCCACCAGGATCACGCATTCGAGTCCCGCGGCCACGGGCGGGAGAAGGCTGCCGTGTCCGGCCATATCGGCCTGTCGACGGCCAACGATGCGCACGTGGTGTCCGTTGACCTCGCCCTCGAGGCCCTCGCCTGGCCGCTCACGTACCTCAGTCGCATCGAGCAGCGCGAGATTCTCCCGCTTCGCTGCCTCTCGAATGGGCGCTGCCAGCGGATGCTTCGAGTACCGCTCGACGCTTGCCGCGAATTGCAGCACCACCGCATCGTCAACACCTTCTGCCGTAAGGCGATCCGTTAACGTCGGCTGCCCATACGTCAGCGTACCGGTCTTGTCGAGCACGATGGTGCGACAGCCGTCGATCCGCTCAAGGATCGCAGGGTCACGGATGATGATGCTTCGCTTCGCTGCCAGGGAGATGGCCCCGATGATCGTGACCGGTATGCCGATGAGCAGCGGACAAGGTGTCGCCACGACCAGCACGGCAAGGAACCGAATCGGATCACCGCTCCACGCCCAGGCCGAGATGGCCAGTGCCAGCGCAATCGGCGTGTACCAAGCGCCCAGCTGATCGCCGAGGCGGCGAAGCCGAGGACGCCGCTGTTCGGAGTCGCGCATCACGCGCATGATCCGGGCATAGCGTGAATCGACGGCTAGTCGGCTTGCCCGCAATGTGAGCGCGTTCTCGCCGTTGATGGCGCCGGCGAAGACGTCGGATCCCGGTGCCTTCGGCATCATGAACGGCTCTCCGGTGAGGTACGACTCGTCCATGACGCCGTGGCCGCCGATCACGACGCCATCCACTGGACATATCTCGAGTGGGTACACGATCAGGTTGTCTCCAACGCGCACATCGTCGAGCGGCACTTCGGAGACGTGGTCATCGTCTCGGCGATGGGCAACGAGGGGCATTCGGCGCGCCAGCGCCTGTAGGACTGAAGACGCCCGCCCAAGTGCAAACGCCTCGAGCGCCTGGCCTCCCGAGAGCATCAACACCACCAACGCGCCGGCAAGGTACTCGCCAAGCAGGGCGGCTGAAATGATCGAGATTCCCGCAAGCAGGTCCGAACCGAACTCGGCCCGAACCAGGTTGCGTGCGAGGGTCAGCACGAGCGGTGTGCCAGCCGCCAGGAGGACGACATACAACGGGAGCTCGTATGTAGTCGGAGAGGTATGGCCGATGAACCGCAACACCAGATGGGCGGCGATGCCGAGAAGCGCTATGGCAGCTATCAGCGATGTGCCCCACACAGCTGGGCGCCATAGATGCTGCCAAAGAATTGGCCGTCGCACGTCTTTCTACGTTGCAATAAACGTGAACATGTTGCCCATGCGCCGGCGGGCCGTCGACTGCCCGTCATACTGCCCCGGGTTCAGGACACTGGTGATTATTTCGCGCTATCGCGAAGAAGTGGTGGTGGCGACGCTCGTCGTAAGCGCATCAAGCGGTTCAGTACAGCTCATTTCCACTGCGACGCCCCTCCTCGAATGCCGAAATGTTGTCAAGCGTCGTCGCGCTGATACCCTGCAGTGCCTCTCGCGTGAAGAAGGCCTGGTGTGCCGTGACCAGCACGTTCGGAAACGTCAACAGCCGCGCGAACACATCGTCCTGAATGACGTGCGATGAGAGATCCTGGAAGAACAATTGTTCTTCCTCCTCGTACACGTCGAGACCCAGATGGCCGATGTGCCCTTCCTTCAGAGCAGCGATGAGAGCCGGCGTGTCGACTAGAGCACCGCGCCCCGTATTTATGATCATGACGCCCGGCTTCATCCGTGCGATGGCCTTGGCGTCGACCGTATGTCGTGTTTCCGGCGTAAGCGGAGTGTGGAGCGTGATGATGTCCGATTGGCTCCAGATCGCGTCGAGGGGCACGTATTCGACGCCCATCGCCCGGCACTCCGGATCGGGAGCGATGTCGTAAGCCAGCACCCGGCACCCGAAGCCCGTCACGATGCGGGCGACGACCGAGCCGATCTTGCCTGTGCCGACGACGCCGACGGTTCGACCGACGAGATCGAATCCCAATAAGCCGTCCAGCGCAAAATTGCCCTCGCGGACGCGCGCATAGGCGCGGTGGATCTTGCGATTCAACGCGAGCATCAGTGCGACGGTGTGCTCCGCGACTGCGTGCGGTGAGTACGCGGGCACCCGCGACACTGTTAGGCCTAGCTCCTGCGCCGCCCTGAGGTCCACGTGATTGAAGCCGGCGGAACGCAAGGCAATCATGCGAGTGCGTCCGGCCGACAGTGCCGTGAGGACGGTGGCGTTCAGCTGATCGTTGACGAAGGCACACACGGCCGGAAAGCCTCGAGCCAGCACGCTCGTAGCCGGGCCCAGTCGCGCATCGAAGTAATGCAGATCGTGCCGATGGCGGGCGTTGGCCTCGTCGAACGACTCCCGGTCAAACGAATGCGTACTGAAGAATGCGATACGCACGCGTTCAGTATGCTTCCGACGTGGCTCGGATGGGGTTGCGGCGCGGGACAGCAACCATTCCGCGAGGTTCTGGGTGGCAGACCGGAGTCACTTCTTGGGCGGAAACGACCAACGGGGACAAGAGTTTACCGACTCGTAGGGAAGACTGCGCGAACCAGCGCCAGTCGTCGCGTCGTTTTCGCATTGAGCTCAGGCTTCGGATCACGTTCGCCGGCCAGGTCCAGCACCTGGCTCCGCGTGGGTTGACGGCCATCGGCGCGCTGCCGCCGAACGCCGGCCTTGATGGCCCTGTCGGCATCAATGAGGATAGCAGTGGGCATCGCACCCTCCCATCTGTTCGATTCCGCCTCGACCGATTCGACTCGCATTCGCTCGGTCTGACGCAATCCTGATTCCAGGGTGATCGGCCAGGCGGCGTGGAGATAAACGGGTGTTCGACTGCGAGGCTGCGAGACATTTCCCAACATGGGGAACAATTCCGCAGATGGTCTCGTGAGCGGCCGCTCTGCACCCACCCGCCGATACAATCGGCGTAGCGGACGCACCTAGGCGAACCGGAGCACCTAGGCGAACGTTGAGGAACAGTGAACGTGCAGACCACGGAGAGCGCGGACAGCCTGCCCTTCGACATCGTGCTGCGGGACGGGTCGACACTCGCCCTTCGACCAGCCACAGCGACGGATGTGGCGGCGCTATGCGCGTTGTTCGAGGCGCTCTCGCCGACCAGCCGCTATTACCGTTTCTTCAGCGTGGCTTGTCCAGACACCGAACGCGTGGAGCGCTTGATACCGGGCACCGAAAAAGGGGCCGCGCTCGTTGGCGAGGTCGGCAATCGGGTTGTTGCGTTTGCGGGCTATTACCAGGATCCCATCGATCGCAAGCGCGCCGAGGTCGCATTCGCAATAGCCGATCGACTCCAGGGGCGCGGCATCGGAACCCGCGTGCTCGAAAGGCTTGCCGATCTCGCACGTCCTGCTGGCGTTCGTGTCTTCGATGCATACGTGCTGGCCGGTAATCACAAGATGATGGAGTGTTTTCTCGATTCCGGCTACCGGACTTCGCGACACGTTGACAACGGTGTCGTTCACGTCGAGCTCTCGCTCGAACCGACGCTCGGCCATCTCGAGAGAGCAGCGCAGCGCTCGCAAGTGGCCGCCGCCGCGTCGATGAAGCCGTTCTTCGACCCCGGAGCTGTCGCCGTGATTGGTGCGAACCGGCAGCGTGGGAAGATTGGCGCCGAGATTCTTCACAATCTGCAGGCATCAGGGTTCAGGGGGAAAGTCATCCCGGTTCATGCATCTGCCGACGATATCCAGGGGCTGCGCGCCTACAGGCGCGTCGTCGACATTCCAGGCCCGGTGGACCTGGCAATCATTGCCGTTCCGTCACCGTGCGTGCTCGATGCCGTTGACGACTGTCTCGCCAAGGGCGTCAGGGCACTGTGTATCATCAGCGCCGGGTTCGGTGAGACCGGACGCGAAGGACTGAAGAACGAGCTCATTCTGCTCGACAAAGTGCGGTCGGTGGGTTGTCGGGTCATCGGTCCCAACTGCATGGGACTCCTGAATACGGACCCGTCAGTTCGCCTGAACGCAACGTTCTCGCCCGTCTATCCACCAGCCGGCGGCGTCGCGATGTCCACGCAGAGCGGCGCGCTTGGTCTGGCCATTCTCGACTATGCCCGCCGTCTCAACATCGGCATTTCGAGCTTCGTCTCGGTTGGCAACAAGGCGGATGTCTCGAGCAACGATCTGATTCAGTACTGGGCCGAGGACCCGCGGACGCCAGTCATGCTGCCGTATCTGGAGAGCTTCGGGAATCCAAAGAAGTTCGGCGAGATCGCGCGGCGCGTCGGCCGCGTGAAGCCAATCGTTGCCGTCAAGGCGGGACGCTCCAAGGCGGGCGCCAGAGCAGGATCGTCCCACACCGGAGCCCTGGCGACCGATGACACCGTCGTCGATGCTCTGTTCCATCAGGCTGGCATCATCCGTACAGACACTCTGGAGGAACTGTTCGATGTCGCGAGCCTGCTTGCCAACCAGCCGCTTCCGCGGGGCCGGCGTGTCGCAATCTTGACGAACGCCGGTGGTCCCGGCATTCTCGCGGCAGATGCCTGTGAAGCGCGCGGCCTCGACGTCGCTGCGTTCACGGAACAGACCCGCACCGAACTCCGAACATTTCTTCCACAGGCTGCAAGCGTCGCCAATCCCGTCGACATGCTCGCATCCGCGCCGGCGGAGCATTATCGCCGCGCACTCTCAGCGCTGTTGCGCGACGAGAACGTAGACAGCGTGCTCACAATATTCATCCCGCCGCTTGTGACCGAACCGGACGCAGTGGCTGCGGCCATCGTCGAGGCCGCATCGGAGGTCAAAGGGAAGCCTGTTGCAGGAATATTCATGCGCTCAGCGGGCGCCCCCCCGAACCTCTTGGGTATCCCTTGTTATGCGTTTCCGGAGTCTGCAGGGAATGCGCTTGCACGAGTGACGGCCTATAGCGAGTGGAAGCGTAAGCGTGCCGGTGTCGTGCCGGTGCTTAGACGCTTCCATCGAGACGACGCAACACGCATCGTCAACTTCGCGCTTGGGCGTGGTGGTGGCTGGTTGACGCCCGAGGAAACGCAGGCGCTAATGCAGGCGATTGGCATCCAGCGCGCGCCCATGCGTCTGGCCCGCAACGCCGACGATGCGGTGACTGCGGCGGAAAGTGTGGGATTTCCGGTCGCGCTCAAAGCCATCGGACCCGCGATGCTGCACAAAACGGAACGACAAGCGGTGAAGCTTGACCTTGCCGATGTGAACGCTGTGCGCGATGCGGCAGAAGATTTCGAACGACGGTTTCGCGGAGAGCTTGCGGGCCTCCTGGTCCAACGGATGATCCCTGGCGGTATCGAGATGCTTGTAGGCGCTGTTCACGATACGACGTTTGGGCCGCTCATCGCCTGTGGCACCGGTGGCATCCTGGTCGATCTCCTCAAAGATACGGTGTTCAGGCTCCATCCAATTACGTCCGAGGACGCGATCGACATGATCAACGAACTCAAGGGTGTCCGACTCCTGCGGGGATACCGCGGTGCGCCGCCAGTAGACGAGGAAGCCTTGCGAGACGTGGTCCTGCGGGTCTCGGCCCTGCTGACCGAGTGTCCGGAAATCCACGAACTGGATCTGAATCCGGTCAAGGTTCTGCCGTCAGGAGCTTGTGCGCTAGATGCGAGGGTTCGTGTCGAGCGGCATGCACCGACGCGGCGGACACGACGAGTCGAGTACTGAGCTCGGAAGGTTCGCGCCGGGAAAGTTTTTGGCCGTTGTGAAGAAGTTCACGCCATCGCTCACCTGACCGATCAGAATCCTTCGGCCCTTGGCCATCTGCGCCGGCGCCATCACGGGCAACCACCTTGCACTACCGTGTGATGCAGGAGCATCGCGATGGACAAGGTACGGATCGAGCAGCACAACTCATTCGGCACGGAACATGCCTCAAGCGAAGTGTCGTCCTCATTACCAGCGGGGGAGAGCTGGAGAAAGCATCGCGCGCCCTGTACGGCGAGAGGAGGGCCACGACATGATTCGCATCACGCACGTACTCTGTCCGGTTGACTTCTCCGATATCTCGCAGCATGCGTTGGATCACGCTGCGGCCATCGCGCATTGGTACGAGGCACAGCTCACGCTGCTGCACGTGTTTGTCGCGAGGCCTACCATGGATGCGCTTCCACTGGCATTGGAGGATGCCGATCGGGAGTGGCTGAACAAGTCGATACGCGAAATGGCGGTCCGGGTGCCCCCCGATGTGTGTGTGGACGTCCGCGTCGAGCAAGCCGAGCAGGTCCACAATGAGATTCTCGGGCAGCTCGCGGCCACGGGTGCTGACCTGCTGGTGCTCGGCACGCATGGCCGCTCGGGATTTCAGCGGTGGTTCCTCGGCTCGGTCACTGAAAAGGTCATTCGGAAGGCGGCGTGCCCAACGCTGGTGGTGCCGCCGCGTGCCTTGGATGTTCCTCCGGACGCACCGGTCCAGTTCAAACGGATTCTGTGCGCCGTCGATTTTTCAGAGAGCTCGCTCTCCGGGCTCGCGTACGCATTGCACCTCGCAGAGGAAGCCGATGCGCATCTGACCTTGCTGCACGTCATTGAAATGCCACCGGAGCTCCGTGAGAACCCGATGGCGCCGGACTTCAATATTGACCGCATACACGCCGCGGCGCAGGCGGAGACGTTGAGGCGGCTCCGAGATCTGATTCCCGATCAAGCCCGCACCTACGCCACCGTGGAGACGGCGGTCGTGGAGGGGGGAGCTTATCGGCGTGTGCTGCAGCGATCAGCTGAGGAACAGGCGGACTTGATCGTGATGGGCGTCCACGGGCGCAGCCCTATCGATCTGCTGGTGTTTGGCTCGACGACGTACCACGTTATCCGCGCGGCAACCTGTCCCGTCCTGATCGTGCGGGGTTGAACGATTCCCGAGCCGCAGCGATCGCTGATTCACGTTCGTAGCGCCGGTGTTCGGTATGCACATGGCCTATCACTTCGAATCGCATCCGATTACGCCTTGAACGGGGTCGAGTCGTGAAGGGAGGTGTTGACGTGACCCGCGAACGAGAAGAGATCACGTACCGGTCCGATCCGGAAATATTCGTTGACGCAAAGAAAGCACTCGAGGACCGTCCGTCTATTCCGTCGGAAGTGCACGTCCACGTGGAGTACGGCAACGTCACGTTGACGGGCAGTGTGCGGTGGCTTTTCGAACGAGCCGAGGCCGAGGACGCTGTCAGACGGGTGAAGGGGATTCGCCGCCTCGTGAACCGAATCACGGTCGCAGAGGTCGCCAACGCACAGGGTTTCGAACCGCCGGATGATCGCGACTGATGAACGGCCAGTCCTCAGAAGCGCTGTCAGCGATACCGCGCGTCCACGTGCTTGCCGACCATCTCCGCTTTCAATGGCGGGAGCTCGCGGTGCCAGTAGATCCACTTGCCATTCGAGTTGCCGACGGTAGGGTTATGTTCGTCACTTCTCATAGGCGCGGATGGCAGCGTCAAGGTCCCTTCTTCCGCACGGGGCTCTGCACGAACACCTCGCATACCGTTGACAAGTCTGGCCGCCCATTTCGAATGCGTGCAGACCATTCATGGCCGCAACGCAGGCAGTCATACCACGTAATGACCCAGGTGCTGTCTGCTGCCGGCTCGACCGGCCGTCCACACATGGGGCAAGACATCGTAGCGGTCGCTGACAACTTCTCGAACATACAGACCCGCAGGGCAACGATTGTGCCGGTTGTGATTGCGACCAAATGGCTTCGCGCTGCTCGACTCGCGAGCGCAATGCGCGGAATCTATCGCACGATGCGAGAAACTCCGCACCGCGCCGAACGTGAAGTGCCTTGAATGTACGGATTGACGTGGAAAGCGCCTGGTCAGGCCGGGGGGCAACTGGCACGCTTGGTGCCTCAAGAGGATGCGCGCCTGTGTACATCGCTCGGTCCGAGCGCTCACAGCGTGAGGCAGAGCCATGATCGAGATTAAACGAATTCTGTGCCCCGTCGATTTGTCCGACCATTCGAGGCACGCGCTGCATCACGCGGCCGCCATTGCCCAGTGGTACGAGTCGACGATCACGCTGCTCTACGTCCACCCGTTCGTGCCCGATGCCGCCGCCGCTGCTTATGGCATGGCGTTGGCGCAGGAAGCGGACGCCGGCTCACTGTGCTCAAGGTCGTCGAGCTTCCGGCCGACGCACATGAACGGCTGCCGCATCTGTCACCTGGCGTGCGCGAGTACGTCGCGGCCGTGGAGGAAGACCATCGTCAGCGTCTTGGATCCGCGGTTCCCGAGGCCGTCCGCGCCTATTGCGACGTCGAGACGATGATGGTGCCCGGCAAGCCGTACCGCGAAATCCTGCGTGTCGCCGCGGAGCAGAGGAGCGACCTCATCGTCATCGGGGTTCATGGTCGGGGCCCCGCCGATCGACTGTTCTTTGGCTCGACGACTCAGCACGTCGTGCGGCAGGCCACGTGCCCGGTGCTGACGCTTCGCCGGTAGCCTCAGGCCGCCTCAGTAGGGGATCGAGGACGGGCGGTGACGCCCGTCCTCAGGCAACCGGCACCTACGCTGCCTTCACGGTTTGTGGCGAATCCTCGATAGGGACACTGCGGGGCTTCGGTTCCACGTGCACAGCCAGCGGGACACTGACTTCGAGCACCCCGTCGGCAAACGTCGCCTTCACGTCCTCGAACTTGACGTTCTCGGGTAGCGGCACGGCACGATAGAAGTTGCCGAACTCCCGCTCGCAGCGATAGTAGTTCTCCTTCTTCTCTTCGACTTCATTCTTCCGTTCGCCGAAAATTGTCAGCCACCCGTCGGTGACCTCTACCTTCACGTCTTGCTTCTTCATCCCGGGAAGGTCGATCTTCGTGACAAGACGATTGTCTCTTTCGAAGACATCGATCTCGGGCGACCACGCCGTCGTGCGCGGAGCCAAGAAGCCGTTGAATGGCCGGCCGAACGACGGCCAGAATGGCTCGTCGAAGACGCGATCGAATTCGGATGCCATTTGCCGAAGCACTCCGAAGGGATCCCGGCCGAAACGAGTCGGAGTCATGGCCGTTTCTTCTTTTCGAGTCGCCATGATCTACCTCCTGCTGGTGATGCAAACCTGCGTTCTTCCTATCGCCGTGACGCAATCAATGTGCCTTGGGAGGTCGGCATAGCACACCGGGTTGTCGTCGAGATGGACGCGCGCAGTGCGGAAATTCGCGACGCGCGGCGCGAACATTTCCGCCTATCCAGTGTCCGGTGCGCGTCGTGCGCGCGCATGAGCGCGCAATGAGGTACGCGGCTGCTGGAATCCCACTTGCTCTGTTGGACGGGTGAAGGCGCACCACGCGCCCGCGTTGAGCCAGAAATGACTGTTCGCGGCGCGTGACGCAAACAGGAGGACATGACAATGGCGACAACGAGTCTCACCGATACGGACGTGCGGGTGCGAGAGGCCGTCGTGCGGCAGCTGGACTGGGATCCCGAAGTCGACAGCAGCGCAATCGGAGTCGCGGCCAAGAACGGCATTGTCACGCTGACGGGATTTATCGGCGATTACCCGGGCAAGCTGGCGGCCGAACGAGCAGCGAAGCGTGTGCACGGCGTGCGCGCGGTAGCCAACGATATCGAGGCACGCCTGAAGCTGGGACGAACCGACGCAGATCTGGCGCGCGACGCCGCGAGGGCTTTGGAGGTTCGTATCGGCGTGCCGGATACCGTGCAGGCCGTCGTGCACAACGGGTACGTGACGCTGACCGGAAGGGTGTCCTGGATCGCACAGAAGAAGAACGCCGAAAAGGCGGTGGCGCACCTTCCCGGTGTCCACGGCATCTTCAATCACATCGACGTAACGCCCGATCAAACCGCGCGGGACGTCCGTCATCGAATCGCGGAAGCGCTCCACCGGAGTGCTGATATCGACGCGCGGAACATATCCATCGCGATTTCAGGCGATGCCGCGGTTCTCACGGGCTCGGTGGCCTCGTGGTTCCAACGAGAGGCTGCCGAACGGGCCGCCGGCGATGCGCCAGGGATCCGTTGGGTCGATAACCGTATCGTGGTGGAACCGCCACCCCGGGAAGAGGAGCCTGAGATCTGCTGACTGGCACATGAATTGCCGCAGCCGAGCGCGAACGCATCGTTACTTTGCGGAGCCGACCGATGACCGACCTTCTTGCCGATCGCACCATCGGCGCGCGGATCTGCGCCGAGTATCACGAGATGCCGGGAATGCGCCTAACCGTGTCTCAGGCGGCGCGTCTCTTCAACCTGGAGCTGGCGCACTGCGCTCGCTTGCTCGACGCACTTGTCGAGAACGGCTTGCTGTGGACGAATGGTCGCGAGTTTCTCGGTCCGAACGTTGGCCGCCGGCTCGCCTGATCGTCCCATTGTGTTCCCGCACCCGACGTCGTTCCGCAACCGATGCCGATGTTCGTCGCGGCGCATCGGAATATTTCGCATCGACGTGGAAAAATCCGCGCGCAATCAGCCGTCGTGATCCTCCGCCACGTACATCAGCACAGGAGCCTTCGCCAGCATCAGTACGCGGTACGCAGTAGATCCGGGTGCTCCACCTTTTTCCCCCGGCCTGCGACGCCCCAGGACAAGAATCGGCCGCCGCGTGCTGGAGGATGTGGCAGCTTCAGCCAGATGCAGTGCGACGTCGCCGGTTTCAAGCTTCATCTGCAGGGGCGCCTGGCAGCCAAGCGACCGAATCACAGTTTCGAGTTGCTCGCGCGCGGCCGTCACACGACTACGGACAGCGTTCTCTGAATGAACCCGCCAGCGCACGAGCGCTGGCACGTCTGGCACGACGTGGACGACTTCGACGACTGTGCTGAGCGCCGCAGCGAGCTTGCAGCCCGCCTTTGCCGCGTCGATAGCTTGTGCCGAGAAGTCGAGCGCAGCGACCACCGGTCCCATGCTCGATACGTCGGGAACGATAGAAGCCGCAGAACCGAACCGTGCTGGCGTAACCAGGACCGAGGTGGGCGCGCGCCTCAACAGTCCCTCGGTCGTCGATCCGAACACCAGCCGTTCAGCGCCGGAGATGCCGTGGCTGCCCACGACGATGAGGTCGGCGCTGAGGTGTTGCGCCGTCTGCACGATTACATCTACCGCCGGCCCGGTGGCCACGTGAACGTACGGAGCAGCCCCCGATCCCGGCGAGGCGTCGGCCACAAATCGTCCGAGCTCTTCTTCGGTATCGCGCGAGAGGTCGAATCCAGCGTGGCGTGCCCCCTCAGCCAGCAGCGGATCCTGTGCGTGCAGCACATGCAGCGCCGCGTCCGTGTATCGGGCGAGCGCGACGGCAAAATGCAGCGAGGCGCGCGACGGCTCGGAAAAGTCGACGGGGGCCAGAATCACGCGAGGAGGAATCATGTCCCTAAATCCTAATGGAGACCGCCGACCGACGGCAGAGATGTGCGGCGCGAAAGTTGCTCTCCCGTCTGTGAATCGGGCGAATTAACGATTGCAGTGGGTCATGTTTCGCAGCTGCGCGAAATATTCCCCACGGGGAGACAAACCGTGAGCACCGCGAATGTGCTTGTCGTCGATGACGAAGATCTCGTGCGATGGTCGCTCAAAGAGCGGCTCGCCCGCGACGGGTATACGGTCAGCGAAGCGGCGACGGTCGCCGGTGGGCTCGAGCAAATCGGGAACGACATCGACCTTGTGCTGCTGGATTTCAAGCTGCCCGACGGCGACGGGCTGACTCTCCTGCGGCGGATCAAGGAACAAACGCCCGACACGCTCGTGATGCTGATGACCGCCTATTCTTCGGTCCAGAACGCCGTCGAGGCGATGCGGCTCGGCGCCTACCATTATCTCAACAAGCCGTTCAACCTCGATGAGGTGGCGCTCATCGTCGAAAAGGCGCTCGAGACGAGCCGGTTGCGCCGTGAGGTTAGAAGCCTGAGGATCACGCAGGGTCGGGAGTGCAGCTTCGACGCGATCATCGGAGCCTCGCCAGCGATCGTGCAGGCCAAGGCGCTGATGGCGCGCGTGGCCGCGAGCCCGGCGTCCACGGTGCTCCTCATGGGAGAGACGGGCACGGGCAAAGACCTGGCGGCGAAGGCCATCCACTACAACAGCGAACGTGCGTCGCGGCCGTTCGTGAACATCACGGCGTCCGCGCTTCCCGAGCAGCTTCTCGAAAGCGAGCTCTTCGGCCACGAGCGCGGTGCGTTCACCGACGCGCGCCAGCAGAAGCGGGGCCTCGTCGAGATTGCCGACGGCGGGACAGTGTTCCTCGACGAGATCGGCGAAATGACGCCGGGCCTGCAGGCCAAGCTGCTGCGTTTCCTAGAGGACAAGACGTTCAAACGCGTCGGCGGACTCACCGACATTCGCGTCGACGTGCGAGTCATTGCCGCGACGAATCGCGACCTCGAGTCCGAGGTGCTCGCCGGAAGGTTCCGCGAGGACCTTTTCTATCGACTCCAGGTCATGCCGATCACCTTGCCACCGCTGCGCCAGCGGGATGGAGACATCCCGCTGCTGGTGAACTACTACATTGACCGGTACAACCGTGAGTTCCGGAAGCGCGTGCGCGGAGCGAGGCCGGAGGCGATGGTCCAGCTGCAGCGGTACAGATGGCCGGGGAACATCCGAGAGCTTCGCAACGCGATCGAGCGCGCCATGCTCCTCATGGATCGCGACTGGCTCGAACCTGGCGACTTCGCGAGCCTGATACGGGCCACAGGCAGCGCCCAACAATTTCAGCTTCCCGCTGGCGGTGTCAATCTCGAAGAGGTGGAGCGCCAGCTCCTGGTCCAGGCGCTCGAACGCACCAAGGGCAACCAGACACATGCGGGACAGCTGCTGGGCATCAATCGCGACCAGGTGCGGTATCGCATCGAGAAGTTCGGTCTCGCGAAGCCTCAGGCACGACACACCACCGAGATGGACCTCGAATCGGCGGCGTTTGCGAGTCCAGCCTAGGACTCACCCGGTTTCATAACCGTAGGGCGGGCCTTCATGGCCCGCCTGGCGCGGCGTAAAGCCGTGCCTTACGTGAGTCATGAAACTGGAGGCGTCAAACCGAGATCGCGGTCCGCTCTTCCAGGTGTGCGAGGGCGTGGATCGGCAACGTCAGCGTGAACACACTCCCTCCGGTTTCCGGTGACGACAGTGTGAGCGTGCCGCCGTGAAGCTCCGCGGTGCGTCGCGCGATCGGTAGTCCCAGCCCGCCGCCACGCGCCTTGGTCGTAAAGAACGGCTCGAAGACGCGGTCACGCAGGTCCTCCGGAACGCCCGGCCCGCTGTCGCGAATCTCGATCGAACATTCCCAATCGTGCTGCGCAAGCTTGATCGTGACGTTGCCGCGGCCGTTCATGGCCTGGGCGGCATTCAGCAGCAGGTTCAGCACCGTTGCGCGAATCATCTCGGTGTCCGCGGTCAACGCAAGGTCAGGGCCTTCGATCGTGACTTCGACCGATTCACCGACCGGGTCGCGGCGGAGCAGCGAGATCGCCTCGAGAAGGAGCGGGCGAATATGGAACGTGTTGGGACGCGGCGGACGGGGACGCGCGAAGAGCATTAGATCGTTGATGAGCTCACCGAGCGAGTCGATGCGGGCCACCACGTCCCGCATCACGGGCAGCTCGGCGTCAGCGCCGGACCGTCGCGACATCAGTACCTGGATGGCGCCTTTGATGCCGGCCAGTGGGTTGCGCACTTCGTGAGCGACGACGGCGGCCATCTGGCCTAAGCGGGCGAGCGCCGCCTGCTGGGCCAGTCGATCCTCGGCGGCCTTGCGCGCCGTGATGTCCGCGCGGATGGCGATGTATTGGTACGGCTTTCCCCGAGAGTCGAGGAACGGCACGATCGTCGTGTCTACCCAGTACAGACCACCGTCTTTGGCGCGGTTGCGGATTTCGGCATGCCATACGTGTCCACGTGCGATTGTGTGCCACAGCTCGCGCATGAACGCCTTCGAGTGAAACCCGGAATTGATGATGCGGTGGTCCTGGCCGAGCAGTTCCTCTCGTGAATACTTTGATATTTCGCAAAACTTGTCGTTGACATAGGTGATTCGGCCGGTGACATCCGTCGTTGCGACGATTGCGGCGTGATCAAGGGCACGTTTGATGTCGGCCAGCTGCTGCATGTTGGCGGACCACTTGCGCTCCAGGCGCCTGGAGTGCATGACCAGCGTCGCCGCCGCCGTGGAGACGAGCACCATCAGCGGACGATTGACGAATACGAATGACGGTGCCTCCGCGCCCCACCCGACGATCGCGTCGATGATGAGCAATGTGGTGGCGACCACGGCCGCGACGATTGGGTAGGGCCGCCAGGTGGTCCACAAGCCCACGAGGATGACTAGCACGTACAGAATGCCCACGGTGTAGGCAAGTGGCTGCTGCAAGTCGACGATAAAGATCCCGATTGTCGCCACGAGTGCGCCGGCGTGGATGAGCGAATTGCGCGACCGCTTAATCGGCATGATTGGGTCTCGCGTGTTTTTCATCGGTATACTTGAGCTTGTGCCCACAGCAACCATCCTCATCGTTGACGACGAAGCGTTAGTCCGGTGGTCGTTGCGCGAGCGACTCAGCAAGGACAACTACGACCTCCTCGAAGCTGGCACCGGGGCACAGGCCATGGCGCAACTCACACCCGAAGTCGATCTCGTGCTGCTCGACTTCCGCCTGCCCGACGACGATGGCATCTCGTTGCTCCGCCGCATCAAGGAACAGAGCCCCGAGACGCTGGTGATTCTCATGACCGCTTTCTCAACGGTCGAGAACGCGGTCGAGGCCATGAAGCTCGGCGCGTTCCATTACGTCAATAAGCCGTTCAATCTCGATGAGGTGGCACTGCTCGTCGACAAGGCGCTCGAGACCAGCCAGTTGCGGCGAGAAGTCCGCGCGCTCCGCACGAGTCAGGGCCGGGAGTACGGATTTGACGCGGTCATCGGCGAATCGCCCGTCATGCAGCAGGTCAAGGGACTGCTGGCACGCATCGCCTCCAGCCGCGCTTCCACGGTTCTGCTTACCGGGGAGACAGGTACCGGGAAGGATCTGGCGGCAAAGGCTATTCACTACAACAGCGACCGGGCCGCACGGGCATTCGTGAACATCACGTGCTCGGCCCTCCCGGAGCAGCTCCTCGAGAGCGAGCTGTTCGGGCACGAACGCGGCGCTTTTACCGACGCGCGCCAACAGAAACGGGGCTTGTTCGAAACCGCCGATGGTGGAACGGTATTCCTCGACGAGATCGGCGAGATGACCGCAGGGCTGCAGTCCAAGCTGCTGCGGTTCCTCGAGGAAAAGACGTTCAAGCGGGTTGGTGGTTTGTCCGATATCCGCGTCGATGTTCGAGTCATCGCGGCCACGAACCGTAACCTCGAAGAGGAGGTCAAGACCGGCAAGTTCCGCGAAGACCTCTTCTACAGGCTGCAGGTGATGCCCGTGACGCTGCCGCCGCTCCGTGAGCGCCGAGGCGACGTTCCCCTGCTGGCTGCCTATTACATCGACCGGTTCAACCGCGAATTCCGAAAGCGCGTGCGAGGGCTGAGCCCCGCCGGATTGAAGGTGATCGATCAGTACCAATGGCCCGGCAACGTTCGGGAGCTCCGAAATGCCATCGAGCGGGCGATGCTGCTCATCGATCACGACTGGCTTGGCCCCGACGATTTCACAACGCTGACCCGAACCGTCGCGCCCACACAGTTCAAACTGCCAGCCGGCGGTGTCAATCTTGAGGAGATCGAGCGGCAGTTGCTCGTGCAGGCCCTCGAGCGCGCCAAGGGCAATCAGACGCAGGCGGCCCAGCTTCTCGGCATCAACCGCGACCAGGTTCGCTACCGGATGGAGAAGTTCGGGCTCCAAGCGACCCGGGGAACATAGCTTCGTCCTGTTTAA
>Ga0209382_10004575_pt1 | contig 18437 bp, 16 predicted proteins | sample SoiMetdeltSBSDD5_FD_187599 | JGI IMG/M metagenome (GOLD analysis project Ga0209382, IMG submission 187599) | Bulk soil microbial communities from a Populus tree surrounding site in Tennessee, USA - Soil MetaG P. deltoides SBSDD5 (SPAdes) (version 2) | ecosystem: Environmental > Terrestrial >...
GTTCGCCGCGTTTGAGCGACCGGGCCAAAGCCGCGAAGCTTGCCGCGGGCTTCATTCCGCGGACGGCGGGGCGCTGGTCGTAATCAATTCGCGAGCGAAATCGACGCGGTCCTCCGGCACTTGCACGGCGATGCCGCCTGCGGCCAGGGCATAGCCATCGAGCGAAAGGGCCGAAAGTTCGTGCGCGACGGTGGCGGGAACATCTGCCGCTTCGAGCATCGAGCGAATCAATTGCGCGTCCGCCGGACTAAACGTTTTGTAAACTGTCACCAGACTCATACAGCCTCCGACAATACCGAAGTATGCACGGTGTCTTTCACTTCTGCAAAGATAATGACACCGGCTCCGGTCTGCCGCAAGCTGATGACCTGGACCTGAACCACTTGCCCGATGAGATGATGCGCGTGATTGACGACCACCATGGTGCCGTCATTGAGATACGCCAGCGCCTGGCCCTTTTCCTTGCCTTCGCGCGCCAACCGCAACGTGAGGATATCGCCCGGCGCGATCGCGGGGCGCAACGCGTTGCTGAGTTCGGCGAGGTTCACGCAGGCCACCTGCTGCAGTTCGGCCACCTTGCCGAGATTGTAATCGGTCGTGAATAAACGCGCGCCAAGATTGCGCGCAAGCCGCACCAGCTTCGCGTCCACATCCGCTTCCTCGGGGAGGTCCGCCTCGTGAATGCGCACGTGCAGTTTCGGATTCTTCTGCAGCCGGCTTAGCATTTCCAGGCCGCGACGCCCGCGCGAGCGCCGAACCGGATCACTGAGGTCGGCAACGGTTTGGAGTTCCTTCAGGACAAAGCGCGGAACCACGATGATGCCATCGACAAACCGCGATTCAATCAAGTCCAGAATGCGGCCATCGATGATCACGCTGGTGTCGAGCACCAGCAAATTCTCCGGTTCGTGCTGCGCCTTGAAACGCACGTAGGGGATGATGAACGAGAAATCGTCCTTGTTGCTTCGCAAAGCGAGCACCATTCCCAGGTACCCAAATGCCAAAAACAACCCCAGCCGAATGACCCATCGTGACTCGTCATTGGTATAAGCGAACAAATTGTTATGATCGATCAGCGTCGCCAACAGCGTCCCCAGGAACATGCCAAACGTCGCCGCTGAAAAAGCGCGCAGCGAAAAACCCTTGAGCATGTGATCTATCGCAATCAGCAGCCCGCCCAGACCGAAACCGATCATCACCCCGTACACTCCGCCGTTGATGAGTTCCGGCCGATGTTGGCTGACGGCATACCCGGACAGCGTGCACAGCAGCAGGAAAATGATGCGTACGTACCAAAGGCTCATGACATGCAATTCTTACTTAACCGACGATTTTCCGGGATATGGTGGACTTTGCGGCTGTTTGGATTGTTTGGGTTTATGCAGCAGACCGAACCGGCTGATATTGCTGCTCACGGTCTGCAGGTTCTCCGCAATGTTCATAATGCGGTTCTTAAGCTGGTCGTCTTTGAGGAGCGCCCCAGCCAGGCCCTCTCCTTTGTCCACTGACTGAGCGAGCCGTTCGAGGGTACCGGCCGTATTATCCAAGCTATTAATAGCTTTGGTCAGTTCGGTCCGGTTGGTTGCCACGAACTGCGAAAGTTCGGTCGCAACCGTATTCAACTGCTCCGAGAAATGCACCAGGTTGCTGACCGAAACGAAGATCGATCCGCTATTGGTTTCCACGAGCGTGTTGATGCCGTCCACCATCGTAATAACTTTATCGGACGCAATCGCCAGGTTATTCAGCGTCAGATCAACATTTGTTAAGTTCCTGTCGCTGAGCACTTTCTGATCCACCCGCACCGCCAGGTCGTTCAGGCTTTTGACAATCACCTTGACCTCATCCACCAGTTCGGTCGCGGAACGCGCGGTTTGCTGGAGGTCAAACGGCTGTTCCAAACGGACTTCCGCGCCGGCCCCGAGAACCGGCGCTGCATTGGCCTGCGGATACACGGAGATGAATTGGTCGCCCAGAAACCCCAGTTGCTCGATCCGGAACTGGGCATCGGCGTGGATTTTATACTTCTGCTGAATTTTGGCCCGGATGATCACGCCTTTGCCGCCGGGGACCAAATCCACGTCCGACACGCCCCCAATCGGCACACCCGCCATCAGCACCAGCGATCCCTTCTTCAAATTGGCGACCGTCTCGGCCCGCATGCGCAGTTCGTAGGTCGGCTTGAAACCGCCGCTCTTCGTAAAGATGACGACCAGCGCCACCAACACGCCCAGCGCAATCACCACAAACAATCCTACTCGTTTCGCAAATCGCGTTTTGGTCATATCTAAAAGTCTTCCAGCAGGTCCTGTCGCGGTTCAGAGATGCCGTTCACAAAATGATGCACTACCGGGTCCTGGCTCGCAAAAATTTCCTCGGCGGTTCCGGAGGCATAAATCCGTCCATGATATAACATAAAAATGCGCTGCCCGATCCGGCGCGCGCTGCGCATATCGTGCGTCACGGCCACCGAAGTCACCTTCAGCTTCTGCCGAATATTGATGATCAACTGGTCGATGCTGTCCGAAATGATCGGATCGAGCCCGGTCGTGGGCTCATCGTACAACAGAATTTCCGGCCGATACACAATCGCCCGCGCCAGGCCAACGCGCTTGCGCATGCCGCCGGAGAGCTGGGCGGGCTTTTTCTGCTCGATCCCCGCGAGTTCGACGAGCGCCAGGGCTTCGCTCACTTTTTCGCGCACCTCATCCTCCGTGCATTGCTGTTGCCTGCGCAACGCGAACGCAATGTTCTCCGCCACGGTCATTGAGTCGAATAAAGCCGCGCCCTGAAAAAGCATCCCGAACTTCCGGCGCACGTCGATCAGGTCCCGCTCGTTCATGTGCACGATGTCCACCCCGTCCACCAGCACCTCGCCCGAGTCCGGCGTCAACAACCCGATCAGGTGTTTGAGCAACACGCTCTTGCCGCCGCCGCTCCGCCCGATGATCACCACGGATTCGCCTTCATGAATCCGCATGTCGACGCCGTCGAGGACCCGTTGCGTTCCGAAGCTTTTCTGCAAGTGGCGCACTTCAATCATGTCAGGCCAACATGCGATTCAGTGTGAGCGTCAGAAAAAAGTTAGTGATCAGAATCGCAATCGACGAATACACCACCGCCTCTGTCGTCGCGCGGCCCACGCCTTCAGCGCCCTCGCGGCAGGTCATTCCTTTGTAACAACTCACCATTGCGATAATCGCCCCGAACACAATGCTCTTGATAAGCCCCGTGACGAGATCCGGGACACCCGTGTAAACCACCATATTGTCCCATGCATACGTGGCATAGGCCCCCAGGAACGCACGGCATAACAAGTAACCGCCCATGATACCGATCGCGACCGATTCAACCGTGAGCAGCGGCAGCGCCACGATCGTCGCCGCCAGCCGCGGTACGACCAGATAATCCACGGGATGCGTTGCCAGCGTCCGCAGCGCATCGATCTGTTCCGTCACGCGCATGGTGCCCAGTTCCGCTGCCAGGGCTGCGCCCACGCGCCCCGCGACCATCAACGCCGTGAGCACCGGGCCCAGTTCGCTGCACATTCCCACGCCCACTACGGCCAGCGTGGCCGTGTCCATCCGGACCCGATGAAATTGAAAATAAGTTTGCGCCGCCAGCACCATCCCCGTAAACGCCCCCGTGATCAGCACCACCGACTGCGACTTCACCCCGATGAAATACAATTGATAAATAATATCCCTGAAATCCGGCCGCCTCCGAAAAAGCGAAATGAAGGCTTCCCGCGTGAGCAAAGTGAATTCACCCAGCGCGTGCACCTTATCGCTCGCCCATCTCGCGGGATCCGGCGGTCTCATACGCGCGCCGTTCTAACAAAGCGGATGCAGGCTGGCTACGGGAAAAGTCCGTGATATTAAAATGCAAGCGAGCGTATTGACATCACTTCCGCACTGGCAACCGATCTCCTTTTCGCACCGGTTTCGCTCCCACGCGTTTGCCGTTGATCTGAGTTACCTGATTATTGTGTAATGGCGGTCGTGATCCCGCCAACGCAACGGGAACGCTCCATATTGCTCGTTTCAGCTCAATGGCGTGCTGTGACCCTCAACGGCGTGGGTATCGCAATGCTGCTGGCGCTTGGGTTCGGCGGAGCGTATCGAGGTTACGGCCAGGTGCTGATAAAACAGGGGTTCGATATTATGTTGGCGGGCGATGATCCGGGCGAGTCCTTCCCTTTCGATCTGCCAGGTAATGCCCTGGTGCCGTGCCTGGTTACATTTAACGGTATGTTTTTCAATCTAGACGCGATCGACACGAGCGCGCGTTATCAATTGACGTGGAGCCTAGCGGAGAGCCCCTTGTTCAGTGATGTAGCGAGCACACCGTTTGCACCATTGCCAGGCAATGGCCGGTTGACTTTGCAGCTCACGAAATGGATCTGGTTCACGCCGCGAACGGTAGCGCTGCTCGTCGAGGGCGGCGGGCCGACTGATTATTTTCGTTTTGTGGGCCACGTGACGATTCAGCAGGTCGCAGCGCTCGGCAATGCCAATTGCCTGCCGCCGCACGGCATGATGGGCTGGTGGCCGGGCGATTCGGTGACGAACGACATCACGGGCCGCTGGCCCGCGACGCTGCGGGGCGGGGCCAGCTTTGGACCGGGGTTGGTGCGCGAGGCGTTCACGTTGAATGGCAACGGCCAGTTTGTGGACGTGCCTGCTGATCCCAGGTTGAATGTGAGCACGCGCGATTTCACAATCGAGCTTTGGGTTCGCTTCAACACTCTGGACGGGGAACAGGTGATCGCAGAAAAATTCGTCGAAACGATGTCTGCGTCCACCCGAGGTTGGACCCTGACGAAGCTGCCAAACAACGTGATCCGCTTTGCGTTGGGGCCCGGCAGGAATGTGGACACCCCTGCTGGAAGCATCGCGGCTGACACCTGGACGCACTTTGCGGCACGGCGCAGTGGCCAAACGTTCACCATCTTCCAAAACGGCTCGCCTGTGGCTTCAGGGAATTTTACGGCGGATCTCGACACTACCTCTTCCCTCAAGTTCGGTCACCGTGGCAACCCGTCTGACACTCCGGGCTCAGGCGACACGCGGAATTTTTGGCTGAACGGCGCGATCGATGAACCGGCGCTCTACAATCGCGCTCTCTCGGACCAGGAAATCGCTTCCATTTTTCAGGCTGGCGCCGCTGGCAAATGTCGGCGCCCCGTCCTGATCGCGCTTGCGCCGCCCGCCAGTGGATTGGTGCGCGTCACCGTGAAGGGAATCGTTGGCCTGCCACACGTACTTGAAGCCAGCACTAACCTGATGAATTGGTCTCCGCTAACAACCAAAGTGCCGGCGACTGAAATTTTCGACTTGGACGCTCCTGAGGGCACGGTCACCCAGCGGTTCTATCGCGTGGTCGAGGCGCATTGACATCGATTGCTGCTTGTCCGGCACGGATCACCATCTTATGCGTGTTGCCAAAATGTAATTTTTTAACTCCGAACCATGGTCGAAAACCCGATCGGTCGGTGAAACCAAGGGAACAGTATTGAACGAGCAATCCGTCTTCCGCACTGCGGGGGGGCTTTCAACGGTTGCTCTGCCATGTGGCGCTTTGCTCGCGGGCGATGACGGCCATCGAGCGGCCGCTCAAGGCCGAAGTATCATCCTGCTTCGCCGAAATCGGACGCGTGTCCTTGCCGGTCTTGATCAGCAGCCAGCGCTGCTTCGCATCCTTTTCAGTGCGTTTGTCGCGGACGAGCGTCCATTGTCCCTTCAATTTCTTGCCTTTGAGTTCCAGCGAGATTTTTCCCTGGTGATAGGCGGCGACAGGGTGCGCATCCTTCACGGTATAAGTTCCAATGTCCCACACCATCACGGTGCCGCCGCCATATTGGCCCTTGGGAATGATGCCCTCGAAACGCGCGTAATCCAGCGGATGGTCCTCGACATGCATCGCCAGACGCGTCTCACCACGAGTTGTCGGTGGTTGCTTCGGCACCGCCCAGGAGCGCAGCACGCCTTCCATCTCGAGCCGGAAATCGTAGTGCAGGCGGCGGGCGGCGTGCTTTTGGATCACGAACAGGTGTTCGGCGGCATCCGTTGCTTCTTTGGACCTGGCGCCGGAAGGTTCGCCGGTCAGTGTGAAATCGCGTTTAGCCCAATATCCCTTCAGCTTGGCAGGCAGTTCCGTCAGGGGACTTTTTGGCAGCTTTTGTTTTAACGTCAGCATGGGTTCGAAGATGTCGCCTTTTTTGGTCAGCACGTTGATCCCTTCATCCGGCGAGACTTTGTTCTCCACTTCATCGATGCGCTTCCAGTCCAACGGAAACGACACTGTGGGCTGGTCGCCTTTTGCGCGCAGCGAGTACACGCACACGGTGGTCTTGAAATCCGCATTCTGGCTCCAATCAATGAACACTTTCCCGCTGCGCGCGGCCTTGGCCATGTTGGACACCACAAGCTCGGGGCGCGCGCGCTCCAGCCACTCGGCCAGCGCCTTCGCGAACGGGCGCGTTTGTTCGTAAGTCACCGCCGTGTTCAACGGGACGCAAACGTGCAGGCCCTTCCCGCCAGAGGTCTTCAGCAGCGACTCCAGACCCACGCTGTCCAGTGTTTCCTTCAGCATCAACGCGACCTGCGCGCACTCACGTATGCCTGCCGGTTCGCCCGGATCAAGATCGAACACCATCATGGTCGGCTGCTCGATCTTTGGCGCTTTGGCCTGGAGCACATGCAACTCGATGTTATTCATGTTCGCCGCCCACATCAATGAAGGCAGATCATTAATCAGCAAATAACGAATCTCTCCCTGCCTGGAGCGCCGTGGCACCTTAAAGGTTTTGATCCAATCGGGCGTGAACGACGGGGCGTTTTTGACGTAGAGCGCGCGGCCGCGAATGCCTTGCTGGTACATCTTCAGCGTCAAGGGGCGCTGCTCAAGATGCGGCAAAAGGTGCGGCGCGACACGCACGTAGTAATTGATCAAGTGCCCTTTGGTAAATCCCGTTCCCGGAAACAGCACCTTGTCGAGGTGCGTGAGCTGAACCTCGCGCCCGAGGACATCTACACTGATCCGATCCCCTGCGTTACCCATGCAACCACCTTAATGCGCCGCGAGTTGTTTCGCCAGCCGGATGGATTCGATCATACTTGATGGATTCGCAAGATTTTTGCCTGCGATGTCGAACGCCGTGCCGTGATCGGGCGAAGTGCGCACGAAGGGCAGGCCAAGCGTCCAATTCACACCGCGCTCAAAACCAATCATCTTCAACGGCACCAGGCCCTGATCGTGATACATCGCCACGACGGCATCGTAATCGCCGCGCAACACATAATAAAACAGCGCATCCGCCGCGAATGGGCCATGCACGTCCAGCCCACGAGCTTTGCACGCGCGGACCGCGGGGCTGATGACGGTTTGTTCTTCGATCCCGAGATTGCCCCCTTCTCCCGCGTGGGGGTTCAATCCGCAAACAGCGACTCGACCGCGGGCCAGGCCCAATTGGTCGCAGGCGCGCGCCGCCAACTCGATCGCCAGTTCGATTTTAGGTTGCGTCAATTGGTCCGCGACCCTGCGAATCGGCAGGTGCGTGGTGGCCAGCGCCACGCGCAACCAACGCCCACGATCGTCGGCGCCGAGAAGCATCATGGCAGTCTTCATCGTACCGGCCAGGGCGGAGAGGTACTCGGTCTGGCCGACGAAATCCTTGAACCCCGCGCGGATGATCGCTTCCTTGCTCACCGGAGCGGTCACCAATGCTTTCGCCTCCCCGCGCAGGCACATTTCCGCGCCCGCTTTCAGATACGTCATCGCGGCCAATGCAGGCACCGCTCCGCCATCAGGCGAAAAGAGCCGTACGCGATCGCTCTTCAGCTCACGCACGAGTGGATGATCCCCGATAATGACGTAGTGCGTATCATCGCGCGGCAGCTCGGCGCCAAGCGCTTTCGCTGTCACCTCCGGCCCAATCCCGCTCGGGTCTCCTATGGTAATCGCGATCACAGCAACAAAGCGGCAGAGGACTGCCGCACTCCAAAACCTGTCGGAGATCGCAAAGCGTCGTGGACTGCGGCGGCCCTCCGCCGCTTTCGACCGCCGGATGCTACGGTCTCCACCTTAATAAAAATACCTTACAAAGGCTTTCGCGCGAAGCCGGTCTACCCAGGCCTTCTGCAAGCGCCCCCGCTCCTGGACGATCAGGTCCTTTTCGATCTCGTCGCGCACTTCTTCAAGGGGGCGCACATGCGCAGGCCGTTTGCCTTCCACCAGCATCAAGTAGAACTCGGACGGCTCCCCCGGCGCATTCCCATTCTCGACTTTCTTCTCCTCGACCAACGTCTCCTTGCTCGAATATTTGCGCGTTATCGCCAATTGGCCGTCCTTGTCGTACAGGTAAATGAGGTAGCCATCGTCATCCGCCTTGCCCAGGCCGACCAGCGCGCTTCGCTGGCCGGGGTTGAGATTAAATGCGATGTCCGAAAGGCCGCGCCGCAGATATGTCCGCTCGCGCCAGCCCCAATCTCCGCCTTCGGCGCGCTGCGAACCTTCGGAGTAAACCGCGGCCATTTCAGGAAATGCCGCGCCCTGGTCGAGTTTCACAATTATTTCGCGCGCGAGTTTCCGCGCCTCATCTGCGCCGCCGGCAGTAGCCGCATTGAAGACGATCATGCGCAGCTTTACCTGGTCCTCCATCCGGAATTTCGACATGTTGTTCGTGTAGTACGTCTCGATCTTTTTCGGCGAAATGACCACCGCCTGCGACACGTTCTTCTGGCGCATGTACTGCAGAACCAGATCGTCGTAAACGCGCTGCCGAAACGTCTCGTGCCGAATGCCTTGCGCTTGCAAGGTCTTGGTGAGCGTCACGCGATCGCCATATCGTTTGCGGATGCGTTCCTGGATTTCATCCTCGATAATGCTGTCCGGCACTGGAATTCCGGCTGCCTTGAAATCCTGCAGAATGAGTTGCCTTATCACGAGGTCCTCCAGGCCGCTGGTCATCGCCTCAATCCGCTTCTGATTGAATTGCGAGGGGTTGCCCGCGTGCGTTCGCTTCAAAGCCTCCAGCGGCACCAACACGTGTTCCTCCACCTCCTGGACCGTGATCACGGAGTCATTCACAATTGCAGCAATTCCATTTCGGAATTCCGGGATAGCATAAACGGGGAGGGCGAGCGTTCCCGCCAGCCACACTAACGACACTCGACACGATAATGTCATCTCAACGAACATAGTAGAACGCTTCGGCGAAGGGTCAAGCTTGACGGGCGCCATCCTTGCGCACATACTGTCCGGGTAATGAATTCGCGCAGCTTTTGGTTTTCAAGCGGATTCGCCGGCTGGTTTTATTACCGCTGGCGAACCTGCGCTTGAGGCTGCGTACTGTTTTGATGAAGCCCGCCGCAGGTAGTCACCTGCGGTTTTTTTGTCTCGTTTATGATCATCGTCCTTAAACCGAACATCACGAAAAAACAGGAAACCGCCGTGCTGAAGGAGATCGAGAAGCTCGGCTATAAACCGCACGTCATGCGCGGCGTCGAGCGGATCGTCATCGGCGCCATCGGCGACGAGCGCACGCACCAGAACCTGGAGACGCTCATGACCTGGCCGCAGGTCGAGAACGTGATGCCGGTGCAAAAGCGCTATAAGCTCGTGAGCCGCGAAGCCCATCCCCCGAACACCGCCATCAACGTGCGCGGCAACGTCATCGGCGGGCGGCAGGTGCAAATCATGGCTGGTCCCTGCTCGGTCGAAAGCGAAAAGGTATTGCTGAAGACGGCCGAAGCCGTTGCCGCCGCGGGCGCGACGATCCTGCGCGGTGGCGCCTTCAAGCCGCGCACCTCGCCGTACGAATTCCAGGGTTTGGGCGAGAAAGGTTTGAAGATGCTCGACAAGGCGCGCCGCGAAACCGGGCTGGCGATCATCACCGAGCTCCTCTCCGAAGCCCACGCCGAACTCGTCGCCGAGTACGCGGACATTCTCCAGATCGGCACTCGCAACGCGCAGAATTTCCAGTTACTGATCGCCGCGGCGCGCACGGGCAAACCGATTCTCCTCAAGCGAGGACTGTCCATGAAGATTGAAGAATGGCTGCTGGCCGGCGAATACGTGCTCTCAAATGACAATTGCAACCTGATGTTCTGCGAACGCGGCGTTCGCACCTTCGAGACTTACACGCGCAATACCCTCGACCTCTCCACGATTCCAATTATCAAGAAAGAATCCCATTGCCCGATTGTCATCGATCCGAGCCAGGGGGCGGGCCGCGCCGATCTTGTAAGCGCCATGTGCAAAGGCGCCGTCGCCATGGGCGCGGACGCGCTCCTGATCGAAGTGCACCCAAATCCAGCCGAGGCCTGGAGTGACGGTGCACAACAGGTCACGCCCGATGTGTTCAAGACTTTGATGCAGGAATTGAAGCCCTTTGCCGAAGCCGCCGGGCGAACGATGCAAGTCAGTCCTGGATGAAGAAGCTTAGGTTTTCCAATTCGATGGCGAGATTCACGTTGTTGACTATGACTTCCTCGGGCACCTGAAGAACCAACGGCGCGAAATTCAAGATGCCATAGATGCCCGCATCCACGAGAAGGTTCGTGACTTCCTGAGCCGCGGTCGCCGGCACGGTGAGGATCGCCATCCTGACACCCTGCTCGCGGACGAAGCTTTTCAATTTCTCCATGGGGAAGATCGGCTGCGAAATCTGGCGGTTGCGCTTGCGTTTGGTGTCCGCATCGAAGGCAGCAACGATTTGAAAGCCCTCTCTCTCGAATCCGCGATACGCGAGCAAAGCCGTTCCCAGGCTGCCGACGCCAACGAGGATCACCGGTTGCAGGCTGTTGGCGCCGAGGCGATCACCGATCGTAGTGGCGAGCAGTTCGACATCGTACCCGAGGCCGCGCGTGCCGAATTGCCCGAGATAGGTCAGGTCTTTGCGGAGCTGAGTCGGCTTGACACCGGCGGCTTTGGCGAGCGCGTCACTCGAAACCGTGCGGATGCCATTGCTTTTCAGTCGCTGCAAACAACGAAGGTACACGGACAGCCGGTAGATGGCTTTGCGCGGTATCTCGTTATTTTTCTTCAAGCGTTAGTCAACGAACATCAATTCGTTCGCCAACAATAGCACCTGGGCGTACTTTTCCCAACTTCCGAGGCGTTTGGGTTTTTCGCGGGGCGGGCCGGCAAAATCGTTTTTGGCGCTCCATTCGCGGGATTGCGCCTTGATAACCGGAGCCCAACTGAAGGAGTCATGCTCGATAGTGTTGCAGCAATCGGTGACGAAATCGATGTAATCGCCGGGCTTGATCTCGACCCGCTCGACGTTCACAGGCGTCTTGCCGTTCTGCGCAGTCCATTCGCCCAACACACCCTTGCGGCTGGAGATGATTCGAGCGCGCACACCATCGCCCTTGTCGCTGGGATGATGCAATTCTCCGGAGATGGAAATCGTGCCTTCGACCGAAGCATGCCAGCGACGAACGGCCGGATGGTCGCTGTCGCCTGGATGGCCGCCTTCGGAGGTCAACAGCACCCAACCTAACTGCGAATCGGGCAGATCCTTCCCGCCCTGCCACGCGTAACCAGTGTAGTGCGGCAAGGCTTTGAATTCCTTCGTGCCGTAGCCGTATTGCCAGATTGTCGGCTCGTTTGTGGCTGCGTACTCGCGTTCCTGTTCGGCGACAAATTCTTTGGCAAGACGAAGCTCGTCCGCATCCGGAGTTCGGCCCAACGCGGTCCGATACATCAAGCGTACGCGTTCATCGTCGGAACCGGCAGCGCTGATTTCGGGACGATGCGCGAGAACCTTCGCTTGCTGCACCAGAAACGGACTGTTCATAAGGAACAGCGCCTGCTGCGGAACGGTGGTGGAAAAGCGCTGCGGGCTGGTGGTGTCAGGGCTTGCGAAATCGAATGTGCGGAACAATCCCGGCAGATTCTGTCTTTCGACAAAGCCGTAAACGGTTCGTCGCGCAGGAAATGGTTCGCTGGTCAATTCGACCGGCCGACCGCCCATGGTTAAATCGATCTTGCCGGCGACGGCAAGGAAAGTGTCGCGCATCGATTCGAAATCGAGGCGGCGGCGATTCATGCGCCACAGAAGCTGATTTTGCGAATCGAGCTTTGCTGCCTCGGGGTTATTGGCGCTGCTTTGCTGGTACGCGCTGGAAGACACGATCATGCGATGGAGTTTCTTGAGCGACCAGCCGTTGTTCATGAACTCCTGCGCGAGGTAATCGAGCAACTCGGGATGCGAAGGCGGTTCGGAGCGCAAGCCGAAATCGCTCGGTGTGCGCACGAGCGGCGCGCCGAAGTGATACATCCACACGCGATTCACGATCACGCGGGCGGTGAGCGGATTGTCCTTGCTGGCGATTGACTCGGCCAACTCGAGCCGGCCGCTGCCTTTCTCGAACGGCTTTCGATTTTCTCCCGCGATCAAGCCCAAAAACTGGCGCGGCACTTCGGTGCCGGGATTATTTGGATTGCCGCGCACAAAAACGCGCGGCGTTGAAGGCGAGGCGTTATCCGCCAGCGCCATGGCGCGCGGTGGAGCACCGGGATGCGTCGCATCCAATTCGTCCACTTTACGCTGAAGGGCGCGAATCTTTTGCTGTGCGGGCGTATCCAGAAGGCGCGTCAGCGCGCGACCCTCCACCTCGGTTGGCGCGTCGGGTCCGTAGAGCACCGCACGCAAGGCCTCGGCTTCGCGGTCCTGCAACGCTTTCGCATTTTTGTCTTTCGCGATCAACTCGCGCCATTGTTTGTCCGCATCGCCGAAAATCTTATTATAATGTTTAGCGGCTTCCTTGACCTTGTCGCTCGATTTCGAATTCACCGCTTCGAACCATTTGGCGAATATCGGATTGTTCGTCGCCTTCTCCAGCGTGGAACGCCAGCGCGCGACAACCATCGGCGACAGCTTGCGCTCGCGCGCGAGTCCCTCGCGTTTGTCACCGTCGTCCTTCGTTGATTCGTGGACCACGAGCAGGTAATCGCCGACCTGCGAGTGCAGCTTCGCGCGGACCTCGGTCTCCTTTTGGTCTCGGTAATCCTCCAGCTCTTTTTTGCGCTTTTCCAATTCCTTCACGTACTCAGGGTACTGCGGCGGCAACGCGACTGTGCCGAGCAGCGGCTTATCGCGCGGCTCGTTAGAACTCTGAAACACGCCATAGAGCGAATAGTAGTCCTTCGTCGGAATCGGATCGTACTTGTGGTCGTGGCAACGCGCGCAGCTCACCGTCAGGCCGAGCATCCCTCGCGTGACCACGTCGATGCGATCGTCAATGATATCCGATTGGTTGTTCAGGAACCGCCTGCCCAAAGTGAGATAACCCAGCGCGGCGAGCGAACGTTTGTCATCGCCAAGCGGCAGCAGGTCGGCGGCGATCTGCTCGATCAAAAACCGGTCGAACGGCAAATCTTCATTGAAGGCGCGAATGACGTAATCCCTATAAGTGTACGCAAACGCGTAACGCCGTTCTTCCTCAAAGACATAACCCTTCGTGTCCGCGTAACGCGCGATATCGAGCCAATAGCGCGCCCATCGTTCGCCGTAATGCGGCGAGTTCAACAGGCGCTCGACCCATCGATCAAACGCCTGCGGCGATCGGTCACTCATGAACTCATCCATTTCCTCCGCCTTCGGAGGAAGACCGATGAGGTCAAAACTCGCCCGGCGCATCAGTGTTCGCTTGTCCGCGGGCGAATTCGGGGTGATTCCTTTTTCCTCAAGCTTCGCAAGAATGAATGCGTCCACGGGCGATTTGATCCAGCGCGTGTTTCGCACCTTCGGCAACGGCACAGGTTTGATTGGCTGGAACGCCCAATGATCGTTGGCCGAGCCTTGTGCGGATGCTCGCCCTCCCTCAGCCGTACGCGGGTCCGGCGCGCCCAATTTGACCCACTCTTCGAGGTCGGCAATTTGTTCGTCCGCAAGCCGCTTGTTCTTGGGAGGCATTTGCAAATCTTCGCTGGTGTAACGCACTGCCTTGATCAGCAAACTCTTCTCGGGATTGCCCGGGACGATCGCGGGGCCGGAATCGCCACCTTTGAGCACGCCTTCCTTGCTGTCCAGGAACAGTCCGCCTTTCAGCTTCTCGGCCTTTGCGCTATGACATTCGTAGCAGCGCTCGGCGAGCAAGGGCCGAATTTTCCGTTCGAAGAAATCAACGCCCGGGTCGGAGGCCCACCCTGCCTGCGTGCCTGCCCCGGCCAAAACAACCCACAATATCAATATTTTTGCCAAGTGGCTCATCCCACGCGAGAAATGACGGTTTTGGCGCCGGCATTGTTCAACTGATATCATGCCTTCTTTTGCCCACTCCTGGAACATGCCTGTGATCTGTCTCCGGGAGGGGGGTGTTGCACCTGCGCGCGAAGAAATTTTGGGTGCAACACACTGCAACACGGTGCAACACGCTGCAACAGTTGGAGGGGTGTTGCGTGCCGTTGCGCCAAGGTATTGCGCGGGGTAAGGCCTGGGACCGCCCGGTGTGAAGGTTCGGATTACTTCGGAATATTGCCCGGGATCAGCAAAGGGAAAATGCGGGCGTGCCGTGTTGTTCCATTGTAGCAAGAGGCGAAGGAATTCTCTCATAAAATATTCTGGCAGTTTTTGTATCACGATCCATTTCACTGCAGGCACTATAGTGTATTTGATATATTCTTTCAAGACTAAAATATATCCAGTATTGTTTTGTTAAAGTGAGGCTCGTTAACGAGGGAATTCGTGCCGCTGGTGAAGGAACCGGACTGGACGCAGCGGGATGGGCCGCGGGCGGCGCGGTGATACCAACCGCCGGCTCGCTCGATTGCAAAGGTCGTACCATGTGAGTATGGAAAGGGGCCGCCCCTTGGTGAAACGTCAGATTTTCCAGAACTGGACCGCGGATATCGCGGATGAAGATCGGGTTCTCAGCGTTTTAGGTGCTTGCAGACAAGAAAAGGAACAGCAGCGACAATTCCGGCCAAGGCCAAAATCGTGGTCGACGGCTCAGGGACCGCGATGACAAAACCGCGGAAAGGACGATCGGGATGGCTGTTGGCAATGAGGCCATAAACGGGCTCCGTAGAATCAGGATCTGGAACAAACGATAAGATGCGGTTTTATCGGGCGACTACGAATACTGAAATGAGAGTGCCGCGAACTGACGTTCGCAGCTACGGGGCGGAACAATTAGCGTGGTGTGGCACGGACTCGGATGAATTGGTGAGGCGGTCCGTCCAAAGGAGCCGGGATGGCGCACCGGGTCTGGCCCATACCGGTTCCGTCAAAGAGGTTCCGGAACGATTCGAGCAAAACCAGGTTCGAAGTCGAAGAATTCCATGGCGCGAGCGATGGCGATGTATCTATCGAGTAATTCACCGCGGAGCCAGCCCGGCGATTAAACGTTAACGCCAGCGATCGATTGGTAGTGCCGCCCGTCAAGGCCGACTGAAATTGCACCTTCGAATTGGCTTTAATCGGACTGGTCCCGAACGTGTATTCGGTAAAGTTGTCCTGACTGTCGGAATCCGCATCGCCGGCGGGAGTGGCGGACAAATTGCCGAAATTCAAAAGTTCCCAGTGATCGTCGAGCTTGTCCGCATCGGTATCGACGAAGGCGGCGGCTTGCAAAAACAGTTGTTTCAAGGTTGCGCGATTCAGCGGATTTGACAGGTCCTGGCTCGTAAGGTTGAAAACGGAACGCAATTGATTGCGAGAATCGAGGATCCGCACATCGCGCCAGGTCACGCCCCACGACGTCCATACGGAATCAGTGAACGTGTCCTGCAGCCACGGCAACGTGCGGCCAGCCGTCGCCTCCGCATTAAAAGCAGCGTCGGTATTCATATTCACACCGAGAATCTCGATGTTAATAGCTGGATTAACGGCCTTGAGCTCCGCGGCGATCATGTCGAGGTACCCAAACTGGGTACGACAATAAAATCAGTGGGCTGCCCCGAAGTAATATCCCGTAACCTGCAGCAGATAGTCCCGCGGCGAAACCATCGCGTTCCCGCGCGGCGAATTAGTATTGACGTCCCTGAGGCTGAAATCCGGCACCGGTTGCGCGAGGGCGCTCGCGCTTGAAAGCACAAGCGCCGCAGCCAGCGGGCGAATTCTCAGCGGAAACATCGCTCCCATCATGACATTTCTCGGCAGCGTCGTCAACGCTGCGCGCATCGCCCGGCCAGCCCTTATAATCGACGCACGCGATAAAACCGAGGCGGCCCGGAAGTCGCGTCCGGGTCCCGGAAAATGCTCGGCGCGTTCGTGCCGAAAAAGTTTGAGAGCACAGTCCAGTTCAGGAAATTGGTGGTGCACTCGACGCGGTTGGTGCGTTCCCGCTGCCCCAGAAACGCGAAGCTCAAAGTTCCATCCGTCAGCAATTCCGTATTCGTTATGCGAGGCCGCGGGGCCAGCACCCTGTCAATCGAGCCGCGCCATCGAAGGACGGCTGCACTAAAGTCCGTCACGTTGCTTTCATAAAGCTGCAATTGCAGGAAGGGCTGCTGAGTCGAGTTGGAGACGCAGTTGATCACCAGAAACAGGGGGCGCAAGTTTGGCAGGTCGAACTTGTCATGGACGAAGTTGGTGTGCACCGGCCCGCGCGCGGGGTTGGAATTGTAATCATTAGCCACGATCGGCAGGCCATAATAGTCGATGAATTCCTCGCATTGTTGCTGAACGAAATCATCGGCCCTGATGTTGACGTTGAAATACGTAAACGGCAGTCCGTTCGCGGTCCCTTTTCTTTGTTCGTAATACTGTCTGATCTGAACCTTCGCCGTACCGGCGGAGGATTGGCAGATGGGTCACGTGGGGTCGAAAAACTTCAGGAAGACGACCGTCCCGGCAAAATCGCTAAGCCGAATCGGCGCTCCCACCGCGAAGGCTGTGCCGTGCAGATTGGTCCATGGCCGGCGCATGTAGAAAGTGAAGTTCGAAAGAATCGTCGGCGGCCGCAAATATTGGGCCTGGACGGACTCCACAAACACCTGCAATGCGATCGCGACGAGGAGCATGAGGACTCCTGCGTTCCGCGCGGAAGGAAAACTGTGCCGCTTCATAACCCTTTGCAGTGCCTATCCCAAGAGTGCCAGAGCCGAAGTCGCGAATGCAAGGCTCCATTTGGGGTCGCGATAAAGGTTAGTCAAAGGAAGCCATGAATGTTACAACCACGACCCATGAAGCCCGCTGTCCTCGCGCTCAGTCTTTGCGTCGCTGCGTTTGCAGACGCAGCCGCGCCACCGCCGGCGGTGAATGCGATCTCGCTGTTCAACGGCGAAACGCTCGCGGGCTGGGAAGGCAATACAAATCTATGGCGCGTGGCGGACGGGGCAATCACCGGCGGATCGCTGACGCAGACCGTAAAGGAAAATGATTTTCTGTGCACCACGACCGAGAGCACGAATTTTATTTTGCGGCTGAAGTTCAAGCTCACGGGCAAGGAGGGGTTCGTCAACAGCGGCGTGCAAATTCGCAGCCGGCGCGTGCCGAATTCCTCCGAGGTGGCCGGGTACCAATGCGACCTCGGCGATCCGGATTGGTGGGGGGCGATCTATGACGAAGCGCGCCGGAATAAGGTCCTTTTTCCGACGGACATGATCGCGGTGAACACCGTACTGCGCCGCGGCGATTGGAACGATTATGTGATTCGTGCGGTCGGGCCACGCATCACCGTGTGGATTAATAATATTCAGACGGCCGACTACTACGAGGAAGACCCGAATATTGCCGACTCGGGTGTGATCGCGATTCAGGCGCACGGCGGCGGCAAACCTTTGATCCAGGTGAAGGAGATTTCAATCGAGCATCTGCCAGCAACCGCGCCCAACTCGCGTTTCATCGGCGCAAGCCAAAGCGGCAGAGGACTGCCGCACTCCACGACGCTTCGCGATGGCGTCACCCGAACGAACTCCGAAGGTTTTGGAGTGCGGCAGTCCTCTGCCGCCTTGCCTTCCCCATTGTCTCCTGAACAACAGAGACAGGCGTTCGCACTGCCACCGGGGTTTGAAATCGAATTGGTCGCGAGCGAAGAACAGGGCGTGGGCAAGCCAATCACGGTGGCGTGGGACGCCGCAGGTCGAATGTGGACGATGACCGCCTTCGAATACCCTGTGGACGCGAACGACAACAAACTCATGGCCGAAGCGCTCTTCAATGAACGGCGCCGCGACAAGGTTCTCGTCTTTGACAATCCTCACGGCCCGGGTCCGCATACGCCGCGCGTGTTCGCGGATGGTTTCGCGATTCCGCTCGGCATCCTGCCGTATCGGGACGGCGTATTCGTTCAGCACGGACCCGACATTCTCTTCGTGCGCGAAGGCGGCAGGCGCGAAACGGTGCTGACCGGTTTTGGCATTGGCGATTCGCATTTGTTTCCGCACCAGTTCACGCGCGCGCCCGGCGGCTGGATCATGTTTGCCCAGGGCGCGTTCAATAACTCCAATGTGCGCACAAAATCCGCCGAGACGTTTGAGTTCAA
>Ga0209382_10004576_pt1 | contig 18435 bp, 17 predicted proteins | sample SoiMetdeltSBSDD5_FD_187599 | JGI IMG/M metagenome (GOLD analysis project Ga0209382, IMG submission 187599) | Bulk soil microbial communities from a Populus tree surrounding site in Tennessee, USA - Soil MetaG P. deltoides SBSDD5 (SPAdes) (version 2) | ecosystem: Environmental > Terrestrial >...
GGGACGGTACCCCGCCGGTGCCGGGCGCGTCGGGCGCGACCCCGTTTTCCGATCCGGTGATGCCTGGTGTGGAGCACTCGCCCGGAGCTATCCTCGAATCGCCGGCAACTGTTGTCCATCCTGGTCGAAGCCCGCGCGGGCAGGGATTGGCGGGCGACACCGGACCGGTCGACAAAGGGTCAATGGGACTTCTGGCAATTATCGCGACAGTGTGTGTCGTAGGCGTGTCAGCTGGCGCTATACGCGCTATTATCACACAGCGGGCAACTCGGACAGGGTTCGCCTAGTAGACAAAACCATAGTCTCCGCGGAGCGCTTCTCTCCAACCTCGTCGGTGTGGTCGTTCCTCCCCAGGTCCCACCCAGCAGTCGGAGAGAGCGCTCCGCGGTCCGTTTGCGATCCGTCCGAGCCGGCCCTGTAATATGGACCGGCTCGCGCTCTATCAGGACCCTGATCAGGGCGCTTGCGACGCCAGACCTCCTGCCACGGACCGACCGTGGCCGCCTAGCCCATAGGAGGTGAGAAAGTCTTGCGTCATTACGAAGTCATGGTGATCCTCGACCCCAGTCTCGAGGAGCGCACCGTTGCCCCGTCGCTCGACACGTATCTCAATGTGATCAGGACGTCGGGTGGTTCGGTCGAGAAGCTCGATGTGTGGGGCCGTCGCAGGCTCTCCTTCGAGATCAAGAAGAAGGCAGAGGGGATCTACGCCGTCATCGACCTGCAGGCCACGCCTGAGGCCGTTGCCGAGCTGGACCGGCAGCTCAAGCTCAACGAGTCCGTGCTGCGCACAAAGGTCATCCGCCCGGACGTCCGCTGACGTCCTGCCACACCCCGACCGAGTGCCTTCGTCGTGGTGTCGGATCCCTGTGGGAACCTAATGCGACTACGACGAAGGTCCGAGGAGTAGATCATGGCTGGAGAAACCGTCATCACGGTCGTGGGCAACCTGACCGAAGACCCCGAGTTGCGCTTCACCCCGTCGGGTGCCGCCGTCGCGAAGTTCCGCGTGGCGTCGACCCCGCGGACTCTCGACCGCAATTCCGGCGAGTGGAAGGACGGCGAGCCGCTCTTCCTGCAGTGCAACATCTGGCGGCAGGCGGCGGAGAACGTCGCCGAGTCGCTGCACCGCGGGGCGAGGGTCATCGTGACCGGCCGGCTGCGCCAACGGTCCTACGAGACGCGTGAGGGCGAGAAGCGCACCGTCATCGAGCTCGAGGTCGACGAGATCGGCCCCTCGCTGCGCTACGCGACGGCGAAGGTGCAGAAGATGTCGCGCTCGGGCGGCGGCGGTGGTTTCGGCGCCGGCGGCAACGCCCCGAGTCAGGGCACGGGCGGCGGTTTCGCCGACGACCCGTGGGCGACGGCGGCTCCGGTCGGCGGTCCGGGTGGTGGCAACAACAACAACTTCGACGACGAACCACCTTTCTAACGAACGCTTTGAGGTAGATAGCAATGGCAAAGGCTCCGGCCCTGCGCAAACCGAAGAAGAAGGTGAATCCCCTCGAGAAGGAGGGGATCGGCTACATCGACTACAAGGACACCGCGCTGCTGCGCAAGTTCATCTCCGACCGCGGCAAGATCCGCGCTCGGCGGGTGACCGGCGTGACCACGCAGCAGCAGCGCCAGATCGCCCGTGCGGTCAAGAACGCCCGTGAGATGGCGCTCCTGCCGTACACGACCACCGGCCGCTGAGAGGGGGCGCTCGCAATGAAGATCATTCTGACCAATGAGGTGCCCAACCTCGGTGCCCCCGGCGACATCGTCGAGGTCAAGGACGGCTACGGGCGTAATTACCTGCTGCCGCAGGGTTTCGCCATCGTCTGGACCAAAGGCGCGGAGAAGCAGGTCTCCACGATCAAGCGGGCCCGCGCGGCTCGTGAGATCCGCGACCTGGGCCACGCCAACGAGGTCAGGGCTCAGCTCGAGGGCCTGAAGGTCACGCTGTCGGCGCGCGCCGGCCAGGGTGGCCGGTTGTTCGGCTCGGTCACCGTCACCGAGATCGTCGACGCAGTGAAGTCGGCCGGCGGTCCCGTGCTCGACAAGCGCAAGGTGGAGCTGCCCGGCCCGATCAAGACCACGGGTGGGTACCAGGTGCAGATCAAGCTGCACCCGGAGGTCGTGGCCAAGTTCAACCTGAACGTCGTGGCGGCCAAGTAAGGCACGTCCCGATGCAAGCCCGCGGTGGGCGACCACCGCGGGCTTGCGCGTGTTCGCCGGTCAGCGCATCCGCGAGGCGCGGTTGATCAGAGCGGAGAGCTCGTCGACCTTCGGGTCGGCCAGCTCGTCGCCGACCGCGTCGATGATTCTGGCGAGCTCCGCCAGCGGGGGAGCTTCGTTGCGGCGCAACGATTCGGCGAAAAACGCCGCCACGTAACAGGTTTTGAGCCCCGCCTGCGCCTCGGTGAAGTCATTGCTAAGCCCGCCGGCCTCCACTGTGCGGGAGATTTCGGAGGGCTCCCGGGTTCTGGGGTCGAGCCAGCGCACCCGCACCTTGGCGATCTGCCCTTCCGCAGACGGTCGCAGCCGCACGACGTAGAGCGCGGTCACCGAGTGGCCGGGGCCGATCTCTCCCCCGTCGACGCTGTCGTCGCGGAACTGGTCGTCGTTGAGGGCCCGGTTCTCATAGCCGACAAGGCGGTACGACTCCACAGTGGAGCGGTTGAAGACGACCTGTGCCTTGGCGTCGTACGCGCGCACCGACAGGTTCGCCGGAAGCTTGCGCACGAACAGTTCCCGCGCCTGCCGCTGCTCCGAGATGTAGACGACGAAACCGTCTCCCTTGTCGGCGAGCTGCTCCATGAGCCTGTCGCCGTACTCGCTGCCGACGCCGACACCCAGCAGCGAGATCTGCTTCTCCGCCTCCGCGCGGATCTTTGTCAGCAGCGACTCGGCACTGGTGTTGCCTGTGTTGGCCAGGCCGTCCGAGAGCAGGATCACCCGGTTGTTCGCCTGTGGACGGAAGCTGTCCCGCGCGACCCGGTAACCGGTGACGATGCCGTCGCCAAGGTTGGTGCTGCCGTTGGCATTCAGCTCGTCGATCGCGTCGTGCAAGCGCTCCTTGTCGGCGACCCTTGTCATCTCGCGCAGGACCCTCGCCTTCTCGTTGAAGGCGACGATCGCCACGGAGTCCTGCGGCCGCAGCTGATCCACCAGGTGATGCAGGGCATCCTGTACCAGATCGAGCCGCCCCCGTTCCGCCATGGACCCCGACACGTCGATGACGAAGGTGAGGGCGGCGTCGCGCCGCTCCTGCTCGTCCTCGGCGCGGGTCTGGAGCCCCACCCGCACGAGCCTCATATCGGAGGAGGCCCGGTGAGCGCCGGGTAGGTGAGATCCGTCGACGTTGACGGTGAAGCCATCCCCGCTCGGCTGTGGGTACCGGTAGTTGAAGTAGTTGACGAATTCCTCCGGCCTGATCGCCCGGGACTCGGGCAGGGAGCCGTCGTTGATGCGCCGCGCCGCGTACGTGTAGGACGCGGTGTCCACGTCAAGCGCGAACGTGGAGGCGTTGTCCTCGGTGGTGCCGGTCGTGGGGGCGGGACGGCCGGGAAGGCCCGGCGCGCCGTTGCCGCCCTGCGGCTTGTCGCTCGACCCGCCCGAGCTGCAGCCGGCAAGCGCAAGCGCCATCGCCAGAATGGCCATCGGTATCGTCCGTCGCATTTGGACCTCCGTCGCGTAGATTCATGTCTGCTCCATGCGACGGTTCGAACATCACGGTTGATGCCGTCGTGTCCGACCTGAGACCGAACGGGAATCCGCCGTGACACGACCGTTTGACTGTCGTGATCGGACGTAGCGAATCTCACCAGATTCGATACAGAACCGTGACCACGCCGCCCGAGACCACCGCGGCGCAGAAGCCGATCGTCGCGGCGCGCCAGGTGTCGCTGGCCCACCGCAGCACCAGCGCGAGGATGAGCCCGCTCACCAGCGCCAGCACCCAGGTGGGGGCGTTGGCGATCAGGTCGGCAATGGCATCGGCTCGCGTCAGCTGCTCGGAGTGGGCCGGCACGACCAGGGCTCTCAGGACAAGCACGAGCGCCGGCACCGCGTACCACACCATTGTCCAGAGCAAAGGTGACCAATAGTCGCGTTTGGTCGGTGGTTCCTCGGTCTCGCCGTCGTCGTCCGGCGGATCGGGCGGACCGGACGACGCCCAGTTGTCCGGCCACCGCTCCGACCCGTCGTTGGAGTCATAGAGATCGCTCGTGGCGTAGGTGTGGAAACCCTGATACGAGGTATCGTCCGCGGACCAGTAGCGGCCCGCGGACTCGCTCGGCATCGACGGTCGTTGCCGGTCCTGGTACTCCACGGTGGGAGCGTCTCCGTGACCTGCCAGCAGGCGCAATCCCCCGAACCGATGAGAATGGCCGTCCACCGATGAAAGAAATGTGCTGAGAATCTTTTGTCCACACCCTGTGGATTGAATTCACGCAGGTCAAAGGGTTATCCACAGGGTGTGGACACGGGTTTTCCACAGGACGTGCACAGGCTTGCCCACAGCTTCGGGGCGGTTCTCCACAGCGTTGTCCCAAGGCTTGTCCACCGAGGAGTTTGTGCAAGGCACGACCGACTCGTAGCGTCATCGTTCTGTTGTCGTACCCCGGGTGGATAGTGCTCATGGGGGTCGGATCGAGAGGGGGCGCGATGACTGTCGAGGAGGTCACCACAGGCGCGCCCACCTTCGAGAAGGCACCTCCGCAGGACGTGGCGGCCGAGCAGTGCGTGCTCGGCGGCATGATGCTCTCCAAGGACGCCATCGCCGACGTCGTGGAGATATTGCGCGTCAACGACTTCTACCGCCCCGCCCACGCCACCATCTTCGACGCCATCCTCGACCTCTACGGCCGCGGCGAGCCCGCCGACGCCGTCGTGGTCGCCGCCCACCTCGACAACGCCGGCGAGCTGGTCCGCGTCGGCGGGGCGCCCTACCTGCACACCCTCATCTCGGCCGTGCCCACCGCCGCAAACGCCGCCTACTACGCGCGCATCGTCAGCGAGCGTGCCGTGCTGCGCCGCCTCGTCGAGGCGGGCACCAAGATCGTCCAGCTCGGCTACGGCTCGGCGGCGGGCGCTGGCCGCGACGTCGACGACATCGTCGACCTTGCGCAGCAAGCTATCTACGACGTGACCGAGCGCCGGGTGAGCGAGGATTTCGCCATCCTCGCCGACATGCTCCAGCCCACCCTCGACGAGATCGAGGCGGTCGGCGCCCAGGGCGGCCTCATGACCGGCGTGCCCACCGGCTTCACCGACCTCGACCGCCTCCTCAACGGCCTGCAGCCCGGCCAGCTCATCGTCGTCGCCGGCCGCCCCGGGTTGGGAAAAGCGCTTGCCCTGGACACGCCGCTGGCCACACCCACAGGCTGGACGACCATGGGCGATGTCAGGGTCGGTGAGCGCCTGATCGGAGCGGACGGTCATCCGACGAGGGTGGTCGCGGCAACCGAGGTGATGGAGGGACGCCCATGCTTCGAGGTGGAGTTCTCCGACGGCAGCGTGATCGTGGCGGATGGCTCGCACTCATGGCTCACCCTGACCCGGTTCGAAAGGCGCAGTGGGCGTGCGGGGCAGGTGCGGACCACTCATGAGATCGCGGAGACCGTCCGATGTGCGACGGCCGATCGGCGGCTGAATCACTCGGTGGAAAACGCGTCATCGCTGCGACTGCCGGGCAGAGACCTGCCGTTGCCGCCCTATGTCTTGGGTGTTTGGCTGGGGGATGGGCACAGCGCGGGAAACCGAATCACCTCAGCCGATCCGGAGATCGTTTGTCACATCGAGGCGGAGGGCCTGACGGTTGAGCCGCAGGGGCGGATGCTGTACTCCCTGAAGCTGCCTAAGGCGGAGCCGATTCCTGAGCGTGACTGCGTGGTCTGCGGGATGCGCTTCCAACCCAAGGCCGCCAACGTGAGGTCCTGTGGTCGGTCATGTGGCGGCAAGGCACGCTTCGTGTCCATGCCGGTGGACAGGCCCTCCTGCGCGAGTTGTGGTGCCCCGGCGACAGGCGCGGGATCTGGTCCCGGGCTGTGCTCCCGATGCTGGAGAAGCTCGGGTTCGGTCACGGCTCGCCTGCGCGACCTCGGCTTGATCGACAACAAGCACATTCCTATGCAATATCTACGTGCTTCCGAGCGCCAGCGCCGCGACCTGCTGGCAGGTTTGCTGGACACCGACGGCTGGGTGCATCGCGACGGTGCCGTTCAGTTCGCCGGCACAAACAGGCGGCTCGTCGACGATGTTCGTGAGCTGATCGTCAGTCTGGGCTACCGATGCCAGGTGACGGCCAAGAAGGTCAAAGGCCGCACACCGGCGACATCGGTCGCATACACCATCACCTTTTCCACCGCTGACGAAGCCTTCCGATTGGAGCGTAAGCGGCTCGCACACAAGGAGAAGAACCGGACGCTAGGCCTGGCGAGGTGCGGTTCCCGGTTCATCGTCGATTTACGGCGCATCCCCAGCGTGCCTGTGCGCTGCGTACAGGTTGACAACGACAGCCACCTTTACCTGGCCGGCCGGTCGATGATCCCCACACACAACTCGACGGTGTCGATGGACTTCGCCCGCAACGCTGCGGTGCGAGCCAATCTGCCGAGCGCCATCTTCTCCCTTGAGATGTCCAAAGTGGAGATTGTGATGCGGCTGCTGTCCGCCGAGGCGCGAGTGCCGTTGCAGGTGCTGCGGTCTGGGCAGCTCTCCGACGACGACTGGACCAAGCTGGCGCGGCGCATGGGGGAGATCTCCGAGGCGCCCATCTTCGTCGATGACACGCCCAACATGACGCTGATGGAGATCCGGGCCAAGGCGCGCCGGCTCAAGCAGCGCCACGACCTCAAGCTGATCATCGTCGACTATCTGCAGCTGATGAGTGCCCCCAGGCGGGTGGAGAGCCGCCAGCAGGAGGTGGCCGAGCTGTCGCGCGGGCTCAAGCTGCTCGCCAAAGAGGTGGAGTGCCCGGTGATCGCGGTGAGCCAGCTCAACCGCGGCCCAGAGCAGCGCACTGACAAGCGCCCGCAGCTGTCCGACCTGCGCGAGTCGGGGTGCCTGGTCGCCGGGACGCGTGTGATGAGGGCCGACACCAACGCCGAGTGCACGCTCGGGGAGTTGCTTGCCGCGGGAGCACGCGATGTTCCGGTGTGGGCGCTGAATGAGCGCCTTAAATACACGCCGGCGACCATGACCCACGTGTTCCCCAGCGGTCATCGTGAAGTGTTCCGCTTGCGCCTGGCGTCGGGGAAAACCGTTGACGCGACAGGGAATCACCCCTTCCTCACCTTTAACGGCTGGATGCCGCTGTCGCAACTGGACGTCGGCTCGCGCGTCGGCTCGCCGCGGCATGTGCCGCCGCCGCTTGCCGTACGACGCTGGCCCGAGGACGAGATCGTCATGTTGGCGCATCTTCTCGGCGACGGGTCGTTCGTGCGTCGGCAGCCGATCCGGTACGCGAGCATGGACGAGCAGAACCTGGAGGCGGTGACGAAAGCCGCCAAGCACTGGGGGATCACTGCGATCCGCCGTGACTACGAAATCCTGCTGGCCCGGGAGCGGCGCAATCCGGTGGCCGAGTGGCTTGACGGTCTTGGGCTTTTCGGAATGAGGTCGGACGAGAAGTTCGTGCCACAGGGCGTTTTTGCATTACCCAAGGAGCAGGTGACGCTCTTCCTCCATCATCTGTGGGCGACCGATGGCTCCGTCACCGTGCTCAAGAACGGGCGTGGTGGCCGGATCTACTTCGGCTCGACGAGCAGGCGCTTGCTGGAGGACGTCTCCCGGCTGCTGCTCCGGTTTGGGATCACCGGGCTTATCAGGCATGTCGAGACCTACGGGCATCAACCTCAATACAACTTGGACATCGCCGGCAAGGACGATCAACTCCGGTTCCTTCGTGAAGTCGGCGTCCACGGTGCGCGGCAAGCACGGTGTCGGGCGCTGGAGGCGATCCTGCAGGGCATTTCGCCCAACACCAACGTCGATACGGTTCCTCGCGACGTATGGGACAAGATACGCGGCATCCTGACCGACGAGGAGATCTCCCGGGAGCGCTTGGGACGGATCGCGGAAGTCCTGGGCTCGGCCGAGCTTGAGCTGCACGCCACCAACGACCTGTTCTGGGATCAGGTGGTGTGCATAGAGTCGCTCGGCTCGCAGGATGTTTTTGACGCCACCGTGTTAGGCAGGCACAACTTCATCGCCAACGGCGTGGCGGTCCACAACAGCATCGAGCAAGACGCCGACGTCGTCATCTTGCTGCACCGCGACGACTACTACGACAAGGAGTCGCCGCGGGCGGGGGAGGCCGACTTCATCGTGGCCAAGCACCGCAACGGTCCCACCGACACGATCACCGTGGCGGCGCAGCTGCACCTGTCGCGCTTCGTGGACATGGCGATCGGCTGACCGCCGACGCGTCAGCGGGCGCGGACGGTGCGTATGAACAGGGCGGCCTGGACGGCGAGCAGCAGCGCGACGCCGATCGCCCACCAGGCGCCGAAGTCACCGGCGACCGAGGCGACCACCAGGCCGGCGCCGAGACCGGCGACGAATGTCCACACCGGCGGCAGCGGCGAGAACGCTTCGCGGCCGCGCCACAGGTAGCGCCAGAATCCGGCAGTGCCGACCAGCAGGAGCACGATCCCGGCGGTGTCGAGCAGGCCCGGACCGTGGGCGCCGCTGAAGGTGATCAGCCGGGGTCCGGTGTCGGGCAGGGCGATGAGGGTCACACCGGCGGCGGACCAGGCAAGCCACCAGAGAAGAGCTGCGCGCCATGACATGACTGGCACGATAATGGTCGCCGTGGCAGAACACCCAGCGGTCGACCCCGATGTGGACTTTCACGATCCGCGGCAGCGCGCGGAGTTGACCCCGCATTCGTGGCCGGTGCTCGCCGCGATCTCGGCCGGTGGCGGGCTGGGCGGGCTGGCGCGTTATGGCCTCGGGGAGGCGTTTCCGTGGCGGCCGGGCGCGTTTCCGTGGTCGACCTTCGCCGTCAACGTCTCCGGGTGCCTGCTGATCGGTGCGCTGATGGTTCTCATCACGCGCCGCTGGCCGGACGCGAAGTTGCTGCGGCCGTTCGCCGGGGTGGGGCTACTCGGCGGGTACACCACCTTCTCGACCTATGTCCTGGACATCAGGAACACGGTCGCGGCGGGCCGGCCGGGCGTGGCGCTGCTCTACCTCGGGGGCACGCTGGTTGCCGCCGTCACCGCCGTGTGGGCGGGCATGGCGATCACCGGGAGGCTGCTGCGATGACGATCGTCGCGGTGCTGATCGGCGCGGCGATCGGGGCACCGGTCCGCTACCTTGTCGACCGGGCGGTGCAGGCGCGCCACGAGTCGGTGTTTCCGTGGGGGACCTTCGCGGTGAACGTGACAGGCTCGCTCATCCTGGGCGCGCTGGCCGGACTGTCCACAAGCGACACCGTCAACCATCTTGTGGGGATCGGGTTCTGCGGCGCGCTCACCACCTACTCGACGTTCGGTTACGAGACAGCCCGGCTGGCGCAGGAGGGCGCGAGGCCGCTAGCGGTGCTCAACGCGATCGCCAGCATCGCCGCCGGCCTGGGCGCCGCCTACCTCGGGATCACCATCGCCCAAGCCGTTTCTTAGGCACGGCGCCCAGAACGCGAACGCCACCGGGTAGAGCAGGTAACCAAACCGTGTCGCGGGCATGAGCAGGATCGCCGCCAGGAGGCCGACCGCGCAGACGTTGGCGACCGCGGCGACATCGCGGGGCCGCCGCCACAGCAGGTAGATCCCGATCGCCGCCGCGGCGGCACCCAGCAGCGCCAGTGCGATCACGCGACCCCCCTCAACGTGCTGCGCCAGCAGATAACCCAGAAACGGTGACGCGGCTGGGCTCGTGACGAGGCCCTGCCCGGTGGGGAAGGAGATCACGTTTTCCACCACGGCCGCGGGATGCAGGATGACGCTGGGCAGCATCGCCATTATCGGGATGGTTATCGCGGGTACCCAGAAGGCCCGCCTGAAAGCGAAAAGCGCCAAAACCACCAGCACCGGCCAGGCGAAGAGCTTCATCGCGGCCGCCGCCCCGATCGCGACTCCGGCCCACCCGAACCGCTCGCGCCACACCAGCGTCATCGCCAGCAGGCACAGGGCCAGCACCGGGATGTCGTCGCCGCCCGTGGCCAGGGTGAGGGCGCAAAGGGGGAGCACCGTGGCGGCCTGGATCGCCCGTACTAGCCGCCCGTCGCGCCGCAGCAGCGACGCCGCGTAACCCAGGGCGGCCGCGGTCAGGAGTCCAAAGTAGACCCTCGCGTCGGTCAGCCAGTGGTTCCCGAAGAGCGCATGGGGCAGGCCGAACACCGACATGCCAGGCTGGTACGGGGTGTATCCGAGGAGCGGTCGGGCGAGCGCGGAGATCTGTTCCCGCGTGAGGTAGGGCGTGCCGGTCTCAAGCAGCCGCACGGCCGACTGCTCGACGACGAAGACCTCCTCCTGCGCCCGGTCCTGCCACGCCAGCCAGATCATGGGAGCCCAGGCGACCGCGACCCACGCGCCGACCGTGAGCAGGAACCGGCGCCGCCACAGGAACACCAGCGCCGCCGCGATCAGGTAACCCCAGACCGCGATCGAACCCCACGTCCGGTGTGGTCCCAGGGTCGACGTGAGCGACGTGATCCCGGCAAACGCGGCCGACAGCGCGTAGAGCGCCAGGTCGATCAGCAACGGGATCACGCGCCTGAGTCTGACACCTTGCCGGGGCGGGCGGCACGGCCGGGCCTGCGCTGCGAGGACATCGGCACGACCGAGCTCGGGTCGTGCAGCGGTTCGGCGAGTCTGGACGGCAGGGTCATGATCTCGCCGAGCGGCATGGGCTTGGCGAACAGGTGGCCCTGACCCGCGGTGCAGCCCAGCTCCCACAGCATCTTGCGCTGGCTCTCCCGTTCGACGCCCTCGGCGACGACGAGCAGGTCGAGGCCGCGGGCCAGCTCCACGGTGGACTTGACGACCGCCGCGGACTTGGGGGTGTGCTCCATCTCCGCCACGAAGGATCTGTCGATCTTGAGTTCGTGGATGGGTACCCGTGGCAATACCGAAAGCGAGGAGAAGCCCGTCCCGAAGTCGTCGAGGGCGATGACGCAGCCCATGGCGCGCAACTCCGCCAACACCTTGTCGACGACGTCGAGCTGGCTAAGGTTTCGCGACTCGGTCAGTTCGAGGATGAGGTCGCGGCCGCCGAGGCCGTGGTCGCCGAGGCGGGTGGCGATAAGCAGGGGCAGCCGCCGGTCGAGCAGGCTGCGGGGGGAGAGGTTGACCGCGACGGGCCACAGCTTGCCCGCCTTGCGCCACTGCTTGGCGGCGTCAAGCGCCTGGTCGAGCACGGCGTCGGTGAACGCCGTGAGCAGCCCGGAACGCTCGATGGGCTCGAGGAAGCTGCCTGGGTCGACCTTGCCCCTGTCTGGGTGGTGCCAGCGGGCCAGCGCCTCGGCGGCGATCGTCTCGGCGGTGAGCAGGTCGACGATGGGCTGGAACTCGAGCGTGAACTCCTTCTCGGCGACGGCCCGCGGCAGCATGCCGCCGACCACGAGGCCGGTCACGTCGGCGGTGTCGCTTTCCGGTTCGTACGCCGTCACCGCGCTGTTGGTGCGCTTGGCCTGGTACATCGCGATGTCGGCGCGGCGCAGCAGCTCCACGAACCCGCCGATGTTGGGCGCGATCGCCACGCCCGCGCTCGCCGAGATGGTCAGCGGCATGGCGTCGACCTCGACCGGCTCGCGCAGCACCGACATGAGCGCGGTCGCCCGGTGCAGGGCGAGTGCGGGTGCGGGCAGCGACCTGTAGAGCACGGCGAACTCGTCCCCGCCGAGCCTTGTCACGAGCGCCTCCGGGCCGGCCGCGGCGGTGATGCGCTGCGCGATAGCGATCAGCACCTGGTCGCCGGCGGAGTGGCCGAGCGCGTCGTTGATGTCCTTGAAGTGGTTGAGGTCCAGCAGGAGCAGGGCCGGCACGCCGGGTTTGCCCTCGCGGGCGTCGATCGCCGCGGCACCCTCGATGGCGAGCATGCGCCGGTTGGGCAGGCCGGTCAGCGGATCGTGGGTGGCGTCGTGGGCGTGCTTGTCGGCCAGCTGCTCAAGCTGAGTGTACGAGGCGGCGTTGCGGATGGCCGTGCACAGGGCGCCGGCGAAGGCGCGAAGAGTGAAGTGTTCGCGCTCGGAGAGGCTGACCGGTGCGCGGAAGCGCAGCCGCAGCTCGCCGATGCGGGCGCCGTCTGAGTCGGCGATGAGCGGCACGATCGCCGTCGTGGTCGGGTCGTAGCCCTTGCGGTCCGGCGGCCCAAAGTAGACGATCTCGTCGGCGTTGCCCCGGATCAGCAGGTACGGCTCCTCGAGCCAGGTCTCGACCTCCACCTGGTCGACGGAGAAGAGCACCGCGCCGTTGTGCACCGCCGTCTGCAGCACGTGATCCATCTGGATGGCGTTGAACGCGTCTGTCGCCTCGGCCAGCTTCTGCCACGCCTGCCGTTCCGCTCGTGCCCGCAGCCTGCCCTGGTGGGTCAGGTGCAGGCTCAGCACGATCGCCGGGACGGCGATGAGCAACTGTGGTTCCTGCTGGAGCACCACGATGGCGAGGGCCGCGACGAAGAATCGGATGATGTTGAAGCCCCAGCGGATGTCGAGGTTGTGGCTGAAAAGGTCCTTTATGGACGATCGCGTGGCTCGCGCCATGATGGGCAGGGCGACCGCTTCATCGGTGATGAGCAGCACGAGGAAGGCGGCGAAATAGGGCAGCAGATGCAGCGCATTCCCGACCCAGGGTGCTCCGAGGATGGCGATGGTGGCGGCGGCCGCGCCCGCGCTCAGCGTGTCCCTGCCGACGGCGAACGCGACCCTCAGCAGGGGGCGCCGCTGGATGAGGGTATGGATCAGGGCCGCCGCGCAGACGGTGGGCACGGCCAGGGCGGGAGGCAGGATGACGACGGTGAGCAGGGCGGCGACGTCGTTCCAGATGAAGCCGAAGGTGGTGGAGCGCAGCCGCACGCTGACCTTGGTCAGGCTGGCGACCACGAGGACAAGCGCCAGGGCGAGCATGCTCCAGATGTGTTCGGAGGTCAGATCCGTCGCCCGGCCATGGCTGAGCGCGGTGACCAGAACAAGGAAGCCTGCAATGACGACGAGACCGACAAGCCGCCATAAGGCTCGATCGGTCTCGGTCCCGTCGTTATTAGGGGTCGTCTTTTGCATGGCTGCGTCTCCATCGACAAAAGCGAGTCGCACGCCAGCCTAGGGGATGCTTGTCACCAATCCCAACCAAACATTTTCCAGCCTCCTCAGTAGCTCTTGCGAAGTTCTCTGGAGGAGCGTAGTTTCGCCACGGCCGATTTAGATAGAAGAGTTCATATAGCGCATGAGATTGGCGAAATGTCACACTTGGTGACCGTTCGCCTACGGGCTGTGTTCTTCTTCAGTGTGCTGCTGCTACGGCTAGGCTCGAAGGGTGCCCCACCTTTCTCCTGAACCAACGGATGCCAAACGCCTGAGCCACGTCGATGATAAAGGCGCAGCGAGAATGGTCGATGTGACAGAAAAGGGGGTTAGCGTTCGACTGGCTGTAGCCGCCGGTGAGGTGCACACCACGTCCGAAGTGCTTGAGCTGCTAAATCAGGGGGTACCCAAGGGCGACGCCGTCGGCGTCGCAAGGCTGGCGGGCATCATGGCCGCCAAACGGACCCCCGAATTGATACCGCTTTGCCATCCGATCGCAATCCATGGCGTGACCGTCGAGCTGACCCCATTCGAGTCCGGCGTCAGGATCGAGGCGACCGTGCGCACCGCGGACCGCACCGGCGTGGAAATGGAGGCGCTCACCAGCGTGACCGTCGCCGCCCTCGCGTTCATCGACATGATCAAGGCGGTGGACCCGGCCGCCTCCATCCACAACGTCCGCGTGCTGCGCAAGGAGGGCGGCAAGACCGGCCACTGGGAGCGGCCGGCGCGTAGCGACGGAGCTGCGACCAATGACTCTGTGCGGCCGGCGCGTAGCGACGGAGCCGCGACCAATGACTCTGTGCGGCCGGCGCGTAGCGACGGAGCCGCGACCAATGACTCTGTGCGGCCGGCGCGTAGCGACGGTGCTGCGACCAAAGACCCGGCCCGCGAGTCCGCCGAACTCATAGAGAAGACCATGACGGCGGTGGTGGTCGTGGCGTCGACGCGTGCGGCGACCGGCGTTTACTCCGACACCGGCGGGCCGCTGCTGGTCGAGGGCTTGGAACGCTTGGGCTGCAAGGTTTTGAACAAGGTCGTGGTGGTCGACGGCGAGCCCGTGCGGGAGGCGCTGCGCGAGGCGCTGGAGTCCAAACCGGACGTGATCGTCACCACCGGCGGTACCGGGGTCAACCCCAACGACCGCACCCCTGAGATGACCGAGAGCGTGCTCGACTACCAGGTCCCCGGCATCGCCGACGCCATCCGCACCCGCGGCAAGACTCCGCTCGCGGCGCTGTCGCGGGGCGTGACCGGGGTCAGCGGCCGGACCCTTATCGTGAACCTGCCCGGATCCACGGGCGGTGTGCGCGACGGCCTCGCCGTGCTCGGCGACGTCCTGGCGCACGCCGTGTCACAGCTCAAGGGTGGGGATCACTGATGCCGGTCGATTGGGTGCAGGCGCGAAAGACGGTGTTCCAGGCGGGTTCCCAGGCCCGGCTCGAGACGATCACCGTCACGCTGGCGGAGGCTGACGGCACGGTGCTTGCCGAGCCCTTGGTACCCCTGACTGACCTGCCCGCGTTTCCCACTTCCAGTGTTGACGGCTGGGCCGTCCGCGGTGCCGGACCATGGCGCATCGTCGGGCGGGTGCTCGCCGGCGGCGAGGCACCGCCGCTCGACGAGGACGGCACCGCCATGGAGATCGCGACGGGCGCCATGGTGCCGCGGGGCGCGAGCGCGATTGTTCGCGTCGAGGACTCCACTGTCGACGGTGAGACGGTACGGGGCGCACCGCGCCCGGCTGTGGAGTGGCGCGAGCCGGGGGAGGAGGCGCACGCGGGCGAGGAGCTCTTCCCCGCCGGGACGAGGGTCTCCCCGGGCATCATCGGCCTCGCCGCCTCCTGCGGCTACGACTCGCTCAAGGTGGTGCGCCCGCCCAGGGTCGCCGTGCTGATCTTCGGTGACGAGTTGCTGACCTCCGGCCCGCCCGGCGGGGGCCGCGTGCGCGACGCGCTCGGCCCGCCCCTGCCACCCTTCCTGAGGCGGCTCGGCGCCGAGGTGGTGCGCGTGATCGGGCCGATCGAAGACACCCTCGAGGCCCACCTCGACGCCCTGCGGCAAGCGCTCGACGCCGACGTCATCTGCACCACCGGCGGCACCATGCACGGGCCCGTCGACCACCTTCACCCCGCCCTGGCCAGCCTTGGCGCCGAATACGTTGTCAATACAGTGGCGGTGCGCCCCGGGTACCCGATGATGGTCGCCAAAATCCCGGACGGCCCCTTCATCGCCGGCCTGCCCGGCAACCCGCAGTCCGCCATGGTCGCCTTGATGTCCCTGGTCGGCCCGCTGCTCGCCGGCCTGACCGGGGCACCGCATCCGGAGCTGGCCTCCGGCATCCTTGACGGCCCGGTCTCGGGGCGAGGCGACTTCACCCACCTGGCGCTGGTGAAAAGGCATGGCGCACACTGGGTTCCGGTACCGCACGTCGGTTCGGCGATGCTTCGCGGCCTCGCCGGCTCGCAGGGTTTCGCCGTGATCCCGCCGCACGGGCATGGATTGCCCGGCCAGCGGGTCGAGCTGCTGGAGTTTCCATGATCAGAGTGACCACGGAACCGCTTGACGTCGCACAGCACGAGAAGGCCGTCACCGATCCGCGTGCCGGTGCGGTGGTCAGCTTCGCCGGAGTGGTGCGCGATCACGACCACGGACGGACCGTGACCGCCCTGACCTATGAGGCGCACCCGTCCGCCGAGGAGGTGCTGCGCGAGGTGGCGGCAGAGATCGCCAGCGACCCCGATGTCTACGCGGTCGCCGTCTCGCACCGCTACGGGCCGCTGGCGATCGGCGAGGTCGCGCTCGCCGCCGCGGTCTCAACGGCGCACCGGGCGGCCGCCTTCAACGCCTGCGCCCGCCTAGTGGACCTGGTGAAGCAGCGGATCCCGATCTGGAAGCATCAGCGCTTCGCCGACGGCACCGAGGAATGGGTCAACTGCCCGTAAGGCCGCACCTGCGGGACCTTGACCGTCGTCATCGGACCGAATGCCGGCTCCGCGCCCGGCCGGAACGGCAGCATCGTCACCATCAGGATCAGCGCGATCGCGAACGAGTTTTCCCAGAGCATGCCGGTCACGCCATCGGCCCAGTGCGACACCGCCGGCAGCTGATGCTCATAGGGCCAGATCGGCGACACGAGGAACAGCACGTAGAGCGCCACGGCGGCGGCCGCGTGCCGGGCGCCCGTCAGCGCCGGGAACCAGATCGGCTCCCGCAACCCGTTCATGCCGCCCCGGGCCGCGATCGCGCGGCCGGCGGTGCGGCGGCGTAGCGCCTGGTCGGAGAGCGCGATGATCGCCGGGATCACCCATAGCAAGTGGTGCGACCATGAGATCGGACTGATCACATTGGCGGTCAGCCCCACGATGGTGAACGCCGTCAGCTCGTCGGCCTCGCTGTGCGAGGTGCGCGCCCGCGACAGGCCGATCGCCAGCATGACCAGCATGAAGGAGATCCACAGCAGGCCGGGGGCGTGCGCTGTGTCCTGCAGGCGGGCCACTAGTCCGGCGAGCGACTGGTTGGGCGTCATGTCGGCGGCCCCGACACGCTCGGTGTGCCAGATGACGCTGCCCCAATAGGTGGCTGATTCTTCCGGTACCACCAAGTGGGCGCCGATGGTGACGGCCAGCGCCGTGGCCGCGGCGGTGATCGCCGGGCGCCACTGCCGGCTCACCAGGAAGTACACGATGAACAGGGCCGGCGTCAGCTTGATCGCGGTGGCGAGCCCGATGCCGACGCCCGCCCAGCGCCAGCCGCGCCGCAACGCCACCAGGTCGGCCATGATCAGCGCGAACAGCAGCACGTTGACCTGGCCGAAGCCGAGGCTCTCGCGCACCGGCTCGAGCGCGGCAAAGGCAGGGACCGCCAGCGCCACTGTCCACCAGCGGGACCAGCCCTGCCGGCGCGCGATGGGCGCCAGTAGAGCGGCGCAGATGAAGGTGAGCGCGATCAGTCCGAACACGACGTTGACCCAGCCGGCCTCCAGCGCCGTGAGCCCGGCCATCGGCAGCATGGTCAGCGCGGCGAAAGGAGGATAGGTGAATCCGAGGGTGATGTGCGGGTAGATGTAGTCGTACAGCTCACCGCCCTCCGTCCACCACACCATCGCCCCGTGATAGATCTTCATGTCGAAGAAGTCGTAGGGGCGGCCCCACGCCTTGATCGCGAGCCAAGAGGCGTAACAGACGGCGGCGACGATGCCGAGCTGGACAAGGATGCGTAGTGAGCCGGAAGCTTTGAGCCCTCGGAAAGGGCGGGAAGTTTCTTCAGGCGAAGCCGTGCTTTTGGGCGCGGGTGGGGTCGGCCGCGAAGCGGCCCGAGCCCACCGGCTGCCGGGACTTGCCGTTTGGTGCCCGCCGATCACCGGCATGCCAGCCGCGACCTCCATCTTTAGCTGCGAACCCCGCGCAGCCGGAACCGCGCGGGTGTCAGTGATACCTAAGCCTAAGAGGGGTCATGACACCGATAACTCCCGTGTTACCCAACCGTGGCGGATCCCACACTGATTTGCGACATTTCCAACCGGTTAACGAGTTAATCGCTGCCAGGGGTGATTTTCTTTTTGGCCTGCTTCACCGCCCGCTGGGCCTGCTTCATCGTTCGCTCAGCCGCCCGCTCGGCGTGCTTCACCGCATGCTCGGTGCGCCAGCGCAGGCTCGGGTTGCCGGCGGTGTCCGCGGCGGCCAGCAGCAGCCCGCCGAGCAGCCCCAGGTTCTTGGCGAACTGAACCTGCTCCGCTTGGCGGACCGCCCTGTTCTCAATCTTCCAAAATGGATGGCCGACGAAGGTGGTCGGGATGAGGGTGCCCGCGAGCAGGGTGGCCGCCGGCCTCGGGGCCATGCCGGTCGCGAGCAGCAGACCCGCGCCGACCTGGACGGCACCGTTGATCTGCACGAGGGTCTTCGCGTCGGTGGGTATGCGTTCGTCGATCTGCTTCAGCAGCGGTGCGACCTTGTGGGCGAATGGTTCCACCTGCGCCGCGTACCTGCCCGGCCGTAGCAGGGCCTGGCCTCCGCCCACGACGAACACTCCACCCAGGAGGGCACGGGCCAATCCACGTACTGGTCTCATACCAACCATTATCAAGACCGTTTGCGCATGCAGAGGACAAAATCGAACTTGTCCCCTAACTCACTGTTGTAGAAATAGTGGTATTTGTAGCCCTCGACCTTCTCGCACTCGCTTACCTCGGTGGTGCCCTCGATGCG
>Ga0209382_10004579_pt1 | contig 18429 bp, 18 predicted proteins | sample SoiMetdeltSBSDD5_FD_187599 | JGI IMG/M metagenome (GOLD analysis project Ga0209382, IMG submission 187599) | Bulk soil microbial communities from a Populus tree surrounding site in Tennessee, USA - Soil MetaG P. deltoides SBSDD5 (SPAdes) (version 2) | ecosystem: Environmental > Terrestrial >...
GTTGAGGACGTCGTCGCTGGTGAAGATCCGCTGGCCGTCGAACGGGATGTGCTCGTCTGAGCTGGCGTGGGTGCCGGCCGCCAGGATGATCGACTCGGCAGTGACGTCGCGGTGGCCCCGGCGGTCGATCGCGGCCAGGCGCACGGTATGCGGATCGAGGAACGAGGCCTCGGCGACGATCAGCTCGACGTCGTTGCGCATCATCTGATGGCGCATGACCTCGATCTCGTTGTTGACGACGTAGCCGGTCCTGAACAGCAGGTCGGCGATCGTGATGTTCTGCTTGACGGTGTACGACTGGCCGTACAGGTTTCGGTAGCGGTACCCCGAGAGATGGAGGACGGCCTCGCGCATCGTCTTGCTGGGGATGGTGCCGGTGTTGACGCAGACACCGCCCACGACGGCCTTGCGCTCGATCACGGCGACGCGCTTGTGGAGCTTGGCGCTCTGAATCGCGGCGCGCTGTCCGGACGGGCCCGAGCCGATCACCAGGACGTCGTAGTCGTACTCCGCCATGTTGCAGCACCTTCTCCCGTCGCCGTTGCACTGGCGGGCAGCATCGCCCTGGCGGTCGCGGTCGCCCTAGCGTACGCGCTGTGCGAGCCCTGCGCAAGCACAAGACCGGGCGGATCGCCGCGACCGTCACGCACCTGGTGTTACGAGGGTCGCTTCAGCAAGCACCAGCAGAACGCGTCGCCTGGCCGCCGTCAAATCACCTGCCTGGGATAACGTGGCAGGCGCGGTAAGACGGGATGTGCCGCCTGAGAGTCAATCGCCGGCCAGGTCGTCGGTCGCCGATCGGCCGGCGTCTGCCGTCCGGCGGAGAAACTCGGCGATCAGCTCGAGCTCGGCCTCGGTGTACCCGTCGCAGATCTCGTCCATCGAGCTGTTCATCCCTGAGTAGAGGCCCAGGATCTCTGGGACGCGGTCTGGTCGGGGCCGGATCACCACGGCACGGCGGTCTGACGGGTCGCGGTCGCGCGCCACCCAGCCGCCACGCTCCAGCCGGTCGAGAATGCCGGTCATGGTGGCGGGGTGAAGGCCGGCTCGCCTGGCAAGGGCGGTCGGGCTGAGCGGGCCGTGCCGGGCGATGATGTCCAGGCAGTCGAGGTCGACGTCTTTGAGCTCCAGGTGGGAGCCGACCCGGTGGCTGAGCAGGGCGAGCTGGACCCGAAGATCGCGGAGGGCGAGCTTGACGGCGGCCGCCAGCCGGCGGCGACGCTGGAGGGCGCCCGGATCACCAGATATTCTTGAATCCATATTCTATGATCTCCATATAATACGGTATGCCGACGGCTCAGCGGCCCGGGGTGCGTGCCCGACCTGCCGATCGGCGCACGACGATCCTGCCCTCTGGAGCGACTCTCATGGCGAAGCGGTTTCGCGTTCCGCTGTTCATTCGCGTCGGCAACGCCCTGACGACCCTGCTGTTGCGCCGGGGTGTCACGATGGGAACGAACACGCTGCTGACGGTACCCGGCCGGAAGAGCGGAGTGCCACGGACCACGCCGATCACGATTATCGAGTACGACGGCGGGCGGTACATCCAGTCGCCATTCGGCGAGGTCGACTGGGTCCGCAATCTCCGGGCGGCCGGCTCGGCGACGCTGACGCGCGGCCAGCAAACTGAAACCGTCACCGCGATCGAGCTCTCCGCTGAAGAGGCGGCGCCGGTTTTGCGGCAGGGGATGACGATCGCGCCGGGGGTGATCCGCTCGTACTACGAGTTCGATCTCGACTCGCCGCTCGAAGCGGTCGTCCGCGACGCGGCGCGCCACCCGACGTTCGAGCTCGTGCCTCAGGCCACTGGTTGAACGAGGAAACCCCTACCCCCAGCCCCTCCCCCTTGCGAGGGAGAGGGGCTATTTCTCCCCCTCTCCCGCGCACGGGGGAGGGACGTCGACGCAGTCGATGTTCGCGCCGCGCAGCGGTGGGGTGGGGGCTCCCGGCATACCGATGGTATCCGTCAAAGTTCATCAGTCCACGGTGCTGCGCAGCGTTCGCAGGCCGTGGAAGAGGGCCCAGACCGCGCCGTCCTCGCGCGTCAGAAACTGGATCGGCTCGTCGGCCGCCTCGATCAGGAACGCGCCATCTGCGTAGGGGCGGGCGCGCTGCAGCTCCTCGCCGACCGCCACGTAGAGCGAACCCTGCCGCTCCGCCACCCGAACGGTGAGGCCCGGCTGCCCCTGGTACGTCCCGACGAACCGCCAGAGGTTGGCGCGGTCCACCGCGTGCTCGGGGTAGGTCGCCCACGGCGTCTCGGGGAGCTGATCCAGGAGGGCGTTGACGGCGGCGTACGCCAGTCTGGAGGCTGGCGCGTTCGCCAGGTTGGTCAGTGCAACGGCCGTAATACCGCGCTCGGGGATGACGACCACGTGGGTCGCCACGCCCTTGTTGCCGCCCCCGTGCTCCACGGTGGTGCCGATGCCGTCCACCTGCTTGATCCGCAGGCCGTAGCCGTAACCGCCGCCGAGGGGGATCGGCTGATGGGGCGTCGTCATCGCGGCGACGCCGGCCGCCGAGACGACCCGCGTCCCGTGCGAGGTGCCGCCGGTTCGGTACACCTCCAGGTAGCGGAGCAGATCCTGGGTGGTCGACTTGAGGCCGCCGTTCCCGAACATGCTGCCCTGGTCCCACCAGGCCGACGAGGGAAATACTTCTCTGGTACCGCTCCGGGTGTCCACCGCGAACGGGATCACCTCCGGATCGAGGGGCGGCGTCTCGCGGGTGTAGAGCCCCGTACGTGACATCCCGATCGGATCGAGGATGCACTCCTGAAGGTACTCGGGGAACGGCCGGCCGCTGGCACGCTCCACGATCGCGGCCAGCAGGACATACCCCTCGTTCGAGTAGCTGATGATCTCGCCAGGCGGGCCGAGGACGCGGAACTCCTGGCTGGCCATCAACGCCATCAACTGCTCGTAGGTGGCGATCTGCTTCCAGGTCCGGATCTCGTCGGGGATCCCCATCGGGCGGGGGTGCATGCGATCCAGGTCCGGATCGGCGCAGATGCTGGCGGCGCGGGCATGGAGCAGGGACGGCTCGGGTGGGATGCCGCTGGCGTGGGTCATCAGGTGGTGGATGGTGACCCGGGGGGTGTTCGTGGTGCCGTCCGGACCGGGCAGCCGAAACTCTGGCAGCCAGCGCACGACGGGATCGTCAATCGCCAGGGTGCCGGCCTCCGCGAGCTGGACGATCGCCAGGCAGGGGAACGATTTGGTGACCGAGCCGAGGCCGAAACGAGTGTCGGGCGTCACGGGACGGCGGCGCTCGGCGTCTCGATGGCCGAAGCCGCGCTCGTAGACGACCTCGCCGTCCTGGGCCACGGCCACCATCGCGGCCGGGATGCCGTTCCTGGCGATCAGGTCGGCCGCGAACGCCTCGAGCTGCCGCTCCCAGCCCCGACCTCGCGCGCCTCGGTCACTCACGCCCCGGACACTCAAGAAGCCCTCCCTGGCCGTGGCCTTCCGTCTGCTAGCGACGACGAGCGGCAGCCGTTGCCCCTACGATGCCTTCATACGCACGAGGGGTGCAACGTCACGGTGGCAGGCTGAGAATCGGCAGGCGCGCCCGCAAGGCATCGGCAAAGATCGCCGGCAGCCGCTCCGGCGCCGCGTTCAGGAAGGTCGGCCGGCGAGCGGCACGCCGCTCGTCGAGCAGGGCGAGCAGCGCCTCGGGCTCCAAAGTCGCCCGGCCAGCCTGCCCAGCCTCCCAGGCGGCGTCGAGATCCTGGAGGAAGCACGCGGCCTCGCGTACGAGCTCACGGCGCGCGGCTGGCGACTGGAGCGCCGCGCCGAGGGTGCTGCCCGGCAGGTAGCAGAGCTTCTTGCGCCCGGCTTTCAGGTCGCCGCCGCCGTCACGCAGCGCGATGTTAGCGTCGCGCAGGGCCGCGCCGATGCGCCTGGCGAGGACCATGAGGAGACGACGTCCGCCGGCGCCGGCCGGTGCCAGGATCGCGAGGCCGTGCTGGTCGTCCGGGGCCTGTGGGAGATATGCCCGGAAGGCGGCCAGCAGGGATGGGTCCAGGCCGGCATCGTCGAGATCGGCGTCTTGCAGATGGAGCAGGCTGGTCGGCATCTGCACGAGCTTCACGCGCTATTCCCTCTCGACGCGCTCCCAGGGCTCATGGGGCGTGGCGGAGGGGCAGGTCGAACAGCTCGCCGGCGGCCCGGGCTCGTTCGCCGTCCTCGAAGGCGAGGAAGGCCGTGACCCGGCCGTTGGCGACGTCGAGGTCGCCTAAGACGCGGAAGCCGGCCTTCGCGATGCCGCGCGCCGACGCCTCGTTGCGGGCCTCGTACCCGATCCAGAACCGTTCTACGTCGTCCTCCGCGCGGAGAATCGCCTGGAGCAGCTGGGGGTAGATGCCGCGCCCGCGCCAGGCCGGCAGGGTGACGAAGTCCCAGAGGTAGCAGTTGCCGCGCGGCACTGTAAAGGTGAAATCGAGCTCGTCGATGCCACCGGTCTGTTTCGCAGCCCAGCCGTACGCGACCGGCTCATCCGCCAGGAGCGCGGCGTACGGTCGATGGCCGCCCTGGTAGCGCAGGATGACGCGATGCTCGGTCAGGCCGGTGATCCGCTGGGCCTCGTCCCAGCGCGTGACGCGCCGCGCCGAGAACGACGGCAGCGGCGGGAGCTCCGGGAGCGGATCGCTCCGCCACCAGGTCGCGAACGGCATCGTCGTCTCCCCGGCCCCTCCTGTCGCGCGGCGTGAGCAGATCGTGTGCCGCGAGCTCAGGCGAACGGCTGCCCGAACCTCTCGCGGTGAGCCACTTCGGCGAGCGACTTCCGCCGCTTCTTGCCCTTGCCAAGCTCCAGGACCGGGTAGCCGAACGGGACGACTGCCAGGATGTCGTAGGTATCGGGCAGGCCGAGCAGCGGGGCGATCGTCTCGCCGTACCGACCGGCAAACCCGACCCAGTTGGAGCCGATGCCCTCCTCCCAGGCTGTCAGCATCATCGAGTGGATCGCCAGGCTGCCATCCGAGACGCCAAACTGGCTCTCCTTCTCGTACGCCACGACGACCGCGAACGCCGCCTCCGCTGTGTACGGCCCGGATGGCGCCAGCTCGCCGATCTTCTTCAGCGTCTCGCGCTGCTGGACCACGATGAACTGCCACGGCTGGCCGTTCCGAGAGCTGGCGGTCAGCCGCGCCGCCTCGACGATCCGGTGGATCAGCTCGTCCGGGACCGGCTTGTCCTGGAACTTCCGGACGGCCAGGATCGTGCGAATCGCCTCGAAGACCTCCATGTCCACATCTCCCTCTCGCGGCTCCATACGTGGCAGCAGCAACCGCGGAAACATCTGACATATTCCGGCCAGTTCATGCTCGGCTACCATGCAGGGAACAGGTGGAGGTACGCGCCCCCGATGAAGGTCGTCCTGATCGCGCCCATCTCGGCCGAGTGGCAGGCTGAGCTCGCCGCCGTTGACCCGAGGATTCAGATCGAGGACGCCTGGGACCTGTTCGGGCCGGAGCTGGTCGGGGACTGGCCGCGCCAGACGACCGAGTCGTACCTGCCCCGGCGCTTCTGGGACATGGCCGATAGCGCTGAGCTCCAGGCGCGCCGCGATGCCGTACTGGCGGATGCCGAGGCGGTCTGCATCACGTTCCCGCCGCCACTCAGAATCGCGTCGCGCGCCCCGAAGCTGCTTTTCGTGCACCAGATCCCGGCCGGGGTCTCCAATCTGAGCCGGGGCGATCTCTGGCAGGGCAGCATCCCCGTCAGCAGCGGGCGCGGGGCTGGCAGCACGTTGCCGATCGCCGAGTGGGCGATCGCCGTGACGATGGCGCTCGCCAAGGAGCTGCCGAAGGCGTTCGGGCAGCGGGCGGCCGGCACGCTGGACCGCCAGGCGTTCGACGGCCGCCAGATCGCCGGCAAGACGCTGGCGGTGGTGGGCCTCGGCGGGATCGGGCGGGAGGTGGCGCGGCTGGGTCGGGCGCTCGGGATGCGGGTGATCGGCACGCGGCGCTCGTCGGAGCCCGTGGAGCACGTCGAGCGGCTCTACCGGCCGTCCGAGCTGCATGCTGTCCTCGGGCAGAGCGACGTCGTGGTGGTGGCCTCGCAGTTGACTGCCGAGACGCATCATCTGATGAGCGCCGCCGCGTTCGCCGCGATGCGGCCGGGAGCGTTCCTGGTCAACGTGGCTCGCGGCGAGTTGATCGACGAGGCGGCGCTGGTGGAAGCGCTCCGGTCCGGCCAGGTGGGCGGGTTCGCCGCCGACGTCTACGAGGGTGAGTTCGATCACGGCCCGCCGGAGGCGTTGCTGGCGTTCGAGAACGTGATCTTGACGCCGCACACCTCCGGCATGACGGAGCACCCGCCGACGGGACCGCTGGAGATCTTCCGCGAGAACCTGCGCCGCTCGCTGGCCGGCGAGCCGCTGCTGAACCAGGTGGACTGGTCACGCGGGTATTAGCTCGATTTCAGCGAGGTTTCAGCCTCGAAGGCCCTACGGACCAGGGGTCTGGCCCGATAGTGAGAGTGCAGACGGACGCGACACCCCATGACGTCCGTCCAGCATTCGGGGGTCCCGAGAGGAACGACGATGACACCATTCAGATTCAGGCGAACGGCCGCGGCCGGCCTCCTCGCCATCGCCACCGTCGGCGCCACGCTGGGCGTCGCCTCGGCGCAGCAGGCGCCGAGCTCACCGTCCACTGAGCGCGTCTCGCAGCAGCCAGCGGAGAAGCCCGGCCGACCGCCCGGCGGTCCCGGCGAGCGACCGCGGTTGACCGAGGAGCAGCGGCAGGAGATGGAGCAGCGCCGCGAGCAGGCGCAGCAGCGGTACGTCGAGGCGCTGGCGAAGAACCTGAACCTCGATCCGTCCACTGTCAAGGCGGCGCTGGAGCAGACCCACAAGGACATGCAGGCGGTCCGGATCAACGAGATCAACCAGGCCGTCACGGACGGCAAGCTGACGCGTGAGCAGGCTGACCAGATGATCCAGCGGATCCAGCAAGGGCCGGGCGGCCCGATGATGGGGCCCGGCCCGGGCTTCGGCCCCGGCGGTCCTGGCGGCCCCGGTGGTCCTGGCGGTCCGCGCGGCGGCGGCCAGGGCGGCCCCGGCGGGCCGGGCTCAGGCCGCTAACGCACTCCCCTCCCCTCCCCTCTCCCCGCCCCGGGAGAGGGGGCTTTTCACGCTCCTGTCTCCTGTCTCCTCGAAGCCTACCGGCCGCCCATGCCGGTCAGCGCGATCCCGCGAACGAAGTACCGCTGCAAGAGCAGGAAGAGGATCAGGATCGGGATGATGCTCATGACGGTACCGGCCATCAGGTAGTTGAACTGCCCGGCCGCCTCATCGCCGAAGTAGCGGATGCCGACGGTCAGGGTGCGCATCGTCTCTTTGTTGGTGACGATCAGCGGCCAGAGGAACGCGTTCCACTGGGTCATGAACCCGAACACCGCCAGCGTGGCCAGGGCCGGCCCCGAGAGCGGCAGGATGATGTGGCGGTAGATCCCGAAGTAGCTGCAGCCGTCCATTCGGGCGGCCTGCTCCAGCTCGGGCGGGATCGTGAGGAAGAACTGGCGCAGCAGGAACGTCCCGAACGCGCTGAACGCGGCCGGGATGATCAGCGCGGCGTAGGTGTCGACCCAGCCGAGCCAGCTCATCACCAGGAAGTTCGGGATGATGGTGACCTGACCCGGGATCATCAGCGTCCCGAGGTAGAGCAGGAACAGCTTGTCTCGGCCGGGGAAGCGCAGCCGGGCGAAGGCGTACGCCGCGAACGACGAGGTGATCAGCTCCAGGATCGTCACGGTGACGGCGACGATGGTGGTGTTCACCAGGAACTGCCCGAACGGGACGAGCTTGAGGACCGCCTGGTAGTTGCCCCAGACGGCCGGCGCAGGCACCCAGGCCGGTGGGTAGATCAGTACCTGGGAGTCCGACTTGAGCGAGGTCGAGATCATCCAGAGGAACGGGAAGAGCGCCCAGAGCGAGCCGATCCCGAGGGCGAGGTACGCGATCAGGAGCTGGACGATCCGGCCGGTGCGGGCGCCCCGGGCGGACGCCGCGCTGGCGGGATGCTGGCCGATCTCAACTCCGGCTGCCATCGCGGACCCTCCTGTTTGAGATCACCCTACTCATGTTCGTAGTGGACCCAGCGCTTCTGGAGCTGGTGCTGCACGAGCGTGATCACGAAGATGATGGCGAACAGCACCCAGGCGATGGCGGCGGCGTACCCCATGTGGAAGAACTGGAACGCCTGGTTGTAGATGTACATCACCATGGTGTTGGTGGCGTCGCCGGGGCCGCCCTTGGTGAGCACGAACGCCAGGTCGAACACCTGGAACGAGCTGATGACCGAGATCACCAGGACGAAGAAGGTGGTGGGCGCTAGCAGCGGCAGGGTGATGTGGCGGAAGCGCTGGACGCCGTTGGCGCCGTCGATGCCGGCGGCCTCGTGGAGATGGGCCGGGATGCTCTGGAGGCCGGCCAGGAAGATCACCATGTTGTAGCCGAGGCTCTTCCAGATCGCCATCAGGATGACGGCCGGCATCGCCCAGGCGGTGCTGGCGAGCCAGGGGACGCCCTTCAGGCCGATGGAGATCAGCATCGTGTTGATGAGGCCGTAGTCGGTGTTGTAGAGCCAGCGCCACATCACGGCCACGGCGACGGATGCCGAGATGACGGGGATGAAGAAGATCACCCGGAAGAGGGCGATGCCTCGCACGTTGGCGTTCATGGCCAAAGCCAGCAGCAGGCTGAGGACGATGCCGGCCGGCACGGTCCCGATGACGTAGTAGGCGGTGTTGAAGAGGACCTTGCGGAAGACGGCGTCGTCCGTCAGCAGCTTGACGTAGTTGTCAATGCCGACAAAACGCGGCGCTCGGATCAGGTCCCAGTCCAGCAGCGAGATCGAGAAGGTGGCGACGACCGGGATCGACGAAAAGACGAGAAACCCGAGGATGTTGGGGAGCAGGAACAGGTAGCCGGCGATCGTCTCCTGGCGGCGCAGGGGGCTGAACCCGCCGCGCCGGGCGGTCGCGGTCCGCGCACTTGCTTCGAGCGTTGCCATCTCTCTACCCTCCGCGTGGGGAATGGGTCGCGGCGGTTAGAGCGGCTTCTTGAGCACGACGTCGATCTCTTTCTTCATCGTGTCGGTGGCGTCCTTGACGCTCTTCTCGCCGAGGTAGGCCAGGTTCAGCTCGCGGTCGAAGATCGCGTTGACCTCGCCGGTATGGTTCGGGGCGACGTAGACGCCGGTCCGCTCGAGGCCGAGCTTGTAGGTCTCCAGATCTTCCCACGGCAGCAGGAACTGCTTCATCGCCTCGCTGTTGAGGAAGGAGCGGCGGGCCGTGAAACTGCGGCGGCTGTCCATGATGATCTTCTGGCCGTCATCAGAGGACCACATCTTGGCGTAGCCCCAGGCGCCTTCGGGGTTCTTGGCGTTCTTGATGATGCTGGCCGCCAGATCGTCGCCGCGGGTGGTGTTCGCCTTCGGGCCTTCGGGCGCGATCACCATGCCGACCTGGAAGCTGGATTTGAGGAGGGTGTCGAGCACGAAGCGGCCGGCCATCTTGATGGCGGTGCGCCCGCCGGCGAAGAGGTCGGTGACGCCGCCGGTGCCGGAGCTGCCGGTTTCAGCGCTGGTCGGCATCGCCTTGTGCTTCTGGGCGAAGTCGACGAGGAACTGGATGCCGGCGACGGCCTCGGGGCTGTTGAGGTAGCACTCCTTGAGGTCGTCGTCCCAGAGCTTGCCGCCGGCTTGCCAGATGAACATGTCCACGCTGTAGATGCTGAGGACGGGATCGATCCCGAACTGTTTGGTGGGACCGTCGCCTTTGGTGAGCTTGATCGCCTGCTCGGTCAGGACATCCCAGTTCCAGGGGCCTTTCTTGGCCGTCTCGGTGGGCAGGGGGACGCTGGACGCGTTGTAGAGATCGGCGTTGAAGTAGTAGGCGTTGGAGCTGGCGGAGTTGGGCAGGCCGTACAGGCCCTCGCCACGGCTGTACGTCTTGATGGCGCTGGGCCAGAAGTCGTTGAGGTCGATCTTGTCGGCGGCGACCATCGGCTTGAGGTCGAGCAGGGCGCCACGGGCGATGAACGGGGTGGCGGTGCGCTGGCGGTTCCAGAAGAGGTCCGGGACGTCGTTGGCGGCGATCATCGCCAGCAGCTTGCGGGTGCCTTCGGCATCATCCGGGACGCGGATCTTCTCGACGGTGACGTCCGGATAGAGCTTGCCATAGAGGTCGATCAGGTCGAGGTGGACCTTCTCGTTGGGGCCGGGCGTGGCGTTGTAGAGGTACCGCATGGTGCCCCTGGCCTTGGCGGCGTCCGGGGCTGGCTTGGCGACGGCGACGACGGTGCCGGTGACGCCGGAGTAGATCAGGGTGGCGTTCGCCTCGGGCTTGGCGGCCTCGGCCGGCTTCGCATCGGCGGCCGGCTTAGCCGGAGCGCTGGACGGGCCGGAGGCGGCCGGGGCAGCGGTCTGGCCGCCGCAGGCCGCGACGAACGCCGTCGCCAGCATCGGCACGGCCAGACGGTTGAACAGCTCACGCCGAGACAGGTGCCTCGCCAGCGCCACCCTCCCACTGCTCACGATCCGTCATCGGATCGTGGGACGTTCTTCGTCCTGGCTGCGCGCGGATGCGCAACCGATTGAGCGCCGGCAGTATACAGCACTCTTCGTCAGCGTTGATCATGTTGTCGCCTCCCCTGAAGCCGTGACCAGGAGAGAAGGCCACGATCAATGGCGCCGCAAGCCGCTGTAGGCCGGCGACTATCTTCTTTCAACACGATGCCAGACAGTATCGAACGGACCTGGATTCGCTCTGGGGTCAGGAATCAAGAGGTCGCCGCACTCGCGGCGGGCCTGGATCGGGGATACTGTCTGGTGCGCGAGCACAGGGGAGCTCGGTGTGAGCGTCAGGCGATGAAGCTGAAGATCGTCCAGGTGGGCGACCCGGTCCTCCGGCGGGTGGCCCGGCCGCTCTCGGCAGAGGAGATCCGCGGCGCGGCGATCCAGCAGCTCGTGGAGCTGATGCGCGAGACGATGCGCGACGCGCCGGGCGTCGGGCTGGCGGCGCCGCAGATCGGCGAGTCGATCCAGCTCGTCGTGATCGAGGACCGCGAGGAGTACCAGCAGCCAATCTCACCTGAACGCCTCGCGGAGCGCGAGCGGGCGCCGGTCCCGTTCCAGGTGATCGCCAACCCGGTCCTGACCGTCCTGGACCCGGCTCCCCGTCTCTTCTTCGAGGGGTGTCTCAGCGTCACGGGTTTCGGGGCGCTGACGCCGAGGCACGCCGCCGTCCGGGTCACTGGCCTCGACGAGCGCGCCGAGCCGGTGGAGATCGAGGCGCGCGGCTGGTACGCCCGGATCCTCCAGCACGAGATCGACCACCTGAACGGGCGGCTCTACGTGGACAGCATGTTGTCGCGGTCGTTCATGACGGACGCGAGCTACCGTAAGAACTGGCAGGACCGGTCAGTCGCGGAAACCTGCGCCGAGCTCGGGCTGCCAGCCCCGACGATCCAGAGATAGGCTACGGCGCGCCCGCCTGGCGCAGCAGCCCGGTGAGATAGTCCGTCCGACAGCTCGGAATCGGGTTGTCGTACGGAACACGACGATCGGTCGGGTAGTAGAGCCAGAAGTCCGGGCGCGTGTACAGGTCACGATTGGCGGCGTCACCCTCGCCGAACATGAAGAAGTCGCTCATCACAAAAGGCGGCTGGCTCGCGGCGATGCGCGCCGAAACTACCCGCTCCAGACCGGCGGTGATGCCAACGGCCGAATTGTCGGTGAAGACCGAGACCGAGTTCGGGGTGAAGGAGACGGCGAACGTCGCGTCGCGCCGTTCCATGACGGCCGGTATCCAGGAGACGTCCATCGCCTCGATGGTCCGCACATTGTCGACCTGCACCACCAGGTGGTCGACGACGAGGACCAGCATCGCGATGCCGGCGGCAACGCGCCGCGCGCCGCGCCACGAGACGACGGCGCCGAGCAGCGCCGCGAAGATCAATCCCTTGATCATCGCGATCGGTGCAGCCAGGAGCGGATTCTCGTGCTTGACGTAGATCTGGAACGAGAGAGGCGCGAAGATCGCCAGGCCGACGACGGTGCCGCCGACGACCGCCGCGAGCAAGATCACGGAGCCCACCAGATGCTGCCTGGCGCGACCGCGAATGCCGCGCGCGTGCAGCCCCGCCAGGAACACGCGGGGCCGGAGGCGAGCCAGGCGCACGGCGGTCACGATCGCCAGCATGCCGACCACGACGGCGAGGCCGAACGTCATCAGTCCGATCGACGGAATCAGGGCGTAGGTGACCAGGCTGACGAACGTCTGGAGAATGACGGCAACCGAGCTGGTCGGCGCGGCCCGCGCCCGCAGCACAGCCGCTGCCCGGTAGATCGCGTCCAGGTCCTCGATCGACGGCACCGGCACGACGCGGCTCAGCACCGACACCTTGATCGCGGCACTGTAGATCAGATCACGTAGCCAGAAGTCGACGCCGAGAACCGCGGCCATCTGCACTTGACGGAGGATGACCGGCGCGCCGAAGACGAGCCCCAGGCCAAACAGCGTCATCCAGCGGCGCGGCACGATCAGATCGCGCGGACGGTAGAGCGCGTAGACCAGCAGTGTCACAGCGCCGCAGATCACCCAGAAATCGTAGCCGACTCCGAAGGCGAGCAGCGCACAGACGATGATCCCGGTCCAGTCCGCGCGGGGATGAGCGCCCGGCTGCCTGGCGAGGCGACCGGCGTGGAAGAGCAGCCGGCACTGGCGTCACGGACGGGCGCCACGACCGCGATACGCGAGAGCAGTCGCGGCATGGCGGGAACGGTTCGGGCGGCGTGGTGGCCGCTGGGATGGTCCGGTGCGGGGGTTCGCAGCGCAAAAGGGGTTCGGGAGGCCATGCAGACGTTGCGCTCCGGTCGCTGAGTACGCAGGGGTTCACGAGAAGTACGAGCGGGCCAGACACGTCCTCGCACGTCGAGAGCGTGCGACGTCATCAACGCGGCCGTTAAGTCAACGATTCTCGACGACGCGTCGGGACGGGGCGGAAACTCGGCTTTCCGCGTCCAGCAGGGCCGGCGCGGGCGTCAGAGCTCGGCGCGGGCGGTGCCCGAGGCCGGTACTGTCGCGCGGGCGGCGGCGACCTCGGCCTCGGCGCGCTCCTGCTCGGCGTAGAGGTCAGCCTTGTGGCGGCATGCCCATCCCGAGCCCGCTCAAGGCCATGATGCAGAGCAAGGGTCAGCGCTACCATGAAGCTTGCGATTGAGACGGCGAAGAGGGCCGGGCCGAGGACGTCGATGGTGCGTTTCGTGGTCTGGCGGGCGGGCGCCTGGGCCAACGCCTGCCGCGCCAGCAGCCCGACGACGATGATGCCGAGCGGGACGTTGATGATGAACGTCTGACGCCAGCCGAACTGCTCGATGACGAGGCCGCCAAGGTTCGGGCCGAGAATGCCGCCGATCGGGAAGATCGAGGCGATCAGCCCGATCATGCGGCTGCGGGTCTGGGGGGGCTTCTGGGCCACCAGCCCGGTCGCGGCCGGGAACAGTCCGCCGCCGCCGATCGCCTGCACGATCCGGCAGGCGATCAGGGCGTAGACGTTCGGGGCGAGGGCGCAGAGCAAGGATCCCACGGTGAACAGCGAGACGCAGGCGACGAAGACGCGCATCTGCCCGAACTGCTCGGCCAGCTGGCCGGCCATCGGCAGCATCACGGTCTGGGCGAGGGCGTACGCGGTGATCGTCCAGGCGGCCAGGACCAGGGTGGTATCGGGGTCCCGGACGAGGGTCGGGAGGGCGACGGCGACGATGGTGCTGTCGATGGCGACCATCAAGACGGTGAGCGCGGTCAGCCCGAAGAAGGTCCACGGCTGTTCGAGGCGGCGCTCGAACTGTTCCATGGAGAGGAATGAGGGGATGCGTACCAAGCGGGAGTGCTCCTGGCGGGGATGGTCAACGCGAACGCCTGCATCGCCGCCGCGCCCCGTACGATGCCACACCCGCCCATCTCTCCGGCGCCCGTGCACCCGTTCTGCACGTTGGAGAACGTCGACGACGTCCTGACCGTGTATCCTTGTGCCCTGGTGGCCGGCGGCGGTGAGGCTCGCAGGTTGGAGGACGAGGTACGGTGCGCTGTCTGATCACGGGCGGAGCTGGCTTTCTGGGCTCGCATCTGACCGATCGTCTGCTGGAAGCCGGCCACGAGGTGGTCGTCTTCGACAACCTGATCACCGGGCGCGAGGACAACCTGGCCCACCGGTTCGGGCACCCGGGCTTCCGCTTCGTCAAGCAGGACGTCACCGAGTTCCTTTACCTGCCGGGCGACCTCGACGCGGTGGTCCACTTCGCCTCGCCGGCCAGCCCGATCGACTACCTCCGGATGCCGATCCCGACCCTCAAGGTGGGGAGCCTCGGGACGCACAAGGCGCTCGGGCTCTGCAAAGCGAAGAACGCCCGTTTTCTGCTGGCGTCTACCTCCGAGGTGTACGGCGATCCGCAGATCCACCCGCAGCCGGAGTCGTACTGGGGCCACGTCAACCCGGTCGGCCCTCGCGGGGTCTACGACGAGGCGAAGCGGTTCGCCGAGGCGATCACGATGGCGTACCACCGCTACCACGGGCTGGACACGCGGATCGTCCGGATCTTCAACACGTACGGGCCGCGGATGCGCCCCAACGACGGCCGGGTCGTCTCCAACTTCATCGTGCAGGCGCTGACCGGCGAGCCGCTGACGATCTACGGCCAGGGCGAGCAGACGCGATCGTTCACCTACGTGGACGACTTGATCGACGGGATCTGGCGCCTGCTGATGCACGACGACACCGGCCCCTCGCAGGCCACCGACCCGGCAGCCCTCGACGACGCGTCACCGGACATCCATCAGCCGGTCAACATCGGCAACCCGGTCGAGTTCACGGTCGCGCAGCTCGCGGACCTGGTGCTGGAGCTCTCCGGCGGCCAGAGTCAGATCGAGCACCGGCCGTTGCCGGTGGACGACCCGAAGGTGCGTCAGCCGGACATCACGCGGGCGCGGGCGCTGCTCGGCTTCGAGCCGCGCGTGCCGCTGGAGCAGGGTCTCCAGCAGACGATCCCGTACTTCCGGGAGCAAGTCGAGACCCGGAGCTGACGCCTTACGGCCCGGGGGTCCAGTTGTTCGGGTTCTTGCCGGCACCGGCGAGCGTCGACCAGAGGCCGCAGGCGTCCGTCACCGCCATCCCGGCCTGGGCGCTGCCGGAGGCGGCCTGACGGGCGAGGAGTAAGACGACCTGCGCCGCTCCACCGGCCGGGGTGTAGGTGCCGGCAAGGCTGGCCGGGCCGCCGACGACGTCGACGACGGCGTTGGCGGGGTTTATCTGAATGGATTTGAGCAGGCCGGCGCCAGGGGTGACCGTGACCTTCAGGCGCCCGTCGCCGTTCTTGCCGACGTTGACGCCGACATTGGGCCGCGGCGAGCAGTCGACGAACGTCGCGCCCGCGTTGTTGATGCTGGTTTGCACCTCGAAGAAGCAAGTCGGCGTGACGATGCCCGCGCACTGGTCGGTCCAGCGGTCGAAGCCAAAGCCCGGCGCCGCGGTGGCCGTCAGCCTGAGCCGCGTACCGCTGGGGTAATCCTCGGTGCAGTCGGTGCCGCAGGAGATGCCGGCCACGTCGCTCGTGACCGTCCCCGAGCCGGTCGTGCTGGTCGTGAGGGTCCCGAGCGCGGTGATGCTGACGTGGAGGGTTCCCGACTCCGGTGTGTCTCCGGGCGCGTCAGGGTCGACGTATCCACCGATCTGGATCATGTACGTCTCGCCGGCCGCGACGGGGAAGGTGACGTCCGAGGTCAGCAGGTCTTCCTCGTCGTCGCTGCAGTAACCGTCAGTGAAGTTGCCGAGCGTGGGGTTGCGCCAGGCAGCGACGACCGTGTCGAAGCTGCTGCCGGCCGTCGAGACGCGGATCTGTCGGGTCTGCGTCGCCGAGTAGTGGTACCAGACGGTCTTGCCGACGCCGGTTTCGAACACGTCACATTCAAAGCTGGTCGGCTCGCCGGCCTGGGTGGTCGCGGTCGCGGGGTTCGGCGACCGTGGTCACTGTTGTCGTTACCGGTCCCAGAGGGACGCTCTGGAACTACACGGTGGGCTGTCCGAGCTTGCGCCGGCCACTACGGGCCCCAGCGGCAGTCGGCCGAAGCTCGCTTAGCTCGCGCTCAGGTGAATCGCCTATCAGGCCCTCCGAGTGGAGTGCCGGCATCCCTCCTGGTCAACGGCGAGTGGCGAAGCTATGGGCACCCTGCTCGGAGGAGCCGCTCGGCTCGCGCCTGCGGCTGATGCGCCGTACTACGGAACCTGAGCGGCCCGAGTGGCGATCCCATTAATACGCGCTTCGTACCAGCAACGCCAGACGTGGAACTGGGCGTGATGGAGTCGCTCACCCTCGGGACAGCGTGGGGGAGCCAGATGCGTCTCCAAGATCATGCTCGGCATGCAGGTCTGACAGGTTCGATCATGGGTTTCGAGCGCCGCGAGTGCATCCATCCAGTGGTCGCGAGACCAGCCGAGCGAGTCGGCGATATCGGGCTCGGGCTCCCCCGTGGCTGCGAGATGCAGGAAGGCGGGCTCGTCAGCGGTCCGGGCATGTGAATCCATCAGTCAGCTCCTCGGCGGCGTCAGTCCCTCGGTTGATCCAGTGCTTCCACGATGCGCGATTGTCACAACGTCGCCGGACTGGAACTAGGGACGGGCTGCGGCAAATTGGCGGCCGCCTGCGTGCACCAGCCAGTCGACCGACGCCCGCTCATGCTCCCTGCTACCTCCCGCTCACAGCCCCCACCATCGCGGCGCTCGATCGGCTGGATGGGGCGCTCCTCATGGAGCCAGCCGACCCGGTTCCTCAGCCTTCCGAGCCACCCCCGGTCGGATTACACGAGGCACGGGGCACCGTAGGTCGCGCCCGCGCGCCGTAGCCGGCGCACCTGCAGCCGCACGCGTCTCGCCCGTCAGACGGCGATCAGCTCCTCGACCGGGGTCTTCCACAACGGTGAATCGCGCTCTCAGGGGACGAGGCAGAGCGCCGGGCCTCGGGGCGACCCGGCGCTCTGACCGGAGTGTGAGGTAGGGACCATCGTCCCGGCATCGCTCAACATCCCAGGCGACGGTGACGGATGCGGAGCACCGGGGTCGGATGCCGGTTCAGTCACGAGGACGTGAAGCGCCCTGGCCAGACGGCTGGGGCGTTGGGACTTGGTGGGGTGAGCGGTTAGTCGGGGGCGATCAGAGCGTGCATGACCTCGTTAGCGCGGGCAGCATCGCGGGCAGAGACCAGGACGTCCCACTCTCCGACATGATGGTCCGAGGGGACGACGGCCGCCGAGATCCCGTGCTCCCGAAGCACCGCCGCAAAACCGGCGGCATAGTTCCGGGCCGGGTAGGTACACACCACCACCGGAGCCTCGCCGGTCGCCATCACGCCAGCCTCTCGGTTCCCAGACTACCACAAGGGATGGGCCGGTGGGGTACCCTGCTGGTCCCCGGCTCTCCTCTGACGGCCCCGACTCTCAGCGTTACACAGCGGGGCCTGTGCCGGCTGCCTATCCAGGCGACCGGCGCCTACTCCCTCTGTTCCTCAGGACCGAAGTCGGTGACCGGGATCAGCCCGACCGCACGGTCACGCCGCTCGACTACCTAGCTGCGGTCGCGGTCCAGGTCGAGCACGACAAAGCCCGCACCCTTCTCTCATGGGGAAAGAAGGGACGCGGGCCTTATCGGTGAACCGCCCCCAGCGTACCACCGCGCGGACCATGTAAGCCGCCAGTCGGACCACGTTGTGCCGAGTTTGAGAGGAAGGGAAGTTGAGCAAGAGCCACCAAGCTCCACGCCCTGGGCATGGCCATCGAATACGCGGCGACCGGCTGGTCCTACCGTGATCCATCGTGATCCAGGGCACGCAATACGGCTCGTGGGCCTTCACGCGCCGAGCCCAGGATGTGGGCCTGCTGCCCTCGATGGGCGGGGTCGGCACCTGCTTCGACAACGCCGTGATGGAGTCGTTCCGGAGCCGTGTCCAGGCGCGTGGACCGGCAGCCCGGTCCACGCGCCTGGAGTTGGCCACCCGTGCTCTTCGGGTACCTGGAGATCTTCCACAACCGTCAGCGCCGACACTCGTCGCTCGGCATGCTGACGCCGTTCGAGTTCGAGTCCCGCCAAGGGGCGGCTGCGACGAGTACAGTAGCGTGAGGCCAGTTCCGCGCCTCCACCCAACTCAGGGCACCCCGGACCCTCCATGACACCCGGGGCTGTTCACGGTTCCCGAGCACGGTGAAGTACTGGAGGAGCTCTTCGCCGGACTTCTCGAAATCGCCGCCGATCAGATGAACTAGCGAAGCTTCGCCTCAAACCGATGAAAGCAGGTGCGTCCGGCGCAGCGTGAGCGCTGGCCGGACGCGGTTGGGTACGATCGGATCCATGCCTGACAAGCTACGGAGCCGGCGA
>Ga0209382_10004580_pt1 | contig 18429 bp, 26 predicted proteins | sample SoiMetdeltSBSDD5_FD_187599 | JGI IMG/M metagenome (GOLD analysis project Ga0209382, IMG submission 187599) | Bulk soil microbial communities from a Populus tree surrounding site in Tennessee, USA - Soil MetaG P. deltoides SBSDD5 (SPAdes) (version 2) | ecosystem: Environmental > Terrestrial >...
GCCTGGTACTCGACCCGGAACGGGTTGTTGAAGCCCTTGAGCTTGGGGATGCGCATGTGCAGCGGCATCTGCCCGCCCTCGAAGTTGCGGGCCACGGTGCTGCGGGCCTTCTGGCCCTTGGTGCCGCGGCCGGCGGTCTTGCCGCCCTTGCCGCCGATGCCCCGGCCGACCCGCTTGGGAGCCTTGGTGGACCCGGGCGGCGGGGTGAGGTCGTGGACCTTGATGGTCATGGCTCTACTTCTTCCCGCTGGGGGCGTCCTCGATCACGCGGACGAGATGGGGGACGCGGGCGATCATGCCCCGGATCTCGGGGCGGTCGGGCAGCGTGTTGGTCTTGCCGATGCGGCCCAGGCCCAGGGCCCGGAGCGTGCCCTTGTGCTTGGGCTTGACGCCGATGGCCGAGCGGACCTGGGTGACGGTGATGTCGGCCATCAGACCGCCTCCGGCTCCATCCGGGAGCGCTCGCTCTCGCGGTAGGCCTGCACCAGCGCGCCGGGGAACAGCTCCTCGGGCGACTTGCCGCGCAGCTTGGCCACCTCGTCGGGGCGCTTGAGCGCCTTGAGCCCGGCGATGGTGGCCCGGGCCACGTTGATGTGGTTGGACGAGCCCAGCGACTTGCACAGCACGTCGCGGATGCCGGCCTCCTCCAGGATGGCGCGCGCCGCCCCGCCGGCGATGACGCCGGTACCGGGGGCCGCGGGCTTCATGAAGACGCGCCCGGCGCCCATCTCGCCCGTCACCGGGTGGACGATGGTGGTGCCGGCCAGCGCCACCTTGAACAGGTTCTTGCGAGCCTCTTCGGTGCCCTTCTGGATGGCGAGGGGCACCTCCTTGGCCTTGCCGTAGCCGAGGCCGACCCGGCCGTTGCCGTCGCCGATCACCACCAGGGCGGTGAAGCTGAACCGCCGGCCGCCCTTGACCACCTTGGCGACGCGGTTGATGTTGATGACCCGCGACTCGTGCAGCGTGGCGTCGCCCGAGGCGCGGGGGTTCTCGCGGGGCTCGCGGGGCTGGCGGTCACGCCGCTCGCGGCCGCCGCCGCCTCCTCCAGATCCGTTGGGCATTTAGAACTCCAGTCCTGCTTCGCGGGCGGCCTCGGCCACTGCCGCGACCCGGCCGTGGTAGAGGAAGCCGCCCCGGTCGAACACGACGCGCTCGATCCCCGCGTCCTTGGCGCGCTCGGCCACCCGCTGGCCCACCTTGGCCGCGGCGTCCTTGTTGGACGAGCCGTCACGCAGGTCCGCCTCATGGGTGGAGGCCGACGCCAGCGTCTTGCCGGTGCGGTCGTCGATGACCTGCGCGGAGATGTGGCGGTTGGAGCGGAACACGGCGAGGCGGGGGCGCTCGGCCGTGCCCCGCACGTGCTTGCGCACGCGGGCGTGGCGCCGGACACGTGCGTCGCGCTTCTGCTTGGCGCTGCTGCTCATGAGAACTACTTCCCGGCCTTTCCGGCCTTGCGCTGCACGTACTCGCCGGCGTAGCGAACGCCCTTGCCCTTGTAGGGCTCGGGCTTGCGCCACGCCCGGATGTCCGCGGCCACCTGGCCCACGGCTTCCTTGTCGATGCCGGTGACCACGATGCGGTTGGGCGCCGGCACCTCGAAGCTGATGCCGTCGGGGGCGGTGATGCTGACGGGATGGCTGAACCCGAGGGCCAGCTCCATGGCACCCGGGCCCTTGGCGGTGGCCCGGTAGCCGACGCCCACGATCTCCAGCTCCTTGCGGAAGCCCTGGGTGACGCCGAGCACCATGTTGTTGATCAGCGAGCGCACCAGGCCGTGCATGGCCCGGTTCTCGCGCTCGTCGTCGGGCCGCTCCACGACCAGGTTCTCGCCGTCCTGACGGACGGTGATCACGCCGGGGATGTCGCGCTCCAGGGCGCCCTTGGGGCCCTTGACGCTGATGTGTGCGCCCGAGATGGCGACGTCGACGCCGCTGGGCACGGGGATGGGGGCCTTGCCGATGCGAGACATGTCAGCTCACCACACGTAGCAGAGGACCTCGCCGCCGACCTTGCGCCTGCGCGCCTCACGGTCGGACAGCAGTCCCTGGCTGGTCGAGATCACGGCCACGCCCAGCCCGCCGAGGACCCGCGGGACCTTGGTCGAGGGGGAGTAGACGCGCAGGCCCGGCTTGGACACGCGCTTCAGGCCCGAGATGGTGCGGGCGCGGTCGGGGGAGTACTTCATCCTCACGTGGAGGGTCTTGCCCGGCTTGCCGGGGTTCTCCTCCACCTCGAACGCCTCGATGTAGCCCTCGGTGGCCAGAACGCCCGCGAGGGCCTCCTTGAGCTTGGAGGACGGCATCCGCACGTCATCGTGCATCGCGATGTTGGCGTTGCGGATGCGCGTGAGCATGTCGGCGATGGGGTCGGTCATGGTCATGTGCGGCCTCCCCTCACCAGCTCGCCTTGGTGACGCCGGGCAGCTCCCCGGCGTGGGCCAGCTCGCGCAGGCAGATGCGGCACAGCCCGAACTTGCGGAACACCGCGCGCGGGCGGCCGCACCGCCGGCACCGGGTGTAGGCCCGCACCTTGAACTTGGGCTTGCCCTGCTGCTTGTTGATGAGCGCTGTCTTCGCCATGGCTTACTGACCCTCGCGCTTGAACGGGAACCCCATGGCCAGCAGCAGGGCACGACCCTGGTCGTCGCTGCCGGCGGTGGTGACGATGGTGATGTCCATGCCCCGGGGCTGATCGATGTTGTCGTAGTCGACCTCGGGGAACACGAGCTGCTCCGTGAGGCCGAAGGTGTAGTTGCCGCTGCCGTCGAACGACCGGGGGTTGAGGCCCCGGAAGTCCCGGATGCGGGGGATGGCGATCGAGATCAGCCGATCCATGAACTCCCACATGCGGTCGCCCCGCAGGGTGACCTTGGCGCCGATGGCGTTGCCCTCGCGCAGCTTGAAGCCGGCGATGGAACGCTTGGCCCGGGTGATGACCGGTTTCTGGCCGGCGATGGTGGTGAGGTCGCGCACCGCCCCCTCCAGCAGGGAGGCCTGGGCGGTGGCGGCACCGACGCCCATGTTGATCACGACCTTGTCGAGCCGCGGCACCTGCATGACGTTGCGCAGCCCCAGCTCCTGCTGGAGCTGGCCGCGCAGCGTCTCGTGGTACCGGGTCTTGAGGCGGGGAACGGTGCGTTCCTCGGTAGCGGTGTCACTCACGAGATCTCACCTCCGCACTTCTTGCAGATGCGGACCTTGGCGCCCGAAGGGTCGATCTTGAAACCGACGCGGGTGGGCTTGCCGCAGGACGGGCACACCAGCGCCACGTTGGACACCGGCAGCGGCATGTCCTTGTCGATGATCCCGCCTTGCTGGGTGGTGCGGGTGGGGCGCTGGCTCTTGCGGGCGACGTTGACGCCGTCGACGATCACCTTGCGCTCCCGGGGCAGGGCACGCATGACGTTGCCCTCCTTGCCCCGGTCCTTGCCGGTGAGCACGCGGACCCGGTCGCCCTTGCGAATCTTCAGACCTGGCATCACAGGACCTCGGGGGCGAGAGAGACGATCTTCATGAACCGCTTGTCACGCAGCTCCCGGCCCACCGGGCCGAAGATGCGGGTGCCGCGCGGGTTGCGGTCCGGGTTGATGAGGACGGCCGCGTTCTCGTCGAAGCGGATGTAGCTGCCGTCCGGGCGCCGGCGCTCCTTCTTGGTGCGGACGACGACGCACTTCACGACGTCGCCCTTCTTGACCGAGGCGCCGGGGATGGCGTCCTTGACCGTGGCCACGAAGATGTCGCCGATCGAGGCGTACCGGCGGCGCGAGCCGCCGAGGACCTTGATGACGAGCACCTCCTTGGCGCCCGAGTTGTCTGCCACCTTGAGGCGGCTCTCCTGCTGGATCATGGCCTACTTCGCCCTCTCCAGGATCTCGACCAGCCGCCACCGCTTCTGCTTCGACAGCGGGCGGGTCTCGACGATCCGGACCCGGTCGCCGACGCGCAGCTCGTTGTTCTCGTCGTGCGCGTAGAGGCGGCTGGTGCGAACCATCGTCTTCTTGTAGAGCGAGTGGGGCTTGCGGGTGGTCACGGCGACCACGGCGGTCTTGTCCATCGCCGTGGAGGCCACGATGCCCTCGCGTACCTTGCGGGCGGCGCGGTCGGCGGTCCCGCCGTTGGCGGCTGAGTCTGCGGCCATCAGGCGTTCTCCTTCTCGATCGCCTCGGCGGCCGCGATCTCGCGGGCCCGCAGCTCGGTCTCGAGCCGGGCGATGTCCTTGCGCACCTGGCCGATGCGCGCGTAGTTCGTCAGCTGGCCGGTGGCGAGCTGGAAGCGCAGCTTGAACAGCTGGTCCTTCGAGTCGCGCACCTGGTCGAGGAGCGCGCCGTCGTCGAGGTCGTGGAACTCGGTCCTGGCCATCAGAGCGCCTCCTCCTTGGCCACGAAGCGGGCCTTGATGGGCAGCTTCTGGATGGCGCGCTCGAGCGCGGCCCGGGCCACCGCGGGATCCGGGTACGACATCTCGAACATGATCCGGCCCGGCTTGACCACGGCCACCCACATCTCGGGGTTGCCCTTGCCCGAGCCCATGCGGGTCTCGGCCGGCTTCTGGGTGACCGGCTTGTCCGGGAACAGCCGGATCCACACCTTGCCACCACGCTTGATGTGGCGGGTCATCGCGATACGGGCGGCCTCGATCTGGCGGGCGGAGATCCAGCCCGGCTCGAGAGCCTGGATGCCGTACTCGCCGTAGCCCAGGTCGGTGGCCCCTTTGGCCTGGCCGTGCATGCGGCCCCGGTGGTGCTTGCGGTGCGCGACCTTGCGCGGCATCAACATGTCACTCGTCTCCCGGCCGGAAGTGCGGCGTCTCGTGGTGGTCGTGCACCCGGCGCTCGATCTCCTCCTCCTCGGCCAGCAGGCGCTCGAGCTCCGGATCGGCCTCCTTGATGAGGGGCTCGTTCTCCGGGGTCTCCTCGACGCCTCCCTCGGCCGGGCGGCGGCGCCCGGCGGCGGAGGACACGACCCGCTTGCCGCCGGCCGCCTGGCCGCCGGCACCCGAGGTCTCGCCCACGGCCATGGCGGCCTCGCGGGAGATCTTCTCTTCGCTCTGGGACTTGTAGGGCAGCACGTCGCCCTTGTAGAGCCACACCTTCACGCCGATGCGACCGGCAGTGGTGCGGGCCTCGCGGAAGCCGTAGTCGATGTCGGCCCGCAGCGTGTGGCGGGGGACCCGGCCCTCGCGGTAGCTCTCGGTGCGCGCCATCTCGGAGCCGCCCAGGCGGCCGGAGCACTGCACCTGGATGCCCTGCGCCCCCGCCTTCTGGGCGTTCTGCACGGCGCGCTTCATGGCCCGGCGGAAGGCGACGCGGGCGGCCAGCTGGTCGGCCACGCCCTGGGCGATGAGGGCGGCGTCCAGCTCGGGCTGCTTGATCTCCTGGATGTTGAGCTGCACCTTGGGGTTGCCGGTGATCTTGGCCAGGCCCGCCCGCAGGCGGTCGGCCTCGGACCCGCGGCGCCCGATGACGATGCCCGGGCGCGCGGTGTGCACGTCGACCCGCAGGCGGTCACGGGTGCGCTCGATCTCGACCCGGCTGATGGCGGCGTGGGGCAGCTCGCTCATCAGGAAGTCGCGGATCTTCCAGTCCTGGATGACGTTGTCGCTGTACTCGTCGCGGTCGGCGAACCAGCGGGACTTCCAGTCGGTGGTGACGCCGAGCCGGAAGCCGTAGGGGTTGACTTTCTGGCCCATTACTTCTTCTCCTCGGCGTCGTCGTCGTCGTCGGCTGGCGCCTCGTCGGTGGTGTCGTCGTCGGTCTCGGCCTCGGGCTCCTCGTCGGTGTCCTCGTCCTCGACCTCGTCCTCGGGAGCCTCGGCCTCGGTGTCTGCCAGTTCGGCCTCGCCCACGACCTCGTCGGTGGGCTCCTCGGTGGTGGGCTCCTCGTCCTCGGGCTCGGCCGCAGTCACGGCCTCGCCGCGGCTGCGGGCGACGCGGGCCCGGCGGGACTCCTGGGCGCGGCGGCCGCGGCGGCCGGTGGCGGTGGTGCCGCTGGCGATCTGGCGGGCTTCGACCCGCGCCGCCATCTCCGGCGGCATGGAGCTCACGATGATGGTGATGTGGCACATCCGCTTGCGGATGCGGGTGGCGCGGCCCCGGGCCCGGGGGCGCCAGCGCTTGAGGGTGGGGCCCTCGTCGGCGTAACAGGTCGACACGTACAGGGTGTCGGGGTCCAGCTCGTCGTTGTGCTGGGCGTTGGCGGCCGCCGAGGCGAGGCACCGCGAGATGACGTCGCTGGCCGCCCGCTCGGTGAACTGGAGCACCTCCTGGGCCTCGCCCACCGGCAGGCCGCGGATGAGGTCGAGGACCTCGCGGGCCTTGTAGGCCGACATGCGCACATGCCGGACCTGGGCGCGGGTGCCCGGGATCTCGTTGGTCTTGGTCCCCGGCATCATCGCCTCCCCCGCACGGCCTTCTCCTGGCCGGCGTGGTAGCGGAAGGTGCGGGTGGGGGCGAACTCGCCGAGCTTGTGGCCCACCATGGCCTCGGTCACGTACACGGGCACGTGCTTGCGCCCGTCGTGGACGGCCACGGTGTGGCCCACCATGTCGGGGATGATCGTCGAGCGGCGGGACCAGGTCTTGATGACCTTCTTCTCGCCCTTGGAGTTGAGGGCGTCGACCTTGCGGAGCAGGTGCTCGTCGACGAAGGGGCCCTTCTTGAGTGAACGCGGCACTTCGGTTACCTCCGCGAGCCGCGGGTACGGCGGCGACGCACGATGAGCTTGTCGGACGGCTTGGTGCGGGCACGGGTGCGGCCCTCGGGCTGGCCCCAGGGCGACACCGGGTTGCGGCCGCCCGAGGACTTGCCCTCGCCACCACCGAGCGGGTGGTCCACCGGGTTCATGGCGACGCCGCGGGTCTGGGGGCGGACGCCCTTCCAGCGGTTGCGGCCGGCCTTGCCCACCTTGACCAGCTCGTGCTCGGCGTTGCCGACCTCGCCCACCGTGGCGCGGCAGTCGATCGGCACCCGGCGCATCTCGGTCGAGGGCAGGCGCAGCGTGGCGTAGGAGCCCTCCTTGGCCAGCAGCACGACGGACGAGCCGGCCGAGCGGGCCAGCTTGCCTCCGCCTCCCGGCTGGAGCTCGATGTTGTGGACGGTGGTGCCCACGGGGATGTAGCGCAGCGGCAGGGCGTTGCCGGGCCGGATCTCGGAGCCATGGCCGGACTGGAGCCTGTCGCCCACCGCCACGTCGCGGGGCGCCAGGATGTAGGCCTTCTCGCCGTCCAGGTAGTGGAGCAGCGCGATGCGGCACGACCGGTTGGGGTCGTACTCGATGGCGGCCACGGTGGCGGGCACGCCGTCCTTGGTGCGGCGGAAGTCGATGATGCGGTACCGCTGCTTGTGTCCGCCGCCGCGGTGGCGGGAGGTCTTGCGCCCGTGGACGTTGCGGCCGCCGGTCGAGGACTTCTTGCCGATCAGCGAGCGCTCGGGGCGCTCGCGGGTGACCTCGGAGAAGTCGGGGACGGTCTGGAACCGGCGTCCCGGGCTGGTGGGCTTGCGCTTGCGGAGTGCCATGTCGAGGCCTCTTAATCCTGGAACAGGTCGATCTCGTCGCCCTCGACGAGGGTGACGATCGCCCGCTTGGTGTCGGGACGGCGGCCCCAGGTGAACGTCCGCCGGTTCCGCTTGCGCTTGCCGGGCCGGTTGAGGGTGTTCACCTTGGCGACCCGGACGCCGAAGATCTCCTGCACGGCGTCGCGGATCTCGGGCTTGGAGGCCGAGGGGTGGACCTTGAAGGTGTAGACCCCCTCCTCCATCAGGGCGTAGGACTTCTCGCTCACCACGGGAGCGACGATGACGTCTCGCGCGCCTCTCACTTGTCGCTCCCGTCGTCGGTGGGCTCGGTGGCGGCCTTGGTGGCGGGCAGCGAGTCCTTGGTGAAGATGACCCAGTCACTTACGAGCACGTCGTACGCGTTCAGCTCGCCCACGGTGAGGACGTGGACCTCGGGGACGTTGCGCAGGCTCTTCCAGATGGCCACGTCGGCCTCGTCGCGGGTGAGCACGACCAGGACGCGACCCTCCGTGCCGACCGCGCCCAGCACCTTCAGCGCGGCCTTGGTGCTCGGCTCGTCGATGCCCCAGCCGTCGAGCACGACGACCTTGCCGTCGGCCTGCCGGTCGGACAGCGCCGAGGCCAGGGCCAAGCGGATCATCTTCTTGGGGGTGCGCTGCGCGTAGCTGCGGGGCTTGGGGGCGTGGGTCACGCCACCGCCCCGCCAGTGCGGCGCCCGGATCGAGCCCTGGCGGGCGCGGCCGGTGCCCTTCTGGCGCCACGGCTTGGCGCCGCCGCCCCGCACCTCGGCCCGCGTCTTGGTGGACTGCGTGCCGGCGCGGCGGGCGGCCAGCTGGGCGGTCACGACCTGGTGCATGACCGCGAGGTTGGGCTCCACGCCGAAGTAGGCCTCGTCGAGGTCGACGTTGCCCTTGGACTTGCCGGCGGCGGTGGTCACCTTGATGCTGGCCATCGTCACTTCCCCTTGGCGGCCTTGGCCGCGTCGCGCACGAGGACGATCCCGCCCTTGGGCCCGGGCACCGAGCCCTTGACCAGCAGCAGGTCGCGCTCGGCGTCGGCCTGCACGACGGTGAGGTTGAGGGTGGTGGTCTTCTGGCCGCCGGTGCGGCCGGCCATGCGGGTGCCGCGGAAGACCCGGGAGGGCGTCGCACAGGCGCCGATGGCGCCCGGGGCCCGGTGCACCCGGTGGGCGCCGTGGCTGCCGCCGAGGCCGGAGAAGCCGTGGCGCTTCATCACGCCCGCGAACCCCTTGCCTTTGCTGACCGAGGTCACGTCGACCAGCTCGCCCGAGGCGAGCACGTCGGCACCGATCTCCTGGCCGACCTCGTACTCGCTGACGTCGTCGAGGCGCAGCTCGACGAGGCGGGTGCCGGGGTCGACGCCGGCGGACTCGTACTGCCCGGCGACCGGCTTGGTGAGCTTGGACGCCCTGCGGTTCCCGAAGGTCACCTGGAGCGCGCTGTACCCGTCGCGCTCCTGGGTCTTGACCTGGACCACGCGGCAAGGGCGCACGCGCAGCACGGTGACCGGGACGACTCGGTTGTCGTCGTCCCACACCTGCGTCATGCCGACCTTCTCGCCGACGATCGCTCTTGTGGCCATGGCGGCTACGTCTTTCTCTGCCTGGGTAAGTGGCGGGATTCACGCGAACGCTCCGCACGGGAATCCCCGGCGGAGCGCGTGGTTCGGTTGGGCCACATGGTTCCCGCGCGTGCGGGCCTACGTGGACGTCAGTTGGACAAGGACTCGACTACAGAAACTTGCGGCGCCAGGCGCGCGATCGTTGCGATCCGCGCCGCGCACGGCCTGGAAAGGATAGCCACACCCCCCACCAGAGTCCAACGTTCGCGGGACATGACGCGCGGTGGTGGAGAATTCACGTTATTGATCGCGGGCACCATGTCACTCCACTAGGGTGCCCGGCCATGGCGTTCGGCCGGAAGAAGCGCTCCGCGCGGGATCGCGACCCGTTCGTCCACCTGGCCGACGAACGACGTGCCGCCGAGGCGGAGACCTGGTTCCTCGAGCCCGACGACGGGCCTGTGCTCAATGTGGAGACCGGCATCTCCTCCAACCTCTCCGAAGAGGATCTGGACAACCCCTCAGGGTGAGCGTCCTGTACCTCCGCTAGTCACGGCGCTCGGGCTGGGGGTATCCCTCGCCGTCGCCGTCCCACCCGCGGGGGCCGGCCGCCCCCTGGGGATTCGCCCACGGCGGAGTCACTCGTAGGGGTCGTCGGGCGCGGGGACCGCGACCACGCTCGTGGCCGCGAGGACCGGGACCGCGCCGGCGTCGCTCCCACCCCCCGGTCCTAGCGTGCCCGTGACCGTGACCCAGGTGTCGCGCGAGGGCAGGCGGCCCTCGACGCCCACCACGCGGACGACGATCGGCGCGGCGTCGGCGGCACAGCAGGCGATCTGATAGCGGGCGAGCCGGAACCCGCCGCGGGCGTCGTCCGCCACGAACCCCGTGAGCTGGACCGACGCGTCGTCCAGCGTGCGGCCACCGTGGTCGAAGGCCCGCTGGCCGAACTCCAGGAGCGTCATCGGGACCGGCCCGTCGCCGGCAGCAAGCGGGGGGAACGTGGGCGCGCCCGCCCGCACGTCGACCGCCGAGCCGCGGTCGACGCCGTAACTGCCGAGCGTCGGTGGGGCCACCAGCAGCAGCGCCGCGATCGGGGCCAGCAGCAGCCAGCCCACGCCGGGTCCGGAGCCATGCTCGTGACCGTCATCGTGAACCTCGACGGTCGCTGCCCCCCGCAGCGCGCGGACCACGGTCACGATCCCGAGGACGATCAGCGCGACGGCGGACACCACCAGCCAAGGCCCCAACCCGGCCCGGACGTAGCGGGTGTAGGTGCCGGTGATGGTCAGGCGTAGGAGCACGGCCCCGGCCAGGACGGTGATCGTGCCTCCGGCCGGGCTCACAAGAGCAGCCCTCCCACGAACACGCTGGCGCCGACCGCCATGACGAATGTCAGCGGGGCGAACCGCAGGGCGAACCGGCGGCCGAACGTCCCGGCCTGGAGGGCGATGAGCTTCACGTCGACCATCGGGCCCACCACCATGAAGGTCAGCCGGGCAGTGAGCGAGAACCCGGTCAGGCTGGCCGCGACGAAGGCGTCGGCCTCCGAGCAGATCGCCATGACGACCGCCAGCGCCGCCAGCGCCAGGACCGACAGTGCCCCGGCACCGGCCACCGCGTCGAGTGCGGTGCGCGGCACCACCGTCTGCAGGGTGGCCGCCGTGGCCGCCCCGATAATCAGGAACCCCCCGGCGTGGAGCAGGTCGTGCTGGGCGGTCGCGAACAGCACGGCCAGCGGGGGGTCGTGGTCGGCGTGGTGGTCGTCGGGGTCGGGCCGGGCGCGGTCGACCAGGTCATCGCGGCCGCGGCGCGCCCAGAGCAGGCCGACGGCGATGGCGGCGGCCAGGCTGGCCAGGAACCGGGCGAGGACAACCTCGGGCCGGCCGGGGAAGGCGACGGCCGTGGCGACCAGCACGACCGGGTTGATGGCCGGAGCCGCCAGCAGGAAGGCCAGCGCCGCGGGCGCCGGCGTGCCCTGGGCCACCAGCCGGCCGGCGATGGGGACCGAACTGCACTCGCAGCCCGGCAAAGCCACGCCCGCGGCCGCCGCGGTGGGTACGGCCAGCACGGGGCGGCGGGGCAGCAGCCGCGGCAGCAGACCGGGCGGGACGTAGGCGGCGACCAGCCCGCTCACGGTGATCCCCAGCACCAGGAAGGGCATGGCCTGGACAGTGATGGCCACGAACACGGTCGCCCAGTTGGCGACGGCGGCCCGGTCGAGCAGGTCCTGGAGCACCGGCCGGCCGAGCGCGGCGAGGAGCACGACCCCGGCCACCACCGCGACCCCGAGGTCGCTCCGGCGGCCGGGACGGCCGTCGGACCCGGGCGCAGCTGTCGGCCGCTGGGTCGTCGTCGGCGCCGGCTCGTCGGCCACGGAGCGGACCATGGCTGGCGAGCGTAGCCACGAGGCCCGCCGCTGCCGCCGTGACCATGGTCTTCGCCCGCCGCCCGCCGGTCGTTCACCCGTCGGTCACGCATCGGCGGCCGAGATGAGGCAGGCTACGGATGCTCGCATGCACTATCCGGAGGAGGGGCGCGATGGCGGACATCAAGGTGCGACGCTGGCGTAGGACGTGGACGGCGCAGGTTGCGGTGGCCGCGCTGGCGCTGGGGGTGGTGCTGACGGCGCCGCTGGCCCGCTCCGATGGGAACGAGGCCGGGGCGATCACGATCTCGGGGGCGCGGTCGCTGTCCGACCGGGTGGTGGTCAACTTCGGCCGGGAGGCCAAGCCCCAGGCGAAGACGACCGACGTCCACCTGCTGGCCTTCAACGACCTGCACGGCAACCTCGAAGCGGCCGGCAACAACATCTACGGCCAGTTCGCCGGAGGTGCCGCGTACCTGGCCAAGGCCGTCAAGGACCGCCAGGCCCTCTACGGCGACCGGCAGGCGACCGTGTTCGCGGGTGACAACATCGGCGCCAGCCCCCTGGCGAACGGGCTCTTCTTCGAGGAGCCGATCACGATCGCCAGCAACCTCATGAACGTCGACTTCGCGTCGGTCGGCAACCACGAGTTCGACAAGGGCCGCACCGAACTGCTGCGCATCCAGAACGGTGGCTGCAACCCGGCCGGCTGCACCGCGGCGCCGTACACCCTGCCCGACGGGTCGACCACCAACGTCTTCCCGGGGGCCGACTTCCAATACCTGTCGGCCAACGTGGTCGTCGACGCCACCGGCAGGACGCTCCTGCCGGCGTTCGCCACCAAGCGGTTCCGCGGCGATACCGGCCCGCAGTTCGAGGTCGGGTTCATCGGGGAGGTGCTGGAAGCGACGCCGACGATCGTGACACCCACGGGAGTGGCCGGCCTGACGTTCCAGGACGAGGCCGACGCCGCCAACCGGGCGGTGGCGCAGCTGAAGAGGCAAGGCGTGAACACCTCGATCCTCGTGATCCACGAGGGCGGCTTCCAGACCACGGCGGCGCTCAACGGGTGCGCGGGCAACCTGGCCGGCAGCGCCATCGCCGATATCGCCAGCCGGCTGGACCCGTCGATCAAGGTGATCGTCTCGGCGCACACCCACGCCGAGTACCGGTGCACGATCACGGCCGGTGGAGTGACTCGCCTGATCACGAGCGCGTCGTCCTTCGGCCGGATCCTGACCGACATCACGCTCACGGTGGACAACAAGTCGGGCGAGCTGGTCCAGGCGGAGGCGACCAACACGGTCGTCGCCAACGCGCTCAACACCCCGGGGCCCGGGGTCGTCCGGATCCCGGATCCCTCCCGGGAGGACCCGCAGGTGGCGGCCGTGGTGGCCCAGTACGTCACGGCGTCGGCGCCGCTGGCCAACCAGGTCATCGGGCGGATCCAGGGCGACCTGACCCGCACGGGCACGCTCCAGGGCGAGTCGGCGCTGGGTGACGTCATCGCCGACGCCCAACTGGTCGCCACGCAGCCGGCCAACCTCGGCGGCGCCCGCATGGCGTTCATGAACCCCGGAGGCATCAGGCAGGACATGAGGACCACGGACGTCTCGTCCGGGGGAGAGGCCATCGGCGAGGTCACCTACGGCGAGGCGTTCCTGGTCCAGCCGTTCGGCAACAGCCTCGTGACCAAGACGATGACCGGAGACATGCTGCGCAGGCTGCTGGAGCAGCAGTTCCCCGGATGCGGAGGCCAGTCCACGAAGCGGATCCTGCAGGTGTCGGTCACGTTCAGCTACGAGCAGGACCCGGCGGGGACCACGTGTGAGTCGCGGATCGGGCGGATGTTCCTCGACGGGGTCGAGATCGCCCCCACTGACTCGTTCCGGGTCACGATGAACAACTTCCTGGCCACCGGCGGCGACGGGTTCACGGTCTTCAACGAGGGCACGAGCGCCCTGGGAGGAGCCCAGGACATCGACGCCCTGGTCGCTGCGTTCGGAGCCGCTGAGCCCGCCGGCATCGCGGTCCCGCCGCTCACCCGCATCGTCCCGATCCCGCCGCCCGCTCCCTGAACCGAGCAGTCGACGCCCCGTCCCGGCACGGACAGTGCCGGGACGGGCAACCAGAGTGGACCGCCCTCAACGGCGGCACCGGTCGCCGATCGGCCCCACCCGCGCTAGACGCGATCGGCGGGGTCGGCGGACATCGGGACCCGCCAGTTGACCACCAGGCCGAGCTGGGCGTAGAGGCCGGCCCAGTCGATGTAGCGGCGGACGTCCAGCTTGGGACCGTCCGCCGTCTCCTGCACCGTGAACAGGCTGTAGCCATGGACCTCGACGTCGCGCATGGTGGCCGGGAGGCCGTTGAGCGTGCCCTGATGGTCGTGCTTGCCGCGGTAGGTCCACTCGGCGCCGACTCCGCCCGGGCCGGCGGGGCCTGAGGTCTGCTCGTCGACGTTCCAGATGGGGGCGCGGTCGGTGAACCACTGCTCCAGGCTCACGAGGATGTCCGCGAAGGCGAACGCGTCGAGCAGGTTGGCGTCGGTCCTCAACCGCTCGACGAGGTCGGCCGGGCCGGTCTGCATCTGGTCCGCGATCTCCTCGCCCTGGTTGGAAGCGCTGCGCTGGTTGAAGCGCTCGATGAAGCGGGTCAGCTCCCGGGGGTCGCTCATGGCCGGATCCATCCGTCGTAGCTGACGCCACCCGCGGGCACGGATGGCGACACCACCACCGGTCCCCCGATGCCTTCGTAGTCGGCGAGGATCGGCGGGGCGATCGCGATGCCCACTCCGGCGGTGTCGGCGTTGTTCTTGAGCTGCGCCGGCTGCTGGTGCCGCTCGTGGGTCACGACCCAGGTCGCGAACGGCCGGTCGACCGGCCGGGGCCAGCCGGGTGGGCCGGCTGCTGTCACCGCGGGCGGGAAAGCGATCACCTCGTAGTAGTCCTCGGTGCTGGGCACCGGCTCGCGCAGATTGTTCACCCGGGTCGTGGCGCTCACGGCGATGGGGCTGGTGGCCACGGTGGCCCCCTTGTGCGGCGGCGTCACGAAGATGATCGAGACCAGCCGTCCGCCCGGCGTCGTGGTCCGCTGCACCACCCACGCCTCGAACCAGTGGATCCCGCACACCCAGAACAGCTCGATCGTCGCCGGGTCGGGGTGCGCGGGTGGGTCCTGCGGGTCCTGGTCCGGCATCAGGCCCAGCGATACCTCCAGGCCCCAGCGAAGGGCCCGCCGCACGATCTGGTTGACGTCGCCGCGGTAGCCGACCCATCTCCCGGTGGGCGCCGGACTCGGCGGACCAAGCTCCCACGGGGCTGCTTCGGTCGGACGTGAGTAGCCGAACCAGTCCTCGATGATGTGAGCCCGCACGCTCTCCGCCCCGGCCTCGACCCCGGTCGCATCGGGCACCTTCGCGAACGCCCCGTCGACCCATAGGTCGGGCAGCACGTCCTTCACCCACGCCGCGCTGGCATCGGCATCGGCAGCGGCAGTGGCCTCGGCCAGTCGCAGATTCCGGAGCACTTCCCGCTTGTCCGCCCGGTTCAGGTAGCTCTCGATCAGGCCGAGCGTCGGGCCCTTCTCGAGGTGGTAGGGCATCCCGTCCGTCATGCGATCCCCCTGTATGCCGCCAAGCCCGCCCGGCACGAGCGGGCGCCGAAACTATGCCGTCACGGGCGGTGCAAACGAAAGACCTCGATGGCGTCGGGCAGGCCCTTCATCTGCCGGCGTCCTAGCTCGTCGACCGCCAGGCCGGCCCGCGCCAGGCGGGCGGTGACCCCGGCGGTGCCGATGACCTCCCCCGGCTGGGCCAGGGCGCACAGGCGGGCGGCCTCGGACTGGACCAGGCCGAACCAGTCGCCGCCGGAGGGGATGGCGGGGCCGTGCGCCAGCCCGATGCGCATCAGGAGCGCCAGGTCGGGCTCGGCCCGGTGCCAAGCCGTGATGTCGTCCTGCACGGCCAGCGCGCAGCGGGCGGCCTCGGTGGTGTCGTCGAAGACGGCGTTGAGCCCGTCGCCGGTGTGCTTGATCTCGATCCCGCCGAACTCCCGCAGCCGGGACCGGACCAGCCGGTCGTGGATGCGCAGCTGCTCCAGGTAGAGCGCGTCGCCCAGCCGCACGTTGGACTCGGTCGACCCCACGACGTCGCTGGTGAAGATCGTGCGGTCCCGGGCGGCGCGCGCCCGAACGACCGCGTGCCCGAGCCCCTCGGCCACGGCTTCGGCGCGCGCGGCCCAGCCGACCATGCCCTCGGCGTCGAAGGCATCCGCCGCCTCCGCCAGGAGCGCCGCCACGTCCCGGCGGGCACCGCCGAGCGCCGCCGCGCAGCGAGCGAGCTCGAGCCGCACCTTGGCCGCCTCGGCTCCCAACCGCTCGCGCTCGCACCACCCGGCGGCCTGCTCGGCCAAGCGTTGCGCCCGGCGGGCATCGCCGCCGTGGCGGGCGACGACGGCGGCCAGCCGGAGGATGGACGCGGGCCAGCCCAGCGTGACCAGCACGCCCCGCTCGTGGAGCGTCTCGATCGTGTCCGCCGCCGAGGCCACCAGCCCGGGCTCGTCGAGCAGGTCGCCCAGCTCGATCACCGCCACCGCGATGCCTTCCGAGTTGAGCGTGACGGGCCCTCGGACCCCGCCGCGCCAGCGCGCCCGCCGCAGCCGGGCCCGGGCCTCGCCCGCGTCCCCGGCCTCGACCGCGGCCAGGGCCAGGACCGCCGACGGTGGGTCGAGGTCGGGCTCGGCGGGCACCAGCGGCGCGGTCTGGGCCCGTGCCGCGACGATCGCGAGCACCGGCGCCAGCAACGCCGCGATGTAGGTGAAGCCGGTGGACCGCCACAGGCGGTGCGCCCGCTCCGCGGCCTCGGCGGTGGCGCCGGCCCCGGCCGCGCCCGCCAGCACGTAGCCGGCGGCGAGCTGGGCGGCGGCGAAGCCCGCCTCCCCCAGCCGCCCGGCGGCCCGGGTGCGCTCCTCGACCTCCTGCGCCTGGTCCCGCGCCGCTCGCACCGAGCCCTGCATCAGCGTGATGAGCGCCAGGCGCGACCGGTGCAGCAGCGCCGTGGGCTCGTCGTCGGCCGCCGAGCGCCTGGCCCCCGAGCGGAAGCAGCGGCCGGCCTCGGCCAGCTCCAGCCGCCTCAGCCGGTGGATCCCCTCGGCGAAGTCCAGCCGGCCCAACGCCCGCTCCAGGTCGCCGCCGGCCGGCTCCGGAGCCCGGCCGCGGGCGTCGGCGACGACCGCCAGCGCCTGCTCGCTCTCCCCCGACACGAGGAGCGCCTCGGCCATCGCGGCCTCGGCCTCGATCATGGTGGCGGCCGCCACGCCGGTCGTGTCGGCCGCGTCCAGCGCCGCCTCCAGCTCGTGCGTGTCGACCCGCGCCCCGATGCGGAACCGCTGCCCGGCCCGGCACCGCACCAGGACCATGGCCGCCTGCACCGCGGTGGCGTTGTCGTCCGTGCGCTCGATCGCCCGGCCGAGCAGCTCCTCGGCCCGCTCGGGGTCGTGGGCCAGGTAGGCCGCCCGCCCCGCCTCCAGCCACAGCTCCTGGCCCGCCTCGGCCGCCGCGGTGAAGAAGCGGGCTGCGTCCCGCCACGCGGCCCACCCGGCGGCGACCTCGCCCGCCCGGCGGCACAGATCGCCGTCCGCGCCCGGGCCGGCCCGCAGGCGGTGGTCCACCACCCGGACCAGCGTCTGGTCGTCGTCCAACCCCGGGCTGCCGGCGGCCAGGCCGTCGGCGATCAGGCGGTGGAACAGGCGCCGGCGATCGTCGCTGAGGCCGTCCAGCAGGGCCGTGCGCACCAGCGGGTGGCTGAACCGCAGGCCCGGGCGGGCGGGGACGGCCACGCCCGCGTCGCGCGCGGCGTCGACCGCGGCCCGCACGGTGGCCTCGCCGTACCGACCGGTGCCGGCCACGTCGGCCGGGTCCCAGGGCTCGCCCAGCAGGGCGGCCAGGCGCAACACGTCGAGGGCCGCGGGATCGAGGGGCCGGAGCCGGGACTGCAGCGCGTCGGCGATGGTCCGCACGCGGCCGCCCTCGACCGGCGCACCGTGGGCGCGACCGTCGAGCGCGCTCTCCACCAGCAGGGGCAGGCCTCCCGTGTCGTCCAGCAGCTCGCCGACCAGCGCCGGGGTCGGGCGCTCGCCCGCCAGCCGCACCAGGTCCTGGACGTCCTGGCGGTCGAGCCCGGCCAGCGTGAGGGCGCGGGCCGCGTCGAGCCGCAACGCCCGGTCGGCCAGCGACCCTTCGGCGACCGGCTCGCGGCCGGCCAGCAGCACCAGCAGCGAGAGCGGGGAGCGGGCCCCGATGTCGTCGAGCCCGGCCAGGACCGCGCCCAGCGCCGCGGTCGACGACGGCTCCAGCTCGTGGACGTCGTCCACCACCACGGCCACCAGGCGGCGGCGTGCCTCGGCGACCAGGGCGCCGGCCAGCGCCGCGCCCAAGGCCTCGGCATCGCCGGCGCCGGTGGGGTCCACCTCGGGGAGGTGCGCTGCGAAGCGGCGCGGCACGGCCCCTGGCAGGACGTCCTCGGAGCCCGAGGCCCGGAGCACGAACGCGCCGGCGTCGGCCGCTTCGCGGGCGGCCCACCCCAGCAGCGCGGTCTTGCCCGCGCCGGCCACGCCCGAGACGACCACCACCGCGGCCCGGCCGTCGGCCGCGTCGCGGATCAGGTGGCGCACCAGGGCGCGCTCGCGGGTGCGCCCGACGAACGGGCGGGAGGCCGGCGGCTCCACGCCCGGCATCATGATCGATGCCGGGCGCGAGCGCGCAGGGTTAGGCCTGCTGGATCTTGATCTCGATGTCGACGCCCGCGGGCAGCTCGATGCGCTGCAGCGAGTCGACGGTCTTGGGCGAGGGCTCCAGGATGTCGAGCAGGCGCTTGTGGATGCGCATCTCGAAGTGCTCGCGCGAGTCCTTGTCCTTGTGCGGTGAGCGGATGACCGTGAAGCGGTGCTTCTCCGTGGGCAACGGGAT
>Ga0209382_10004581_pt1 | contig 18426 bp, 9 predicted proteins | sample SoiMetdeltSBSDD5_FD_187599 | JGI IMG/M metagenome (GOLD analysis project Ga0209382, IMG submission 187599) | Bulk soil microbial communities from a Populus tree surrounding site in Tennessee, USA - Soil MetaG P. deltoides SBSDD5 (SPAdes) (version 2) | ecosystem: Environmental > Terrestrial >...
CGCTCGGCGACTTCGGCCAGGCCGAACGATTGTTCGGCGAAACGGCGCGAGTCGCTCAGCACGGGAATGTTAAGAAGCGCGGCGTAGGCCACGCGAAACAGCGCATAGTTTCTCAACAGCTTGAATTCGAAGGCGAGATTCACGCCGAGATTTGGGCGCACGGCCTGGCGGTGAAGATTCATCAATTGATCCACCTGCCGGCGCAACTCGCGCACCCACATGCCCAGAACCGCTCTCCGCTCGCAACTGAACACCTGCCGCAGCGTGTCCACGGGGTGATTCGCGATAAAATTCCAGTCGTCTGCGGAGAGAATCCTGGCTACGAGTTTTCCTGACAGGACTTTCAACCTGATCGTGGCCAACGCATCCTCCGGCCCGGATAACTCCGGTCTGCCGGCCGCCGCGCCCCTACCCCCAGCCAGGAATGAGCCCAGCAGCAAAAGTGGCGCGGAAACCAGTAAAAGGATCTCAACAATCATCATGCAATCTGATGGGCCTTGGGGCGTTTCAGTCCTGCTTGATGGACTTGGGGCGCTTCCGTACCGCAAGCTGCGGCTACACGGCGACGCGCGATTTTCGCTTAAGGATGATGCCGTCGGGAAAAAAATGCGGAGCAAATAGGTTGCTGAATAAGGCTCAACTGTGCCGTCCTCAATCAATTCCTCAACAATATACAAATATCCCTTGAGAAATCATTGGGGATTCCGTCACGTCGTCTCTAATTTACGACGTCTCAGCAATCACGCCGGTCAATCTCATCCTGATGTCCTGGAGTCGGGTGAGAATCGTCGGCTAGCCCTGTTGTTCACATAAGTTTTGGTTCTTCAGTCCCTGCAAATTCTGATGGCCACAAAATCGAGCCATTTTGGCTGAAAGCCGCAACTGACGCAGTTTCCGTGGCTAGCAGGTCACATCCGGGGAATACAGTACCCTCTTGGAGTAGGACGTTTGTGAGGAGTCGCGTACACCAATACCGGCGTTGAATGGTTAAATTACGCCCGGCGATCTCAAGCTGTCGAAGCTCGTGATTTTGTGAGCGGTAAAACCAGATGCCTTCATGTTGAAGTGTACCAACATGCCCCTAGCAATTTTGAGGCCATTTGTCAAGGTTAAATGAAGAATGCGCATGATTCCGTATGCGAATCTTCTGAATTTCTGGGCGTTTGAGGTTTTTCCCGGGCGCGAAAAATAACCGTCACGAAGTCGATGTCAGTCTCACGACGGCCCGGTAAATATAAGGCCCAGAATTACGTGCGATTTCAGCTAACCATACGGCGGGCAGGCCCGCTCGGTTACGCGCATCTTACACCAAGCAGACACGTTTTATTAATTGACACTTCCACCGCTAGAAGCGGCGGGATTCTTGCTTCAACGCCGTCTGCCCGGTGTTTCGGGTCTTACGTCGACTCCACAAGCGTTTTACTTCTCCGTGTGCCCCACGGCGAAGGTATAAAGTTGACACCTTGATCGTCACCAGCTTGGTTTTCGACAGGAAACTATCAGGGAAGAGATCAACTGAATATGTTCTTTAGCGTTCAAACTTTTACATGGCGGACTTCCCGCCACAACGCCCTAGTTGGAGTTTCAAAGAACTCCGAGAGCGCGCCTTATATCACAAAGCGCGGGTACCGGAAAGGGGGCGGCGCTTCACGTTGTTTCGCGCCGCGCCAAATTCATCCCACCGCTGGAAGCGGAAGGCTTTCTTTGGCTTTTTGTAAAAACGCGCCGCCGAGAACAATTGACGCCTCGTTGCGCCAAAAAGGCGATGGATATCGCGCCAGCCCTTGTCTGCAAGCTCAATAGGGAGAGCGTTGAGGAGAACAGATTAAGAAGTAAGGTAGCCTTCCGTCCCGTCACTCGACACTCTTTTTTTCCAAACTAAAAAAATTTATCGCCGCTTGACACAAATTGCTTCTCTTAACTGAATTACTATGGCGTACGAGACGTCTATTGAGCGAAGTCAACCGCTGGAATGTCACATTTTTCAGTAAACTTGTGCAGGTATCTTGCAGAGATCGCATAGAGCAGGCGCGGAGGTTTCTCACCTGCACCTAATTCCTCTCTGCAGTCTTAGCGGAGTCTCCGCGCCTTTTGCGGATAAAGCTGCTTTTTTTTACCGGCAGACTGCTTCTGAAACGCTCCGTCAGTATTTCACTCACATCAACAAGAACAGGATAGACCCTTTGTCAGGCGCATGCTGCACTGACAAACATCGGCGGTCGTGCGCCTACACGCCAGACGCCCATCCGCGCCCACATCTCAATTTCAACGGTTCGTAACGTTGTAACGGGAGGCAATCATACAATGAAACGACATGGGAGTAGTGTATCTTCGTGTATCGGCAGAGCCCTCTGCGCTACCCTTACCCTGGCCTGCCTCTGCATCACCAACTTCGCCCTCACCCTTTCCACCGCCACACTCACGGGACGTGTGGCTGACTCAAACGGCGCCGCGATTGTCGGAGCCAAGGTTGATGCGAACAACATTGACACTAACCTGACTTTCTCTACTGTGACCAATGACGAAGGACTTTTTGTCATCCCCAATTTACCTCCTGGGCGTTACCGAATATTTGTACAAAAAGACGGGTTCCAAGGGATCGTTAAACCGGACGTCACACTGCACGTGCAAGACATAATCAGCCTGAGTTTCTCAATGCAGCCCGGGTCAATTATTCAGAGTATGACGATTGGAGGCGGCGCGCCGCTCATTCAGAAGGAATCTGCGACTGTTGGCACAGTTGTGGACCGTCAATTCGTTGAGAACTTGCCGCTCAATGGGAGGAGCTTTCAATCGTTGATTGCGCTCACGCCGGGAGTTGTCCTTACCAAGGCGAGTGTTGGTGAGCAAGGACAGTTTAGCGTTAATGGCCAGCGCGCCAATGCCAACTATTTTATGGTTGACGGTGTCAGCGCTAATGCCGCTGTTTCTGCTGGTATCAGTCTCATTCAATCAGGCGGGGGCGCACTGCCAGCGTTCGGCGCTTCTGGTGGCACTAACAGCCTTGTCTCTGTCGATGCGATGCAGGAATTTAAGATCCAAACATCGACCTTTGCCCCCGAGTTCGGTCGCACGCCCGGCGCACAGGTTTCAATTGTCACCCGAAGTGGGACGAACGAGTTTCGCGGGACGCTCTTTGAATACTTTCGCAATGATGTGCTGGATGCCAACGACTGGTTTGCTAATAGCCGCGGGCTGCCGAAGCCCGCTCTGCGACAGAATGATTTTGGTGGTGTGTTAGGCGGGCCGCTTTACCTGCCACGCTTTGGCGAGGGCGGCCCGTCTTTCTACAGCGGCAAGAACCGCACGTTCTTCTTCTTCTCCTACGAGGGACTGCGACTACGTTTGCCGCAGACCCAAGTGTCACTCGTTCCTTCAGTGGCCTCGCGCCAGGCCGCCGTTCCGCAGATACGGCCATTCTTGAATACGCACCCGGTTCCGAATGGCCGTGCTTTTGCAAACGGGTTTGCGGAGTTCAACGCCTCTTACTCCGATCCGTTGAGTTTGAACGCAACCAGCATCCGAATAGATCACACGTTCAATAACAAGCTGACGCTTTTCGGCAGGTATAATCATGCGCCATCTGAAACGACGCAGCGCGGAATTTCAAACCAAAATTTGAGTTTGAACTCTCTAGCTGAAACCAGGTTCAAAACTCAGACCCTGACGATCAGAGCGACCCAGAGCTTTACTCCAACAATAAGTAATGAACTTGGAGCCAATTACAGTAAAAGCGAGGGCGGAAGCTTTTTCCATATTGATGAATTTGGGGGCGCTGTCCCCCCACCTGATTCACTTGTATTCCCTCCCTTTACAACACGCCAAAATGCCTTTTTTTCCATTGGAATTGTTGGTGGAAGAAGTTTAAACACAGGGAAAAATGTGGAAAACACACAGCGTCAGATCAATCTAGTTGACAACCTGTCTGTTGTCACCGGTACACATCAACTGAAACTCGGCGCCGACTATCGTTTGTTGTTACCTATCAACAGTCCGAGGACATACGACCAATCTGTTAATTTCTCGGGTTTGACAGGGGCTACGGGCGCACTCATTGGAATAGCTCGGAGGGTTAATGTCCGCGCTCGCGAGACGGTTCCTCTTAATTTCGCCAATTTTTCTGTTTACGGACAGGATACCTGGAAAGCGACACACCATCTGACACTTACGTACGGGTTGCGCTGGGACATTAATCCGGCCCCCAAAGGGAGAAATGGCAAAGACCTCTTTACCTTTGACAGTCTGGACAACCTAGCCACGTTGCGTCTTGCCCCTCAAGGCACGCCGCTCTACGAGACCACATACAGCAATTTAGCCCCACGGATCGGTGCGGCTTACCAGTTATCTCAAAATCCGAGTAGGGAGATAATCCTAAGAGCAGGCTTTGGTATTTTTTACGATCTAGGGTCAGGCTCAGTAGCTGGGGCCGCTGTTGGTTTTCCGTATACAAGAAGCATTACATTAATTAATGTACCATTCCCATTGGCCGCGGCTCTAGCGGCGCCGCCACCTTTCAGCCTGAATCCCGTATCGGGCAGCGTTTTCGTTACCGACCGCAACCTGAAACTGCCGCGCACTTACCAGTGGAACCTCGCCGTCGAGCAGTCACTCGGCTCCAAACAAACAGTCTCAGCTTCTTATATAGGAGCCATTGGCCGCCGCCTACTGCGGCAAATTGGAATATCCACTCCCGATTCCACGACGTCCGTCGGTTTCACAAATAACACCGCCACTTCCGACTATCATGCGTTGCAACTCCAGTTTCAACGACGCCTGTCACGCGGATTACAAGCCCTCGCCTTCTATACTTGGTCGCACTCCGTTGACATTGCTTCGAATGATTCAGCTTTAGGCAGCACTCCCGTCGAGCCCAGACTTGATCGCGGGAACTCCAACTTCGACGTGCGCCACTCGTTCAACGCAGCAATGACTTATGACATCCCTGCTCCAGCCTTCGGAGCAGCCGCGGCGCCTATCTTGAGGAACTGGTCCGTAGATACCATTATTACAGCTCGCTCAGCGACTCCCGTTGACTTAAACGCTGGAACCGATTTTCCCGGAGGATTCCAAACCTCGGTTCGACCAGACGTTGTTACCGGTGTTCCTCTTTACGTTGAGGATCCCAATGTGGCAGGAGGAAGACGATTTAATCGAGCAGCGTTCGTGGCGCCGCCCGCGGGCCGCCAGGGGACACTGGGAAGAAACGTCCTGCGAGGGTTCCCGGTGTGGCAGGTGGACCTCAGCTTACGCCGCCAATTCAATCTGACGGAGCGAGCGAATTTGCAGTTCAGAGCTGAATTTTTCAATCTGTTCAACCATCCCAATTTCGGTGACCCGAGTAATTCTGACGGGGATTCTCTGTTCAGCCCGTTGTTCGGTCAATCCACCACGATGTTAGGGAGAAGCCTGGGCAGTGGGGGAGCTACAGGTGGTTTCAACCCTCTTTACCAGATCGGCGGCCCACGCTCGATGCAATTGGCCTTAAAGTTCAGCTTTTGACATGCGAGCGACTGCAAAAGATGAATAACCATAATTGATGATCGTGTGTACGCTAAGCCTCTAAAGGAGCAAGTCCCAATGCTAGTAAGAACAATAGTGTTTCTAAGTGTTGTTGTCGTTTCCTTAGCTTGCGTCGTTCTATCGCGACTGATACATGCATACGCCCAACATGTTGAGCCGCTGCCAGTTGAGGAGACTCTCTCAACGCGAGCCTTTGCAGCGTATATGCATGTAGATTTTTCACCGAATGGCGAGTGGGTAGCTTACACCCTCCAAGACAATCGCCGAAAACAGCCACAAGGCGATGGACGTTATCGTATTTTCACACGTACCGGGGCTTACTTCTTCGGCGTTGGTGGTGATATCTGGATTACCAGCACAAAGACTGGCCTGTCGAGAAACGTGACTGGTGGTCAAGGTAATAACTGGTCGCCCGCGTGGTCACCTGATGGGCGCTATATCGCCTTTTATTCAGACCGCGGTGGTCAGGCGAATGTATGGGTGTGCGAGATGCCGGCTGGAAAACTTCGCCAGGTGTCGAACGCGATAGTGCGTTCTCTCGCGAATCCGATTCAATGGACTCCGGATGCTCGGCAAGTTGTAGTTAAGCTGCTGCCAGAGGGAATGACAATTGAGGAAGCCGCCAATTCGGAAATCGGAGAGCGACCGCGCAACGAGAGAAAACAGGATAAGTCAACAGTGATAGTCTATGGTTCACCGAAGGTATCAAATCAGGGTGGTTCAACTGAATCAGAGACGCTAAACCAACAAGCCCCACCCTGGAGTTTCACAGCACGTTATCTTGCTGATCTGGCGGCAATCGACGTCCGCAGTGAGAAGACCGAGCGTGTTGTGCGTGGAAGCCGGATCGCCAGCTTCTGGCTATCCCCCGATGGCTCCAGTATCGCCTATACGATGCCCCAGAAGTTTGAAGCTGCCGGCTCCCAACAAATACTATTTGATTTGGCTGTCTATTCTTTCTCGACCGGACAAGCCTGCATCGTTGCGCCGCATATCCAACTCGGCTACGACGGCTCTTCCGTGAGCTGGTCGCCTGATGGGAAGACGCTCAGTTACAGGACTGGAGGATCGCTGGCTAAAAGTAGTATTTTTATTGTTTCGGCAACGGGCGGAGAAGCTCGCGACCTGACTGCTGCGCCTCACCCAAACTTTGGCGGCTTTGGCTTTCAACCTCCGCTCTGGGACGGCTCCGGGCAAAACGTTTACTTCATCGGCGACAATGGACTTTGGAAGGCTTCGTTAGTTGAGGCGAGAGCCACCGAGGTAACAAAAATCCCTCGCCGCCGGATCGAGGTGGTTACCTTAAGGGGTGGGAATCGCTTATGGTCTCCGGACGGGGGGAGATCAACAATTGTGAGTGTTCGTGATGATGAAACAAATCGGGTTGGGTTCCACAAGATCGATCTGACAACCGGTCAGTCTTCAATGCTTCTTGAAGAAAGTAAATCCTATTATGATCCGCCCGTCTATGGTCGGGCTGTTTCGGATGATGGTCAGCGCGTGGTGTATCTAGCGCAAGACACACAGCATGGTCAAGATCTCTGGCTCGCTGATCCTGAATTTCGCAACTTGAAACAGATAACGCAAATCAACCCGCAACTGGAAAGATATAAGATGGGTTCGGCCAGATTGATCGAGTGGCACAGTCTTGACGGCGAGCGACTGCGAGGCGCGTTGCTGCTACCGGCAGGCTATCGGGAGGGGAAACGCTATCCGCTCATCGTCAAGGTTTACGGCGGCTCCTCCCTCTCTGAAGATTTAAACCTCTTTGGTTTCGCCCGTGCGCCGGTAGACAATCTACAACTATTGGCTACACGCGGCTATGCGATACTTCTACCAGACACAAAAATGAGAGTCGGAACACCGATGGCGGATTTAATGAAAACAATGCTGCCAGGTGTAAATAAGGTAGTTGAAATGGGCATCGCTGATCCTGACAGACTGGGATTAATGGGGCACAGCAACGGTGGCTACTGCACACTATCGCTAATAACGCAGACCACACGGTTTAAAGCCGCAATGATGAACGCTGGCCCTGGCAATCTGATCAGTGTTTATGGTCAAATGAGAAAAGACGGGACAAGTTATGGTGTAGCACTCGGGGAATCATTTTATATGGGAAGAACACTTTGGAATGATCGGTTGGGATATATCGAAAACTCCCCGGTCCTTTTTTTGGACAGGGTGCAGACCCCCTTGTTGATCATACATGGTGGAGAGGATGATGCTGTATCCCCATTCCTGACAGGTGAGATTTTCGTTGGATTAAGGCGATTGGGGAAGGAAGTTATGTATGCTAAATATGAAGATGAGGGACACTGGCAAGGTACCTGGAGTTACGCCAACCAAGTAGATTCTGTAAATCGAATGATTGCTTGGTTTGATGAGCATCTTATGACGCTAAAGTAGGCATCACAGTAGATGGATGTCAAAGAATAATATCCTAAGCTTGTGTTCAAAGCGCTGAGCTATTCGCAATGTACGGATATTGATGGTGGATTCGGCAGATCGGATTCGACATCCTGAGACATCAATAGCGCTTTCAACCACGCTACTGTGTTTCATTTGCGTCGGCGACCGGCCGAATCCACTCTTTGAGAATAGAAGGCTAAGGCACAATGCGTTTAGCTCCATACCTTAAGCCTTATATTGCTTCTTAATCATCGAGATCATTATCCGGCCGGAACTGTTCCTCGGATACATCTAACTGCCCTATACCTTTTTCTCCAAGGATCACCTCTTGTGCCTTGCCTATCTCGATAACTTCAGTTGCTGTGTATTCGTTGTTCACTGTATTGTCCTCCATATGAGATTTAGGTTAACCACTCAGTTGAGCGTGTGAGTGGCGGTTACGTGTCCTGATGAACACATAGTTGGCGGACCGCATGCGCGGCTGCCGGTAACGCCGCTACTGGCAGGGTTGCTGGCTCTTCCAGTTGAGCGGCGTTTTTGATTGCCGAGCTCCGGCGTTCCAGAGCCCGCAGCCAAAACTCTAGCGAGATCGTTTGTATCACTGCGAAGGAGTACGTCTCACAGCCATGTCTGGCTCTCTCCAAGGCTACTTGCAGCGCCTCAGCATTCATATATCCACGAGCGCAGACCAGGGCATTTTCAAAAATTGGTCGGAGCTGGAGCCACTGCCGCGCTAGTGCGCGAAATAAAGCATCATCTGGCCCCTTCTTACCTCTACGCTTCAGGATCTTCTCAGGCAGCAAATCTCCGAGCGCCCGGCGCATCAACGACCTTGTCTCGCCGGGGCGCACGCGCTGTTCAAAAGGAATGGCTTGAAGAAATTCGACCAGCGGACGATGCAAATAGGGATGGCTCACTTCGATGCCGCCCCGCGCCCTGTACGAAGCTTTGGAGACGGTTTTTATGATAGACAGAAAACCGACCGCCTGGTCGCGCCCGCTCGGAAAATTGAAGCCGAAAACATCAAGCGTTCCGAGGTGGCGGGCGCGCAGATTCATCCGGGTGATGAAACACTCATCGATCCAGAATGGCAATTTGACAACTGGTTTAAGGAAAACCTGTAATTTAGTCGGCAGCAGCGGCATGACGCCGTCGCGCCAGAGCAGGGTGAGATATGATTTTTTGGAAGCTTCGCTCCAACCCCTCAACGACCGGTGTAGGCTCAGTAATCGGCGCTGGACCAGCAGGTCGCCGAGTTCCGGAGCCGGACTCGGGTTGCTACACAGCATCTGATCACCACCGTGTCCGGTGAGCAGCACGCGCGCGCCATCCCCACGCATTGCTTCACACGTTCCTCTGAGCAGGTCTACGAAACAATCGAAAAACTCAGGAAAACTGTGCCGGGATTCGTCGGGGAAAGTCGCCAGTGGCGGATAGTCTATATCGCTCAAGTGACGTCCGCTCCGACCTCTTTTCTCTTCTACGCAACGTATGAAACCTCGCTCGTCCGAGCTGACGGCTTCATCGTAAACATGGGAGATTGTCTCGATTCCGGAAGCCTCGGCGTCGCCGCTTCCGAAAATCTCATCGGCCATGCAGACAATCGCGGAGGAGTCCAATCCACCGCTTAAGTTTATGCACACTGGTCCATCAACTCGTAGACGACACCGCACCGCTTCACGAAACAGGTGTCGAAAATGCTCCTCGTATTCCCCGTCCGTCTGATAGCGAATCTCATGATTCGGGTCTAACCCCCAAAATCTTTGCACTCGAAGGGGGCCGTTTTGCACAATGACAGTATGGCCTGGATGAACCGCGTAAATATTTTTATAGGGGGTTAAGTCCGGCTCTGGCCCGCGCGTTAAATATCCGGCGATGTACTCATCATTGACTTCCAATTCGATCCCAGCAAAGTCGAGCAACGGCATAAGCTCTGAAGACCAGATGATCCTCTCCGCGTTGGCATGGTAATAAAGCGGTCGCGGGCCAACCGCGTCTCGCGCCAGCAGCAGCGTCCGCGTGCGCGGCTCCCAAAGCGACAGCGCAAAATCACCGATCAGGCGCGGCAGGAAATCAATCCCGAATTTGAGATACGCGGCCATCGCGATGGCGACGTCGGTCCGGTCTCCATTTAGCTCCTGGAGCAGGAGCGAGATCATCTCCTCGCGGTTATCCAACCGCCCGTCCCAGGCAAGAATGTGCCCTTCTCGCGAAACTAATGGCTGTTTCTCCAATCGCGATTCCCGGTTCGTATGGAACGCCCGGCACACCATCCCGATGGAATCGGAAACGACCTCGCTCCCGCCGTCCGGGCCGTGACTGCTGAGTTTCTCCCCCAGGCTGATCAGGGGATATTGGTCGACCGGACGGTTATCGAAGTAGTAAATGCCACCCAATGCGCTCATTCGTATTACTCCTTCAAGCGATGATCGATTCAATCGTTATCTCAGACAGCGACGCCAAGTTGATCGCAGATGAAAGCCAGCCGGTCGGTCAAAGCCTCGATGCGTTCGGTCAAGGGCAGGACCGGCATATGCCCGCGCAACGCCCTGTACTCCAGCAGGATCGGTCTATCGGAGGCCGTCGCGGCCTGTAATCTGGCAGTCATCTTGCGCGAGTGCAGCGGATTGCAACGCGTATCCGCATCGCCGGAGACCAGCAGGATGGCCGGATACTCGATTTCGTTTTGAACCCGGTGGTAGGGGGAGTAGGCGTACAGGTAGGGGAAATCCTCCGGGTCGTCAGCCGACCCATACTCATCAATCCACATTTTCGCGAAATCAAAGCGGTGGTAGCCGAGCATGTCGAGCAGGGGGCCTAGACAAACGACGGCGCGGAACATGTCGGGCCGTTGCGTCAACGCCGCTCCGACCAGCAGGCCGCCATTCGAGCCTCCGGCGATCGCCAGCTTCTCAGGCGTCGTATAGCCGGTTTTGATCAGCCACTCTGCGGCGGCGATGAAATCGTCAAAGACGTTCTGCCGTTTGCGCCGTTTGCCATTCAGGCGCCATGGTTCGCCCAGTTCCGAGCCGCCTCGGATGTTGGCGACGGCGAATAAACAGCCGCGCTCGACCAGGAACGTCGCGAAGGCGCTGAACCGCGGCGTCACGCTTTTGCCGAATCCGCCGTAGCCGGTCAGAATGGTCGGAACCTCACCGGTTGGTTGGAGATCTTTTCGACCGACTAGAAACATCGGGACCAGCGCTCCGTCCTTCGACGGATACCAGACCTGCCTGACCTCGATGGAAGCTCGATCGAAGGCCGCTTTCCTCCGGCTCCAGACCGTTTGCTCAGCTGTTTCAGTCCGATAAGAGTAAATCGTGTCCGAGTGAGTGAATGAGTTGAACGTGTAGAACAACTCGTCGCCGTCCACCGGGTTGTGCGACAGGCGCGCGGTTCCGGGCTCCGGATACGTTATGGCGCCGGCTTTGCGGCCGGACAGATCATATACATCCGTCCGAGTCGCAATATTCTCAACATAGCTGACAAAGATCCTGCCGCCCCTGACGGCAACGTCCGTGATCGGGAGCGCGGACTCCGGGACCACATCGCGCCAGTTCGCTCGGTCCGGCGCGTCAGGGTCGATAGCCAGGAGTCGTTTGTTGGGCGCTTGCCAATTCGTCATGACTACCAGCGTTCTCCCAACAAAGAGCGGATAAAACGAATCTTCTATCTCCGCAGCGATCAATCGAGCGGGAGCGCCGCGGAAGACATCCTGCGCGTAGAGATCAATAGTGGTCTTCGCTTCGGACCGGATGACCAAATGCGCGATGTAGCATCTATCATCGGACGCTCGCAGCGCTAATCTGATCTGCGGACTCTCACCCGCAAAGAATATCTCGCGGTCTTCGCTCGCATCGGTCCCGATGACGTGCCAGTAGGCGGCGCGGTAATGGCGGCGCGGCGCGTCAATTACTTCGTGAACGTAGTAGTAGCTTTTAGAGTCGGCGGCGAAGACGAAACTGCTCAGAAAACCGCGAGGAAGACCGTCGGGCAAAACTTTAAGGTCGTCCACATCGAGGATCTCGACCGCTTGATAATCTTCTCCCCCCTGTCTCACGCCGTAAGCGAGAAGCTTGCCGTCAGGCGAGACGCTGACGATCTGAACCGACATCCGGGCGCCGGTTCCGCAAGTCGCCGGATCCACCAGCGCCTGGTCCCGGCCGCCGGCTCCCTCCCTCATACAAATGACTGATTGATCTTGCCGCGCTTCACGTTTCAGAAAGAAGTACCGGTTCCCGACTTTGAACGGCGCGTCAATCGTCTCGACGGCCAATAGTTCACCGATTCGTTTCTGAACCCGCTCACGGCCAGGGATCGCGTCGAGGTAAGACCGCGCGTAATCGGTTTGTTCCTCGATCCACCGGCGCGTGCGCTCTGAATCCTGGTCCTCCAGCCAGCGATAGGGATCGGTCACCTCGACACCGTGGAAGTTCTCGGTGACAGGCTCGATTGGTGTGTGCGGCGGAGATTCCAGGACGAGTCTCATATTTCTTGTTTCCTGATTCGCTATCGGCATAGGCGTTAAGCCCCACTCTTTGATATCTAACGGCGAGACACACGCTACTCCGTTTATCGCCGGAGCAGGCAAAAAAAAATTTTCTGCTTGGGATCCTAAGCAGACCTTGTTTTTTCAGGGATTTGCGGGGCGCTATAGAGGATTGATCGACTTTCTGTGCTTGCAATAGCAAGAGCGCCGGTCGGACTTTCGCCGCGGCTCAGGGTGATGACGCGATCCGCCCACTGCGTCGGGTAGGGGCGATGTGAAATGATGATGGTGGTCACATTGCGCAAGTGGCCGTTAAGATTATCCAGAATGGATTTTTCAGTTGGCGCATCCAGCGCGGATGTTGACTCGTCCAGGATCAAAATCCGCGGGCGCTGAAGAAGCGCGCGAGCTAACGCGACACGCTGCCGCTCACCGCCGGAGAGCTTATTGCCGCGCGGCCCAAGTGGCTCATCCCAACCTTTCGGAAGTCGCCGTATTAATTCTTTTAACCGCGCCAGCGCCGCGACTCTTTCCAAATCTTCCTGGCTCGCTTGCGGGTCGCCGTAAAGCAGGTTCTCACGCAGCGTCACATCGAAGAGGACAGGCTCCTGAGGCGCGAGGATAATCGATGACCGCAAGCTTTTCAGTTTGGTTTCGCGGACATCCAGCCCGTCCACAAGAACCGCGCCTTCCTGCACGTCATAAAGCCGCGCCAAGAGCCGCGCGATCGTGCTCTTGCCGCCGCCGCTCGCCCCCGTAAGCGCGACCTTCTCCCCGGGATTTACGCGAAGGTTGATCCCATTCAGCACGGGCCTATCTGGATGATAGCCGAAAGTCACATTCTTCAGCTCGATGATCCCCGGGGCGTTCGGCGAAAGGGGAGAAGCCCCCGGACGGTCCGTGATGGCCATCTCAGCTTCAACGATCTCCCTGATGCGGCGAACGCTGGCGCCGGCTCGCTGGAGCTTGGAATAAATGTCCACGACGCCGTACAGCGGGATGAACAGTTGAAGCGTGTAACCGTAGAAGGCGACCAGGCCGCCGGCGCTCAAAGAGCCGATGATGACCTGGTATCCGCCGTAACACAGAACGCTCGCCATGCCGGTGATGATGATTAAGTACAGTAACGAGCCGAAGAGCAGTTCCGTCCGTTTTCTATTCACCTTGGACCGTAGGGCCCCGCCGGATATACACGCGAACCGGCGCGCCTCCCTCAGCTCACACGAAAGGAGCTGGACCTGAACGATGGCCGAGAGGTGCTCCTGCAGAAAGCCGCTTACTTTCCCGGACTGCTCCTGTACAGTGTCAGAGCAGCGGCGTAGCCGGTCGTGATAATAGCGGCGCGTCAGGATGAACGCCGGGATCAGCGGGGTGACGATGCAGGTCAGGCGGAAGTTCAGGATGAGCATTGTGGTCAGAACGACGGTGAAGACCGTCACCGTGCGGAACGCGCCTGGGAGCGACTCGCCGCCTAAGGTCCCTACCTGATCAACGTCATGTTCGAGGCGATACAATGTCTCGCCCACAGGTCTGTCTTCGTGGTATTTCGCCGAGAGGCGTTGAAGATGGCGAAGGAGGCCCAATCGGAGGCGGAAGGTCATCTTCTGCACTGCGGAAAAACTGAGCATCGCGCCAAGACTTTCGAACGCCAGCCGTCCGGAGTAGGTGATAAGGAATGCGCCGGCCACGACCGGCAGCAGGCCGACGCGCCGGCGCGGAATCACGTCATCAATCAGCCACTTGATGATGAGCGGATCGAGGAGGACAAGCAAACTTCCGGCGACGATACAAAGATAACTGCCGAGATGGAGGCGAAGGAAAGGTTTGAACTGGGCGGCGAGCCATCTGACCTCGCCGTTACGCTTGAGTCTCATGCCAGGCATTGTCCTCACTACCATCCGATACCTTTCATCTTGAATTGTTTCTGTAGTTCTGCGGTCTCAGAACAGCCGAACTCTTCATCAACGCAGCGCGTGCCGAAGCCTATAACCCGGCCGACGATCTCCGCCTCTCTGGGGTAGGCGAAGCGGCGAGTGCTCTCGGGCGACGAATGATGTGGGATGATCAGAAGGTGGTTCCCCTGCAACTCGAGCCAGCCGCAGGCGTAACCATCCCGCAGTTCAATGAAGAAGATGGGCCGCTCGTATTCATTGCGCCAGGCTACCGCTTGCGGCTTGTTCTGACGGGGGTCAATCTGCACAAACGAACCCGGGCGGATCAGCGGGTACATGGTGAAATCGTCGAGGCCGATGTAGCCATAGCTGACGCGCCGCGTGTCAGAGCGACGAGGCGGGGCGACCGGTGCCTTGCCTAACGTCTCGGCCGTCCCCGGCGCAAGGCTGGTCTTATATTGGCGGGGGCCGGAACCGGGGCCTACCGGAAAACGGATCACGTGGTCGCAGCCATGCACTTCCGCCGGCAGCAGTCGGGTTTGTCTAGGATTGGCGATCGGTTCGTACTTCTCGATCTCGTCCGCGTCCACGCCATAGAGCCGCATCAGGTCCGTGATCTTCACGTGGTAGATAGCGCTCAGGCTGAAGAGCTTGCAAATACTAGGCTCGGATGCGCCGTTCTCTATCTGTGTGAGCCAGGTGTCGGAAATGCTGAACCTCTTATCGCCTTTGGCTTCGGCAATCCGCCGGCTAGCCTCTTCGACTTCGCGGATTTTGATGTTGCGGCGGTTCCTGATCTCCTTGAGCTTTTGACCACCTTGCACGGTAACTCTCCGGAAAGTTCACGGGATCATTGCGGGGGGCGCCAGGGGTAATCCGGCAGCGTCGAACGCAATTCGGTTTCAGTTAACAACGGTCGAGGACGCGGTAGAACTCCTGGACTTTTTCCTTATCGTTTACGACCAGACCATATAACTCCGCCCAGGCATGGCTCTTGAATGGGATTTTGCGGCAGCCGATGACCATCTGCGCCGGCAACCCGCGACTGCGCAACAGGCAGGTGGCGACGGCGGAGCGCTGCAAACACATGGCCTGTTTGGGATACCAGGTAGTCGCTTTATCCACCGCCTCACAGACCGGTACCACCGCTTCGGGATCTCCAGGCTCGCCGCTCACCGGCCAGCGTTTGACCGTGTGGTAGAACGCGCTGAAGCTCACCAGCTTGAGCATAATATTGATCATGGACAATCCGAGAAACGCCGCCAGCCCGTACAGCTTGAGCATCAACAGCAGGCCAGTGGCTTTGCGCGCCAGGAACAGGAACCCGGCGTGGCCCTGGTCGCGCCAACCGGCGGCGAATCGGTTTCGCCGCCGCTCGCCTGTCCGGATAAACCCGTTCCGCCGGAAGCTGGCCAAGAGGCGCTCGACGTCGCGCTCTATCTGGTGACGCGGGATGTCCTGATACTCGGCGTTCAGCGATTCCACGATGGAGTCGAACGTTGCCCCGGCCGGCTGAGAAGCCAGTTTGGCCCAAATTGCGCTCCCGACGCCGATGACGCTGTACATCTTGTCACGCCCGACACTGAGGATCGCGCTTCCGTCCTTATCGGTGAAAGAATAGATGTCCGGAGAGACGATGAAGAGAGTAACGGCGCTGTTCTTTTCTGTTCCCTGTTGTAGCGGCTCTGGCGCGCCAGACCGATGTCCGGCTTGTGAGGCGGCCATTTGCTTAAGACGTCGCATCATCTTCTCCTATAGCCACTGATAGGCGAGTTTCGCTCGCAACATGGCAAGATTGTCATACGCTGAAAGCAGAGTTGGCAGGGAAACAACAACAACAACGCTGATCACGCAGACCGTTGTGTTTGGGGCTTATGTGGTGTTTGATTTATGTTTAGTGTCACTGCCTTGACGGTCATCGGTAACAGCAATTTGCTCGCCACTATGCGACGGCCGGACAAGATCGATGTAACGCAGGCTTTAAACAGTTGCAAATAGCGGTGATTACGCGATTGACGCTCATTTGCGGGGCCCGCAGCGCGCCGTTTAAGTCGGCCTGAAATCGGAAACAAGCGTAAAAAACCGGCAAATTGCCTTCCAGTATTTTCCAATCGCGGCCATCCGTAGGCCGTCTCTGATGTGCGACGGGCTGGTTATATAATATCGCTAGGGCCTGGGCATCTTCTGGATCAGTTTCAGACGGTATTTCAACTGGCCCAGCGTCAGCCCGAGCTCTTTGGCCGTTTTTGTCTTGTTATTTCGGTTTCTGGCCAGCGCCTCAGTGATCGCGCGCGCTTCGGCTTCTGTTATAAGGATACGTTTGAGATCCTTGTAGGATGGCTGTGTGTGGGTCGGGGCGGTCGGGCGGTCGGGCTTGAATAGTCTCTTCTCCTCTTCCAACGTGCGGTGGATTGTCTCGGGTGAAACGACATTGCCGCTTTCGAGAATGATGGCGCGTCTAATGACATTCAAGAGCTGCCGCACGTTGCCCGGCCAATCGTACTGCTTGAGCAAGTCTTCAGCTTCCGGCGCAAGACCCTCGATGCGATACCCCTTACTCTTTACCAGTTCGGCGGTGAAGTGGCGCGCAAGTTGGATTACGTCACCGCCCCGGTCGCGCAGAGCGGGCAGTTCGACGCGCCACGAACCTATCCGGAAGAAGATGTCGTGGCGGAATGTGCCGTCATTGAGGGCGATTTCGAGTGGGCGATTGGTGGCGGCTATGACCCTGACGTCGATCGGAATTGCCTCAGCGCCTCCGACCCGGCGCAACTCGCGCCTTTGCAGCACAGTGAGCAATTTGACCTGCAGATCGGGCGGCAACTCGGCGATTTCGTCGAGGAAGATCGTCCCGCCGTCGGCCTGCTCGAAGAGGCCGATTTTGCGGCCCGTCGCGCCGGTGAAAGAGCCTTTTTCATGGCCGAAGAGCTCGGATTCAATCAACTCGCGTGGCAACGCCGCGCAGTTGACCTCGATGAATCGGCCGCGGGCGCCGGACCCTTCGTGAATGGCAAGCGCGCACACCCCTTTGCCGGTCCCCGTCTCGCCCATAAACAGAACCGTATCGGCTTGCTTGATAATCGCCAGCCGCAAAAGCTCACGCGCTTCTTGTACGGCCGGAGAATCGCCGGTGATCCGGTCGGCCAGCCACGCAAGCTGTTGTTGCTTAGGTTTGCCGATGATCGACTGGTTGAAGTTGATACGGAAGTGACCGGCGGATGTTTCAGGCTGATCCCATTTGACTGATGACGCGCCGCGCCGCTTAAGCTCCGCCAGGACGAGACTCGCAAATGCGGCCAGCGCCGATCGCGTCAGCCAAAGGTCTTTGATCGGTTTGGTGTCCAAAACCGCGATCGCCCCGAACCCTCGCAAGGTTGGATCGGTAAGTTTGATCCCGGCGTAGCTTTCTATTTGCAAATCGGCCATCCGATGCTCGTGAGGGAATTGGCCTTGCGCTTTACTCGTGTAATAGATCTCATTCTGATCAGCGCGCAACAATGGAGCATAGGGCCAATTCGCTGTGCGGTAATAATCTTGCTCTTGACTTATGACTTCGCCTGCGGCGTAAAAGGCGACGGTGGCGGGCCGCTCGGCGCTGTGTTCGCAGTGGGCGCCAATGAAGACATAAGCGACATCCAGAGCTTGGGCCAGGTTTTCGGCTAACACCTGCAATAACTGCTCGCCGGCCGCAATCGACGCAAAGCGCGACGCCTCATTAGCCAGGGAAGCGATGACGGCGGACAGGCGGTTCGCGGCCAGATGCGATTCAATCAAGTCGACGACCAGAGCGGCCATCCGCCGGAGGAACCCTTTTTCTGAAACGGAGATGTCGCGTGGCTTGCGGTCGATGACGCTCAGCGTTCCCAGGCTATACCCTTCTCGAGTGCGCAACGGCGCGGCGGCGTAAAATCGCAGACCGAACTCGCCGGCCACCAGGGGATCGGCCTTCGCGAGCGGATCTTCCAACGCGTCGTTGATACAAAAGATGTCATCTGTGACGACCGCCGCTGCGCACCACTCAGGCCGGTGATCGGGCTGCACCTTCTCCAAACCGTAAACTGATTTGACGATGATGTGATCATAGAGAATCAGACCAATGGCGGAAATAGGCGC
>Ga0209382_10004582_pt1 | contig 18426 bp, 24 predicted proteins | sample SoiMetdeltSBSDD5_FD_187599 | JGI IMG/M metagenome (GOLD analysis project Ga0209382, IMG submission 187599) | Bulk soil microbial communities from a Populus tree surrounding site in Tennessee, USA - Soil MetaG P. deltoides SBSDD5 (SPAdes) (version 2) | ecosystem: Environmental > Terrestrial >...
GTGCCGTTCACAGACGATGCGCTGGCACGAGTCACGGTTCCCGCGCTCGTCTATGTCGCGGAGAGGGACGACCTGACGCTCGTGCACTATCATGGCGAGCGCCTGGCGAAGACGCTGCCTTCGGCGATGTGCGTTCTGGTCAAGGGTGCCGGGCACTTCTCGTTCATCACGAGCTTTCCCTGGGCGCTGAAGATCGTAGCCGGTGAGGGCGCGCGAGACCCAAACGGCTTCGATCGCGACGCGTTCCATCAGGTGATGAATCGCGAGATCGTCGACTTCTTCAACCGCACGTTACGGACGGGCGGTGACCCGCTCACCAAGAACGCTCAGCCGCGGTCGTGTCGACCGCGCTGAGTCGAGGGGCAGGTCGCGCTGCTCACCGGCAGAAGGTAGGAGCAGTGAGCGAATTTCAGAGTGTCGCGAGACTCAAGATCCATCACACCAAGCTTGACGAGTTCAAGCGTCTCGCCGCGAAATGCGCGGAATTGCTCGCAGGCCCTCTTGGATCATCTCGAGAATATGGGGGACACAATGGCCGCGATTCTTGAGACATGCTCTGGGGCTGGAGAAGTTTGCGGAACGCCTAGCCCGGAGCGGATTGAGATGCTCAAGGATTCGCCCGTTCAGGTCTACAGGCCCTTTCAGCCAGATTAGATGGCGACGAATCCAGCCAAACAGCAAGTCTCGACGTCAAGGAACTCGGTCATACGCTGGCTGCTTGATTCTGACCCTTCGATCCGCTGGCAGGTGATGCGCGACCTGACTGATGCGCCCGCGGATGAGGCCGGGGCCGAGCGTGCAAAGGTCGCGACCGAGGGCGTGGGCGCGCGGCTTCTCGCCCTCCAGGCGCCCGACGGGCGGTGGGGCGGCGCAGCGTGGAACCGCGGGTGGAACTCCACGATGCACGTCCTGTCGCTTCTACGGGAAATGGGTCTCGATCCCGCCAGCGACGCGGCACGGCGCGCGGTAGGGCTCGTCCGCGACCGAGTGACGTGGCGAGGATGCGGTCCGCCGGAAGCGGACGACAACCCCTTCTTTGCCGGCGAGATCGAGCCTTGCATAAACGGCCAGGTCGGGGCGGTGGGTGCCTACTTCGGCCAGGACGTCGGGGGCATCATCGACCGGCTGCTCGCTGAGCAGCTGCCCGACGGCGGCTGGAACTGCGAAGCCGCCAACGGCTCGACGCGGTCGTCGTTCAACACCACGATCTGCGTGCTCGAAGCCCTGCTCGAATATGAACGGGCCGTAGACGGCAGCTCGGGAGTGACCGGGGCCCGCCTCCGTGGGCAGGAGTACCTCCTCGAGCGCCGACTCTTCCGCCGGAAGTCGACCGGCGAGGTCATCGAGCGAGATCGCAAGGGCGGCGCCGCGTGGACGCGCTTCGCCTTCCCGACGTGGTGGCACTACGACGTGCTGCGCGGGCTCGAATATCTGCGCCGCGCCGACGTCAACCCCGACGAGCGAGTCGCCGAGGCGATCGACCTGGTGACATCGAAGCGCGACGACAACGGCAGGTGGCCGCTCGAGACCCAGTACCCCGGCAAGGCGGCGGTCGAGACGGACGAGAGCGAGGGCCGGCCGAGCCGGTGGAACACCCTCCGCGCCGTGCGCACGTTGGACTGGTATTCAGAACGGAGCACTCATGCACATCGGCACGTCGTATAGGCTGTCGGAGTTCCTCAAGTGGACACGAAGAGATGTCTACGTCCTGATTGTTCTGGGAGTCGTGCCTGTCGGTGCATACCAGATCGGGAACATCAAATGGCTGGGCATTCCCTGGATCGTGGTGGCACTCCTGGGTACCGCCACCGCGCTGATCATCGGGTTCAAGAACCTGCAAACCTATAACCGTACCTGGGAAGCTCGACAAATATGGGGCGACATCATCAGCAGCAGTCGGGCCTGGGGCACGATGAGCAGGGACTTCTTTGACAATGCCGAAAAATCAACAGAGCTTGTCTATCGCCACCTCGCCTGGCTGACGGCATTGCGCTATCAGCTCAGGGAGAACAGGACATGGGAGACCAGAAGCAAGGCTCACAATGCAGAGTATTCGAAGCATTACGCCATCCCTGAGATGCACACGGCATTGGAAACGGAGCTGGCGAGATACCTTCCCGATGCGGAGCGAAAACAGATTCTCGCCTCGGGCAGCAAGGCAACCCAGATCATGAGCCTTCAAAGCAGAACGATAAAAGGACTCTTCGACAGCCGGGCGATTGGCGTGGTGCAGTTCCTCGAGATGCAGAGGTCGATCAAGGAATTCCTCCTGCAACAAGGCAGGTGTGAGCGCATCAAGGATTTCCCGTATCCAAGGCAATAGGCAACCGTCAATTCCTTCTTCATCAAGTTGTTCTGCCTTCTGCTCCCCCCGGGTTGCTCAGGGAATTCGACAGGCTCAATGACAGCGTCGAGGGCGTGATCAAGGGCAACATGGTCTGGCTGGTCGTCCCGTTTAGCGTGCTGATCTCGTGGATGTACACCTCGCTGGAGCGAGTCGGAGAGAGCACCGAGAACCCGTTCGAAGGGAGTGCGAATGACGTCCCGATCTCACAAATGTGCCGGACCGCGGAGATAGACTTGCGGGAGATGCTTGGCGAAAGCGACCCACCGCCGCGAGTGGAACCCAGAAACAATATCGTCCTGTAGTTGCAGAACGAAAGACGCGCCATGAAGAAGAGCGGGTCCCAGAAAAGAAAGTCTCCATCTCGGATGATCGACGAGAGGATCAAGGAGCTGGGCGACTGGCGGGGCAAGCTGCTCTCGCGGCTCCGCACGTTGATCAAGCAAGCCGACCCTGACGTGGTCGAGGAATGGAAGTGGAGAGGGGTTCCGGTGTGGTCTCACCACGGACTGATCTGCACCGGCGAAACCTATACGAACCTCGTGAAGATGACCTTTGCCAAGGGGGCGGCACTCGATGACCCGTCAGGCCTCTTCAACTCCAGCCTCGACGGCAACACCCGGCGTGCCATCGACTTCCACGAGGGCGAGAAGGTCGACGAGAAGGCATTGAAGGCTCTCATTCGCGCGGCCGTGACGCTGAACGCGTCCCGCGCCCACCGCTGATCGAGTTGAGCCCGTGAGCCGCGGGGGTGAGCGGCACTTCGGCCTGGACCGGGGATCGCTCGCTCCGGCGGCCGCGTTGGTCGTCTTGGTGGTGAGCATACTGATTGCCGAGGCGTCGGGGGCGCCGACGGCGGTGCGAGAGGTCGACGGTACGATCGTCGTCGCCGGGGGCACACTGGTCGACGGTACCGTCCGTGAGCCGTTCCCCGGGGTCACGATCGTTGCTCGAAGTGGCCGCCTTGCCGAGGTGACGGCGGGTCAGGTCGTCGGCTTACCCGCTGGAACCGAGACGATCGATGCGCGCGGCAAATGGATCGTGCCTGGTCTGATTGATATGCACGTGCACTACCAGCCGGCCTGGATGGATGCGCTGTTTCTCCGTCACGGCGTCACCACCGTGCGCGACGTGGGCAGCGGCCTCAACCACATCCTGGAGCGGCGGGAGGAGAATCGATCGCCGGGTAGCCCGCGCCCCCGGATCTTCGCGTGCGGGCCGTTGATCGATGGCCCCTTTCCCCGCCACGGTACCGGTATCAGCGTGTCGGTGCAGACGGTCGGCGAAGCGCGCGCCGTGGCACGGCAGCTGATCGAGCGTGGCGTGGATTGCCTGAAGCTCTATGAGCAACTCACGCCGCCACTGGTCGAGGCGGTCGTCCGCGAGGCCGACGGTACGAGCGTGCCGGTCACGGCTCATTTGCGCGACACGACCGCCTTGCAAGCGCTCGAGATCGGTGTGAGAGGGCTCGAGCACGCGTTCGGCTTCGACGCGTGTGAGCACGGCGCCGCTGCCGACGTCCTGCGCCGCGTGGTCGAGCGCGGCGCGTACGTGGTACCCACGCTGGCGATCACCGAGCAGGTCTCACTCCTGGGGTCGCCCGAGCAGGAACGGATGCCACTGCTCGAAGAGGTTCCCGCCGGGCGTCGGCTGTACTGGCGCCGGACGGCGGCGGGTACCCCACAAGACCGAATTGCTGGGGCCGCGCGGCGACTTGGATGTATCAAGTCGTTCGTGGCGCGACTGCAGCGCGCTGGGGGCCACGTGGTCGCAGGCAGCGACACGTCGAACCCGTACGTGATCCCCGGAGCGTCCCTCCACCGCGAGCTGGAACTGCTCGTGGACGCTGGATTGTCGCCGCGCGAGGCGCTTGCGACCGCCACACGGAACGCAGCGGCGTTTCTTGGCCAGGCACGGACACTCGGCACCTTGGAAGTTGGCAAGACTGCCGATCTCGTCGTACTTGGCGCGGATCCCCTCGTGTCGGTGGCTGCCCTCCGGCAGATCGAGCTCGTCATCCGTGACGGGCGTGTCGTCTGGAGGCGATAGCGTGGCGAACGCGCGCCGCTGAAGGTGCAGCGTCAGACAGTTCACGGAGACCCGACATGGACCCCAAGCTGCCGATCCGCAGTATCGACTACACGGTCATCTTCGCGCGCCAAATGGCCGCCATGCGCGAGTTCTATGGCACCACGCTCGGGTTTCCGCTTCACAGGGAGCTCTCGCCGACCTGGATCGAGTTTCGCGTCGGCTCAAACATTCTCGCGCTCACCGAGCATGGTCGAGCCTTCAGTGATCCGGCGCCGCCAGTTGGCGTCCTCTCCTTACAACTGGCGTTCCGGGTCGCGCCGGGTGACGTCGCAAGCTGTGCGGCCGTCCTGAAGGAGCGTGGCGTCAAGATCGTCTCCGGCCCAACCGACCAGCCCTTCGGACACCGCACGCTGTTCTTCCGGGACCCGGATGGCAACGTCTTGGAAATCTATGCGGAGATCTAGCGATCGGCCGGAGGCTGTTGCCGGGCGAAGTAGTGTTACCAGTGACAGGAGTAAGCGTCATGATGAAGCACTTCGACCACGTGACCATTGTGGTGCGAGACGTCGAGGCCGCGAAGAGGTTCTTCGGCCTCCTCGGGTTCAAGGAAGAGAAGTCTGTCGTGATCGCAGGCCCACAGTTCTCGACCTACATGGGCGTGGACGGCATCGAGGCCGAACACGTCACGCTCGCCCTGGCCAACGTCTCACCCCGAACCGAGGTGCAGTTGCTGAAGTACCGCCACCCGAATCCGCTCCCCGACCCGGCTCCCGGCAACCTCACCAAGCTGGGGTTCAACCATGTGTGCTTCGCCGTCGACGACATGGAGGCCGAGGTGGCAAGGCTGAAAGCCGAGGGTGTCCAGTTTCGGAACGAGGTCATGCACTTCCACAACCGAAAGCTGGTCTTCCTTTCCGGACCGGAGGGCGTCACCGTGGAGCTGGCGCAATGGGATTGAGGCGATGGAGAAGACGACGGTCGCGGTAGTCGTCACGGTCGCCTTCAGCGTGGTCGGCGTGCTGGGCGACTACTTCCTCAAGCTCGCCAGCGCGTACGAGCAGCCGTTACGGACGGGTTGGTTCTACGTCGGCTTCGCCCTGTATGCGTCGACGGCGTTCGGGTGGGTGTTCGTGATGCGACACCTGAAGCTGGCCACCATCAGCGTCCTCTACTCGGTGTCCATGGTGCTGCTCCTGACCGCCATCGGCGTCGTGCTGTTCCGGGAGTCGCTGAACTACTACGAGCTGGCCGGCATCGTCCTGGCCGTGGCCTCGCTCGTCCTGTTGATGCGCTTCGCCTAGCGGCGAGCCAGCGACGGTGTCTGGACGGCCAGGGTAGACTGACGCCACCGGTCAAGCCGGTGACTCGTGCCCTGCACGTCATCCTGGGGGCCATGAGCGTTGTTGCAGTCTTTCAGCTCGCCTCGTCGGGCTCCCTCCCCGCGGGCCCCGCCGCGCGCTCCTTCCTCGTGATTCGTCCTGGGTCCCGGCAACGGCCGTACGGTCGAGGGCCGGCGGCCCGTATGGCCCTAACGCGTGCGATCGGAGGTTACGCGCCATGTCGCAGCCCCTGCCGGAGAGGATGCACTTCACGCGGATGGACGAGGGGACGGACGAGGATTTCCAGATCCTCAAACGGGTCCACGAGCGCACCCTGCAGGAGTTACCCGACCGGCTGTTCGGGTTGCTCGACGACCTCGGCCACGACACCGCCTACAACATCACGCGACGCGACCACTGCCTGCAGACGGCGACCCGGGCCCTGCGCGACGGCAGGGACGAGGAGTACGTGGTCGTCGCCCTGCTGCACGACATCGGCGAACCGCTCGGACCGTTCAACCACGGCGAGGTGATCGCGGGCGTCCTGCGTCCGTTCATCTGCCGCGACAACTACTTCATGCTGGAGCACCACCCTCTGTTCCAGACGTACTTCTTCGCCGCCCACCTCGGGCTCGACCCCAACGCGCGGGACCGGTTCAAAGGCGACCCGGCGTACGAGCGGACGGTTGAGTTCTGCGCCAAATATGACGAGGTGTCCTTCGACCCGCGCTATGCCAACGAGCCGTTGTCGACCTTCGAGCCGATGGTGCGGCGCCTGCTCGCCAAGGCGTGGGTGCCTCCCAAGTGACGTGTGAGGAGACCTGATGAGCATCAAGCGAATCCTGGTGCTGGGAGGCGGGTTTGCCGGACTCTGGAGCGCGGTCGGGGCGGCTCGCAAGCTCGACGAGATCGGCTATGGGCCCGACGCGGTCGAGGTGACCCTGATCAACCGCGATGCCTTCCACGGCATCCGGGTGCGGAACTATGAACCGGACCTGACTCCCATCCGGGTGCCCCTCGACGACGTGCTCGGCCCCATCGGCGTCCGCCGCGTGGAAGGGGAGGTCGCCGACATCGACACAGCGAGACACGTCGTGACCGTGGCGACCACGGGTGGACGACAGGCACTTTTTTATGACCGCCTCGTGTATGCCCTCGGCAGCCAGCTCCTCCGGCCGCCCATCGCCGGACTGGTCGAGCATGCCTTCGACGTGGACACTTACAACGGCGCCGCCAAGCTCAACGACCATCTCCAGTCGCTGCCCGCCCGCCCTGAATCGCCGGGGCAGTACACGGTCGTCGTGGTGGGGGCCGGCCTGACCGGGATCGAGACGGCCGGCGAGATGCCGGGAAGACTGCGGGCGGCCATGGCGCGGGCCGGCACGACCCGGCCCGTCCGCGTCATCCTCGCGGACCACGGTCCCTTCGTGGGCTCGGACATGGGAGATTCTGCGCGGCCGGTGATCGAGGAGGCCCTGGCCGTGATGGGAGTCGAGACTCGGCTTGGCGCCAGTGTCGTCTCGATCAAGCCGGCGGGGATCACCCTCGAGTCCGGCGAGGAAATTCCCGCCGCCACGGTGGTCTGGTGCACGGGCATGCGGGCCAACCCACGCAACCGGACATTCCCCGCCGAGCCAGACCGTTTCGGCCGAATCCCGGTCGACGCGTTCATGCGGGTCAAGGGTGCCCCCCACGTGTTCGCGGCCGGCGATGTCGCGTGGGCCATGATGGACGACACTCACGCGTCGGTCATGTCCTGCCAGCACGCCCGGCCGATGGGGCGATTCGCCGGGCACAACGTGGTGTGCGATCTCCTGAACCTGCCGATGCTGCCGCTCCGGATCGACTGGTATACGACGATCCTGGATTTGGGGTCATGGGGAGCGGTATATACGGAGGGGTGGGACCGACATGTCGTTACGAAAGGCGAGACGGCGAAGCGGACCAAGATGCTGATCAACGGCCACCGGATCTATCCGCCGTTGACCCGCAACCGTCGAGAGATCCTCGACGCCGCTGCGCCCGTGGTGCAGAGTCCCCCCAAGATCTTCCATTGACGGCGATCATCCTGGCCGTCGGCGCCCTCCTGTGCGCCGTCCCGTTCGGCACCCACGCGCGACCAGCGGAGAAGGTCTACCGCATCGGTGTGCTGGAGGCGCTCGGCCTCAGTATGCCGCCGGCCCTGCTGCGGCAGGCGGACTACATCGTCCAGTGATCGCACGCATTCCGGGTTATTGCGGCCTCTGCATCGCTCGCTGCGGCACGCTGGCGACTGTCGAGCACGGCCGCTTCACGCGACTCGACCCCGATCCTTCGCACCCGACCGGGCACGCGATCTGCGCCAAGGGGCGGGCGGCGCCGGAGCTCGTCTACCATCCCGAGCGGCTCACGCACCCGCTCCGCCGGACGCGGCCGAAGGGCGACCCCGACCCCGGCTGGCAGCGCATCGGGTGGGATGAGGCGCTCGACCTCACCGCCGCCGCGATGCGGGGGGTGGCGGAACGTCACGGTCCAGAGGCGGTCGCCTTCACGGTGGCGTCGGGGTCCACGACCGCGATCGGCGATTCCACGGGCTTCATCCAGCGGCTTGCGAACGCCTTCGGCACCCCGAACTCGAAGATCACCCTCGACGTCTGCGGCTGGGGGCGTGGCTTTGCCACCCGCTACACCTATGGCGTCGGCAGCGTCGGCGTCGGCGCAGGGGGCGCCATGCCGGATATCGGGCACACCGGCGTGCTCATCCTGTGGGGCTACAACCCCAGCTTCACGCGCCTCACCCACGCGACCGCCGTCGTCGCGGCGCTGAAGCGCGGCATGCGGCTCATCGTCGTCGACCCGCGCCGCGTCGGTCTCGCCGGCAAGGCCGATCAGTGGCTCCGGGTGCGGCCCGGCACCGACGGCGCGCTCGCGCTGGGCCTCGCCAATCTCATGATCGAGCGCGGCTGGTACGATCACGACTTCATCCGCGCCTGGAGCAATGGGCCGCACCTGGTGCGCGCCGACACGGGTCGCCTGTTGACCGAGCGCGACCTCGACCCGAACGGGGCGTCGGGCCGCTTGCTGGCCTGGGACACCGCGGCGGGGCGACCGGTCTCGTACGATCCCGCCAGCGGCCGCTACGACAGCGATGTGAGCCGCCTCGCGCTGGAGGGCGAGCACCGGGTGGCCACGCCGCACGGCGAGGTCCTCTGCCACCCCGTCTTCGAGCTCTACGCGCGGCTCTGCCGGCGATATCCGCCGGAGGCCGTCGAGGCGATCTGCTGGATCCCGCGTGCCCAGGTCGAGGAGACGGCGCGACTGATCTGGGACGCGCGCCCGGTGTCCTACTACGCCTGGAGCGGCCACGAGCACCACGCCAACGTCACGCAGACCGCGCGGGCGATGTCACTGCTTTACGCGCTCACCGGCTCCTTCGACCGCCCCGGCGGTAACGTGCTGTTCGCCGGGCCGCCGTCGGCCCCGGTCGCCGGTGATGACCTGCCCTCGGCCCGGAACATGGCGCCGGCGCTCGGGCGCGCCGAGCGTCCGCTCGGGCCGGCGCGCTGGAACTGGATCGGGACCCCGGATCTTTACCGGGCGATCCTGGACGGCACGCCGTATCCCGTCCGTGCGCTGATCGGGTTCGGCGCGAACATGCTCCTGGCGCACGCCGACGGCCGCTACGGGCGCAGGGCGCTTCAGGCGCTGGACTTCTACGCGCACCTCGATCTGTTCATGAATCCCACCGCCGAGCTGGCCGACGTGGTCCTGCCGGTCGCCTCGGCATTCGAGCGCGAGGGATTGAAGCTCGGCTTCGACGTCAGCCAGGAGGCCCAGTCGCTGATCCAGCTTCGGCCGGCGATCGTGCCACCACCCGGCGACGCACGCCCGGACACCGACATCATCTTCGACCTCGCCGGCCGGCTCGGGCTGGCCGGGCAGTTCTGGGATGGCGACATCGACGCCGCCTATCGCCACCAGCTGGCGCCTACCGGCGTCTCGCTCGAGCAGCTGCGCGCCGCGCCCAGTGGTGTCCGGATGTCGTTGCAGACCCGCCACGCGAAGCATGCCGAATCCGACGGGAGCGGCGCTCCGCGCGGCTTCGCGACGCCCTCGCGGAAGGTCGAGCTGTACGCGCAGACCTTCCTCGATCACGGCTACGCGCCGTTGCCCGAGTTCGTGGAGCCGCCCATCGGTCCGGTGTCGCGGCCCGACCTGGCAGGGCGCTTCCCGCTGATCCTGACGAGCGCGAAGTCATCGGTGTTCTGCCAGACGCAGCACCGCGCGCTGGCGAGCCTGCGCAAGCGCGCCCCGCACCCCGAGGTCGAGATGCATCCCGAGGCGGCGCGGGCGCGGGGGATCGCCAGCGGCGACTGGGTCTCCATCGAGACGCCCGAGGGGCGGGTGCGCGCCCGCGTCCGGGTCAACGCAGACCTCGATCCCCGTGTGGTGGTGGGCGAGCACGGCTGGTGGCAGGGCTGTGCCGAGCTGAGCGCGCCCGGCTACGACCCGTTCGGGCCCACCAGCGCCGCCTTCAATCTCCTCATCGGCTCGGCCGAGCGCGACCCGGTGAGCGGCACTCCGTCGCTGCGCTCCTCCCTGTGCGAGATCCGCCTCGCCGCCTCGGAAGGCGACTCGACGTATCCTTCGGCATGAGCACGCGAAAGCCGGCCGATCGCTGATGGCCCGGCATGAAGGCACAGAGCGCAAGGAGCGGCCCCACGAATGGCCCACGTCATCACGTTTCGCTCGGCACGATTCGACGTCGCACGGGAGCGGCCGAACCCGATCAATCCGATCGCCGGCGAGAGCGTCTTGCGGTGGCTTCGCGAAAAGCTGCGCGAGAGCCGGTACGAGACGACGGAGCCGGAGCCGGAGGACTGGGGCTGGTACCTGGACGTCCACGGGGACGGCGCGTCCTACATGGTCGGCGCGAGCGGTGACGCCGAGGACCATGCGGACGGCCCCATCGACTGGACGCTCCAGATTCACAAGCATCGATCGATGAAGGAGGAGATCACCGGCGCCAACAAGCTCGCGGCGGATGACCCGCTGTCCGCCGTGATCGAGCGACTCATTCGGCAGGATGCGGCGGCGGACGCCGTCGAGATCACGCGAGAGCCCTGAGTGTGATCTCGGCGCTCGAGGGCCTCGCGCGACTGCGCGAAGGCAACCATCGATTCGTGTCCGACGTTCGGAGCCACGAGACCTTCGCGAGCCAGGCGCGTCGCCGCGAGGTGGCGGCGGGCCAGAAACCGTTCGCCATCATCCTGGGGTGTTCCGACTCGCGGGTGCCGGCCGAGATCGTCTTCGATCAGGGGCTCGGCGACCTGTTCGTCATCCGGGTCGCGGGGAATATCGTCGCCGCGTCTCAGGTCGACAGCGTCGAGTTCGCGGCGGCCCGGTTCGAGACCCGGCTCGTGGTGGTGCTCGGGCACTCGCAGTGCGGGGCGATCCTGGCGACCCTGGAGGAGCTCCAGCAACCGAGCGATCATCAGTCGCGGAGTCTGCGCTCGATCGTCGACCGGGTGCGGCCCTCTGTGGAGATGTTGCTGGCCACCGAGCTCAGGCACGACCCGACCGCGCTCGTGGAGCACGCCGTGCGAGCCAACATCCGCGCCTCCGCGAACCATCTTCGACACGGCTCGGCGGTGCTGGAGCGTCTGATCGCGAGGGAGGGGCTGCTGGTCGTGGGCGCCGAGTATTCGCTCGAGACCGGGAACGTGTGGTTCTTCGACGGTGTACCGGAGGCCGGCGAGCCACGGCGGGCCGGGTGACGGGGAGGCGACGATGCGGCAGCTCTTTGCGGTGATCCGTACCCGCGGTCCGGCCTGGCACCACGGGCAACCCCTGGAGGGGCAGCCCGACTGGGCCGGTCACGCCGCGTTCATGAACGCCCTAGCCCGTGAGGGCGCCGTGGTCCTCGGTGGTCCGCTCGAGGGGACCTCCGACGTGTTGCTCGTCATGCGGGCCGAGACCGCCGCCGAGATCCGTGCTCGGCTTGCGGAGGACCCGTGGGCGCGCGAGGATCTGCTTCGCGTCAGCCGGATCGCACCCTGGACGCTGCGGCTGGGATCGCTCGACTGACCGGACCCGTCCAAACCCGGAGGCTCTCGATGATCATCGCCCTGGCGTCGCCTCGGATCGCGTCGTCCCTCGATGACGGCCTGGACAGGATCGAACGGCTCCTGTGCGAGGCGTCCGCCCAGGGCGCGGCGATCGCGTGCTTTCCCGAAGCCTATCTCCCGGGGCTGCGGGGACAGGACTTCGAGGTCCTGCCGTTCGATCAGGCTCAGCAGGACCGGGTCGTCCACACCGTCGCGCGGTGGGCCGGCAGCTACGGGGTGGCGACGATCCTCGGCATGGAGCGGCTCACGGAGGCGGGCCGGCAGATCGCCGCGCTCGTCGTCGACGCCCGGGGCCAGATCATGGGCTACCAGACGAAGAACCAGCTGGACCCGAGCGAGGATCGATTCTACGTACCCGGCAGCACCCGGCGCCTCTTCGAGGTCGACGGGCTCAAGTTCGGCGTGGCGATCTGCCACGAGGGCTGGCGGTATCCGGAGACGGTGCGGTGGGCGGCGGTGCGGGGCGCCAAGATCGTCTTTCATCCTCAGCTCACGGGGAGCGATCAGACGGGGACCCGGCTGACGCAGTGGGGCTCGGCGAGCGCGCCGTACTACGAGAAGGCTATGATGATGCGCAGCAAGGAGAACACGATCTACTTCGCCAGCGTCAACTACGCCATGCGCTTCCAGGAGTCGGCGACGTGCCTCATCGATCCGTCCGGCGAGTGTCAGTCCTTTCTCCCCTACGGGCAGGAGGGCGTGCTCGTGCAGACGATCGACGTCGAGGCCGCCACCGGGCTGCTCGCTACTCGCTACGCGCCCGAGCGCTATCAGGAATCGGGGCTGGAGTGACCCGATGGAGCTGTTCATCTTCGCCCGGTTTCACGCTCGCCCCGGACACGAGGGCGCGGTGGCCGAGGCGTTGCACGACATCCTCGGACCCACGCGCGGGGAGCCGGGCTGCCTGAGCATTCACGCCTTTCGATCGACTCGCGATCCGCAGCTGTTCTACATTCACTCCCGCTGGAAGGACGAGGCGGCGTTCGACACCCACGCTGGCCTCCCGCACACGGTGCGCTTCGTCGAGCGCATGGAGCCGCTCATCGACCACGCGCTGGACGTCAGCCGTACGGAGCGGATCGGGTAGCTGCCCAGGAGGGCGAATGAACACGTTGAGTATCGGGTCTCGGGGACAAGAGGTGATCAACCTCCAGGAGGCCCTGAACTATCAGCTCCCCGGCGCCAGCCCCGCGCTCGTTGTGGATGGCGTCTTCGGGCCCAAGACCCAGGCCCGTCTCCGGGCGTTCCAGTCCGTCCGCGCGCTCGCCGTCGACGGGATCGCAGGGCCCAAGAGCCATCGGGCCCTCTACTCATTCGTCCGGAGCCGGCTCCATCTGATCGTGCCGCCCGCCCGGGGGTCCGGCCGCGCGTTCTCCCTGCGGGACGGCGACATCCCGGGGACGGACCCGATATTGCCGCCGATCCCGAAGCTCACCCTACCGTTTCCCGACCCGTTCCGCCGGCCGCCGCCGCCGCTGTTGCCCCTCCCGCAGCTGACGCTCGGGACGACGACCGAGTTCGAGCTGTCCGCCGGCGTGGAGCGCACGTTCGCCCGCTCGTTGACCGCGAACTCTGCGGAGAAGACGACCAGCATCTTCAGCGACGTCAGCTTCTCGATCTGGCGGAGACCGATCGGGCGACACCTCGAGATGGCGTTCGGGCCGGGCGCGTTCTTCGAGCGGGAGGTCGGCGCGGATCCGAAGTCATCGTTCCGGGTCGGGGTGTTCGCCAAGGCCGAGCTCAAGGACGTCCTGACGATCGGGCCGCTGGACCTGTTCAAGGTCATCATCGAGCACAAGACCGTCACCACCGTGACCGGCCCGGTCGAGCTGACGTCGGACCTGGAAGTCGGCATCAACCCGACGGTCGAGACCACGGTGTTCGGGACGAAGATCGAGTTCGGGCCGAAGTTCTCGAAGTTCTTCGAGGTCGGGATCGGGCGAGACGGGTTCACGGTCAAGTCCGGGACGACGGTGACGGCCGGCACGCTCACGGTCTTCTTCTAGAGAGCTGGAGTCGTCATGCCGCCATCGATCGATCGCGAGATCGTCTCCGCGCGAGTCCTCGATGCACCCCGCCAGGTCGTCTACCGGGCGTTCACCGACCCGAGCCTGCTGGCTCGGTGGTGGGGACCGGCGGGCTTCACGAACACGTTCCACGAGTTCGATCCCCGCCCCGGCGGAGCCTGGCGGGTCGTCATGCACGGTCCGGACGGGACCGACTATCGGAACGAGTCGCAGTTCGTCGACGTCGTGGCTCCCGAGCGCATCGCCTTCGATCACCTGAGGCCGATGCACCGCTTCCGGATGACGATGACGTTCGACGACGAGGCGGGTCGGACGCGCCTCACGTGGCGGATGCTGTTCGAGTCCCCCGAAGAGGTCGACCGAGTCCGAGGAGTCATCACCCGGGCGAATGAGGAGAACTTCGACCGGCTCGAGGCGGTGCTCGAGAGCGCGGGATGAGGTGGACCGATGACGGATGAGCGTGACGCGACGCCGCGGGCCGGGATCTTCCTCCCGCCGGGAGGGGGTCGGCCCTACCCGATGGGACGCATCAGCGCGGTCTTCAAGGCCGACGGGGGCGAGACGCGCGGCGCGTATTCCATCTCCGAGTGGTGGCTGGAGCCACACACCCAGGGCCCGGGCGCGCACGCCCACCCGGAGGACGACGTCTTCTACGTGATCGAGGGGACGATGAGCTTCCTCATCGGCGACGCGTGGGTCGATGCTCCCCGCGGAGCGTTCGTCGTGGCGCCGGGTGGGACGACGCACGACTTCGAGAACCGGAGCGCGCAGCGCGCGGGTGTGCTGAACTTCTCGATCCCGGGCGACTTCGAGCAGCACATGCCGGCGATCGCGACATGGTTCGCCGAGCACCCCCCGAAGGACGCGTGAGACCGCACCCGATTGGCGGGCCGCTAAGCCGCGCCGCCCGTGCTCAGGTCTCGATGGGCGTGTCGGCGTGCGCGCCCCACTCGCTCCAGGAGCCGTCGTAGACGGCGGCGTCGCGCCGTCCAGCCAGGTACAGCGCCAGCGCCAGCACCGAGGCCGTGACGCCGGAGCCGCAGCTGGTCACGACCGGCCGCTCGAGGTCGACGCCGGCCGCGGTGATGGCAGCGCGCAGCTCGTCGGGCGACTTGAGCGTGCCGTCAGCCCGGTAGAGCGTCTCGTAGGGAAGGTTCAGGCTGCCGGGGATGTGGCCCCCGCGGAGTCCCGGACGCGGCTCGGGCTCGGTGCCCGCGAAGCGACCGGCGCTGCGCGCGTCCAGGACCTGGGCGGCGCGGCTGGCGACGTTGGCGCGCATGGCCTCCAGATCGCGGACGAGCTCCGGCCGCCGGCGCGCCGCGAACGTGCGGTGAGCCGGCGCGGCGCCACCGCGTTCGACCGGCCGCCCCTCCGCCTGCCACTTTCGGAGACCGCCGTCGAGCACCGCCACGGCGTCGTGACCAAATGCGCGGAACGTCCACCAGACGCGCGCCGCGCTCACCACGCCGCGCACGTCGTAGACGACGACCCGGTCGCCGCTGCCGATGCCGAGGGCGCCGACGGCCGCCGCGAACGCCTCGGCGCTCGGCAGCATGTGGGGCAGCGAGGTGGTGTGATCGGCGATCGCGTCGATGTCGAAGAAGACCGCGCCCGGGATGTGCGCCGCCTCGAACTCGGCCCGGGGGTCCCGCTTGGCCTGCGGCATGTGCCAGGTGCCGTCCACGACGCGGAGGTCGGGATCGGTCAGGTGCTTGCTGAGCCACTCGGTCGTGACGACGGGATCCATCAGCGGGTCTCCGGGATGAGGCGGACGTGGCTGACACCCTCGTAGTCGAGCGCTTCCTCCCACGCGAGGTAGGCCTCCATGGCCGCGCGGCCGCGCTCGTAGGGCTTGGGCACGACGTCGTCCGCCTCGTCGGCGAGCCGTGTGGCGCCCCGCTCGAGCGGTCGCCCGGCCGCCTCCCACGCGCGCGTGCCGCCGGCGAGGACGTGCGTCGGGTAGCCCAGCGCCTGCAGCGTGACCGCGGCCAGCGTGGACGCCGCGCCGTCCCCGCACGTCGTCACGATCGGCCGGGCGCGATCCGGCGCGACGGTCGCGATCAGGTCCTCGAGCCGGCTGCGGCAGATCCACGTGGCGCCGGGCACGTGGCCGCGCGCGTAGGCGTCGCTCTGGTCCACGTCGACGATCACCGCGTCGCCGAGGTCCCCCGGCGGCACCGCGGTGACGGTGGCGCGCGCGGCGTCGAGCCCGATGGGCATCACCGGTGGATGGCCGGTCTCGATGGCGCCGCCCGCCTCCACCCACGCCGGCAAGCCGCCGGCCAGCACGGACACGTCGGGGAAGCCCATGCGCTTGAGCCACGAGGCCGTCAGCGTCGCGCGCGCGAAGCCGTCGCACGCCAGCACGATGGACGACTCGCGCACGGCGATGCACTCGTCGGTCGCCTGCACGGCCTGGCCGCCCGGCACCCAGACGGCGCCGGCGATGTGGCGCGCCGCGTACTCCTCGCGCGTGCGGACGTCGAGCAGGTACGCGTTGCGCTCACCCCGGCGCGCGAGCACGGTGCGGAGCTGCTCGGGCGTCACGAAGGGGACTTCGTCCTCGGCGGCCACGCGCTTGGCCACCAGCGCCGCCACGGCGCGGCTGCGCGGGGTCGCGGCCGGGGGCCACCGGCTGGCGCCGCGCTCGAGCGTGAGGCCCGCCAGCTCCCAGCCCATCGTGCCGTTCTCGAGGGCCACGATCGGGTTCGGCAGGCCCATGCGGCGCAGCGACTCGGCGCCGATGTAGGAGCGGGTGCGGCCGCCGCAGTGCACGACGATCGGCTGGTCGGGACGTTGGATCAGCTCGGTGATGCGGAAGACGAGCTCGCCGCCCGGCATGCTGACGGCCCCGGGGACGCAGCCGCGTGCGTACTCCTCGGGCGTGCGCGTGTCGACGATGACCATGTCGTCGCCGCGGGCGATGCGGTCCGCGAGCTCGCGTGGAGGGATCTGCGGCGTCTTGAGCTCGTGCAGCGCGCGCTCGCCGAAGACCTTGCTCGGCACGTTGATGCCCTGCACCGTCGGCCACCCGGCGGCGCGCCAGCCGGCCAGGCCGCCGTCGAGCACGCGCACCCTCTCGTAGCCCAGGGCCACCGCCGTCGCCCACGCACGGGCGGCGAGCGCGCCGCCGTCGGCATCCACCAGCACGAGCGGAGTCACGGGCGCCGGCACCAGCGCGGGCAGGCGGAACTCCAGCAGGCGCCGGGGCAGCGCGGTCGTGCGGAAGATGTGACTGCGCTCGTAGGCGCCGCGCTCCCGGACGTCGAGGACGGCGTGGGGCGCGCTCGAGCTCAGCAGGGCCACGAGCGCGGCGGGCGTGATGCGGTCGTCGAGGGTCGTCATGGCCGCCCAGCCTACCACCGGGGCCGGGTCAGTTGTACCGGACGACCTCGGAGAGCGCGGCGCGCAGGTTCTGGCGAACGGCCTCGAGGTGCGGGTGCACCGCGAGCGCACGCCGGAACAGCGCCGCCGCCGGCGCGAACTGGCCGAGCGCCATGTGGCAGAGGCCCTGACCGGAGAGGGCGCCGAAGTGATGCGGCTTGCGGGTCAGCGTCTCCCGGCAGTCGGCGATCGAGCCGTCGTAGTTCTCGGCGAGATAGCGCACGGTCGCCCGCTTGTTCCAGGCCTCCGCCCAGTCGGGCGCGGCCTCGACCAGCGCGGTCAGCAGGCGCTCGGCGCCGCTGAAGTCGCGTCCTTCCATCGCCGCCACCGCCTCGGCCAGCCGCCGATCGAGCTCGGGCCGGCCGGAGCGACACCACATCGCCCAGAGCGCGGCCTCCGCTTGCCGGGCGCGGGCGGGATCGGGGCCGGCCAGGGTGGTCAGGGCCTCCGTCTCCGTCATGCGCGCGACTCGTGATACACCGGTACCGACCCCCATCGACGACGAGGTGATCCGCCATGAGCATCGTGCGCGAGTTCGAGAAGGCATTCAACCGCCAAGACGTCGAGGCCCTGGTCGCCTGCTTCACCCCCACCGGCAGCTACGTCGACACGTTCTTCGGCGCGCACAGCGGCAGCGCCGCACTCCGCGCGATGTTCGAGCGGATGTTCCACGAGGGACGCGACTACTCATGGGTCATGGACGTGGTGGTGGAGGACGGGAACCGGGCCGCCGCCGAGTGGACCTTCGGCTACGTCGTCAGCGACGCGATCCCGCGCAGCGCCGGCCGCAAGGTCCGCTTCCGCGGCATGAGCGTGTTCGAGCTGGAGGGCGGACGGGTGGCGCGCTACCGCGAGTACTTCAACGAGGGTGTCGCGCTGCTCCAGCTCGGGTTCAAGCCGGAGTCGATCGCCAAGGTTCTCGCCCGCAAGCTCTAGCGCTGCGATCGCCGGAGGCGGAGCGTGCACGCGGCGGCGCTCGTGGGCCAGCCACTCCGGGCCCGCCATCAGCGCGAGCCGTGTCGCCGCCGGCGTTCCGGGCGAGGCGCAGCGCGCCGCCGACGATCGACTCTCCGCCCACAATCCCCGCCGGGGGATGGGGGGCCCGCGCAAGCCTCGTTCGGAACGCCGAGCGGCGTACAGGCGAGCGCTGCGGGCGGACCCGGAGAGCCGGCCCACGATCGCCGCCGCGCGCACGCCCCGCCTCCGGCGATCGC
>Ga0209382_10004586_pt1 | contig 18417 bp, 15 predicted proteins | sample SoiMetdeltSBSDD5_FD_187599 | JGI IMG/M metagenome (GOLD analysis project Ga0209382, IMG submission 187599) | Bulk soil microbial communities from a Populus tree surrounding site in Tennessee, USA - Soil MetaG P. deltoides SBSDD5 (SPAdes) (version 2) | ecosystem: Environmental > Terrestrial >...
GAGCCCGCGCTCCGGGCGCTGCGCCAGGGCGGCCGTTTCGTGACCGTCGGCTACGCGTCCGGGGTGATCCCGAAGATCCCGCTCAACCTCGTGCTCCTCAAGGGCGTCCAGATCCTGGGCTTCGAGTTCCTCGCCTTCTCGACGACGGCCGCCGGCGAGTTCCGCCGCAACGAGGACGAGCTGCTCGACCTCCTGGGCTCAGGCCGCGTGGTTCCACACATCGGCGCCACGTTCCCGCTCGACGACACCGCCGCCGCGCTGCGCTACGTCGCCGACGGCCGCGCGATCGGCAAGGTCGTCATCGACGTGGCCGGGACGGCGTGACCGGCGATGATCACCGATGCGGAAGCGAGGGAGCGAGGTCGCGTGCGCTTGATCGAAGGCAGGTCGATACGACCTCGTCGAAGCATTCGACCAGCGATGGCCGGGTTTCCATGAGATAGATGCGAGCGGCCGCGTCCAACCAGCTCAGGGCCATCAACGTCACGGCGCGAAGCTCCAATTGCGGCTGTTGCTTGCCGATTCGGTCCTCGAGTGCGACGACCAGATTTCGCTCGAAGCCTTGGATCAAGAGCGCGATTTCCTCACCCACGAGCCCGGGGTCGGTTGCGAGCACGGTCCGAATCTGTGCGAGCAGCTGCCGGTCGTAACCCTCCTCGCACAGCTCCCGCAGGACGGCGTGCAGGCTCACCAGCGGCGGTTCCTCCATGGGTCGCTCCCGGAGGCGTTGCACCGCGTGATCGCGACGGACGACGAAGTGATCGAACAGGATCGCTTCCTTCGTCGCGAAGTGGCGGAAGACAGTGCGACGACCTACGCCAGCGGCGTCGGCGATCTCATCGATCGTCGTCTGCGCGTAGCCCTGACCGACAAAGAGCTTCAAACCGGTTTCGGCGATGCGCGTCCGCGTCGCTTCGGTCTTGCGATCGCGAATCGGAGTCTCGGCCACGCCCGATCATCGTAGGCGTTGACATGCCTAGTTCATGGCACTAGTGTCACCAACTTGCGGGCAGGCATCGCACGCTGCAAGCACGGCGTCAGGGGGAACGATGCAGGTTCGCACTCGTGTGCGCGGTGTCACGCTCGCTCTGGCGGCATGCGCGTGTTCGCTGACCTTGATGCTCAATAGCGCGAGCGCCGGTGCGTCCGCCGCGCATCCGACCGTCACCCCGGCGACCGGCGGCGGAGGGGTCGCGGTCGTTCCCGGGTTCACGCAGTTCGACCCAGCGGTCGTGGGCTACGAGCAGTCCGAGGTCTTCCTCTCCGGGATGGCGAGCGCGTACCAGCCGACCGCGCCCCTCGGCACGGATGGGAAGTACAGCGTCGCGGAGACGAGCACGGCGACGTACACGACTCGCGCCGTCGTCATGCGACCTACCGACCCTGACCGTTTCAACGGAACCGTCGTCGTCGAGTGGCTGAACGTCTCCGGAGGGGTCGACGCCGGCCCCGACTGGATCCTCGCCCACAACGAGCTGGTCCGCGAAGGGTTCGCCTGGGTCGGCGTCTCCGCGCAAAAGGTCGGTGTCGACGCGCTCAAGTCGTCCGATCCTCTCCGTGGCGACGCCGTTCGGTATGCCGGCCTGTCGCACCCGGGTGACAGCTACTCGTACGACATGTTCTCCCAGGCGGGGCAGGCGATTCATGACAACCCCGCCGCGATTCTCGGCGGCCTGACACCTGAGCATCTCATCGCGGCCGGTGAGTCGCAGTCCGCCGGCCGGCTCGTCACCTACATCGACGCCATCCACCCCCTCGTCCACGTCTACGACGGCTTCCTCGTGCACAGCCGCGGTGCCGGAGGCGCGGCGTTGTCGCAGGCTCCGCAGCCGAGCGTGCCCGTTCCCACACCGGCACCCATCCGCGACGACGTCGGTGTGCCGGTGCTCGTGTTCCAGACCGAGACCGACGTGTTCAACAGCAACCTGAATGCCCGCCAGCCGGACAGCGACACGTACCGGCTGTGGGAGGTCGCGGGAACTTCGCACTTCGACTTCTACGGGCTTGGCATCGGGATGACGGACATCGGTGACGGTCAAGGTGCGGTCGCGATGCTCGAGTCGATGCAGAACCCCACGAATCAGCCGAACCCCAACTTCACGTGCCAGTCACCCATCAACACCGGACCGGCTCACTTCGTGCTCGACGCCGCCTTCTCCAGCCTCAACGGGTGGGTGGCGGGCGGCGACGTGCCGCCGATCGCACCTCGTCTCCAGACCACCGGGGTCGGCCCCGTGGTCTTCGCGACCGATGCCAACGGCAACGTTGTGGGCGGCATCCGGACGCCCGCCGTGGATGCGCCGGTGGCCAAGCTGAGCGGTCTTCCTCAGGGGGGCAGTCAGTTCTGCTTCCTGTTCGGCACCACGGTGCCGTTCACTCCGTCCCAGCTGGCCGCGCTCTACGAGAACCACGGACAGTTCGCGTCCGCTTCGGTCGAAGCGACGAAGTCCGCCCGCAACGCCGGGTTCCTCGTCGACGCGGACGCCAAGGAGATTCAATCCGCCGCCGTGCACTCCGACATCGGGAAGTAGAGCCCGGTTTACCGCGGGCCGGCGGGCACGATCGGAGGGAGATCCGCGGTCGCGAGTATCCCCGGTGGCGCGGCACACACGAACGGAATGGCGTTCACCGGCCGGTTCGCGGTGTACGCAGGCGTGAACGACCCGAGGTCCTCGAGCGCGATCGGGAACTCGAGCTGAACGTCGAGTGGTGCGTCGCCGCGGACGCGCACGCGCCAGCCCGTCGGGAGGAGATCCCACGCCGGATCGAGGTCGGCGGTGCAGTACCAGCTCGCCGTGAACCGCACTACGTCGGCGCCGCCTCGACTGCCGGTAATCGTCGTGCGTTGCGCCGCGACCGACCCGGCCTCGATGTCGCCGGCGATGATCGAAGTCGCGCGGCGCGCCGCAGCGACTTCGCCGACGCTCTGCCACTCCTCGACCGGAGCGCCGGCGGCCTCCATGAGCATGCCGAGCGGCGGCCCGAACTCGCCCAGGAGGTAGGACGAACGGCGGGCGTCGAACGACTCGAGCGGGCGGCCGAACCCCATCAGCTCGAACAGCAACGCGGGCGAGTCCCGCCGCGACAGGTTCGCGAACTCCTCGATCTCCACCATCTCGACGCCACGCTGGAGCGAGAGCAGCGCGAACGGGAGCGCATCGGTGATGAACCCGGGACTGCTCCCGGTGGCGTAGATCGACGATCCTCCGCGCGCACAGGCCTCGACGACGCGGGTCCTTGCATCCTCATCGAGCCGGTGCCCTCCCGCGAACAGCTCGCCGCGCGTCGTCACGACGTTCGTACCCGACTCGAGCAGCGCGACGACGTGATCGAGATCCAGCGCACTCGGCATGTAGAGCGCGCAGTCCGCCGCGAGGGCTCGGATCGCGGCCCGATCGGTTGTGGCGACGACGCCGACCGGCGCCTCACCACACAGCACGCCGGCGTCGACGCCATCCTTCGCCGGGTCGTAGACCTGCACCCCGACGAGCTCCAGCTCCGGGTGGCGGATCACTTCCCGCAGCGCGCGCATTCCGATGTTGCCCGTTCCGCACTGCACGACGCGGAGTCGCGTGGTGCTCGCCTCGGTCATGTAGCCGCCGGCTCCCCGCTGGTTCCGTCGCGGTAATGGCGTTACGGTGCAAGAGAATGCCATTTCCCGCCGGCGGCTGACCAGGCCGATGGACATCGCCGAATTTCGGTCCGAGCTCACGGCGTGGCTCGATGCCCATCACGACGAGCTCGCGCCCACCTTCTCTCCACCCGGAACGCTGGACGACCACGTCGCGCAGATGCAGCGGGTCAAGGCCAAGCTGTTCGAGGCCGGATGGATGCGCTGGGGCTGGGCAGAGCGCGTCGGCGGGTTGGGCGGCTCGCCGATGCTGCGCACGGAGCTCGGCGCTGCCTTGGCGGCGCGGGACCTGACCGACCCGGGCCTCTATTCGCTCGTCGAGGTGCTCGCGCCCACCGTGATCGACTTCGCCTCGCCCGAGCTCGCCGCCGAGGTGGTGCCGCGACTGCTCGCGGGAGACGAGGTGTGGTGCCAGGGGTTCTCGGAACCGGAATCCGGCAGCGACCTGGCGTCGCTCGCGTGCCGCGCCGTGCCGGACGGGCCGGCGGAGTCGGCACGAAGCTGGGTCGTCAACGGTCAGAAGGTGTGGACCAGCCTGGCGCAGTACGCCGATCGTTGCGTCCTCCTGGCGCGGACCGGATCGACGGAGTCCCGCCACCGCGGCATCACCGCCTTCTTCGTCGACATGGACATCCCGGGGATCACCGTCGCGCCAATCGAGATGATCAACGGGGTGGCCGAGTTCGCCCAGGTCTTCCTCGACGACGTCGTGGTGCCCGCCGACCGCGTTCTCGGCGAGGTCGGCGGCGGCTGGACCGTGGCGATGAGCATCCTCCCCTACGAGCGCTCGTCGTGCTTCTGGCAGCGCACTGCGTACCTGGCTCGACGACTTCAGCTGCTCGTCGAGGCGGCGGCTGACGACGAACGCGCCGCCGGTGTCGTGGGCGACGCGTTCCTGCAGCTGCACGAGCTCCGCGCCCGCTCACGCGCGACGCAGCACCGGCTCGCCGGCGGCAGCACGCTGGGCGCGGAGACGTCGATCGACAAGGTGCTCGTCGCTACTACTGAACAGACGATCTACGACGCCGTCCTCCGGCTCCTGCCCGGGATCGTGGAGGTCGACGACACGGCAGCCGGCGAGGCGTGGCGGACGGAGTACCTGTATTCGCGTGCCGCGACGATCTACGGCGGCACCGTCGAGGTGCAGCGCAACATCATCGCCCGTCGGCTCCTCGATCTCGGCGGGGACGACTGATGGAGGCGGCCGAGCGGGCTCTGCTCGAAGCGAGCGTGCGGGAGGCGATCGACGGCTCGAGCTCCAGAGGCGCAGATGACGTGCTCGTGCGACTCGGCTGGCCGGAGATGTTGGACGCCGAGACGCGCGACGCGGTCGCCGTGATCTTCACGGAGCTCGGTGCCGCCAACGCCACCGCGACCGTTCTGGACGACGTGATCGTGACGGCCCTCGGCCTGGAGTCCCGGCCCGATCTCGCAGCCCTTCTCCCACCGTTCGCGTCGTGGGGCCATCCCGGCCGGCTCGACGCGGGCACAGCACACGCCATGGGGTTGACCACCGAACGCGTCGCAAGCGCGACCGACCTGGTCGTCGTCTGCCGCGACGGCGCGGCGCTCCGGCGCGTCATCGTCCCGATCGCAGCAGTGGAGATCACCCTCGTTCGCGGGATCGACCCGGACTCCGGCCTGCACCTCGTCCGCTTCGCCGGTGCCGCACGAGACGTCGCCGAGCTCGAGAGCGGGGTCTGGGACGCGACGGTCGCCGCCGGTCGGCGCGCCGTCGCCCACCAACTGGCCGGAGCCTGCCGGACCATGCTCGCGCTGGCGCGGACACACGCCGTGGAGCGGATGCAGTTCGGCCGGCCGATCGCCCGGTTCCAAGCCGTCCGGCACCGTCTGGCCGAAGCGCTCGTAGCGGTCGAAGCGCTCGAAGCCACGCTGACCGCGGCGTGGGACGAGCCCGGCCCGACGACTGCCGCCCTCGCCAAGGCGTCGGCCGGTCGCACGGCGCGGACCGTGGCGACGCATTGCCAGCAGGTGCTGGCCGGCGTCGGCTTCACCACCGACCACCCCTTCCACCGGTTCCTCGAGCGCGCGCTGGCGCTGGAAGGGCTGTTCGGTTCGGCGGACGACATCGTCGTCGGGATCGGGCGGCAACTGTTGACCGATCGAACGGTACCGACGCTCATCGAGCTCTGACGGGCTCGCCCGCAGGCGTCCGTCAGCGCGCTCGTGTCAGCAACATCGCGCCGCCCGGGACTCCCCCGCCCGTTGCCACGACTGCAACCTCGGCCCCGTCGACCTGGCGCGCGCCACCGCCGCCGCGCAGCTGCACCACCGCCTCGTGCAGGAAGCCGAAGCCCTGGGTGCGACCGGCCGAGAGCTGCCCGCCGTGGGTGTTCAGGGGCAGCGAGCCGTCGAGGGCGATCTCGGTGCCGCCGGCGAGGAACGCAGGGGCCTCGCCGACGCCGCAGAAACCCAGCGCCTCCAGCCACGACACGCAGTTGAAGGTGAACCCGTCGTAGATCTCCGCCACATCGACGTCGGACGGCGTCAGATCGGTGCGGCTCCAGAGGTGCGCCGCCGGACCGAACACCATCGGCTCGTGCGTCACAGTGCCCTGGTCCCACGACACGCGCTCCGTCACCTGCGTCCCGACTGCCTCGACCCCGACGATCTGATTGGGGGCGTCGGCAGCGGCATCGATCGCCGACACGACGAGGGCGATCGCGCCGTCGCACGGGACGTCGCAGTCGTAGAGGCCGAATGGCGTGCTGATCATCCGCGCCTCGAGGTAGTCGTCCATCGTGAGCGGATCGCGGTAGATCGCAGCCGGATTGTGCGCGGCATTCGCACGCGCGTTGAGCGCAATCCTTCCGAGCATCTCGCGATCGCCGCCGAACCGATGGAAGTACTGCGAGGCGTACATCGCGATCCAGTTCGCCGCCGACGCGGCACCGAACGGCATGAGCCACTGGAAGTCGCCGTCGACACGCCCCGGTGACGGCGGTACGAGGCGCCCCGACCGCATCAGCTCGGTCGCGGTCGATTCCCAGACCGTCCGGTAGCACAGGACGTGCCGGCACAGGCCGGACGCGACGGCCATCATCGCGGCGACGACCGCGCCGCTGTGGCCCGGCGTCTCCATCCCGGCGTGATGCCAGGTCGGCCGAATGTCGAGCGCGTTCGCCACGGGCGCGATCCCGCCCTCGGAGATGCCGGTGGCGCCGCGCGCGGCGCCGGGCCAGGTCGTGAGCCCGTCGATATCGGACGCGGTGAGCCCGGCGTCGGCGATGGCGGCGAGGCAGGCGTCCACGGTGAGTGTGAGCGGAGGGCGCATCAGCCGCCGGCCGACGTCGGACATGCCGATCCCGGTGATCGCGACACGATCCTCGAACCGGTCGTCACTCACCTTGGGTCGGACGGCCACGTCGGGCAACGGCGCCACCGCACTCGCCGCTCGTGCAACGTCATCATCGTTGGACGCCGGCGCGAACATCGGCAGCCACACGTCGTCGTGCTGCTCGAACCGGGCCTGCACCCGGAGACCGACGTGCACGTCGTCGGGCTCCGCGTCGACGACGTTGGTCGTCAGCCGAACGCGCGGGTCGTCGTCGAGCGCGACGATGGCGACGACGTACGGCGGCACTGGGTCGGGGAGCCACTGCTGGTGGTTGATCGTGAACCCGACGACGGTGCCGCGTCCCGAGACCGCGGCCGGCTCGAGCTCCCGCTGCCCGCACGCCACACACACGGACTGCGACGGATGCCAGAGGCGCGCGCACGCCGGGCAGCGCTTGATACAGAGCTGTCCCCGTCGGCCACCGGTCCAGAACGCCTCGGTCTCGGGCAGCACCAGCGGCAGCGGTCGCACCGTCGTCCTCCGTCGGATGGCCTGGCGGATTGCGGCGGAAACGCCGCTCTCCTACGATGCTAATGGAGTAATCGCTGCGTCGGCCTCGCCGTCGCGCGCCTATCGGGGGACGGGGGCTGTGTCGTGAGCGACTTCGACGGCGTCGACTTCTTCACCGACGAGTCCCTCGTCGCCGACCCGTACCCGTACCTCGAGCACCTGCGCGAAGCGGGCCCGGTGGTCCGCGAGCCACACCACGGCGTAGTGGCGGTGACGGGCCACGACGAGGCGGTCGCCGTCTACAACGACACCGCGACGTTCTCGTCGTGCAACACGGTGACCGGTCCCTTCCCGGGACTTCCCGTTGCGGCCGACGGTGACGACATCGGTGCGCTCATCGAGCAGTACCGCGACCAGCTGCCGATGCACGAGCACCTCGTGACCTTCGATCCCCCGGCACACACCGACCACCGAGCCCTGCTGATGCGGCTCATCACGCCGAAACGCCTCAAGGAGAACGAGGCGTTCATGTGGGCGCTCGCGGACCGTCAGCTCGACGAGTTCCTCTCGACGGGCCGGTGCGAGTTCATCAAGGATTACGCGCAGCCGTTCGCCCTACTGGTCGTCGCCGACCTGCTGGGTGTGCCGGAAGAAGACCACGAGCTGTTCCGCGACCGGCTGGGTGCGCAGCGTCCCGGCGACATCGCGACGACCGACGACGAATGGTCGTCATCGAACCCCTTGGCGTTCCTCGACGCGTGGTTCTCCTCCTACGTCGAGGATCGGCGACGCACGCCACGCGACGACGTACTCTCCGGGCTCGCCAACGCGACCTTCCCCGACGGAACGATTCCCGACGTCCTGGACGTGGTCCGGATCGCCACCTTCCTCTTCGCGGCCGGTCAGGAGACGACGGCGCGCCTGCTCTCCAGCGCGCTTCAGCTGGTCGCAGAGAACCCGGACCTCCAGCAACGCCTCCGCGACGAGCGACACCGCATCCCGAACTTCGTCGAGGAAGTGCTGCGCACGGAGAGCCCCGTGAAGAGCGACTTCCGCATGGCGCGCCGCACGACGACTCTGGCCGGCGTCGACGTCACCGCCGGCACCACGGTGATGATGCTCAACGGCGCAGCCAACCGCGACCCACGCCGTTTCGAGTGCCCGCACGAGTTCCAGGTCGACCGCGAGAACGCCCGTCAGCACATCGCGTTCGGCCACGGCATCCACACGTGCCCGGGCGCGCCGCTCGCCCGGGCGGAGACCCGCATCAGCCTGGAGCGGATCTTCGACCGCATGGCCGACATCCGCATCTCCGAGGCCGAGCACGGACCCGCCGCGGCGCGTCGCTACGACTACGAACCGACATACATCCTGCGCGGCCTCAGCAGGTTGCACCTCGAGTTCACGCCGGTCGACCAGGCAGACGACTCTGCTGGAGAGGCACCGTGAGCGATTTCGACGCGGTCGACTTCTTCACCGACGAGTCCGTCGTCGCCGACCCGTACCCCTATTTCGACCACCTCCGCGAGCGCTGCCCCGTGCAGCGTGAGCAGCAGCGCGGCGTGATGATGGTCACGGGCTACGACGAAGCGATCTCGGTCTACCACGACACCGCGAGCTTCTCGTCGTGCAACTCGGTGAGCGGGCCATTCCCCGGGTTCCCCGTCGCGCTCGAGGGTGACGACATCAGTGCTGTGATCGAGCGGCATCGCGACGACCTGCCGATGAGCGACCAGCTCCCGACGTTCGATCCGCCGAAACACACGGACCACCGCGCGCTGCTCATGCGACTCATCACGCCGAAGCGCCTCAAGGAGAACGAGGCGTTCATGTGGCGGCTCGCCGATCGGCAGATCGACGAGTTCGTCGCTCGCGGCGAGTGCGAGTTCATCGCCGAGTTCGCGGCGCCGTTCACCCTGTACGTCATCGCCGATCTCCTCGGCGTCCCCGAGTCCGACCACGAGAGGTTCCGTGAAGCGCTCCAAGGCGGCCGGCGCGCGGACAGCGCCGTCGGGAGCACGGACACGTCGGCGATGACACGCAACCCGCTGGAGTTCCTCTACCAGAGCTTCACGACCTACATCGGGGACCGCCGGCGCGAACCCCGCGACGACGTGCTCACCGGACTCGCCACGGCGACGTTCCCGGACGGGTCGACCCCGGACGTAGCCGATGTCGTCCGGATCGCAGCCAACCTGTTCGCAGCCGGACAGGAGACGACTGTCCGCCTCTTGGGTGCCGCGCTGCAGATGATCGGCGACCAACCCGACCTGCAGAGCCTGCTCCGGGACGAGCGCGACCAGATCCCCAACTTCATCGAGGAGACGCTGCGGATCGAGAGCCCGGTCAAAGGCGACTTCCGGCTTTCGCGCGTCCCGACGACGGTGGGTGGCGTCGACATCCCCGCCGGGACGACCGTGATGGTGCTCAACGGCGCCGCCAACCGCGACCCGCGCCTTTTCGACGATCCCGGGGAGCTCGTCGTCGACCGCGCGAATGCGCGCCAGCATCTCGCGTTCGGACACGGCGTCCATACGTGCCCGGGCGCGCCACTTGCCCGCGCCGAGGCCCGCGTGAGCATCGAGCGCCTCCTCGACCGCATGGCGGACATCACGATCTCGGAGTCCGCGCACGGCCCCTCGGGTGCCCGGCGCTACGAGTACGTGCCGACCTTCATCCTCCGCGGGCTACGCGCGCTGCATGTGGAGTTCACATCCGTTGCCTAAGTCGGCTGCGCTCGCCCTGGCCGGGGCGGTCGTCCTGCTGATGGCGACGGTCGGCGGCTCGAGCACTTCGACGGCGGCCGGCGAGACCACGCGGCCGCGTCCCGCCGGACCGTCCGCCGCCTTCTCGGACCTCAGCGGCGGTAACGGTGTCTTTCTCGGCGACCCGATCCCCGTGGACCTCGAGCGGGCCGGCTACGTGGAACACGAGTACGTCGGATCGGGAACGGCGACGTCGTACACGGGATCGACTCCGCTCGCCGAGGACGGCCGCTGGTCCTTCGCGCCGGACGGCACTGCGCCGTACCGGACGCGCGTCCTCGTGCGACGCCCGAGTGACCGGGCGCGCTTCAGCGGCACGGTCGTCGTCGAGTGGCTGAACGTGAGCGGCGGCGTCGATGCCGATCCCGAGTGGTCGACCACGCACGAAGAGATCCTGCGGCGCGGCGATGCATGGGTCGGCGTTTCTGCGCAGCGGATCGGCGTGGAGGGCGGTCCGGTATTGGTGAGGGTCGACGTCCCCGGCTCGGAAGCCGCCGGAGTCGGCCTCAAGGCGATCGATCCCGCGCGCTACGGCTCGCTCGAGCAGCCCGGAGACGGCTTTTCGTTCGACATCTACACGCAGGTCGCGCGGGCGGTGCGCTCGGGCGCGGGCATGGCCGGGGCGCGGCCGAAACGAGTCATCGCGGCGGGCGAGTCGCAGTCCGCTTTTGCGCTCGTGACCTACTACAACGGCGTCCAACCCCTCACGAAGGCCTTCGACGGCTTCTTCGTGCACAGCCGGGGCGGACGCTGGCTGCCGCTGGTCGGTCCCGGCGAGTCCGCGGGGATTGCAGGAGCGATCGGCGGGACGCCGACGATCTTCCGCACCGACCAGGGCACTCCGGTGCTCGACGTCCAAACCGAGTCCGACATCACGAGCGTGCTCAACTCGTACGCGGCGCGCCAACCCGACAGCGATCGGTTCCGGCTCTGGGAAGTCGCCGGCACCGCGCACGCCGACGCGCATCTGCTCGGGTCCACTGCCCAGTACATCCAGTGCGCCGTTCCGATCAACAACGGGCCGCTGCATGTCGTCGCCAAGGCCGGCCTGCGCGCGATCAAGACGTGGGTCGAAACGGGCAAGGCGCCACCCAAGGCGCCGCGCATCGACGTGGCATCGGGCGCGTCGCCGCAAATCCAGCGCAATGCCGACGGCATCGCACAGGGCGGCATCCGCACTCCACCGGTGGACGTACCCGTCGCCGCGCTGTCGGGCGCGCCGGGACCCAACCCCTCGACGATCTGCCTGCTCCTCGGCTCGACCAACCCGATCTCACCCGAGCGTCTCGCCCAGCTCTATCCGTCACGTGCGGCGTACAAGCAGCGGTATGACGGCGCCACCGACGCGGCGATCAAGGCGGGCTTCGTGCTCCCGGCAGACCGCGCCGCGCTCGTCGCGTTCGCTGATCCGTCGGCCATCCAAGGCTGAACCGTTCCCTATCGCTCGAGGAAGCGATCGATGTTCGAGCGCAGCTCCGGCGTGTCGAACGATTCGGTCTCGGATGCCATCGCGAAGTCGATGGTCGCGAGGACGGCGCGCTCGGCGTGCAGGTTCAGCACCCGCTTGGTTGCCTCCACGGCCTGACGCGGCAGCCCCGCGATCTTCTGGGCGGCGGCCAGCGCCGCGGGAAGCACCTCGCCGTCCGGGCAGACGTGGTTGGCCAGGCCGATCTCGGCGGCGCGCGCGGCGGGAATGCGGTCACCGGTGAACGCGTACTCCTTCGCCAGGAGCAGGCTCGTGTGCAACGGCCACGTCAGCGGACCACCGTCGGCAGCCACGAGTCCCACCGTGACGTGCGGGTCGGACAGGTACGCCGACTCGGCCATGTAGACGACGTCCGAGAGCGCGATGACGCTGCACCCGAGGCCGACGGCCGGCCCGTTCACTGCGGCCACCACCGGGATCCGGCACCGGATCATGTTGAGCACGAGCTCGCGGCCCTCGGCGATGACCGCGTGTCGCAACGAACGGTCGGCGGCCATCCGGTCGAGCAGGTCGAAGTCGCCGCCGGCCGAGAACGCGCGCCCTTCGCCGGTGATGACGGCAACGCGGGCGTCGGGGTCCGCGCTCAGCTGCGGAAAGAGACGGGTGAGTCCGAGGTGCAGCTCGTCGTTCACCGCGTTGAGCTGCTCCGGACGCATGAGCCGGACGACCCGCACCGGTCCGTCGACGTCCACGCGGATGACGCCCGGGAGGTCGTAGTCCATCGGAGAGCTCCTTCTTCGTCGTCGGTCTGCTCAGCCCGTCGGCAGGCCGAGAATCCGCGTGGCGATGATGTTCTTCTGGATCTGCGAAGTGCCGCCCATCACGCTCTGAGCCCGGCTGTACAGGTACACCTTGAGTGCAACGTCGTCGGTGTCGACCGCAGCACGAGATCCCGACACGTCGAGCGCGGCCGTGCCTACCGCCTGCTCGACCCACGTCATGAGCAGCTTGTCGACGGAGCCGCCCGGCCCGTGGTCCACCCCGTCCAAGCGCTCGGAGAGCCGACGGCACACGTGGAGTCGCAGCATCTCCGCCTGCACGTACGCCCACGCGATGCCTTCACGCTGGTCGCTCCGGAAGGCGTCGGGATCGGCGCGGACGGCTTGCTCGAGCTCCTTGACGGTCTTCGAGTAGCGGGCGACGTACCCGAGCTCGCCGGGCTCCCGTTCGTGGCTGACGATCGTCATCGCGACGCGCCATCCCTCCCCGGGCTCCCCGATCATGTTCTCGGCGGGGACGCGGGCACCGTCGAACGCGACCTGCCCGAACTCCGACGTGATGCCGTTGATCATCCGCAGCGGGTGTTGCTCGATCCCGGGCTGGTCCATCGCCACCGCGAACGCCGAGAGTCCCTTGTGCTTCGGGACGTCAGGTTCCGTGCGGGCGAGCAGGAAGCACCAGTCGGCGACGTCCGAGTAGCTCGTCCAGACCTTGTGGCCGTCGATCACGTACTCGTCGCCCTCGTGGATCGCGGTGGTGCGCAGTGACGCGAGGTCGGACCCGGCGTCGGGCTCGCTGAAGCCCTGGCACCAGCGGTCGCGTCCGCTGATGAGGCCGGGCAGGAACCGGTCCTTGATCGCGTCGCTCCCGTGCGTCGACATCCCTTGGACGAGGTACCCGAGGCTCGGGCGCGGTGGCGCGCCCGCGGCCGCGAGCTCATCGTCGAGGATCACGTCGAAGACCGTGGGCAGGTCGTGGCCGCCGTAGCGGGTCGGCCAGCTCAATCCGAAGAAGCCGGCGTCGTAGAGCGCCGAGTGCCACTCGGCTTGCCGCGCCCAGTACGCGTCATCGGTCGACGAGGCCGGCAAGCCGGGGTTGTTGTCGACCAGCCAGGCGCGCAAACGGACCCGGAACTCGGCCTCGGCCGGGGAGTCACGAAAGTCCATCGGCCGCTCCCAGACGCTCACGCTCCAGGTGACGGAGCTGTTCGCCGGCGTCACCGAACCATTGCGACGAGAGCAAGGCGCGGCGCAGGTAGACGTGCGCCATGCACTCCCATGTGTTGCCGATCCCGCCGTGCACCTGGATGGCCGTCTCGCACACGGTGCGGGCGGCACGCCCGCAATACGCCTTGGCAACCCGGCCGGCGGCCCGCGCTTCCTCGGGATCGAGGTCGTCGACGGCCCAGGCGGCGTGGAGCGCGACGCTCAGCGACCCCTCCATCAGGCAGACCGCGTCGGCGAGCAGGTGCTGCACCGCCTGGAAGGATCCGACGGGCACGCCGAACTGCCGGCGTTCCGCGGCGTATGCGACCGTGAGGTCGAGCACGCCCCGCATGGCCCCGACGAGGTCGGCGCTCGTGAGTGCCAGACCGAGGGCGATCCAGGCGGCGAGGTCGTCGCGCGTCAGGAGCCGGTCTTGCCTCGCAACCGGGAGCACGGCCGCGCCCGGCGCGATCGTGCAGACGCGGCGGGTGAGGTCGGCACCGCCGACCGCGCCGTCGATCGGACCGCCGTCCCGCACGCGCGCGAGGCGGTAGCCGTCGCCGTCCGGTTGGAGTGCGAAGACCGGACCGAGTTGCTCGCCGCCGCAGTCGACGGCGTAGAGCGGCGAGCTCGTCACGTCGCCGTCGACCTCCGCAGCCTCGACGAGACCGCGCGTGAAGGCGACGACCGAGCCGACCGCTTCGGGCGCGCCGGCGCGGCGGGCGAGATCGGCGGCGAGCACCGGTCCCGAGAACGCGACGTCGGCGGCGCGTCCGGCGAGGGCGTCGACCACGATCGTCGATTCGACACCGCTTGCGAGCGGCCGACCGTCCCCGGCGTCGTTCCGCAGTTCGAGCCAGCCCGCATCGTGCACGGCCGCGGCGAGTCGCTTGGCGCGTGTCGTGTCGTCGAGCCCGGCCACCGTCGCGGGACCGAGCTCGCGCGCGAGCCGGCGGGCGGAACGCCGAAGCTCGGCCTGCTCGGCGGTGTCCCGGGTGTCCACGGCTCAGACCGAGAGTATGGAGACGCCCGCCGTCCCGGGCGCGCCGTAGAGCTGCGTGTACCCCACCTTCGGAGCCCCGGGTACCTGGCGGTCGTCGCCCTGACCGCGGAGCTGCCGCACGACCTCGTGCACCTGTCGCAATCCCGACGCGCCGATCGGTTCACCGTTCGCGATGAGGCCGCCATCGGTGTTCACGGGCCGCGACCCGTCGATCTCGAGTGCGCCGTCGGCCACGAGGGCCTCCTGGTCGCCGTCGGCGCAGAAGCCGTTCTCGGCGAGGTGGATGACCTCGGCGCCGGCGTCGGTGTCCTGGAGCTGGATGACGTCGACGTCCTCCGGACCGATCCCGGCCATCTCGAAGGCGGCGCGCGACGCGTCGACGGTGGGTCCTACCGTCTCCTCGATCGGGAGCCACGGGCTGTGGACCTCGAACGCGCCGAGTCGCCGCGTCCTCACGGTGGAGGCGCGCAGGTAGACCGGCGTGTCCGAGTAGCGGCGCGCGTCCTCCGCGCGGCACAGCACGACGGCGGCCGCGCCCTCGTCGGGACTGCAGAACATGTACTGCGTGAGCGGGTAGTTGAGCACCGGCGATCCGAGGATCTCTTCCTCCGAGAGTGGCTTACGCCGGAAGGCATTCGGGTTCCGCGCTCCGTTGCGGTAGTTCTTCGCCGCCACCTTGGCCAGGGTCGACTGGGAGATCCCGTGGTCGTGCATGTACTTGTTGATCTTCATCCCGAAGAACTTCGTCGTGACGAAGTGACCGAGCTCGCCGTACCACGAAGGACAGGCGTATTGCCGCGGATCGGCGCTGAACGCACCGGGCAGGTGCTTGTCCATCCCGACCGCGATGCCGAGGTCGTGGTCGCCGAGACGGATGGCGTTCGCCGCGAGCGTCAACGCGCTGGCCGCGGTCGCGCATCCGTTGTAGACGTCGGTGAAAGGGATCCCGGTGAGGCCCATGAGCGCGACGACGGCGTCGGGGTTGTCGACCTCATAGCTCCCGCCGAACGCGAATTGGATGTCGCGCCACTCCACACCGGCATCTGCCAGCGCTCGCCGGATCGCTACCGCGCCCATCTCGATGCCGGACACGCCGGCGAAGCGGCCGAACGGATGCAGCCCCACGCCGACGATGGCGACGTCCATCAGCCGACCGGCCGGAACGCGAACGTCATGACCTCGTTGCCCTCGTCGTCGGTACGGAACGGCACGACGACAAGCTCCATCTCCATGCCCGCCGTGAGCGCCTCGGGATCAGCGTCCGTGAGCCGCGTCTCTACCTTCACCTCGTCGGGGAGCTCCACGTACCCCACTCCGTAAGGCTCGAACGCGTCGCCCGTCGGACCCGCGTACGGCGGGGAAGGCGGCGGGAAATTCTGCGTCGTCCACGCCCAGAGCCGGCCGCGCCGCGCGAGCACCTGGTCGGTCATCCCGGTGGCCGCGCACCTCGGGCACGATTCCTGGGTCGGGAAGGTCACGATCCCGCACGCCGTGCACCGGCTCCCGATCAGCTGCGGCTCCTCGGCCGGCCACGTGAAGATGCCTTCGGCGACGGGCGTCCGCACCATCAGGTCCTCCGTTCGTCGGTCGTCACGACGGCACCGCTCGGGCCCGGAGCTCGTCCTTGACGACCTTTCCCGTGGCGTTCACGGGGAGGGCGTCGACGAGCTCCACGAACCGCGGCACCTTGAAGTTGGCCATCTCGCCCTGCGCCCACTCGATGAGCTCGGCCGGCTCGAGCGACGCGCCCGAGTCGAGCACGACGAAGGCCATGCCGACCTCCCCGAGGCGGTCGTCGGGCACCCCGATCACGGCGGCCTGCGTCACCCGCGGGTGGCGGAGCAGGAGGTTCTCGATCTCTGCCGGGTAGGCATTGAACCCGCCCACGATGAACATGTCCTTGATGCGACCGACGATACGCAGATATCCGTCGGAGTCGATGGTGCCGAGGTCGCCGGTGTGAAGCCAGCCGTCGGCGCCGATCGCCTCCGCAGTCGCTTCCGGGTCGTCGAGGTACTCCCGCATCACGGTTTCGCCGCGGACGACGACTTCACCCGGTTCGCCCGGAGCGGTGCTGCCACCGGTGCCGTCGACGGTCCGGACCTCGAAGCCCGGCCACGGAACCCCGACCGTCTTCGCAATGTGCTCGAAGTCGTCGTCGGGCTTGCTGCCGGTGACAGTTCCGGCCTCGGTGAGTCCGTACCCGGTCAGGATGCGCTCGAACGGCAGCTCTTCACGAACGCGTTTGATGAGCTCGACGGGGATGTCGGCCGCGCCGGTCACCGCGAGGCGCAGGCTCGAGATGTCGCGCCGATCGCGGTCGCCGTGCTCGAGCAGCGACTGGTAGATGGTCGGCGGTCCCGGCAGCACCGAGATCCGTTCGCGCTCGACGAGCTCGAGCGCGACGCCCGGGTCGAACACGGCGAGCGGGACGATGGTGGCGCCGCGCATGAGCGACGCCAGGCACCCGGCCTTGTAGCCGAAGATGTGGAAGAACGGGTTCGCGATCAGGTAGCGATCTCCCGTGCGCAGGTCGGCCCAGTCGCACCAGTCGAGATAGGCGCGCAGGGTCTGGCCGTGCGTCATCACCACGCCCTTCGGCTCCCCCGTCGTCCCCGACGTGAACACGACGTCGCTGGGATCGTCGGGGCCGATGGACTCGAGGCGGTCGTCGACGTCCGAGTCGGGCACGGAACGACCGGCTGCGAGAAACTCGTCCCAGTCGACCGACGCGCCGTCCGTGTCACCCGAGAGAAGGATGGTGCGCTCGAGCGCGGGGAGCGACACGTCGGCGGCCGCCAGCAACGCCGGGTAGTCGGTATCGAGGAACCCGCGCACGGTGAACAGGGCGCGGGCCCCGCTCCGCGCGAGGACGAAGGCCGCTTCGGGGCCACGGAACCGGGTGTTGACGGGGACGAGCACCCCGCCCGCCGTCGTCACCCCGAGCGCGGCGACGATCCACTCGAGCGAGTTCGGGGCCCACACGGCGACCCGATCGCCACGCCGGACACCCGAGGCGAGGAGAGTACGCGCGGCGTCGGTCACACTCGCGGAGAGCGCGGCGAAGTCGACGCGCCGGGTGCCGTCCGCCACGGCCTCCGCGTCTCCGAAGCGACGCGCGGCGTCCCGGACCATGGCGGGGACCGTCGGCCACGCGACCTGGCTCCGCATCCCTGGCTCTCCCCCTGCGCTCGGCGAAAACGAGGTTAACAAAATTCGAGAGCGGGGTTATCATAGACGGCGCCAGCCGTCGAGGGAACCGCCGATGCTGCCCGACCACGAGTACCACCCCTTGACCGTGGTGGACGTCGTCGACGAGACGGCCGACACCAGGTCCTTCGTCCTGGACATCCCCCCGGAGCTCGAGTCGACGTTCGCCTACGCGGCCGGGCAGTACTGCACGTTCCGAGCCACCATCGACGGCGAGACGGTCGCCCGCTGCTACTCGATGTCGAGCTCGCCCGAGATCGGTGAGCGCTTCACCACGGCGGTCAAGCGCGTGCCCGGCGGGCGGATGTCGAACTGGATGAACGACGCGCTCGAGGCGGGCGACACCATCGACGTGATGCGCCCGGCCGGGCTCTTCGTGCTGCGTGGGACCGACGTGCCGATCGTGGCGTTCGCCGGCGGCAGTGGCATCACGCCCGTCATCTCGATCGTCAAGAGCGCGCTTTCGACCACGGAACGGCCGATCGCGCTGGTGTACGCCAACCGCGACGCGGACGCCGTCATCTTCGCCGACGAGCTCGAGCGGCTGCGCGTAGAGTCCTGCGGCCGGTTGACCGTCCACCACCATCAC
>Ga0209382_10004587_pt1 | contig 18408 bp, 15 predicted proteins | sample SoiMetdeltSBSDD5_FD_187599 | JGI IMG/M metagenome (GOLD analysis project Ga0209382, IMG submission 187599) | Bulk soil microbial communities from a Populus tree surrounding site in Tennessee, USA - Soil MetaG P. deltoides SBSDD5 (SPAdes) (version 2) | ecosystem: Environmental > Terrestrial >...
CTTTGATGCCCTTGATGCGCAGGATGTCGTGCGGGTTGATCGGACCCTCGGTCAAGCGATCGCCCGCGCGCACTGGATCGCCTTCCTGCACGTGCAAGTGGCGTCCCTGCGGCACCAGATATTCCTTGAGGTCGCCGTTTTCGTTGGTGACCAGGATCTTGCGCATACCGCGCGTGATCGGACCAAAGCTCACCGAGCCGTCGATCTCGGTCACGATCGCGGCGTCCTTGGGCTTGCGGCCCTCGAACAACTCGGCCACTCGAGGCAGACCGCCGGTAATGTCGCGCGTCTTCGTGATGTCGCGCCGGATCCGGGCCAGCAGGTCGCCCGACAGCACCTTCTGGCCGTCCTTCACTTGAAGAATGGCGCCGGTAGGCAGCGGGTAGTGGGCGAGCCGTTGTCCGGCCGAACCGAGCACGTCGACGTGCGGCTCCAATGTCTTCTCGCGGTCGTCGATGATGACCTGGGTGCGCTGGCCGGAGTTGTCGTCCACCTCCTCGCGCACCGTCACCTTGTCTTTGATGTCGCCGAAGCGCACCACGCCATTACGCTCGCTGATGATCGGGACGTTGTAGTTGTCCCACTCGAACATGACCTGGCCTTCTTCGACCTTATCCCCGTCCTGCACGTGCAGGGCCGCTCCGTAGGGAGGGTTATAGGTGTAGCGCAGGCGGTCCTGTTCGTCGCGCACCTCGAGGAAACCCTTGCGGCTGGTGTTCACCCAGCGGTTGTCGTGTTTGCGCTCCACCACGGTGAGGTCGCGGGTGCGCACGACGCCGGTGATCTGGGCGCTCACGTGCGACTGCTCGACGATACGTCCGGCCACACCGCCGACGTGGAACGTACGGAGGGTAAGCTGGGTGCCCGGCTCGCCGATCGACTGCGCGGCCACCACGCCCACCGCTTCGCCCATATCCACCATTTTGCCCGCGGCAAGATTGCGGCCGTAGCAGCGTGCGCACACGCCGCGCCGCGCCTCGCAGGTGAGCACGGAGCGGATCTTGACCTTATCGATGCCGGTCGCCTCGATGCGGCGCGCATCCTCTTCACGGATCTCCGCGGTGGCTTCCACTATCATTTCGTTCGCAATTGGATCGAAGATGTCGTCCGCAGCCACGCGACCGAGGATGCGCTCGGAAATGGGCTCGATGACTTCTTCGCCCTCTTTCAAGGCGCCCCGCTCGATGCCGAGAATCGTTCCGCAATCGTCTTCGGTGATGATCACGTCCTGGGCCACGTCGACGAGCCGGCGGGTCAGATAGCCGGCGTCGGCGGTCTTGAGCGCCGTGTCAGCCAGACCTTTTCGGGCGCCGTGCGTGGAGATGAAGTACTCGAGCACGGTCAGCCCTTCCTTGAAGTTCCGGATGACTGGGCTCTCGATGATCTCGCCGATGCCACCGGTAATCTTCTTCTGGGGCTTGGCCATGAGACCACGCATCCCGGCCAGCTGGCGGATCTGCTCCTTGGAGCCGCGCGATCCCGAGTCGGCCATCATGAAGATGGGGTTGAATCCATCCCGATCCTTGGCCAGGCCAGTGAAGGTGGCTTCCTCGACCTCGCTGGTGACCCGCGTCCATGTGTCGATGATGCGGTTGTACCGCTCGCCTTCGGTGATGACGCCGTTGCGATAGGCCTTGCGGACCTCCTCGGCTTCCTTCTGCGCCTTGGCGATCAGCTCCTGCTTTTGTTCGGGGATGCGGATGTCATCGATGGACACCGTGATCCCGGCCCGAGTCGCATAGGCGAACCCGAGGTCTTTCAGGTTGTCGAGCACTAGGGCGGTTCGCTCGGCACCGAACATCCGGTAGCAGCGCCCGACCAAACGCTCCAGCGACTTCTTGTCCTGACCCGTGTTTTCGAAACCAAGCCCGTCGGGAAGGACCTCGTTGAATAGAACGCGTCCCGGAGTCGTGCGCAGGATCTCGCCCTTCACCCGCACATCGATCGGCTGGTGAAGCTGCAGATATCCGTGATCGAACGCTCCCAGGACTTCCGTGGTATCGCTGAAGCGAGGGACCTTGTCCGCGTTCTTGACCTTCCCGATTTTGGTGACGTAGTTGCAACCCAAGACGATGTCCTGGCTGGGGGTAGCCACGGGACGCCCGCTGGCCGGGCTCAGAATATTGTTCGCGGAGAGCATGAGATGCAGGCTCTCCATTTGGGCCTCGAAGCCGAGCGGCACGTGCACCGCCATTTGATCGCCGTCGAAGTCGGCGTTGAACGCGGCACATACGAGCGGATGGATGCGGATCGCCTTTCCTTCCACCAGCACCGGCTCGAAAGCCTGGATGCCGAGACGGTGAAGCGTCGGCGCGCGGTTCAAGAGCACCGGGTGGTCCTTGATGACCTTGCCCAGGATCTCCCACACCTCCGGCGTTTCGCGCTCCACCAGACGCTTGGCGCTTTTCACCGTGGACACGAACCCGCGGTCCTCGAGGTGCTTGATGATGAACGGCTTGAAGAGCTCGAGGGCCATGCTCTTGGGGAGACCGCACTGGCGGAGCTTGAGCTCCGGACCGACCACGATCACCGAGCGGCCCGAATAGTCGACGCGCTTACCGAGCAGGTTCTGGCGGAAGCGGCCCTGCTTGCCCTTCAGCATGTCGGAGAGCGACTTCAATGGCCGGTTTCCTTGCCCCCGCACCGCGCGGGAACGCCGGCCATTATCGAACAGCGCGTCCACCGCTTCCTGGAGCATGCGCTTTTCGTTACGGAGAATGACTTCGGGAGCCTTGATCTCCATCAGCTTTTTGAGCCGGTTGTTGCGATTGATGACCCGGCGATAGAGATCGTTGAGATCGCTGGTCGCGAAGCGACCGCCTTCGAGCGGCACCAAGGGCCGCAGGTCGGGCGGAAGCACCGGCACCACCTCGAGAATCATCCACTCCGGCTTGTTGCCGCTCTGGCGGAAGGCTTCGACCACGCGCAGGCGCTTCAGGGTCTCTTTCTTCCGCTGCACGCTGGTCTCCATCTTGACCACCGTGCGGAGTTCCGAGGCCAGCTCATCGAGATCGAGCTTGCCCAACAGGTCGCGGATTGCTTCCGCGCCCATCTTGGCATCGAACTTGTTCTTGGGGTCGGCGGCCAGGTCGGTGTAGGCGTCCTCGGAGAGGAGCTCGCGCTCCTTGAGGCCCGTATTCCCCGGATCGACCACGACGTAGGACTCGTAATAGAGCACCCGCTCCAAGTCGCGGATCGACATGTTGAGCAAATGTCCGATGCGGCTCGGCACGCCCTTGAAGAACCAGATGTGGCTCACCTGCACGGCCAGCTCGACATGCCCCATCCGCTCGCGGCGCACCTTGGCCTGGGTCACCTCGACGCCGCAGCGATCGCAGATGACGCCACGGTAGCGGATGCGCTTGTACTTGCCGCACGAACACTCCCAGTCCTTCACCGGACCGAAGATGCGCTCGCAGAAGAGACCATCTTTTTCCGGCTTGAAGGAGCGGTAGTTGATGGTCTCCGGCTTGGTGACCTCACCTGAGGACCAGGAATGGATGATGTCCGGCGAGGCGAGCTGGATCTTGATCGCTTCGAAGTTGAAGCGCCGCCGTGTTTCCCGGCCGTCGCCCCGCAAGAGGGGCGACAGCTTCCCGGTACTGAAGAAGGTCGGAGTGAACGGGGTTTCCTGCATGGTCTCTACTCCGTTTCCCGGTTGGTGACGAACTGGATGTCCAGACACAGGCTCTGGAGCTCTTTGACCAGCACGTTGAATGATTCCGGAACGCCGGGCTCGGGCGGGTTGTCGCCCTTAACGATGGCTTCGTAAACGCGCGAGCGTCCGGGCACATCGTCCGACTTCACGGTCAGCATTTCCTGGAGCGCGTACGCAGCACCGTAGGCTTCCAGCGCCCACACTTCCATTTCCCCGAAGCGCTGGCCGCCGAATTGCGCCTTGCCGCCCAGGGGTTGCTGCGTAACCAGCGAATAAGGCCCGATCGACCGAGCGTGGATCTTGTCGTCCACGAGGTGGCTGAGCTTCATCATGTAGATAATGCCCACCGTCACCGGATGGTCGAACGCTTCACCCGTCCGTCCGTCGACGAGGCGCGTCTTGCCGTCATCGGGTAGACCGGCCGAGCGCAGCTCCGTCTTGATCTCTTCCACCGTCGCGCCGGCGAAGACCGGCGTGGCCACCTTGTAGCCGAGCCTTGCGGCGGCCCATCCCAAGTGCGTCTCGAGGATCTGCCCGATGTTCATACGCGACGGCACACCGAGCGGATTGAGCACGATGTCGACCGGCGTTCCGTCGCCGAGGTAGGGCATGTCCTCATCGGGGAGGATCTTGGATACCACGCCCTTGTTCCCGTGACGGCCGGCCATCTTGTCTCCCACGGAGAGACGGCGCTTCTTGGCCACAAATACCTTGACCAACTTGACCACGCCCGGCGGCAGCTCGTCGCCGCGGGTGATCTTGTCCATGTCCTTCTCGAGATCGCGCTCGATGCGATTCAGGGCCTGCTGGGCCGCCTCCATCTGCCGCCAGATCGTCTCGTTGACCTTGCGGCTCCGGGTGAGCGGCGCATTCCAGGGCAGCGCATCGAAATCGGTCTTGGCCAGAAGGGCGCGGGTGAGCTTGCGGCCCGTCTTCACCAGCTCTTCACCGGTGCGCGCGGACACGAAGCGGTTCGCGGTCTGCCCGTCCAGAAGATCGCGGATCTCCGCGTCCCGGACCTCCATGACGCGCGCGCGTTCCTTCTTGCTGTAACGCTTCAAGCGCTCGATTTTCTTCTTGTCCGTCTTCCGAGTCGTCTCGTCTTTCTCGCGACGGCTGAACACCTTGATGTCGATGACGATGCCATCCATGCCGGGCGGCGCCTTCAAGGAGGCGTCACGCACGTCGCCGGCCTTCTCGCCGAAGATGGCGCGCAGAAGGCGCTCTTCCGGTGAGAGATCGGTTTCGCCCTTGGGCGTCACCTTGCCGACCAGGATGTCGCCGGCCCGAACCGGCGCACCGATACGAACGATGCCTTCCTCGTCGAGGTTCTTGACCGCCTCCTCGCCCACGTTCGGGATTTCACGGGTGATTTCTTCCACCCCGCGATTGGTATCCCGCACCTGGAGCTCGAACTCCTCGATGTGGATCGAGGTAAACACGTCGTCCTTGATCAACCGTTCGCTGACCAGGATGGCGTCCTCGAAGTTGTAGCCGCCCCACGGCATGAACGCGACGAGCACGTTCTTGCCCAGAGCCAGCTCACCATGATCGGTGGCGGCGCCGTCGGCCAGCACTTCGCCTTCCTCAACGCGATCGCCTTCGCGCACCAACGGACGCTGGTTGATGCAGGTGTCCTGGTTGGAGCGCTTGAACTTGGAGAGCGGATAGATGTCCACCCCCGAAGCTTCCTGGAAATCGATGATCTTGAGCTCGCCTTTGGGCCGGTCGTATTTGACCACGATCGATTCGGTGGAGACGGTCTCCACGAATCCGGCACGCTTGGCGACCACGACCGCACGCGAATCCTGGGCGACCTTGCCTTCCAGGCCCGTACCCACGACCGGCGCTTCGGTCTCCAAGAGCGGCACTGCTTGCCGCTGCATGTTCGAACCCATGAGCGCGCGGTTGGCGTCGTCGTGCTCGAGGAACGGAATGAGCGCGGCGGCCGGACTCACGATCTGCATCGGAGCCAGGTCCATGTACTCCACGTCCTTGGGTTCCATGATCGGGAACTCGCCGCGATGGCGGACGATGAGCCGGTCGTTCGTGAACTTGCCCGAGCTCGTGACGGGCTCATTCGCCTGGGCAATGCGAGCCCGGTCTTCGGCGTCGGCGGAAATGAAAAGCACTTCGTCCCGGGAGGCTTGGCCGTTGCGGACCCGGCGATACGGCGTCTCCAGGAACCCGAACTCGTTCACCCGCGCGTAGGTAGCCAGACTCGAGATGAGGCCGATGTTCGGACCTTCCGGCGTCTCGATCGGGCACATGCGCCCGTAGTGCGTGTAATGCACGTCGCGAACTTCGAACCCGGCGCGATCCCGGGTGAGACCGCCTGGTCCCAACGCGGAGAGACGGCGCTTGTGAGTCAGCTCGGCCAGAGGATTCGTCTGGTCCATGAACTGGGAGAGCTGGCTCGATCCGAAGAACGACTGCACGACCGCACTGATCGTGCGTGCGTTCACGAGATCGTAGGGCGTGATGTTCTCCGAGTCCTGCAGGCTCATCCGCTCGCGAATGATGCGCGCCATGCGGGTGAGACCGATGTTGAACTGGTTGGCCAGGAGCTCGCCCACCGAGCGCACGCGACGGTTCCCGAGATGATCGATGTCATCCGTGGTTACGTCGGGGTGTCCGGTGCGCAGCATGAGCAAGTACTGCACGATGGCCACGAAGTCCTCGGGGGCCAGCGTGGTGAGCTCGCCGCCGGGGGTCTTGAGCCCCAGCCGCTTCATCCGCTCCGGTCCGCCGAACAGCTCTTCGTGATTGAGCTTCTGATTGAGCTTGAATCGCCCCACCTTGGCCAGGTCGTACCGCTTGGGGCTGAAAAAGAGGCGGGTCAGGATGTCGCGCGCCGTCTCGGCCCGCGAGGGTTCTCCGGGACGCAGAAGCGCATAGATGCGCGCCAACGCATCGTCTTCCCCCGTAGACGAATCGCGGCGCAGCGTGTTGCGCACGACGTCGGCTTCGTCCTGGGCGGGAATGTTGAAGACCTTGACGTCCTTGATGCCGGCCTTGGACAGGTCCTTGATCTTCTCGACGGTGAGCTCCTCATTGGCTTCGAGGAGCACCTCGCCCGTGTCCGGATCGACCACGTCCTCGGCGACGATGCGGCCTTCCAGCGCCTGCTCCTTCTGCCCGCGCCCGCTCAGAGAGAGCGTCTCGACCGGGTAGAAAAGCTCGAGAATGGCGCGTTCGGTCGCATAACCGAGGGCCTTCAAGAGCACGGTCACCGGCAGCTTGCGCTTGCGATCGATGTGCACGTAGAGGATGTCGTTCACGTCCAGCGTGAACTCGACCCATGAACCGCGGTAGGGAATGATGCGCGCCGAGAAGATGCGCTTCCCGTTGGGATGCACACTGTCCTCGAAGAACACGCCCGGCGACCGGTGGAGCTGGCTCACGATGACGCGCTCCGCGCCGTTGATCACGAACGTTCCCTTGTCGGTCAACAGCGGAAGCTCGCCCAGGAAGACTTCCTGCTCGATGATCTCCTTGTCCCGTTTTTCACCGTCCACGTCTTCCCGAACGCGCAGCCGAAGCGTGGCCTTCAAGGGAGCCGAGAACGTCAGATCACGTTCTTGGCACTCGTCCACGGAGTACTTCGGCTCGCCGATTCCGTACGACACGAACTCGAGGGAGAAGAGCCCCCGCGTGTCCGAAATCGGGAACACGGTGGTGAACACCTCCTGAAGCCCGACCAGGTTCCGCTCTTCCGCGGGCAGTTCGTGCTGGAGGAAGGATTCGAAGGATCGAAGCTGGACATCCAGGAGATGGGGCAGCTTCACGTCCCAGCCCGGGTCCAGCTTGCTGAAGCTTCGCCGGCCGTTCCCGTTGCCGTTGGTTTCTTTCATGCAATCTCCACGGTTCGAGTGTGGCGAGTCTGCGATCCGTCCGTCGATCTAAAGGTCTACTTGACCTCCACCGTGCCACCGGCGGCTTCGATCGAGGCTTTGATCTTGGCCACGTCTTCTTTGTTGGCGTTTTCTTTGACCGGCTTCGGCACGCCGTCCACGAGGTCCTTGGCTTCCTTGAGGCCCAAACCGGTCAGCTCGCGGATCGCCTTGATGACGCCGATCTTGTTCGCGCCGAATCCGGTGAGGACCACGTTCCACTCGGTCTTTTCTTCCACCACTGCCGCCGCAGCGCCGCCGCCCATCATCGGGCCGGCCATCATCGGCATAGCCGCCGACACGCCGAATTCGTCCTCGAGCCCTTCCACGAGCTCATTGACCTGCAGGATGGTGAATTTCTTGATCTGATCCAGGATGCCCTGGATCTCGGGTGCGCGTTCCTTCGTGGCCGTCGTCTCCGACATTGGATATACCTCCGTAACGTCCCTCCCCGCTGTCTTCGGGCCTCTTCCGATGAAGCACCCTCGGCGGGGTTCCTTGTTTTAAAGGAACGGGGCCGATCCCGAGTTGGACCGGCACCGCTTGCTCTACATCAAGCCTTCTTCTCCGAAACCTGTTTGAGAACCATGGCGAGCTTCATGAGCGGGCTGGAGAGCGCCGTGTGCAGCTTTCCAACCGGAGCCTTGAGTCCGCCCGCAAACCGGGCCAGGAGCACTTCCCGCCCCGGCAGCCTGGCCAGAGTCTCGACCTGGGCCTTACCCATTACTTTTCCGTCAACGATTCCGGCCTTGAGGGCCGGCCGTTCGAACTCCTTCAAGAAATCGCTCAGGATCTTGGCTGGCACGATCTCGTCCTCTGCGCTGACCGCAATGGCGGTCGGACCACGCAGAACGGGTTCGAGCGCTTCCGCCGTCTTGGGATCCATGGCGCGCCGGGCGAGCGTGTTCTTCACCACGGTGAAACTCACTCCCGCGGCGCGGCACTTGTTGCGCAGCTTGGTGGCAGTGGCCACGTCCATGCCCTGAAAATCCGCGAAGTACACGCCCTTGGCCGTGGCAAAGCTTTGCTTCAACTCTTCGACCGTGCGTGCCTTGTCTTCGGTTGCCATTTCGATACTCCCTACTTGACCACGGCCGTGACGGCCACCGGATCGAGCTTGAGGCCCGGCCCCATCGTGGTGGAAAAGGTCACCGATCGCATGTAATGGCCCTTCGCCCCGGAGGGCTTGGCGCGCACGATCTCGCCCAGCAGCGCGCGGGCATTTTCTTCGAGCGAGGACGCTTCAAACGATGCCTTCCCGATCATGCTGTGCACGTTTCCGCCCTTGTCGACGCGGAACTCCACCTTGCCGCCCTTGAGCTCGCGCACCGCCTTCGACACGTCGAAGGTCACCGTGCCCGTCTTCGGGTTGGGCATGAGACCGCGTGGACCGAGCACCCGCCCCAGCTTCCCGACTTCACCCATCATGTCCGGCGTAGCCACAACGGCCTCGAAATCGAGCCAGCCTTCCTTCACCTTCTCCAGGTAATCCTGTCCCACGAAATCGGCGCCCGCCGCTTGCGCTTCTTTTTCTTTTTCGCCCTTGGCGAACACGAGCACCCGGATCGATTTGCCGGTGCCGTGCGGCAGAACCACCGTGCCGCGGACGAGCTGATCCGCATGCCGCGGATCCACATTGAGCCGGGCCGTGACCTCGACCGTTTCGTCGAACTTGGCCGACGCGGTCTGCTTGAGCGCACGCATGAGCTCCCCCAGATCCGTGTAGGGGCCGCGCGGAACCTCCTCGGACGCTTTGCGATAACGCTTACCGTGTTGCATCGTGTTTCCCCCCCTATCCCTTGACTTCGATGCCCATGCTGCGCGCCGTTCCTTCGACCATGGCCATGGCGGCCTCGGAACTGTGGGCGTTGAGGTCGGGCATCTTCAGGGCGGCTATTTCCTTGACCTGGGCCGTGGTTACCGAACCCACCTTGTTCCGGTTGGGTTCCCCCGACCCTTTGGCCAGGTTGGCCGCCCGCTTGAGAAGTATCGCCGCGGGGGGCGTCTTGACGATGAACGTGAAGGTCTTGTCCTTCGCCACGCTGATGACGACCGGCACGATCAGGCCGGCCTGACTTTGCGTCTGCTCGTTAAATTGCTTACAGAACGACATGATATTGATTCCGGCCTGGCCGAGCGCGGGGCCAACCGGGGGCGCGGGCGTGGCCGCACCGGCCGGAATCTGCAGTTTGATGATCTTTTCTACGGGTTTTGGTTTTGTCGCCATCTCTCCCTCCCTAATGCTCCCGCCCAAAGCGGGGCCGAGGTGCCTGCGAGACCGCCTACAGGGGCTTGACCTGTAGGAAATCGAGCTCGACCGGGGTCGCCCGGCCGAATATGGAAACCATGACCTTGAGCTTGCCGCGTTCCGAGTTCACTTCGTCCACGATGCCGGTGAAGTCGGTGAAGGGCCCATCGGTGACCTTCACGTGCTCACCCACCTTGTACGGAACCTCCATCGGTTCACGAGGCTTGGTCTTGTCGAGGCGGCCCAGAATGCGGTCCACCTCATCTTCCTGGAGCGGAATCGGATCCTGACCGGTGCCGACGAAACGGGTCACTCCCGGCACTGCGGCCACCAGGGCTTGCGTCTCGCTGGAGAGTTCCATCTCCAGGAGCACGTAGGACGGGAACGTCTTGCGCCGGCTCACCACGCGCTGCCCGTCTCTCATCTCCGCGTGATCTTCCATGGCCACGATGATCCGTCCGAAGTTCTCCTCCATGCCCGCGTTCTTGATCGCGCGCTCGAGATTGTTCTTCACCTTGTTCTCGTGACCGGAGTACGTATGAATGGCGAACCAGTTCTTTGACATCATGGTTACCGCATGAACAATCCGAGGAGGAACCCGAAGAACCGGTCCACCACGAAGAGAAAGATCATGACGATGAACGTGGCCACGACGACCACCTGTGTCGATTCGACAAGCTCCTGGCGGCTCGGCCAGGTCACTTTCTTCGATTCGACCATCGCCGACTGGAGAAATTCGTTCAAACGCGTGAACGCAGACATTGTGATTCGAGCCTTTTCCCTTCCGTGGCCGGGTCATCCCGGCCCTGGATCATGAGACCTGGCAGGTCAGGCAGGACTTGAACCCGCAACCCCCGGTTTTGGAGACCGGTGCTCTACCAATTGAGCTACTGACCTTCAGGGTCGCGGCCCCTCCATGAACCCGACGGCGAATCTAACGCGTCTCCTTGTGCGGAGTGTGGGTCCTGCAGAAGGGGCAGAACTTCTTGAACTCCACCCGGTCGGGGTGTTTGCGCTTGTTCTTGGTCTTCATGTAGTTGCGGCGCTTGCAGGTTCCGCAGGCCAACGTGATTTTCTCGCGAACTGCCGCCATACCTACCCTCTTTCAGGAAAATTGCAGCTCCCGCCTTGGGCGAGAGTTACTTCAAGATCTTGGTGACGACGCCCGCACCCACGGTGCGGCCGCCTTCCCGAATCGCGAACCGGAGCCCTTCGTCCATGGCGATGGGGGTGATCAGCTCCACCGAGATCTTCACGTTGTCCCCCGGCATCACCATCTCCCGGCCCTCCGGAAGCTCCGCCACTCCCGTCACGTCCGTCGTCCGGAAATAAAACTGCGGGCGATACCCCTGGAAGAACGGCTTGTGACGGCCCCCCTCCTCCTTCGTCAGCACGTACACCTCGCCCTCGAACTTCGTGTGCGGCGTGATCGACTTCGGTGCCGCCAGCACCATCCCGCGCTCCAACCGCTCCTTGTCGATCCCGCGCAACAGCAACCCGATGTTGTCCCCCGCCTGTGCTTCGTCCAGGATCTTCCGGAACATCTCCACGCCCGTCACCACCGTGTCCATCGTCTCTTTGATCCCCACCACCTCCACCTTTTCCCCTACCTTCACCTTCCCCCGCTCCACACGTCCCGTTCCCACCGTCCCACGCCCCGTGATCGAGAACACGTCTTCCACCGGCATCAAAAACGGCTTCTCCACCTGACGCTCCGGCGTCGGAATGTGCGAGTCGATCGCGTCCATCAACTCCATGATCCCCTTCGACCACTGCGGATCATCCGGGTTCTCCAGCGCCTTCAGCGCGCTCCCCCGGATCACCGGCGTCTTGTCCCCCGGAAACTCGTACTTCGACAACAGCTCCCGCACCTCCAGCTCCACCAGATCCAGAAGCTCCGGATCGTCCACCATGTCCACCTTGTTCAAAAACACCACGATGTACGGCACGTTCACCTGGCGCGCCAAGAGCACGTGCTCCCGCGTCTGCGGCATCGGTCCATCCGCCGCACTCACCACCAGAATCGCCCCGTCCATCTGCGCCGCACCCGTGATCATGTTCTTGATGTAGTCCGCGTGCCCCGGACAGTCCACGTGCGCGTAATGCCGCTTCTCCGTCTGGTACTCCACGTGCGCCGTCGCAATCGTGATCCCCCGCGCCTTCTCTTCTGGCGCCTTGTCGATCTGATCGAACGGCACGAACTCCGCCAACCCCTTCTTCGACAACACTTCCGTGATCGCCGCCGTCAACGTCGTCTTCCCATGATCCACGTGCCCAATCGTCCCCACGTTCACGTGCGGCTTCGTCCGTTCAAATTTTGCCTTCGACATCCTGTCCTCCGCGCCTACGCAAGGCCCCGGACTCTGGATACGAGCTGATTCTCCAGAGCTTCCGGAAGCGGTTCATAACGCGCAAATTGCATGGTGTACACGCCGCGCCCCTGGGTCAGGGAGCGCAAGCGATTCACGTAGCCGAACATCTCCGAGAGCGGCACGGCGGCCGCAATGACCTGGGCGTCCGAGCGCACGAACATGCCGACGATGCGCCCGCGCTTGGCGTTCAAATCTCCGAGCACGTCGCCCAAGTAGTCCTCGGGCACTACGACTTCCACGTCCATGATCGGTTCAAGAAGTTTGGGGCCGGCTTTTTCGGCGCCCTGCCGCATGGCCATGGAACCGGCCACGCGAAACGCGATCTCTGACGAATCCACATCGTGAAAGGAGCCGTCGAGGAGGGTGGCCTTGATGCCCACCATGGGATAACCGCCCAGGACGCCGCTTTCCATCGCCTCGCGCAACCCGCGCTCCACTGAGGGAATGAACTCGCGCGGCACCGCTCCGCCAACCACCTTGTTCACGAACTCGAACCCGGAGGCAATCGGCTCCAGCCGGACCTCCACATCCCCATACTGTCCGCGCCCACCCGATTGGCGGATGAAACGTGCGCGTTCCACCACCGCCTTGGTGATGGTCTCCCGATACGCGACTTGCGGCCTGCCCACGTTGGCATCCACGCCGAACTCGCGCCGCATGCGCTCGACCAAAATCTCCAGATGCAGCTCGCCCATTCCCTGAATGAGCGTTTGTCCCGTCTCGTCGTTCACTCGCACATGGAACGTGGGATCTTCTTCGCTCAGCTTGGCGAGCGCCTTCTGCAAGTTGTCTTCATCGGCCTTGGAGCGAGGCTCGATGGCCACCGACATGACCGGCTCCGGGAAGTGCATCGTTTCGAGCAGTACCGGATGCGCCTTGTCGGTAATCGTGTCGCCGGTGGTGACGCGCTTCATCCCCACCACCGCGGCGATATCACCCGCGCGAACCTCGTCCAGGTCCTCACGCTTGTCGGCGTGCATGGCCACGATCTGGCCCACGCGTTCCGTGGTTCCCCGCGTGGCGTTCAGCACCTGCGATCCCTTTTCGAGCGTGCCGGAGTAGACCCGGAAGAACGTGAGCTTGCCGACATATTTGTCGGTCATGATCTTGAACGCCAGCGCGGCGAACGGCGCATCGTCCTTGGCCGGCAGCGCGATGACTTCGCCGTCGCGGTGCGCCGGCGTGGGCGGCACGTCCATAGGTGAGGGCAAATAGTCGATGATCCCGTCCAGAAGCAGTTTCACACCCTTGTTCTTGAACGCCGAGCCGGCGAAGACCGGCACAAGTTTTCCGGACAGCGTCCCCTTGCGGAGCGCGCGCTTCAAATCCGCCTCGGTGAAGGCCGTTCCTTCCACATAGTGATGGGCAAAGTCGTCGTCCGCTTCCCCCGCCGCTTCGAGAAGGCGGCCGCGCGCCTCCGTCACCCGCTCGGCCAGATCGCGCGGAACGGGAAGCTCTTCGGGTTGCGTGTCCGGCTGATCGTCCGGATAAAAGAAATAGACCTCACGAATGAGGTCTATGACGCCCTGAAACGTTTCGTCGAGCTTGACCGGGATCTGCACCGGCACCGGTCGCGCCCCCAGGCGCTCACGCATCATCTGCACCGCGTTCTCGAAGTCCGACCCTACGCGGTCCATTTTGTTCACGAACGCAATGCGCGGTACCCCGTATTTGTCCGCCTGGCGCCACACCGTTTCCGATTGCGGCTCCACGCCCCCCACGCCGCAGAACACCGCGATCGCGCCGTCCAGCACGCGCAGCGACCGTTCCACCTCGACCGTGAAGTCCACGTGTCCGGGGGTGTCGATGATATTGATGCGGTGTTCCTTCCAGAACGTGGTCGTGGCGGCGGACGTGATCGTAATCCCCCGCTCCCGCTCCTGATCCATCCAGTCCATGGTGGCGGCGCCCTCGTGGACCTCGCCCATGCGGTGAATGCGACCGGTGTAGTAGAGAATGCGCTCGGTGAGCGTGGTCTTTCCGGCATCGATGTGAGCCATGATGCCGATGTTCCTCACCCGCTCGAGCGGCGTGGCGCGACCCATCGTATGTGCCTTCTCTTCCTCCCGATCAAGCGTGGCGGATGCCCGGGCCATGACCGCTCTCGTTACCAGCGATAGTGGGCGAACGCTTTGTTGGCGTCGGCCATCTTGTGAGTGTCTTCGCGCTTCTTGATCGCGCCGCCCTCCTGTTTGGAGGCCGCGATCAGCTCCGAGGCCAAACGCTCGGACATCGTCTTTTCCGGACGCGACGAGGCGTAGAGGATCGCCCAACGAAGGGCGAGCGCGGTCCGGCGCTCCGGCCGCACCTCGACCGGGACCTGGTACGTAGCGCCGCCAACCCGGCGGCTCTTCACTTCCACCACCGGTTTGATGTTGTTGACCGCCTGTTTCACCACGGAAAGCCCGTCTTCGCCGGTCCGCTTTCCGATCATGTCGATGGCGCCATACATGATCCCTTCGGCTACGCTCTTCTTACCGCGGCGCATGAGAGCGTTGACGAAGCGGCTTACCAAAATGCTGTTGTATTTGGGATCGGGACGCACTTCCCGAGTGGGCGTAAACCCTCTGCGCGGCATGATCCTTCCTGCCTCTCTTCCGGACGCAAAAACCCATGCGGGGCGCGTCGGCCCCTATGGGATCGATGATGGTCAGACCCGCCTCGTGAGGACGAGCCTCACTGCGAATCTTGAAGACGGATCGCCAACCGGCGATCCAACGTTTTTCGCCGAACCGAGGAGCCAGTCCGACGGTGGACATCGCCCGGGCCGAAGCGGCCCGAACACGCCCCCCTCCCCGTTACCGGGAAGGGTTACTTCTTGGGTTTCTTGGCTCCGTACTTGGAGCGACCGTTTCTACGGCCATCCACCCCGCTCGCATCCAGGGTTCCGCGGATGATGTGGTAGCGCACTCCGGGCAGATCTTTCACACGGCCCCCGCGAATGAGCACGATCGAGTGCTCCTGCAGGTTGTGACCCTCTCCCGGAATGTATGCGGTCACCTCGATGTTGTTGGTGAGCCGCACACGCGCGACCTTACGAAGGGCGGAGTTGGGCTTCTTCGGAGTCGTGGTGTACACGCGGGTGCACACCCCGCGCTTTTGCGGGCAACCCCGAAGCGCCGGCGCCGTTCCCTTCTTGAACTCCCGCATTCGCCCCTTGCGAATGAGCTGATTGACCGTCGGCAAGAAATTCTCCTTCTTCCCTGGACCCAAGGCCCTCGGTTTCGAGGCGCCTTTCTGGTCCTACTCAAGCCCTTAAATTGTTGTGAGACAATAGGTTGAGCAAAAGAGCCGGAAAGGACTTCCAGGGCACAAGAGGAGCTACATTACGCACCTCATTAACCCCTGTCAAGCCCTTTCCGGCTCAAGACTTCCGCTGAACTGCGGCTCTGAGTTTGGTGAGCGCCGGGCGGGTTAGGCTGACGCGCTCGAAGTATACATTCGTCTCTGCCTCCGCGCACGGCGGCGAAACGCCAGCACCGAGGCGAGCGCGCTACCGGGCAACACCAGGGCACTCGCGACCACGGCGAGACCCGCCACGGCCCTCGGCGGCGCGAATGTTGGATCGTGCGACGAACCCGGTATGTACGGCGGCATGCGGTCGAGCTGGAAGAGGAACCACGCCGCGGAATAGCCCAATACGAAGGTCGCCAGCATCGCAAAGGTCAGTCTGGCGCGGCCGCGCTTGGGGCTCCGGGCTAGAGACCCTGCCGCCACCCAACCCGCTACCGCCGGGGGGATCCAAAAACCGACCAGGAGGATGAGGCTAGGGAGTCGATCAGGCATCTCAATAAACCTCGGCCACGCCCGGTTTCAAAGCCATATACATGTACCTGGACAGGCGTCGCTCACTCGCCAGCGCGTGCACCGCGGTAAGGAACTGCTGGAGCCCTTCGAAGCCCAGCTCGCCTTCCAGTTCTACAAGCGCGGCGCGTCTTTCTTCTCGAGCATCGCACCATTTCCTTGAGACTGAGACCACCGCATCCGTGAGGTCCCGCACGTCCATGAGGGAAAAACCGCTCTCGGCCAGGAGACGCTCGTTGCATCCAAGGGGGGTAAACAGGAAGAACCCGATCGAACTCCGAACCTGAATTTCCTCGCTCGTGAGCTGCCCGGTTACGACGATCGGGTCGGTATAGAGCAGACGGCCACCCGGGCGAAGCAGGCGGTACCAATCACGCAAGATCTCCAGCCTCCCGGGAAGGTGGTTGATCGCATCATTGCAGAAGACTGCATCAAACGACTCGTCCGGAAACGGAAGTTGACTCGCGGCATCTGTCACCTGGAACGTGACTCGGGAGGCCAAGCCCAGCGCCTCTGACCTCCGCGCGGCGGCGTCGATTCCTGAAGCACTAATGTCGACTCCCACACACCTCGCGCCCGTCTCGAGGGCCATCCGGCAGGTGATCCCGCCTGACCCGCAGGCAACTTCCAACACAGTTCGCTCTGGGCGAAGCTCGAGAGCGCGAAAGAACTCGCGTGCTTCGGCTAACGTGATCCAGCTCGCCTGTCCGAGATCCTCGTCGTAGGTCTGGCGGCGGACCGCGACTTGGGGATCCGCGTCGAGGCGTCCGTAGTGGTCGTCGTAGAGATCTACGTGATTCGATGACATCTGACTGTACTCATCACGGCTTGCTGAGACGTCCGACCCAGTCGCCCACGGTTTTGATTTTGAAGTCCCCGGCGAGGGTGTCGTCCGACTTGCGCAGGAAGCCTCTGGCACCAAAACTACACACGCACGTGTGCGACGGCAAGCTCAAGCGCTCTTGGCACGAGGGTGAGATCGACCGCATCAATCAAGAGCGACCCGTAGCGGACCTTGCGCCGCGCGCGTGTGCCAATGAAGCGATGCAGTTGCGCGTTGAGGCTGCGGCTCCTTTGCCCAGGCTGTTCTTGAAACCTACGAAACGATTTGAGCTCGCCCTCTGCATCAAGTACAGCCACGACAGCCGTCGTGCCTAGGGCACGGATCAACTCATCCTCAAGATCGGCTTCGCAAACGAAGAAGCCTATTGCCTCCATGCCAGTACGGGTGAGGCCCGTCCCCATTCCTGCCCGCTCAAGATTGCGTCTTACATAGTTCTCCTCGGCGGCGTCACACAAACCAGCCAGCCTGAGGCCGAGTCCCGATGTGCCGAGCGCTTGCAGAAACGCGCCAAGGTTCGTCACCCCTCCAATGGGCAGGGTGAGAATGCGTTCGGTCCGAAGATCCCAACCGCGTCGTCGCGCCAAGGCTAGGACGGCCGCTTGGTCGCTCCAGCCCTCGACGAGGATCGCGGCTCTTGCGTTGACGGCGAGCACCAACTCGCGCGCGGCCGCAGGGATGAGCGGAGGACGAGGACCGCGGAGGTGTGCTTCAGGCGCAGATGGATGTACGTGGGTCATGAAACGTGCATGCCGGAGTAACGCCCAGCTAACTTTACATAATATTTCGCCCCGGGGCGAGCTCTCGCCCAATACTCAACCGGTCCTAGGACCAGCCGACAAACGCCCCAGACATGCGAACGCCGCGATGCGTTCCCGCACCGCGGCGCAGCTCACTTCGAGCCTCAAGCAAATCAGGCCGTCTGCATGCTCTCCTGGACCGGCATCTCGCGGACGAGCAAGTCCTCGACTTCCTCGCCCTCGCCTTCTCCGTACACCCGAAGGTTCCGGTACCGCGACAGCCCCGTTCCCGCCGGGATCAAGTTCCCGATCGTCACGTTCTCCTTGAGGCCGCGGAGCGTGTCCACACTGCCCCGGATCGCTGCCTCGGTGAGGATGCGCGTGGTCTCCTGGAACGACGCCGCCGAAATGAACGACTGCGTGGACAAGGACGCCTTGGTGATCCCCAGGAGGAGCGGCACGTAGGTGGCCGGCTGTCCGCCTTCCCCTTCGATGCGCTCGTTCTCCTCGCGGAGCACGATCTTGTCCACCTGGTCGCCTTCCAAGAAGAGCGGCGAATCGCCCGGATCTTCGATCCGGACCTTCTGCAGCATCTGCCGCACCACGGTTTCGATGTGCTTATCGTCGATGCGCACGCCCTGGAGTCGGTAGACCTCCTGGATCTCCTCGACCAGGTACTCCTGCGCTTCTTTGATGCCCTTGATGCGCAGGATGTCGTGCGGGTTAATCGGACCCTCGGTCAAGCGATCGCCCGCGCGCACTGGATCGCCTTCCTGCACGTGCAAGTGGCGTCCCTGCGGCACCAGATATTCCTTGAGGTCGCCGTTTTCGTTGGTGACCAGGATCTTGCGC
>Ga0209382_10004590_pt1 | contig 18398 bp, 17 predicted proteins | sample SoiMetdeltSBSDD5_FD_187599 | JGI IMG/M metagenome (GOLD analysis project Ga0209382, IMG submission 187599) | Bulk soil microbial communities from a Populus tree surrounding site in Tennessee, USA - Soil MetaG P. deltoides SBSDD5 (SPAdes) (version 2) | ecosystem: Environmental > Terrestrial >...
GTGGTGTAGATGCTGTTGAATAAGAAAGGCAAAAGTCTCATACAAATCTAGTCCTAGAAGATTTTGAATCATCAATAACGTTGTCTCAAGTTGAAAAGCTGTATACGTTGTGAGTTCTTCTCCAACAAAACAAAGCCCCCCAAACGGGGGAGCTGTCTCTGCGATAGCGACAACAGAGACCTCGTGACCCGCTTCTAGCGGTCGGGAGATTTCTACTATCAACCTTGCTGGATGCTCATATACCTCCTTAAGCCATGCAGCAAGCCACTCTTTAAGCCATGCTATTTGGGCATCATCATCAATGAGGTCGTAATATTTTGGGAGTTGCCGGGCCATTTATCCTTTTCCATCAGTTACGATCTGTCTCTCTGAGCATAGAGTGAACCCCCTCATCAAGAGAGTTCCCCTTAAACGCCTCGGCCTAAATTATACACTTAGGGCACCTAGAAATCCTTGGTATCCTAGTGAGAGTCTGTAGACTTTCAAGGGCTGTGCCGACATGGAGACAGCGTCATGGGCAGACGACATCCCGGCTTGCCGCGAAGGTCCCTAGTATATCCCCTGATGGTACGGTCAATTCGTTGCGAAATGCGTCTACAAAGGGGAGCCTCACAAGAGCCGTCAGACGCACTGCTGACGGCTTTTCTTTTTATGGAGCCTTGTGGTGTACCAAGCTGGATGAGAAGCGGGTCTTACAGGGCTACTTGCTCTCCTGGCCCCGCAGTTGCTGTAGTAGCAGTTCCGCAGGGGTCCAATATTTCTTCGTGGCGTTGCATGCGGCACAGCATGGCACCACATTGCCTTTCGTACTCCGCCCACCCCGAGAGATTGGCACAATATGATCCATAGTCAATGTGTCGGGCGCAAAGGTGCCCTGGCAGTAGGCACAGAGCCCTTGGGCAATTTTGTTGCGCCACCACTGTGACTGGCGTAGATCTCTAGCCTTCTGTTTTTCGCGGGCAATATGTTTTGGATCCTTCTGAATCTCAATCCAATCCGACACGACTTGTCCTTTGCTTGCTGCCTCGCATGTAGAGGCTGGGAAGTCAACGAGATACCTCAGGAGCATACAGAGCGTTCCTGACAACGTCAACACAGCCCCCTAGAACGCTGATCAATTGCTTAGGCCATGGCTCATAGAGGGTCGACACGACTGGGGCTCTATGCTCTTATAGGCGGCCGAGGAGCCTACACCGCCCATCTGGAGGAGCCCACGATGTGGAACCCACCGATCGCGTTGACCTTGGAAGAACACAAAATTGCTGCACGCACACGCCAGGCGCGAAAATTCTTTGTGTTTTGGCGCGAGCACCGTCATGCGTGGCTGGATGCGGCGTTCCAGGCCACGCTGGCAGCGACCTATAGCGCGGAGCCTGGCGGCACAGCGCCTGTGGAAGCCGGGCTGTTGGCCCTCGCCACCCTGGTGCAGGCCTACGGTCACGTGGGGGCCCAAGACGCGGTCGCACTCACCGGGATGGACAAGCGCTGGCAGATGGTGCTGGATGGCCTTGGCGCCGAGCCGCCGCCCTGCAGCCAGGGCACGCGGTACAACTTGCGGATGCGGCTCATGGCTCATAACCTGGACAAAATCGTGCTGGAACGGACCGTCACCGTGGCTGAGCAGACCGGGGGCTTTGGCGCCCGGCAACTGCGGGCGGCCCTGGACGCTACGCCCCTGTTTGGTGCTGGGCGTGTGGAGGACACCTTGAACCTGCTGGGGCATGCGGTGCGTAAGGCGGTGGGCCTCGCGGCGCGGGCCCTGGGTGCGTCGGCTGAGGCGCTTCTGGAGGAAGCAGGCTGGGTCCTGGTAGGCCACCGCAGCCGCAAGGCCGCGCTGGACCTCGACTGGGGGCACCCAAAGGCCAGAGCGCAGGCGCTGCGCTTGGTGCTGGAAGAGGTCGAGCGCTGGCAAACGTGGCTGGCGCAGCACCAGCGCCTGGTGGAGGGGGTGCCTCCCCTGCAGGACGTCATGGATACGATCGCCCAGATTGGCACGCCGGAGACCGAACCAGCCCCGGACGGTGGCCCTGGGGGCACGCGCCTCAAGACGCAGGTGGCCCCGGAGCGGCGCATCTCCATGGAGGATGCCGACATGCGGCACGGTCGTAAGCGCAGCACCACAATGTGCAACGGCTGTAAGGAACACTTCGGGCTGGACTTGGATAGTCATGTCACACGCGAGGTCGTGGTCCGCCCAGCCAACGAGCCCGAGCAGGCAGCGGTGGAGCTGCTGGTCGAGACGTTGGAGAAGCCGCCAGGACTGCTGCAGTTGGCTATTGCCTTGGGGGACATGGCCAGTCCACGCATTATGCAATGGGCCGAGCAGGGCGTCTCCATCATGGCCCGCCCCTGGCCGCCAGGTGGGGCGCTTTTCACCAAGGACGCCTTCACCCTGGACTTTGCGCACGGGACCAGAACCGGTCCGGGGGGCCAGACCGTCCCGATGGTCTTGGGCACAGATGCCCAGTTTCCCGCCAGCGCCTGTGATAGGTGTCCACAGCGAGCGCAGGGCACCACCGCCAGGCTCGGTCAAGGGAGAAGCCTGCATATCCGGGAGGACGAACCGTTCCAGCACAAGCTCCGCACCAAGAGCAAAACCAAGCGCGGACGCGCCTCGCTGCGCAAACGAACCGCCGTCGAGCATGCGATCTCCCATCACATCGCGCATCAAGGACGGCGTGCCCGCTCTAAGGGGCTACGCAAGAACCAGTTTGACGGCCGCCGCCATGCGGCGGTCAGTAACCTCCAGGTGGCGGCCCATTATGTCGAGGAACTACAGCCCGCTTCCTGAGTATTAACAAATTGATCAGTGTTCTAGGGGATGACGCATACCGTCGGCTCGCGTCTGCGTCCCCGATCGTGTGCGCGTTATCCCTTCTATTGCCCCTGCATTTCCCACTTCAAACGATTGAGCGCGGAGAGCAGACGCAGTGCAGTGCTCTGACCGTGAGTGTACTTCGCTATCCTAGCCTCGTCCCCAGACGCCCGCACGCTTCGGTTCAGGTGCCAACATCAATTCCGTGAGTGCCCAAACACATGCATTAAGCTCGTGTGGACTGGGCAACCCTTCCCCGGGGACCCAATTACACTGCTCGTCTTCTAACGTCGCAAATATACCGACGTGATGCACTAATTCCTTGTCGTATAATGCAGACACTGGCTCTGCTCGGGCATATTTCCCCTGACTGGCCCAGACTTTCTTCGTCGTGACTTTGGCGTCCTGGGTCGCCATGGGGGTGATCACCATATCACCCCCATGGTTGGATTCGGCGATGATCGCCTGCCCAGCCCACGTCGCAGGGGAGCCGCTCAGCGAAAGGTCTTCAAGCACATAGCCCTGGCCGTCTTCCCCGAGACCCGCCACAATAATGCCGGCTTCGTTGCCAGGGTCCAAGCCAATCACAATCCGGCGCAAGGGCGGCCCCCTGCGGACACGAGTCTTGTCGAGAAGGCTGCGTGTCCATAAAGCCCCCGGCGTATCTTCTAACAGTTCGGCATGCAGCTCCTGGCGGCCGAGCCTGGTCCCTTCATAGCGGCCCAGAATGCGTTCCTTAAACGTGGCTGCCAGATTGACCGTGTTTTCATAGGTACTCCCACGGGGCACGACGGTGCCAGGATCAGCGAGGAGTTACCGCAAGAGCGGAATCGGGCGCGGCGTCGTGGTCGCAACGACTTGCGGATGATTCCCCAGGCGTAAGCCCAATTCGAGGTTGTCCCAGGCTTCCTGCGCATAGCGCCATTTTGCCACTTCGTCGCACCAGGCATGATGATGCTGCGGCCCGCGCAGTTGCTCAGGCGCATCCCCGCTATACGTCGTGCCAATCGTGCCATTGGGCCACGTGAGACGGCGTTTGGTGGGTTGATACGTTGGCCGAAACCGTGGCGGTGAACAGGCGAGAATACCGCTTTCGCCCTCCACAACCACATCGCGGACATCCGCCGTTTCGGCGACAAGGGCGATCCGTTGCTGCGGCGTGTGTGCCCAGGTAATGACCTGCTCTGCGCCTACGCGTGTCTTCCCCCACCCGCGGCCAGAGAGAATCAGCCAGACTTTCCAGGAGCCTGCGGGCGGGAGTTGGTTGGGGCGTGCCCAGAACCCAGGCCAATCATATTCCAGGGCTGCCAACTCTTCGGGGGTACAGGCGTCAAAGAAGGCGTCGCGTTCGGAAGCAGGAAGGAGCGCAAGCTGACTTGCTGCGGAAAGCAGGCTAGTGGCCATTGGTGGCATCTTCGGCATGGCGAGCAGCGAGCTGGGCCACGCGATCCGCCAGACGCGCGCGCGCCGTATGGACATGCACATGGATATCCGGAGGTGCCTGCTCAGTCCTCTTGAATAAACCCAGGTGCTCACCACCCATGCGCAAGCTGGCAGGCTTATTCCAGAGTTTGATTTCGGTCTCGTAGCTCACACCCATCGCGGTGTGCACGATCTTTTTCTTGAGACTAGCCACGGCCCGCATGGCATCAGGAGGGGCGTTCGGTGCAAGCGTCACGTCCCCATAATCATCGATGCGGTAATGCGCGAGATTGGAATGCTGGAGCAACGCGATTTCATAGAGGACCGCGTCTTGGGTCATCTCCGTCCGTTCGCTGCGGCGCGCTTGCGCCGCAGTGATCGCTTGCTTGGATGTCAGGTTTTGTCAGGTTTTCTGACCCAACAGAGCGCGCGGTTTTGTGACTATAGCCTGCCCGAATGGCCGCTTCTGCCGCATTGAGATCAATCAAATATTCTGCAACAAAGCGCCGCTGTTTGGGGGAAAGGCCGTCCGCTGAGTTATGGCGTGGCATAGGAAGACTCGCTCATCGAAACTACTAAAAGACCTACCGAGAGGACATGAATAAACATAGCCGCGCCACGAAAGGCTTGTCAATGGATGGCCTTTGACTTTCCTTTGGGCAAGGAGCATGCAGGAATCGGGTTACTGAAGAGGTAAGCGATCACAGGTGTACCAAGGAAGCACAGCTCACCAAAGTCGAGCGTGAAGCACCTTCCCATGGACTGGGTGGCAGACATCCGTGGAATATGCAGTCTATGCGTTCACAGATCGAAAATGGCTGATTTTTGTGTAGGGAATTGTCCGAACAGCTTGCCAAGAATATTGAGTGCGCGCCATTTGCACCAGAATGCCCCAGAACCAACGATTGACACCTCAGGTGTGTTTATTATCTCTTGAGTCTCAAGCACTTTCATTGTGGTATCGGCCGGAAATGCCCATGAATGCTCGCTGAAATTCAGCATCGGAACAGTCAGAACTCTATATGGATAACCTGCTTCGGAATGCTCGGACGTTTGACAGATGGGGCGTGCAATGGTATTTCGAGGATTGGGCAGCATTAGACCGCGATAATACCCGTATTTGGGGTATGTAGTGTCCGCGAACCTTCTATACGGATTTGGACACGTGCCTCTGCCAAAGTCTGGACACAGACTTCGTATTGCCCCTGGTGTGGGCCGTGCCTTGCGCATAGCGTCGTCCGCCATCAGCCACACACGAGAGCCACGATGGCGGGAGGAGGCTAGGCCCACGGGAGCCCCCCCCTCACTGCAGCTCGCTCTCTTTCTCCGTGATACCACCGCGTACCAGCAGGCTGTCGCGCGCTAGGAGAGGCGGCGCCCCATGCTCCCAGGTCAGGCCACCCTCACCCCGCAGCGCCAGGCGACCGGTATGCCCTACAACCAGTGGTGGCCGGCTCTACAGCGCTTGCCGCGCGCGGGTCTCGGCGGCCTCCTGGCTCCCCGGCCCCTCCCCCATAGCCGCGGCACGGCCTCGCGCGCCGAGCGCCTCCCACTCCATGGGCAGCCCCAGATCGTGCGGCTCGCGCTCGCGCCCCCCTGCACCGCGCGGGCCCTCGCGCGGATGGTCCAGACCGGTTCCGCCCTCCCCATCGATCCTCGTGGGATTCGGCGGGGCCTCGCTCTGCCTCAGCTCTCCCCCGCGGTGGGGCGTCTGCATGACCCGACGACGCCCCAGGCGGCGCGCCCGCCCTGCTCCGCTGGGCCGCAGCGTGCGCGCGCCTTGCAACCGTCCACCCGCGCGCAGTGCGGGCTCCAGGCCTGGGGGCCCGACCCTCTCCGCCGCCGGTGCCGGCCGGACCGCGCCGAGCCCACGGACGCGCACGCGCGCTGGCGTATGCGCGCACTCTACGAGGTGGGCGTCCGTCCACGCCGGGTGGCGACACTCTGAGGCCTCCAGGTCCCCGGTGGCTCTGCTTGGCAGCGTCGCTGCCCCGCACGGACACGCCGCTCCCCATGCGGGGGTCGGGCTAAGCGATGCTGGACGTCTTCCCGCTGGTGGACCACCCGCCGCTGGTGGGGCCCTCGCGCGTGCACAGGGCCTTGGAGTCGCTGGGCGCTCGCGCGGGCCAGACGACCGTCTGGCAGCGGGTGGCCCTCTCCCAGCAGGCGCCGCCGCCCCCGCCGCGGGAGCCCCGGGTCCCCCCCCGGCGGCACGCCCCCAAGGCGACGACGGCCCCGCATCCAGCCTGGGGTGTCGCTCTCCGGTCTCGCGTGCCGCTTGCCGCGCCAGGGCTCTACAGGGGGCTGATGTTTGCGGGGGAGAGTCGCGCGCTCGTGGCTGCGGGTGGCTGCGAGCGGCCCCATGTCTCGCGTAGCCTCCCTGGCTTGCGGCACGCGCTGACGCCGTGGAGTGCCCCGGCAGCGGTCGGCAGCGCTCAGGGAGCGGTGGTGGGGGCGTGAGCCCCCTGGCGCCGCCCGCGCGATCTCCCGTGGGCCCCGACGACGAAGGGCCCTCCCTGGCACCATCGGGCGGCACGCGGCTGGGCCAGCCAGCGCCGGAGGCGCGCTGCCGCTGTCGTGGGGTGCCCCGCGCGCGCGCAGGTGTAGCAGCGGCATGCCCAGTGTGGGCGGGATGAGCAGTTGTGGGGCCAGTGGGCGCCTCAACGCCCGGACGCCCAGGGGCGCGTCGCTTCTCTCTCCCCGGAGGGCAGGCGCGGGCAAGCGCGGGGGCGTGCGCTCGCGCCCCGCCGCCGGCGGCGGGCCGGACGGCTGCGCCAGCTGCCCCGCCCCGTCCGGCCGTCCGGCCAGAGGCGGCTCCCCCATTGTGGCCTCGATGGGGCTCAGGGGTGGGGGGGCCCCACGATGGAGGGCTGGGGGGATGACGCTGTGGGACGGCTGGAGCAGGGCGAGCACGTCGTGGTGGCCTAGCCGTGTGGGTAGGAGCCCCGACGTCGCGGCCCGTGGGCGCCAACGAGACGGCGATATGCCAACCAGGCCGTTGGTGTTGTTGACGCTGGCGCTGGGCCGCGCCGTGTGGCGCAGGCCCCGCTATCGCCGGATCGCCGCGCCGCGCCGTGTACTGCTCGCACCGCCAATCAGTTGGTGGCAGCGGTGTGCAGAGGCACGTGTCCAAATCCGTATAGAAGGTTCGCGGACACTGCATTGGGGTACGTACTATTGCCTGAAGCCCCTGTTTGACCATCTCGCCACATGGCAGGACTGGCTTCCCGTGTATCGGCAACTGATCATCGAGGTGCAGGACATGGTTGAAGAGCACACAGCTCAGGGGACGTGCAGGAGACGACCGTAAAGAGTCGGGTATCTCAAGGAATACGCATGCTATCCAGTCGACAACCCAACAGCCCTGACTCAATCCTTCCTCATGCCCTTCATGTTCCTAAAGACGGCGTCCCTGCCCGTACGATAACGCCTCGCAATGGTCGGAGAGCCGTTGCTCCCTTCAGTGGAAGCAGGTGAGTCCCTCTTGGCACGTGTGGCTCTGCACAGCATGCTCAACCTCACGCTGGCAAGAGCACCTTTCAGCTTCCAGAGCTTTCCCCTCTGCTGTGAACCAGACGGGGTCAAAAGCAGTCACGCTCCATTTATTCCTCCTATGTCCCTCTGGTCCTTGGAGAGTGTCCGTCTCTATACGCTCTGCATACAATATGTTCTTAGATGATTTAGTAACATTTGATCTATAGTTTATTCTCTGCTATGATCCCACACTCAAGGACAGTTTGTTCTAGAGTGCTATGGGCTTCTGTACGCTTCGAGGAGTGCCCAGAGCACGAAAGCACCTCTGAGGTGCATCGCCACTGCACAGGATCATCGGTAATGAGATGCAGACTTCACCTTCCTCTGTATTGGTGTGTGAGGATGAAGGCGCTCGGTCGTTTTCTCAGATGCACCGCCGTATAGCTACGAAGCTCCCAGAGCTGTTCCGCCATGCCGGAGAGGCACGAGCCAGCCTACGCCAACCTTTCAGCGTGTTATGGTCGTGTCTCCTCTTCGTCTGTGTCGTGGGTATTGCGACAGGGCACGCAGAGCCGAGGAGGGGATGGAAAAGCGTCCACTATCAGGACCTGTCCTTCGCAATCCCTGAGGACTTTGTCGTGCAGCACGGCAGAGTCCCGCTCCTGAGTGTGATCGCGGTCTTTTTTTGGTCCTCCTGGACGGCTCCGCGTCCCCTGGTGTTTGCCTCCGTTCAGCATCAATCGGGTCCCAATCTCCTGCCTGAGGAAGGGTTTCTGCAGGTCTTGCAGCGCTTTCAACTCGAAAACGCCTGGACGTTAGCCGTGCCGCTCATTGGAGGATTTGATTTTGATCCTGCTACCATCCAGGTGTCTACGTATGTCGCTCTGGGAGCCCCTGTCCGAGAAGTCCGGGCGCGAGCCCGGGACAGTGGGGAATATTATCGTCTCTATCTCCTGGCCCATACGCTTGCCAACGACTCGACGATACGGAGTTATCTGGCTGTCGTGGGCTGTGCAGAAGAAAGGCTGCAGGAGGAGCACAGCGTGCTGCGTACGATTCTGGCGTCCATGCAGCTACCATAACGCACTCCTCTGCGCGCACGGCGGCACCGGGCACGCACTGACCGTTGTGTGCTGCTAGGAGACCTTCCCAGTATCAGCCTCCCCGGTTTTGCCCCTCGACACGCGGCAGAGTGGTTCCATATAAGACAGAAAAAGAGATGTTACCGGAATCGCTTTGCTCAATATCTCAAAAACCTCCGTGATACTATTGGCCAACTCCCAAGGGCTGAACATTGTGTCTTGCAGATGCTGTCGGTGCAGGCCCAAGCTCTTGGCGTATCTGACGCAGCCATCGTCGCCGTCTCGCATGGCGACAGGTTGGCCAACCGTACCCCACCCTGTTTTGCGACAACGCCCTTCTCGCCCAACACCACCCGTTTGGACTGCCTTGCGGGGGTTGCAGTGTTGACTGCGCCGCACATCAGGCATATAAAGTCTCTGTGCGCAGGGTGCCCTGGGAGTGCGGATCAGAGGCATGGAGCAAAACTGCCCGAAAAGTCCGTCCATATCGCCTTATGAGAGCAAAAAGGCATGTGCATCAATGGTGAGGTACACACGGCCGAAGGAAAACGTCAACAGCGAGGCACGACCAAGCAAGCAAGCTCCACCATGTATCGAGCGACCCTCGTCTTTCTGGCCCTCATTGGCGTGTCGTGCACGGCTGTCCCGCTCCTCCCCGTGGACCGCTTCGAGCTGACAGTGCATCCGCCGCTGCTGCTCGAGAGTATTTCCGCCGTGACCGCGGATCAGCGGGGCAACCTGTATGTGCTCCACCGCCCAGCGACCGGCAACCCGGTCGTCATGCTTGATGCGCAGGGCCACCTGCTGCGGTCGTGGGGGCAAGGCCTGTTCAAGCTCCCCCACGGCATTCGCCTCGATCCAGACGGGAACGTCTGGACGGTGGACGCCCACACGTCCATGGTGTACAAGTTCACGCCGGAAGGGCAGCTGCTGCTTGCGATCAATGTTGGAGAGGTGCCGGATCCCTCCCGAGACTTTTGCGGCGCGACCGACGTGGCCTTCGCCCCGAACGGCCATGTGTTTGTCGCGGACGGCTACTGCAACGCGCGCGTCATTGAGTACGATGCCGGAGGACGCAAGGTGCGTGCCTGGGGCAAACGGGGCTCCGGCCCGGGGGAATTCCAGGTGGTCCATGCCATCGCGGTGGGTCCGCAAGGGCATGTCTATGTGGCTGACCGTGAGAACGGCCGGCTGCAGTGGTTCGACCCCCAGGGAACGTTTCTCGGGCAGTGGAGCTATGGCGGTCAGCTCTTCACCGTGGCGTTCAGCCCCGCCGGCGACCTCTACGTCAGCACGCATCCGAAGCGGGTGTCTTGGGACACGGCATTCATCGTGCTCAAAATCGACCCCGCTAGCGGCACGAGGCTGGGACGCGTGGAAGTACGCGCGCACGAACTCACCATTGCCCCCGATGGCACGCTCTTGCCGGCGACGCTGAGCAGCCAGTTGCTGGTGTTGCGGCTGCGCCAATGAATGGAAGACAAGGCTGGCGCTTGAGCGGGTGCCCTGCCCGTCGAGCAGCCCACGCAGTGGGATTTGCTCATCAACCTGAAGACGGCCCAGGCTCTAGTGATCACGCTCACCCCGACACACCTCATCCGCCTGGATGAGGTGATCCGTGAGGACTGACGCCCGCCCTGCGACGTTAGCCCGGTCGCACTCTTCACGGTGGCGAAGTTTGCCCCCTGAGTACCCCTGTGATCGCTTATGTGTCGGTATCTCCACTCCCACGGGTCGCCACAATTGCAGACAGTTGTTATGCAGGTTCACATATGGGCTCTTGGCAGGGTGATACTGAATTACGACCTCCTCAGCATCTCAAATAAATCCTTGATAAACCCACGTTCAAGGAGTCAGATTGAACCAGACGATTTTTGCTCGGGAGGAGAGGCCAGCTAGGCTCTGCGACGGCTGTGCGCTCTGATGCGGTCGGGGGGAAGCTCCGCCAGGAGGTGCAGTAGGGCCATTGCTGGGCAGCAGAGGCATCCGATAGCCCATGTGCCCTGGGGCCTGGGCGTCTGACGGCGCCTGGAGGTTGCCACGCTGATCGACCGCCTCCTCCCGCCCCCCCCCAGCGCATGGGCTCGCGACGGGGCGTGGGTCGCGGCCGGGGTGCGCGCGATGCTGGACGGCCACCATGCCCGCGATAAGGTGGGGCAACGGCTGGCAGAGCGGGGCAGGCTCGCACAGCTGCAGCCGGAGCGCACACGCGCCGCGCTCCAGGCTTAGCGGTGGGGGCCCAGCCTCGCGGCGCTGTGGGCGGCCAATCGCACTAAGGTGTTGAGCGCGCTGGCCCTCCGCGCGCTGGCGATCTATCCCACCCCCGTGGCTCCCTCAGGACACGACGACCATTGGCCTCGATGGCGCGTCTGAAGACGCCCCCAAGACGGTAGGGGCCCCCCGTCCTGCCTCTGGGCCCCGTAAAGATGGCCGGGACGCTCGCACACAGGTGCTCCAGAGGCTTGGGGGGCGGGGGGACTGCCCCGCCGTGGCGGCCTGCGTGCTGGCCACCGCAGCGCTAGGGTGGCAACGCCCGGGGCCATCGAGGAGTGCCGCGCCTTCGGCTGAGAGGGGCTGCGTGGGCGCGTGGCGGAGAGTCAGGCCTCTAGTCGCCGCACGTTGGGGGGGGCTGGCGCCCAAGAGGGGTCGTGTGACCTTCGGGCCGCGTCCGTGTGCCATCCGTCAGGAACGCGAAGCTTGGGGACAGCCGCCCCCCGCGTTGCCTCGGCTCGTCGAGAAGCTTGGGCGGACGCAGGACGCCGCGCCGCACTGCTGGCCTGGCCCAAGCGTGTACCGCCCGGTGGAGGTGGAGGACGGCCAGGGGCAGGTGACGCAGGGGGACCGGCGATTGGTCGTGGTGCATGCGCGTCACCTGGCCCAGTAGCCAACCCAGACGTAGGCCCGCGCGCCAGCCCAGGAAGCGGGCGCGGGCGCCGAGCACGTGCAACGCGTGCACGCCCGCGGGTGTGCCTGTGAGGCGGATGCCGCAGCGGCCCTCGCAGCGTAGGAGGGCCGGCGGCCGGGGCAGCGAGGCCGCGGGCCACAGGCTTGGCGCTCTCCCCCGGTCCGGTATCGCGTCGTGGCTGACACCCGCCCTACACGTCGGGCGCGGCGGGGCCGCCCCGCCAAGACGGTCCTGCCCCCGACGGAGGCGGGCGATCGCCTCATGGGCGAGGATCGAAGCCCTGGCGAAGCCCGCACAGACCATGGGGGACCGTGCGAGCGACCACGGTCCGTGCTGCGCGCGGTACCGATCCCGAGATTCTCCAGGCCTAGCAGGAGCAACTCACCACGGGGGAAGCGGGCTTGCGTTGGATCAAGCATCCTGCGGCTATTGCCCCCGTATGGCGGGAGAAGGCCGAACGGAGCGCGGCCTGGGCGATGCTCACGGGCGTGGGATGACTGCTCTATAGCATCAACCAGCGCCAGGGCCGTCTCTCCCTAGGCGTCCAGGCTCAGCAGGTCCCAGGGAACACAGGCGCGACCGCGGTCCCCACAGCGACCGTGGTGTTGGCCTTGTTGGCTCAGGGAGCTTGAGTCCATGGCTGGATGGGTGCGCCCGAGGTCGGGCAGGTCGCTGGGGTCCAGCCCCATCCCCTGCTGCTCTGTGATGCACGCGGGTTGGACCCCGCGTGGTATGAAGCGCCCTCAGCGCGCAAAATCGATCCGTTCAGTCAGACTCCTTGAACGTGGGGTGCACCGTCCGATCACTCCCGCCTGTTCCGATCCATCGGGGCAGGCCCAACATCGTCACATGCCCCCTCATGATGAGCAATACGGCTCAAGTGACGCAGTGTTGTCCTCGGCACCGTGGGGTGGCGACAGTGCAAAAGTGCTAAAATGTCCATGGAGGGTTTCCTGCAGGTTTTGCGTTGTCGTGGTGGCAAACAACAACTCTATGAACCTACGGAAGCCCTTGCTGGTTGACCGATTTTAGCGAAGGTTTGAGACTATAACTCATTTATAAACAGCAGGTAGCGTTGATCGATGGGCACTTCTTTTCGGTTTCTATCTCCGCCGATTGTGTTCTATCGCTTGAGCAACGTGTGAGAAAACGTTCGTTTCGCTCTTGCTTGTGTGGTTTCTGTTGGGGTTAAATCTCAAATGGTTCCGCAGATTTTTCCGAGGAAAAACGTACATATAACTGCGACACTCCACAGACCTCACCCCGGTGTTCTGTGCGATGGCTACTCAGACCCCGCTGGGTGGGAACTATGGAAGCTGGCGATGCGATGCTGTGCACCGAGTGCAGTGCCATATCGTTCAGCTGAGAGGTGAGGTTGTTTGATGTGCAAGTGTCGAAGAAGGCGCATGTTCGTCCTGCTCCTATTCTCCGTGATGCTACTGAATCCGGCATGCAAGGGCGAGCCGAGTTACGAGGAGATTCGTATGAACTCAGCTTCCGCGGCCGCAGTTCACCCGGTGCAGATCCGTATTAAGAATGCCAGTCAGATGGATTTCGATCGCGTACGCGTGGTGTTTCCAGATCGTGTCGAGGTGGATTACGGTCCTGTCGCAAAGGACGGCTTCAGCGACTTCCATGGCACGAGTCGCGCCTATCGCTACGCCCAGCTTCATGTGAAGGCTGGCGATCAGGAGTTCGTGCTGACACCGATGGATTTCGTGGGCGAGCAGGAATTAGCCCCGGGACGTTATACCTATATTCTGCGTGTCGACGGCAGTCGCTTGACGATGGATCTGGAAAAGGCGGACTAAGTCTGGGCCGTGGCGGTTGCATGCTCGAAGATCCATACAGAGCCACCGCCACGGGTTCCTTGATGAGCCAGCCGGCTAGGCCAGGAAATCGATGCCCGCGCTGATAAGATCAATTTGTCTCCGAGCTGCGGTCCCGCTCCCAGTGGTGACGCCGATGGAGATGCCAGCACCCCAGAAGACGTCGGGCTTGTGGGCAACGCCGAACTTGGTGAACGGCTGGTTGCCGCTGAGGTTCACGCCGTTATGCGATGCGGTCCGATCCGTCATAAATATGCACGTCGCGCACGACCGCCGCGGTGCCACCAGTGACGAATCGTAGCATCGCCCGGGCGAACGCCAGGCGGTTGCCCTTGACGATCACTGGCGTCGGGACGGCAAAATGGTACCAGTTGGTCGTATTCGGTCTCCCCACGATTCGAGTGAAGAATCCGAAGCGCACCAGTGACTCTACATTGGCATCGACCTCCACGTGCACGTCCGTGCCGTGGACCCACGACGCTTCCTCAATGGCATAGCCGCCGTACAGAGACTGGATGCCGGCCACATCATCAGCCGCCAGAAACCGATGGGGTCCGCTATAGAACGGCTCCATAATAGCCCCGGCCACGTTGGAGTGACCTAACCCGAGCGCATGACCGAACTCGTGGGCCGCGACTGTGACCAGGTCGAAAGTTCCTGCTGGCGGTGGCACGGTGACCGTCCACGTCTCCGCATCGTCAAAATGGGTGTCCCCTTGGATCGCGGTCGGAGGATTCGGGGGGGTAGGCGGGAAGAACGCGTGCGCCAAAACCCCGCTTGGCCCATCGAAAGGAAATCCATCGCCGTGATCTCCAGTCGCGAATTGGATGATGATCTCGGGGCCGGCGGCCATTGTCACCTGGGTAAAACGGAGCGGGGTTTCGGCTGCCCACAGGCCGAATGCCTGCTCGATTGCGGTCACAATCGTCGCGCTTGGCAGATCGGGGGAGAAATTCTGCAACGCGTATCTCAGGTTCGTCGTGGACCACTTCTGTCCAGCTGCAACAAAAGAGGCGATGTCAGGACAGCCGCACCGCGGCTGATTCATCCGCTCCACGGTCGCCTGGTCGAGTTCGCCGGTTTCGGGCAAGCGGTTAAATCTTTGGAAGTTGCGCAGGGCAGTGACTGTCAAATCGTCAAACTCGGCCGAGCTTGTATCCTCTCCCAGGGGTGACAAGCCTACTGGCCCTGGAAAGCTCCGAATACCAAACCGTTCCGCCGCCTCAGCAGAGGCGAGGTAGCCATAACGACGTAGATAAGCCTTGACGTCGCTCACACCTACGCCCGTCGCTCCCCTTCTCAATCCGGCTTCAAATACAGTTGCCATAGGTGCCTCCAATCTCAAGTGAAGATGAACTCACTCGTTGGTGCACGACCCGAGCCGTCCCCAAGTATCGGCTTACATCGCTGCCTGCCGATAGGTAGCAGCGATGCTCACACAAGATGGCCATAAGCAGTCGCGGATAGCTTGTGTGAGTGAGGGGCATCGTATGTTTCAGTGGATCTCGTGTCAAGAGAAAAAAGTGACTTTCTTATAAAGACTAAATTACTGTAAGGTACTGGAAAATAAGCTATAGAGAACTTCCTAGGGAAAGAAGAAGATACATTGCATCGGCAGGGAGCCATGAGATCGGACGGAGAGCGGGGAAGGCCAGGCGAGTGCGGGCTGTCGAAAAATTTGCGGGAGAGGAGCCAAGCGAACACAGATTTTTGGTATGGGTTGTTCTACACCCAAACTGGACCTGCAGCGAGGGTGTCCAGCTGGTCGCAATAACGGGCGGATACTGTTAGTCAGCTCATTCCTATACGGCACGGCTGTTGTTGGTACTGAGGATTTCCCCTCTCTCTTGGGTCTGCAACACCGCACAGGCGAGGCACCATATGCAGCCTTTTGGGTCGACCATCAGGAGCAGGACAGTGTGTCCAGCCCTTCCCAGCGCCGCTCCTATGGGAAAGGCGCTGGGTGCTCCCCCTTCGGCGTGCACGCTGGCTCGCGCCGTCTCCCAGACCACGCGGCGCCGGGTGTGCGGGTGCGGCGCGCGCGGCGCGCCACGCGACCTTCTGCCCCCCCTGACATCGTTGCAGGGTCCCGCGTCCACCCTCAATCAACAATCGCTTGGTAGACGAGCTGCCGGAACAGCTCGCGGAACTCGCGCTGCCACGGCCCGGGCTGCGCCTGGGTCAAAAGAATGGCGATCAGCTGTTCCTTCGGATCCACCCAGAACGCCGTGCCCCCTGCGCCCCCCCAGGTGTACTCGCCCGCGGAACCGACGGTGCCATTCAAGCCATCCGCCCGACGGATCGCAAAGCCCAGCCCAAAGCCATAGCCCTGGGCCAGCTGCGGGGTCGCGGGCTTGATGTCCCCGAGGTGATCCGTGGTCATGTGGCGCACCGTCGTCCGGCTCAGGAGACGCTGGCCATCGAGCTGCCCGCCCTGCGCCAGCATGGAGAGAAAGCGCGCATAGTCCATCGCGGTGCTTGCCGCCCCCGCCCCCCCCGCGTCATTCTTCGGCGCGACCGTGACATCGTGGAGGGCGATCGGCTTGCCTGTCGCACGATCGGTGGCGAGCGGCTGGGCCAGGCGCTTGACCTTGTCGGCCGGCACGTGGAACGTGGTGTCTGGCATCTGCAGCGGCCGGAACACCCGCTCGTCGAGGAACTGGCCGAGCGACATGCCCGTGACCGCTTCAATGACGCGCCCCATGACATCGGTCGACAGCCCATATTCCCACATCGTCCCGGGCTGCCGCGCCAGGGGGACTTTGGCGAGCGCGTCGAGTTGCTCGGCAGGCGTGACGCCTTCCCATCCCACATGCGCCTTTGTATAGAGCTCCTTGATATATTCGGTGCGCGTGAATCCCGCATAGACGATGCCCGAGGTGTGGCGCAGGAGATCATAGAGCGTCACAGGCCGCTCCGCCGCGACGAGCGTGTAGGTGGGCTTCCCGTTCGCGTCGGTGCTCGGCATCGCGACCTCCAGCTTGGCCAGCTGGGGCAAGTAGAGACCTATGGGATCCATCAGGCGCAGCCGCCCGTCCTCCACGAGCATCAGCGCCGCGACCGACGTGAACGGCTTCGTCATCGAGTAGAGCCGGAAGATCGCGTCCTTCGTCATGGGGGCGCCCGTCTGGGGCTCGAGCTGCCCGCAGGTTTCGAAGTAGGCCACACGGCCCTTGCGCATCACGAGGGCCACAGCGCCCGGGAAGCTGCGGGCCTCAATCTGTTGGGTCAACGCCTGGCCGATCCGCGCGAGGCGTTCGGTGGAGAGGCCGACCTCCTCTGGACTGGCAGCGGAAAAAGCGCCAGCATCCATGGCGACGAGGAGTAGCCAGCCAAGAGCGAGAAACACGAGTGATCGTCTGTGCATGAAGCACCTCCCTGGGGGTATGGCGTGAGACTGCACGCTGGCTGCGATCGCCACGCATCATGGCGACGAGGAGTAGCCAGCCAAGAGCGAGAAACACGAGTGATCGTCTGTGCATGAAGCACCTCCCTGGGGGTATGGCGTGAGACTGCACGCTGGCTGCGATCGCCACGCACCGTCGCAGACAGCCGACCGTCGTTCTCTCCAGCGTCTTGCTGTCGAGGACGCGCAGGGACAGCCGTGATCGCTATACGCCGTCGCATCTCCATCTGTGATGCGTGCTCAACGGCGATGGTTCATCTGTCTCTGGGAAGGCTTGCATGACGCGACTGCGTGCCGTCTCGGCGAGCCAGCACAGGCGATAACGGCTGCCAGCCGTCTTGTCCTCCTCACAGGCGCTGGGAACGGCGCGCGCTATTATACAGGAGCAGCGAGTATAGTCCATACCTTAATGAGCGATCTCGTCCCCGTTCCGCGTTGACAGTCTGCTCCCAACCGGGCTTCGATAAGGCAGCTTGTGCTGCGGGAGTATCATGAGCGCAATCTTGGTATGCCGCCGAGCACCTCTCCTCACCCGCACCGATGCAGTCACCAGGCCTTCTCACACAGGTACCGTCTCACACCGGACATGGGGAGACGTGGGGCTGGCGCACGGACCAGCCCCCACCCCTAATGCGCAGGCTGGAGGTAGAGCGTGACGGCCCGCTCGCCAATGTTGCGCCCGTACGCGGTCCCGGCTTCGGTCGCTTTGCGGAAGTGGAACCCAATGAGAATGCGCGAATACGCATTCTCGTCCGCCGCCTGGGTGAAACTGGTGTACGAGCGGCGCACGGGGGACGGATCACTACAGGTGCTCCCGGCCGGGAGCGTCACGCCACAGTCTTGGAAGCTGATCTGGTCGCTGCCGAAGACCTGCTTCAGCACTTCTGCCCCCGCTCCCCCTTCAATGGAGTGCCCCGAGGCATAGTCCTGGTCCGGTGGCGTCGGGCGCAACGGGGTCCACGTCGGGTCCCCCGCCGTGTCGGGATTGCCGTCCGTCTCCCCGCGCTGAATCGCGGTGACCGGTCGCCAGAAGTTGTAATGGTTCTTGGTCGCCGCCATGGCGATGTAGCCATCCGCCAGGGCCATATTAAGGAGGGCGAAGAGCCGTGCGTTCTCCCAGAGGGTGAGCCCCCGGGTGAGGGCGACGGTGCGGGCGATGCGGCTCCACTTCAGTGGGGAGCTTTCCCACCAGAAGAGCGCGATTTCGGTCTGGTCGGCCGTGCGGGCGCTGCGCGTCGTGGTGCCATCCCCGCCCAGCGCTTTCACTTCGTTGAAGTCCGCCGTGTAGGCCTTGTCCGTCAACGCGTAAGGCGGCCCCGGCCGGAACTGGGTGCTGTCATGCAACACGAAGGGAGTGACCTTTTCCCACGCCTCAAAGGCAATGAACGAGAACCCTGGCGTGCACTGGTACTGGCCCGGCGGGGGAGCTTGCGGGCAGTTGGGATTCTGCCAGGGGGCATCCGCG
>Ga0209382_10004591_pt1 | contig 18398 bp, 15 predicted proteins | sample SoiMetdeltSBSDD5_FD_187599 | JGI IMG/M metagenome (GOLD analysis project Ga0209382, IMG submission 187599) | Bulk soil microbial communities from a Populus tree surrounding site in Tennessee, USA - Soil MetaG P. deltoides SBSDD5 (SPAdes) (version 2) | ecosystem: Environmental > Terrestrial >...
CGCGGCGGAGGACGCCACCCGGAACCTGGGGCGGATCAACGCCGTCGCCGTGGTCGCGATGGTGGCGCTGGTCCTCGCCGGCTTCTACGTACGCCTCCGCGAGTATCGGAGCTGAGGCGGATGGGGCGGACGACGAGCAAGGACCTTGCCGCCAGGCGCTGGCGGCGCCAGGGGGCGGGCGCGGGCCTGCTGCTCGCGCTGGCGGCCGCACCCGGGGCCGTCGCCTGCTCGCAGGGCAGTGAAAGCGCCGCCTGCGCGCCGACCGAGGGCATCGACCATCGGAACGGGACGCTGGTCGTCGAGGGCGACCCGTGGTCCGGCTACTTCGCGTTCCGCGACGAGCACCTGCTCGACGGGACCCCCTACACCCTGATGTACGTGGAGCAGCCGTGTCAGGAGCAGCGGGCCGCCGATCTCACCTACGGGGTGGCCGACATCGCGGTGACGAGCCTGGACCAGTACGTCCTCCACCAGCCGGAGGCCACCGTCGTCGGCGTCATCGACCAGAGCCTGGGAGCCGACGCCCTGGTGCTCGACACCACTCGCTACCCCTACCTCGACAGCGTCGACGACCTGCACCGGCTGGTCGCCGAATACGACGGACCGGGCAACGGGCCGGTACTGGCCTACACCGGCAGCTCACCGTCGGAGATGCTGCTGAACGAGCTGGCCAACACCACCGAAGAGCTGGATCTGTCCGACTTCGAGCTGGTGAGCGTCGACACGTCGACCAGTGCCTACGAGATGCTGCAGTCCGGCGAGGCCCAGCTGGCCGTGGTGTGGGAGCCCGACACCACCGCGGCCCGCAACGCGGGCTACACGGTGGCGCTGAGCAGCGCCGATGTCCCGGACTCCATCGTGGACGTGATCGTGGTCAGCAACCGCCTGATCGAGGAGGACCCGGCCGCGGTGGAGGCCCTGGTCGAGGCCTACTACACGACCATGGACGACTTCCTGGCCCACCGGGACGCACTGATCGCGGCCATCGCCGAGGACAGCGCCGAGGCCAGCGGAGACCAGCCGGACGAGGCGGCCGCAGCGTCGGTGGTCGACGGCATCAAGCTCTACGGCACCAACGACGCGAACGTCTTCATGAACGAGCCGGTGTTCCCCCTCGACCAGCCCCAGGCCACCGCGAGCCTCCAGTCCATCGGCTCGGTGCTCGCTCTGGTCCACCCGGACATCCGGTTGAGCCGGGCGGCCATCGACGGGAGCTACATCGCCGACATCGCCGTCGCCCGCTACGGCACGGGCGGGGGAGCCGGCGGTGACCCACCGGCGGACACGGCCGAGCCGACCGGGGGAGGTGACCAGTGAGCGAGACCGTGGCCGAGACGGCCGAGGCCGAGGTCGGGTCGCTGTTCGACAGCGAGCTGGCCCGGGCCAACAGCTGCTACGTCGGCATCGTCCGGGATCCCGACCACGACGCCGGCCGCCGGCTCCGGGTGGTCCCCGAGGGGCAGCTGATGCCCACGGTCGACGACCCCAAGCCCAGCCACGAGGTCAAGTTCCTCCACGACCAGTTCGCGACCCTGGCCTCGGGCCAGTTCCCCTGCATCGGCGCGATCGCCGCGTTCCACGAGGGCACCTACCGGCTCGGCGTCTACGACCGGTTGGCCAGCATCGACTCCGTGGCCGGCATGGGCCGCGACCTGCGACGCTTCGTCGGCGAGCAGACCCGCTTCGCCAGCCTGCGGGAGTACCTCCACGAAGGCGAGGCGTTCGGCCAGTTCACGACGTTCGTCGCGATCTTCCGCCAGCCCGTCCCGTCGTCGGAGGTCGAGTTCGAGCAGCTGCTGTGGCAGCACCTGCAGCTCCTCCACGACCACGACGAGCCGACGTGGGACCCTGACCGGTCGGCGACGCCCGGACACCCCGAGTTCGCCTACTGCTTCGCCGGGCGGGCCTTCTTCGTGGTCGGCTTCAACCCCCACGCCTCCGAGCTGCCCCGCCGCTTCGCCTACTGCACGCTGGTCTTCAACGCGGAGTACCAGATCAAGCGGCTGCACCAGGAAGGCCGGTTCCTGGCCTTCGCGAGCGCGGTCCGCCGTCGCTACCAGCGGCTGGCCGGGCGCCTGAACCCGTCGGTTCCCCGCGACGTGGAGGCCGTGCAGGACGAGACGCGGGTGTACTCCGGCGTCCCGCACCCCGAGGACCAGGGCTGGCAGTGCCCCTTGCGCGTCCGCCCCGAGGTCAGCGACCCCAAGGCCCAGCCCCCGACCAACCCCGAGCCCGACCCCTAGAGACCCAGGAGGACAGTCGGCGTGACCGACGGCAGCCCTTGCGCCTTCGACGACTGCGGCGGAACCATCGAGGGCGGCTACTGCAACACGTGTGGGCGGGCACCACGAAAACCGAAGCCACCGCCAACGCTGCTCGGCGCGGGCTCCGCGCCGGTGGGCGAGGCGGGTGGAGCCGTGGCGATGGCCCCGGCCGGGGCCGCGTCCGGCCCCGAGGCGAGCGTGCCGACCCATCAGCGCTCGATGCCCACCCTCCGGCCGTCGTCGCTGCGCACCCACCACCATCGTCCCGCCGGGATCCCCTCGATGCGGGTGGACTCCGGGCGCAGCGGTTCCCGTCGCAGTGGCAGCACGCGGCTGGGTCTGGGCCTGGTCGAGGTGCCGCCGGTCCCGACCCGCGACCCCGCCGAGGCGCTCATGCCCGTCGCCGAGGTGCCCGAGGACAAGCGCTTCTGCTCCAACTGCGACCGGCCGGTGGGCCGGTCGCGGGGCGGGAAGGCGGGACGGACCGAGGGCTTCTGCCCCCGGTGCCGCAGCCACTTCTCGTTCACGCCCAAGCTGGCGGCCGGCGACGTGCTGGCCGGCCAGTACGAGGTGCTCGGCGCCCTGGCCCACGGCGGCCTGGGGTGGATCTACCTGGCCCGCGACAAGGCGGTGTCCAACCGCTGGGTGGTGCTGAAGGGGTTGCTCGACACGGCCAGCGAGAACGCGGCGATCGCCGCGGTCGCCGAGCGTCGCTTCCTCGCCGCCATCGATCACCCGAACATCGTCGAGATCCACAACTTCGTGACCCACGAGAGCGCCGGCTACATCGTGATGGAGTACGTGGGCGGCAAGAGCCTCAAGACGGTCCTCCGGGAGCGTCGTGAGGCGCACGGCGGGGCGATCGATCCGCTGCCGGTCGACGAGGCCATCGCCTACGTGCTCGGCGTCCTCCCGGCGCTGGGCTACCTCCACCTGAAGGGCCTCGTCTACTGCGACATGAAGCCGGACAACGTCATCCTCACCGGCGAGTCGCTCAAGATCATCGATCTGGGCGGGGTACGGCGCATCGACGACCCCGAGGCCGCCATCTACGGCACGACGGGCTACCAGGCGCCCGAGGTCGCCGAGCTCGGTCCGAGCATCGAGTCCGACCTCTACACCCTGGGCCGCACCCTTGCCGTCCTGACCCTGGAGTTCCGCGGCTACCAGACCACCTACGCCCACAGCTTGCCGCTGCCCGACGACCAGCAGGTGTTGGCCGACCACGAATCGCTGCACCGGTTCCTGCTCAAGGCCACGGCCGCGGACCCGGTCGACCGGTTCATCTCGGCCGACGAGATGGCCGAGCAGCTGCTCGGCGTGCTGCGCGAGGAGGCCGCCGCCGACGGCGAGCCCCATCCCGCGGTCAGCGCCCTGTTCGGTCCCGACGCGGCCGGCGCCGGTGGCGGCGAGCCAGCCGGGAACGGGACCGACGGGGGTGTGCTCGCGCCCGGCGACGGCACGCCCGGGCCCGACTGGCGGGTGCTGCCCCGACCCAAGGCCGATCCCGACGACCCGGGTGCGGGCTACCTGCTGGGCCTGGCCGAGGCCGAGCCGGCAACCGCGGTCAACGCGATCACCTCGGCCCTCAGCACGCGCACCGTGCCGGCCTCGATCGAGACCCTGCTGCGCCTGGCCCGGGCGCAGCTCGAGCTGGACCGCCCGGACCACGCGGCGACCACGCTGGACAGCCTGGCCGACGTCGAGGACTGGCGGCTGTGGTGGCACCGCGGCCTGGTCGCCCTGGCCACCGGCGAGGCCACGACGGCCCTCGACTGGCTCGATCCCATCTACACCGAGCTGCCCGGCGAGGTCGCACCCAAGCTCGCGCTGGCTCTGGCCCACGAGCTCGCGGGCGACCTGGCCCGCAGCGCCGACCTCTACGACCGCGCGACCCGGACCGACCCGTCGTACGTGTCCGGGGCCTTCGGGCTGGCCCGGGTCCGGACGGCAATCGGCGACCGGGAGGGCACCGTGGAGGCGCTGCGCCGGGTGCCGGTGGCGTCGAGTGCCCACGCCGACGCCGACGTGGCGGCGATCCACGCCCTGTCGGGACTGGCCGACGGGCTCGCCGTGCCGCCCACGCCCGACCAGCTGCGGCGGGCATCGGCCATCCTCGGCCACCTCGAGCTGGAGCCCCGCCGGCGGTCCGCGCTGGCGCTCGAGCTCTACGAGGCCGGGCTGCTGACCGTCGCCGAGCTGGCCGCCACGGGTGGGGACATCAGCGGCGGCGCCGGGCGGGTCCTCGATCAGCCGCTGGAGGAGCAGGCCCTCCGGCGAGGCCTCGAGGTCACCTATCGCGAGCTGGCCCGCCACGCCACGACCGCCCGCGAGCGGATCGCCCTCGTCGACAGCGCGAACCGGGTTCGACCCCGGACGCTGCTATGAGTGCGGTCCCCCCGCCGCTCCACCGGGGTCCGGGCTTCGGCCGGCTGCCGGTCCGAGGTGGGCGATGAGCCGGTTCTCGCTGGAGGTGGCCCAGAACGAGCTCCTCGCCGAGGGCGCCACCTCCATCGACGCCGTCGTGAGCATCAGCGCCACCGGCTCCCGCCCAGCGAGCGAGGGCGATGCCGCCGAGGTCCTGATCGTCGACACCTCGGGCTCGATGAACGACCCGCCCGATCGGATGTGGGCAGCCCGGCTGGCCGCGGCGCAAGCGGTGGAGAGCATCCGCGACGGGGTCCGGTTCGCAGTGGTCGCCGGCACCGACCGGGCCACGACCGTCTACCCGCCCTGGGGCGGCGATCTGGTGGTCGCCGACCCCTCCACGCGCCATGCCGCCCGCGAGGCCGTCCGGCACCTGCAGGCCGACGGCGGGACCGCGATGTCGGCCTGGCTCCACCACGCCCGCGACCTCTTCGCGACCACGGGGGCCTCCATCCGCCACGTCATCCTGGTGACCGACGGCGAGAACCGGGAGGACAGCTGGAAGCTCGACCAGGCGCTCGCGGCGTGCGCCGGCGAGTTCCAGGCCGACTGCCGGGGTGTCGGGACCGACTGGGTGGTGAGCGAGCTCCGCCAGATCGCTTCGTCCCTGCTGGGCACGGTCGACATCATCCCGGAGACCGAGCACATGGAGGCCGAGTTCCGGGCCCTGGTCACCCGGGCCATGAGCCGGGGCGTCGGGAACAGCACGCTGGCCGTCTGGTGCCCCCGGAACGCCACGGTGAACTTCCTGCGCCAGGTGTCGCCCGAGGTCGAGGAGCTGACCTACCGGGCGGCCCAGCTCGACGAGTTCACCTGTCAGTACCCGCTCGGCGCCTGGGGTGACGAGCAGCGGGACTACCACCTGTCGATCGAGGTGCCGTCCAACGAGGTGGGCGTCGAGATGCTGGCCGCGCGGGTCCACCTGATGGTCGGGGACGCCGTGGTCGGTCGGGCGCTGGTCCGGGCGGCCTGGACCGACGACAGCGCGGCGGCCACAGCGATCCAGCCCGAGGTCGCGCACTACGCCGCCCAGGCCGAGCTGGCCACCAGCATCCAGCAGGGTCTGGAGGCCCTCAAGCTGGGCGACGAGACGCTGGCCCTGGCCCGGCTCGGGCGGGCCGCGCAGCTGGCGGCGGAGTCCGGCCACGACTGCACGCTCGAGCTGCTGGAGAAGGTGGTCGAGATCACCGACCAGCGCTTGGGGCTGGTGCAGATCCGGGACAAGGTCGACCGCATCGACCAGATGACCCTCGACACCCGCTCCACCCGGACCGTCCCCCGCCGCTAGCCCGACGGCGCCTCGTGCCGGCGGAGCTCGCGGCGGGCCACGGTCCGCCGGTGGACCTCGTCGGGGCCGTCGGCGATGCGCAGCGTGCGGATCCCGGCGTAGAGCCGGGCCAGCGGCGTGTCCTGGCTGACCCCGGCCGCCCCGAACATCTGGATGGCGTCGTCGATGACGTCCAGCGCCATCCGGGGCACCGCGACCTTGATGGCCGCGATCTCGGTGCGGGCGGCCTTGTTGCCGGCGGTGTCCATCAGCCACGCCGTGTACAGCGTGTAGAGGCGAGCCTGGTCGATGGCGATGCGGGCGTCGGCGATGCGCTCCTCCCAGGCGCCGTGCTCGACGATGGTCCGGCCGAAGGCCGTCCGGGTCGTCCCCCGCTGGCAGAGCAGCTCCAGGGCCCGCTCGGCGGCACCGATGGTGCGCATGCAGTGGTGGATCCGACCGGGGCCGAGGCGGGCCTGCGCGATCGCGAAGCCACCGTTCTCCTCGCCCAGCAGGTTGTCCACCGGCACCCGAGCGCCCTCGAACACCACCTCGCAGTGACCCTCACGGTCGTCGTACCCGAAGACCCCCATGTTCCGCACCACCGTCACACCAGGGATGTCCCGTGGCACCAGGATCATCGACTGCTGGCGGTGCGGAGGCCCGTCCGGGTCGGTCTTCCCCATGACGATGAACACCCGGCAGCGGTCGCTGGCCGCGCCGCTGATGTACCACTTGCGGCCGGTGATCACGTACTCGTCGCCCTGGCGTTCGATGCGGCACTCGATGTTGGTGGCATCCGAGGATGCGACGGCCGGCTCGGTCATCGCGAAGGCCGAGCGGATCTCGCCCTCCAGGAGGGGTTGGAGCCACCGTTCCTGCTGCTCCGGGGTGCCGAACATGGCCAGGATCTCCATGTTGCCGGTGTCCGGCGCCGAGCAGTTGCAGGCCTCGGAGGCCAGCGCCGACCGACCCATGACCTCGGCCAGCGGGGCGTAGTCGAGGTTGGACAGCCCGTCGGTCCACTGGGTGCGGTGGGGGAGGAAGAGGTTCCACAGCCCCCGCTTGCGGGCCTCCACCTTGAGGTCCTCGATGACCGGGGGATGGTGGTGCGGGCCGTCGGCTGCCGCCATCTGCTGCTGGTAGACGGCCTCGGCAGGGTGCACCCGCTCGTCCATGAACTCCAGGAGGCGGCCCTGGAGCCCGCGACACGTGGCCGACAGCTCGAAGTCCATGCCGGATGCCTATCCCATCCGGCCCGGTCGAGCTACTCCGGTGGTCTGCTACTCGGTGTCGGCCGCTGCGACGAGCGCATCGATGAGGGCGACATCGCCCTCGATGTAGAGGTCGGTACGGGGAACACGGCGGTAGAGCAGCAGGACCAGGTCGGACGCGGCCCCGAGGACCCGGGCCGTCGCGCGGCCTGTGCCGCCCGTCTGCCACCGGTCACCGGTGTCCGTGGCGACCAGGATGACCCGGCCCGGGACCGATGCGGCGGCCGTGCCCAACATCACCTGGAGGAACTCGGCCACGCCGTCGACCGCGACCTCGGTGGCCAGGGGCCGGGGCGTCCCGCCCGCCAGCTCGGCGTCCCAGCGGTGGACGGCGGCCTCCTGGACCTGGTGGCGGGCGACGGCGCCCGAGGTGCGGGGCTCACCCCACCAGGTCCAGCAGGGCGCCTCCAGGCCGACGTCGAGCAGCGCCTCGAGCAGCGACCCTGTGCTGGCGCGCATCCAGGCGGCCAGGTCGCTGTCGGGCCCGGGCGGGTCCTCCTCGGGCTGGGGCTCGGCCGGGTTGCGGGCCCGGACGTTGCGGGCCCAGAAGCGTTGCGTCAGGCCGAGATGGATGATGAGCTCGCGGAACGACCAATCGGGGCAGGACGGCACTCGGCTCTCGGGCAGGGTCCTTTCGATGAGGTCCGCGACGCGGGCGCTGTCGACGGCGATCGCGGCGAGGTAGTCGAACATGTGTTCGATCCTAGCGGTCCCTCGCGGCTACTAGTAGAGGTAGTTCACCTTCCACTGGTCGTCGATCAGCACCACGTCGAGGTAGTCGGTGGCAGGCGTCGCGGTGGCTCCCAGCACCAGCGCCACCGAGAAGGTGGCGGTCGCTCCCTCGTGGCTGTCGAGGTGGATGTCCTGCACCCCGAGGTCGTTGGTGAGGAAGCCCTGGGTGAAGGCATCGGCGCAGACGCCGGGCAGGTCGGCGGGGTCGGCGCCGGTCATCAGCGAGGTCCAGAAGTCGGGTGTGGTCATCCCGATGAGGGTGGGGCAGTCCTCGGCCACCATCGCGTCGTAGAACGACCGGACCACCGGCTCGGCGGCGAGGGGGTCCACGCCCGATCCAGGGTCGGGGGGCGTCGTCGCACCCGGGTCGCCGCCGCCGGAGCCGCCGGGGTCCGGCGAGCCGGTCGTCGTTCCCGGCCCAGCGGGGGTGGTGGTGGTCGGCCCGCCGTCCGGTGGTGCGCCGCCGGGGGCCGCGCCGCCCTCGCCGAGCTGGACCTTCCAGACCCCCGCGTCCTGCACCAGCGTCAGCTGCACCGTCTGGGGCTGGCCGTCGACCATGCCGGTCACGGCCACGACGACGGTGTCGCCCTGCTGGGACACGATGTCGACCCGATCGACGTCCAGCGCGGGCGTCGCCGCCAGTAGAGCACCCGACGTGCAACCCTGCGTGGCCTCCTCCACGGTGGCGAACTGGCCGCCCGCCTGCCACGAACGGGCGCTGAGCAGGTCGATGGCCGTCGGGCAGTCGCCGCCGCCGAGGGCTTCGAGGTAGGCGATGGCCGTCTGCTCGGGCGAGCGGGCCTCGGCCGCCTCGCCGGCCGTGCTGGCCGAGTCGCCGGTCTGACGATCGGCGCCGAGGACCACCCCGCCCGCGGCGGACAGCACGATCAGCCCGCTGATCACCAGCAGGAGACCGGGATTGGGCGGCCGCGTCGTCGGCCGGTCGAAGTCGCGGAGGTCGCGGAGCTCACCCGGTGGCACCGGCGGGCGCGACCGGCGCCGCCGCCCACGCGGATGCCGGGGTGGCGGTACACGGCGTCGGGCTGGCCGGTCGTGGAGGGAACGTGGCTCGGGTCGTTCCGACGGCTGCGGTCGCTCCGACCGCTGCGGTCGCTCCGCCGGCCGGGGCGGCTGAGGCGGCTGGGGCGGCCGGAAGCGGGGGAGCGAACCGGCGCGCGGTGAACGGAGCCCCGGTTCGACGCCCCGTCGCTGCCAAGGCGGTGGTGCCCACCCCGGCGAGCGCGAGTCCCAGCTCGGGCTCACTCGTAGCTCCGACAATGCGCTCCCCCGCTCCACCGATCGCTCGCGGCCTCCGCAGGCCCTCGCGGTCGGTGGTCCCTCTGCCCCCTTCACGCTGCGTGCTGGCTGGCGCCGTCACGCGAACGCCACCGCGAGCGTACTCACCTGGTCAATCGAGGGGTAGGTTCCCCGGCCGATGACTGCTGCAGCGACTCCGCGACCGGTCACCTTCGGCGCGTTCGTCCCCCAAGGTTGGAAGACCGAGCTGGCCGGGGTCGGCGACGTCACCGCCCAATGGAGCAAGGCCGTCGAGGTGGCCGAGCTCGCCGAAGCCCTCGGCTACGACTCGATCTGGGTCTACGACCACGTCCACAACGTCCCCCGCCCCGCGCACGAGACGGTGTTCGAGTGCTGGACCACCCTCGCCGCGCTGACCCAGCGCACGTCACGGGTCCGCCTCGGGCAGATGGTGGGCTGCGCCAGCTACCGGAACCCCGGGCTCCTGGCCAAGATCACCTCCAACCTCGACGTCATCAGCGGCGGCCGGCTCGACTGGGGCATCGGCGCGGGCTGGTACGAGCACGAGTACCGGGGTTACGGGTACGACTTCCTGCCCGCTCGGGACCGGATCCGCGTGCTGCGCGAGACGGTGGAGATCGTGCGGTCGCTGTGGACCGAGCCCGACACCACGTACGACGGGCGGTTCTTCACCCTCTCCGGGGCCCAGTGCGACCCCAAGCCGTTGCAGCAGCCGCACCCGCCGATCCTCATCGGGGGTGGGGGAGAGCAGTTGACCCTGCGGGTGGTGGCCCGCCTCGCCGACCGCGCGAACTTCGGGGGCAACCCGGAGGAGTTCACCCACAAGTGCGAGGTCCTGCGCCAGCACTGCGAGGCCGTGGGCCGCGACTACGACGAGATCGAGAAGACGTGGTCGCCGGAGGTGTTCGTCCGCGACACGGAGGCCGAGCTCCGCAGCGTCGGCGGCTCGACGTTCGGCGAGCCGTTCGACAGCTGGCGGGCCGGCAACCTGGTGGGTACGCCATCGGAGGTGGTGGACAAGATCGGCCACTACGTCGAGCTCGGCTGCACGAGCTTCATTCCGTGGTGCCGCGATTACCCCTCGACAGAGACCCTGTCGCGCTTCGCCGACCAGGTCATCCCGGCCTTCCGCTGATCGGGGCCCCCGATCGGGGGCCCCAATGAGCTCCGAACGCCGATTGTTGCGATCGGTGTAACGAACCGCGGTCTGCCAAACCCACAATCACGGCACTCGTGGCTTGGTTTTGTTACGGTCAAGTGTCAAGATCTTCCCCGGCTGGGAGCTGGGAGAAGGCCTGAGCGCATGCGCCGGAGGGGAGGCAGGTTGGGCGTCCTCAAGCAGGTACGCCATCGTCGCATCGCGGCTGTTGCCGTGGTGACTGTGATGTGGCTGCCCGCGGGCGCGTCCGCGTCGCCGATCAACCCGTTCCAGGACGACGCTTCCGAGGAAAACGGCGACGACGCCACCGACCAGGCCCTGGTCGAGATCGATGTCGACGTCGCCGAGGCCGCGCCCAGCGACGTCTCGGACGCGCTGACCGAGGTGCAGGCCAACGTCGCCGAGCAGCTCCAGCGGCTCACCAACGCCCAGCAGGCCGTCGATCGCGCCGTCGAGACCCTGACGTCCATCGCCAACGAGGTCACCGAGACCGAGCTCCAGCTGGAGGACCTGACGGCCCAGATGGACGAGGTGGTGGTGTCGGCGTACATCACGCCGCCGGCGATGAGCGCGCTCGAGGTGCTCGACGCCGAGACGGCCGAGGACGCGACGGTCACCCAGACCATGCTCGACATGCAGGCCACCGAGCAGGCGAACGTGCTCGCCGACCACGAGCGGGCCCGTCGCGACCTCGAGGACCAGATGGAGCAGCAGGAGGCCGCGGCTGCCGATGCCGACGCAGCGCGGGCCGAGGCCGAGGCGGCTCTCGCCGACCTCCAGGCGGCGGTCGACCAGCAGACCCAGTTCGTCCTGGACGTCCAGGCCCGCATCGACGACCCGGCTGTCGCCAACGACCCCGAGCTCCAAGCCCAGATCGAGGCCCTGGCCGGCCAGGTCAACAGCGCCCAGGAAGCCCGGCGGGCCGCCGAGGAGGCGGCGAGGCTGGCCGAGCAGCGGCGCAACGCGTCGGCGGACATCGGCTGGATCGTCTGCCCGGTCGACGGCGGCGGGCTCCACTTCGTCGACACCTGGGGGGCCGCCCGCTCTGGCGGTCGGTCCCACAAGGGCACGGACATGATGGCCGCCCGGGGGACGCCCACCCTCGCCCCGGTGAGCGGCCGAGTGGTGCACCGTGAGGCCAGCCTGGGCGGCCTGAGCTGGTACGTCTACGACGACAACGGCGACTTCTACTTCGGCACCCACCTCCAGGGCTATGCCAACGTCGGGGTCGGCTGGGTCGAGGCCGGCACGGTCATCGGCTACGTCGGTACCTCCGGCAACGCGCCCGAGAACGCGCCCCACCTGCACTTCGAGTACCACCCCCGCGGCGGCGCCGCCGTCAACCCCTACCCGTTGCTCGACACGTCCTGCCCCGGGCACTGATCGGGTTCGCGGCCCCAGTTCCGGACCGACGGGCGCGTGCACCTGTACTCTCCCTTATGCGGACCTCACCCAGGACCTTGGTTTCGACGCCATCGTGGCGGCGGCGAGCGACGGTGAGCCATGGGCGCTCACCCAGCTCTACCGCGTCTACCAGCCGATGCTGATCCGCTACCTCCACAGCCAGGCGCCGGCGGTGGCCGACGACCTGGCGAGCGAGGTCTGGGTCGCGGTCGCCCGCCGCCTGGGGCACTTCGTCGGCGACGAGCCCGGGTTCCGGGGCTGGCTGTTCACCATCGCCCGGTGCCGGGTGATCGAGCACCAGCGGAAGCTGGCCCGCCGCCGCACCGACCCGGTGGCCGGCGAGCAGCTCGACCGCTCGAGCATCGGCCCGAACGGCGGCGATCCCGCGATGGTCGTCCTCGACCGGCTCAGCGCCCAGGAGCTGGTCGACGTGGTGACGGACACCCTGCCACCCGACCAGGCCGAGGCGGTGCTGCTGCGGGTGGTCGCCGGCCTGGACGTCGCCGAGGTCGGCCGGATCATGGATCGGTCGCCCGGGTCGGTCCGAGTCCTGTGCCATCGGGCGCTGCGCCGGCTGTCCACCGCCTTCTCCACCGAGGTGCTGGCCCGATGAGCCCGCCCGGATCCGAGGGCCCGATGGGCGACGTCGTGGACCTGGCCAGCTTCAGCGACCTGGTCGGCCCGCTCGAGCGGACGGACGACGACATCCATCGCCTGATCACGGCCCTGCGCCAGCCCGCCTCCCCGGACGAGCTGGCCGGCGAGGCCGCGACGGTGGCGGCGATGCAGGCCATCCTGGCGTCACCGGACCGCTTCGCCCCCGACGACGGGGCAGCCGGATGGCGGGGTCTCGGACGCCGGCGGCTGGTCCGGCGGGCGGTGGCGGCGAAGGGCGCCGCGGTGGTCGGAGCCGTCGTCTTCGGCGTCACCGCAGCCGCAGCCTCCACAGGGATCGTCGACCTGGACCGTCTGCCCGGGTGGCCCGACAAGCCTCCCGCCGAGGCACCGGCCCCGACCGCGCCCCCCGGCACCAGCGGCGGGTCCGACGGCTCGGGCGGGGCTGACAGCTCGGTTCGGGACACCGCTGACGAGCCCACCGGAACGGGTGAGACCAACCGTCACGGTGTTCCGGTGGTCACCGGGACCGATGAGGATGCGCCGGCGGACGAAGCCGGCAACCCCGGCCAGCACAACGGGACGGAGCCGGGGGGTCCGGACTCTGCGACCCCGGCGACGTCGGCCACCGTCACCACCGCGCCCACCACGACGACCACCGTCCTCGACGACCAGGACGAGGACGGCAACGGCAACGGCAACGGTCACGGCAAGGGGAATCCCCCGCCGCACGCTCGCGTCGGTCCGCCCGCCGGTCGGGGGAAGCCGTGTGACGCGCTCACCGCTGCCGCGGGAGCCACGGCGGACGCGCCACTCGTGGACACGGCAACCTGCCCCCACGCCGACGCGAGCCTCTGAGCTCTCAGGACCCGCTCGGGTCCTTAGCCCATCTTCGGCCCCTGGGGGCCTGGCATCTTCCTGGACCGCGGTCGGTGGGCGGCGAAATCCTGTCAGCAACACGAATCAGCACATCTGGCCACATTCTGATTGCCATGCGAGCCTCGATCTGCCTTCATTTATGAATTAGGGGGGAGCTACAAAGGGGGGTAGATAATGGGAAGAGTCGCAGCACGACACTGCGTCACGTTCCTCGCGGTCATGGCGGTCGCCCTGGCCGCGGCAGCCGCACCCGTCACCGCCGGAGCGGCCGGGAACTCCCGGGCTGACCGGACCGAGGCCAACTACATCGTCACCTTGGCCCCGGGCGTCACCAACGTCAGCGGAGTTGCCCAGGCCCAGCTCGACCGGCACGGCGGAGCTGATCCGCAACGGGTCTTCCGGTCCGTCCGGGGCTACACCGCGCGGCTCACCGCTGCCGAGGCGGCGGACCTGGCCGCCGAGCCCAGCGTCCTGGCCGTGGAACGCGACGGCGTCGTCACCGCCAATCCCACTCAAACCAATGCGCCCTGGGGGCTGGACCGAATCGACCAACGCGATCGGCCCCTGTCGGGCACCTACACCTACAACAACACCGGGGCCGGTGTGACCGCCTATGTCATCGATACCGGCATTCGTCTCACGCACAATGACTTCGGTGGTCGAGCCGTTGCCGGCTTCAGCGCCGTCGGCGGCGGTACCAGTGATTGCAACGGGCACGGCACCCACGTCGCCTCCACCATCGGCGGTGCGACCTACGGCGTCGCCAAGGGAGCGCGGCTGGTGGCGGTCCGGGTGCTGAATTGCAACGGCAGCGGGACGACCTCCGGCGTGATCGCCGGGATCGACTGGGCGGCCTCGAACCACGCCGCGGGCACGCCGGCGGTGGCCAACCTGAGCCTGGGCGGTCCGGCCAGCTCGTCGCTGGACGCCGCGATCAACCGGCTGATCAACGACGGGGTCACGGTGGCCGTCGCGGCCGGCAACAGCTCGGCCAACGCCTGCAACTCGTCGCCGGCCCGGGTCCCGAACGCGCTCACCGTCGCCGCCAGCAACTCGAGCGACGTGTTCGCGTCGTTCTCCAACCGGGGATCGTGCGTCGACATCATCGCTCCCGGGGTCAACATCACCGCGGCGTGGTGGACCAGCAACACCGCCACCAACACCATCAGCGGCACCTCGATGGCCACGCCGCACACCGCCGGAGCCGCCGCCAAGGTGCTGCAGTCGTCGCCGGGTGCGTCGCCCGCGACGGTGAGGAACACCCTGGTCAACAACGCGACCACCGGCCGGATCAGCAGCGTTCCGGCGGGCACACCCAACCGCCTGCTCTTCAGCAACTGAGAGCCAGGAGCGCCCTGGCCCCCAGCGTCTTTGAAGACGAGCGGCCCCTAGAGGGCCCTCGATCTTCAAGGACGTCGGGGGAGCCGGGCGTCGGCGCGCAGGTAGGCGGCGACCGCGGCGACGTCGTGGATCCGCAGGATGGTGCCGGGACCGGCCAGGTGGCCGACCGCAGCGAGGGTGCCGGCTAGACGCTGCCGAGGCGGCTTGCCGGTCACGGCACCGATGAAGTCCTTGCGCGACAGGGCCAGGAGCACCGGCCGACCCAGGGCCAGCACCCGCTCGATGTCCCGGAGGACCTGCACGGTCTGGTGCGGAGTCTTGGCGAAGTCCGGGCCCGGGTCGACGATCGTGGCGTCGGCCGCCAGCCCCTGGGCCGTCGCCTCGGCCAGCCGGTCGACCAGGAGCTCGACCACGTCGTCGGTCACCGTCGTGGCGGTCCCCTCGCGGTCGTAGAGGGCGGGATCCAGCACCTTGACCTTGGGCCGGGCCCGGGTGTGCATGACGACCAGCCCCGCCCCGGCGTCGGCGCAGAGCCCGGCGACGTCGGCATGGAGGAGGCCGCTGACGTCGTTGACGATCGACGCGCCCGCCGCGAGCACCGCCTCGACCACCGCGGGACGGTAGGTGTCCACCGACACCACCAGGTCCGGCTGGGCACGGTGGATGCCCTCGACCACCGGCGCCACCCGGTCGATCTCCTCCGCGACCGGCACCTCGGGAACCCCGGTGATGCCCGATTGCCCGCCGACGTCGACGATGGCCGCCCCGGCGTCCACCAGCTGGCCGGCCCGGTCGACGCACGCGCTGGTGCTCGCGTAGGCCCCGCCGTCGGAGAACGAATCGGGCGTGGCGTTCACGATCCCCATCAGCACGGGCCGGGTCAGGTCGATGGCCCGGCCGCCCACGACGAGCCGCGGCGGCCAGGTGGTGGCCGGCACGGTCGTCAGGCGCTCCGGTGGCGGAACCGGCGGGGTACCGCCGCCCCGGGGTGCACCGGCCCGGCAACGCCCGCCAGGCCCGCGAGGACCTCCGCGAGCGGAGGGATCTCCCCGAACGGCTGGGCCAGGGGCTCGTGGTCGGGACGCCGGAGGTACGCGGGGTTGGCCGCGGGGATCCCGGCCCGGTCCAGCGCCGCCTGCAGCACGGCCAGCGCCTGGGGGCCGAGCTCGTCGAGATGGCGGTTGCGGTGGCGGCGGGTGCCCAGGTCGACCTGCGCGATGGCGTGGACCCCGACGCTCGCGGCCACGTCGATCAGCAGCCCGAAGTCGACGCCGTAGCCCCGGACGAAGGGCAGGCGCTCGAGCAGCGAGCGACGGCCCGCGTACTCGCCCGACAGCGGCTGGCGGATGGAGGCAAGGTGGGGGAAGAGGGTGGCCAGCAGCGGTCGAGCCACCAGCTCGGTCACCCGCCCGCCGCCGACCCCGGTGATCAGCGGGCGGTCGTAGAAGCCCTTGACGAAGGCGATGCCGGGGTCGGTGAGCAGCGGGCCGACCAGCCCGCTCACGAACCACGATCCGAAGTCGGTGACGTCGGCGTCGCACCACACGATGAGGTCGCCCCGTGCCGCGTGCACGGACCGCCACATCGCTTCGCCCTTGCCGTGCCCCCCGGCCACCTCGGGCAGGACGTCGGCTGCGGCCACCACGCGGGCTCCAGCCTGCGCGGCCACGGCAGCGGTGCGGTCCGTGGAGTGGTCGTCGACCACGACCACCTCGTCGACCAACCCGACCCGGTCGACCAGCTGGCGGCGCAGCTCGCCGACCACCTGGCCCACGGTGGGCGCTTCGTTCCGAGCCGGGATGCACACCGACACGGTGTGCGCGCCCTTGGCCTCGACCAGGGCTTCCGGGTCGAAGTCGCGGTAGTTGAACGTCGAGATCGGGCTGCTGGTCATGCGGGGAAGCCAGTCTGCGGAGCGTCCGGCCCCCTTGCAAACTGCCCCTCAGGATTCGGCGACCCTCGCCCGGCGGGGGGCTGCCCGCGCCGTGTGCTTCCAACCGGCGTCCAGGGCGATGCTCAGCAGGAGGATCACCACCAGGGCGACAGCGGTCTCCGGCTCCTCGACGAGCGTGGTGAGCGCGAACGTCACCAGCACGACCACCGTGGTCAGGATGGCCAGGACGAGCACGGACGGCCGCGCCCCGGTCTCGCGGTAGACCCGGAGGTGGCCTGCCGTCACGAGGCTGAAGACGACCAGTGCGATGGCGCTCCCGATCGAGGCGATCGCGCTGAGGTCGAAGCCCACCGAGAGGACGATCGCTATCGCCGCCGTGACCAGGAGGCCCACTGGAGCGCGGCCGCCCACCCGGCGACCGAGCAGCGGGGGGAACTGGCCGACCGATGCCATCTCCTCGGAGAGCCCCGCGGCGGGGTAGAGCCCGGAGTTCGTCGCGCCCGCGGTGGCGAACAGGGCGGTCACGCTCATGAGCCAGTAGCCGGCCCGCCCGAGCACCGGCTCCGCCGCGACGGCCAGCGCCGTACCTCCCGAGTCGATCACCTCGTCGACGGTGAGGGTGCCGAAGACGCCGAGAGCGACGGCGACGTAGATGACCGTCGCGATCCCCAGGGCCAGATAGAGGGCCCGGGGGAGCTGGCGGGCCGGGTCCGGGAGGTCCTTGGCCGTGAAGGTGATGACGCCGAAGCCGAGGAAGGCGAAGAAGGTCAGCGCGACGCTCGACACGATGTCCTGCACGGACGGGTACTCGGAGAAGGCCAGCAGGTCGAGATCGAGGTTCGCGAGGGTCGTGATGGCGAAGACGGTGAGGATCCCGATCACGACGATGACGACCAGCGTCTGCGCTCGGGCCACGGCCCGCGAGCCGCGGATGTTCAGGTAGGTCATCACCAGCACCACCAGCACGGCGAAGGCCTTGGTCCCGCCGGTGCTCCCGTCGGCCACCGCGTCGCTGGCGTAGCTGCCGAACGACACGGCGACCATGCCGGTGATGATGGCGTTCGCCCCGAGGAGCAGCCACGCGATGACGCCGGTGACGTGCCCGTCGCCGTAGCCCCGGGTGACATACTCCAGCAGCCCCCCGGCCGACGGGTAGCGGGCGCCGAACTTGGCGAACGAGTAGCCCTGCAGCCCGGCGATGACCCCCGCGATCAGGAACGACAGCCAGACGGCCGCTCCGGCGACCTCGCCGGCGGCGCCCAGCAGGGCGAAGATGCCCGCGCCGACCATCGAGGCCACCCCGATGAAGGCCGCCTGGCGCACGCTCAGGGAGGTTGGGGCGCGTTCGTCCACGGTTGCCGGCTCTCCGCCTTCCATCGGCCGATGATCACGTGACCAGGTGCGTTGGCGCCTCGCCCGATGGGGATGATCTGCCGATCCGGCGATCGAGCGCCCCGGATCATCCTGTTCAGGTGACGTCAGGGTGGGTGCTCGCCTCCTACGGTCGGGTCCGTGGTGAGCAGGCGCGCGGCCGGCGTCGGCAGCCGGTCCGACTGACGTGGAGGAACGCTCCGTCCAGGACCTGCGCGAGCTCCAGACCTTCGTGGTCCAGCTCGGAGCGGCGATGAACGCCGCCGGCGAGTCGGTCGACTCGGTCCAGCAACGGCTGGCCCGGGTGGCCCGGGCCTACGGCGCCCGTTCGGCTCGGATCAGCGCCTTCCCGACGTTCATGATGGTGACGATGGGTCGCGGCGAGCCGGCGACGCTCGAGCTGACCACGTCGCTGGCGGCTCCCCGGCTCGACCAGATCGCCGCGCTCGACCGGTTGGTCCAGCAGGCCGAGCGGGCGGCCCTGACCCCGGCG
>Ga0209382_10004592_pt1 | contig 18391 bp, 16 predicted proteins | sample SoiMetdeltSBSDD5_FD_187599 | JGI IMG/M metagenome (GOLD analysis project Ga0209382, IMG submission 187599) | Bulk soil microbial communities from a Populus tree surrounding site in Tennessee, USA - Soil MetaG P. deltoides SBSDD5 (SPAdes) (version 2) | ecosystem: Environmental > Terrestrial >...
AAGGGCGGAGCCCTTGACTAGACCGTTGTCCGGCTCCTTGCGCGAATTATGTACTCGTTGCGCGCGGGCGTCATGCGGCGATCCTCAGGCCGACAGCCTTGAGCAGGGCATCGAGGTCTGTCGCGATGCGCTGATAGAGACGATCGAGCCGATGGCGCTTCTCCTCGGCGAGGCGCGCGTCAGCGGTCACCGGCTGCAGGAGACCAGCCGTGAGGGGCGCGTAGATGCGCTCGAAGAGTTTCAGAAACAGGAGACAGATCGCATAGCCGTGTGGCAGCAGTCGATAGCGCCGTGAATGCGGGACGCGTTCGACCAAACCTTTGGCGCGGAGCTTGGAGAGGTCGTATCGCAGCGACGCCAAACGATAGTGATCGGTGGTCGTCTCGAGCGCCACGGCCGTCGGTTCGTGCAGGTCATGGGTGGTGAAGGTATCGCCGGCGGCGATGTGGGCAAAGCGTACGAGCGCGTGCATCAGCGCGAGCTGCCGCGGGTGATCGAGTTTCAGACCTGGGATGCGTTTGCCGTTCGGGAGGCGGGTCGGTTCGGCGAGCTGCCGGAGTTGCCCGCGATCGACGAACGTCTCGAGGATGTCCTGTTGGACGGTGAGATAGCGGTCGGCGATCGCGCCCAGTTTCTCCCGGAGTGCGGGCAGATGTTCGATGGCCTTCGGGAGGCCGTAGTCGCGGACGTTATTGGTCGACGGTTCGGTGCGGAGCAGGAGATGATCGCGCACGTACTGCTTGATCGAGCCCTCACGGTAGTAACTGCGAATGACGGGATTCGGCAAGTCAAGATCGGCAATGACGGTTTCGAGCTTGCCGCGATGGCGTGTGGTGACCTTCCGTCCAAAGATGACGGCGAGCTTGGTGGGTTGGCCGATGGTGCGGTTCGCGTCGAAGAGCCGCTCGCCGAGCGCGTCCAACGCGGCCCGACGACGGAAGATCAAGTTGTCGCAGTACTCGACTTGGGACAGAAACAGCCGATGCTGACACGCCGCGTGTGTGCGTTCGGTGGGCGTGAAGAACGGCGTGAAGGCGCGAAGCCACTTCTGCGCGCAACGCTCGAGGTCACGCGAGGTGAGGGAATCGGCCAACGTTTGTAAGCGCGTCGGGGCACTGCACGCGAGGAAGGCATTGCGGCACTGCCGAAAGGTCATGCCCTCAGCCCGCAGGCGAGTGGCGAGCCAGTGATGCTGATTGAGACACACCCGGGCGGAGAAGGGGAAGTAGGGACAGACGCGGACGAACAGGCGGCCCCACTCCCGGTCGACCAGATAGAAGTTGTACTGAATGGGCCACCGCCATTTGTACTCCAGATGCCAGCGGTCGTCCTTGCCGATCGCCACCAGATACCGGGCGGGTTCGCGCGCCTTCAGGATGACGACGACATGATCTGGGTCGGCCCCACGGAAGTAAGGGTCGACGAACGTGTCGCGCCGCTCGTCCGCGGGGGCCTCCAAGATGGGCACCCGCCATTTCGCCGCCTGTGCGGTGACCCAATGCTGGTACTGGGTCGCGATGTCACGAAGGACGCCTTTGCTGACGGGGTACACCTGGCGGTATGTGTTGAAGAACCCGACGACGCGTTCGGGCCGCTGAAAGGGTGGAATGAGCCCGTTCAGCAGAATGCGATCGAAGCACCGGTACGCGAACCGGATGCTATCGTGATGATGCTCGTAGAAGGTGTTCATGGGCTCCTCCAGGCCTTAGCAACCCGGCAGGATAAACCCATGAACGCCGCTACGGGCAACGGGCAGTACACCGGCTCTTCCCGCGTGCGATCACGGAGCCGGACAACGGTCCGCCGCGCGAAGCGCGGCAAAGCAGACAGCGTCAACTAACCAAGGGCGCTGCCTTTCAGTGGCCTCGCGCGTTTCACAGGGATATCAAGGGCAGCGCCCTTGGTTAGTTGGCACGAAGGACACGAAGGCAACCAGGAGATGTACACACGAAGCACACGAAGACGGTGGTTCCTTCGTGGTCTTTGTACTCTTCGTGAGTGTCGTGCTAGTCGACGTCGACCGATTCAACAGTCGATGTCAGGACGGGGCCCCTGCTGGTAAGCAGTTCGAGCTGGAAACCCTCGATGATCCATCCGACCTTCACGCTTTCGTCGTCGACCGCGCCGATCAGTTCGGCCTCGGTGCTCTCCTGAAACAGCTTGCCACCGGATATGGTGACGCGCCGGTCCGAGCCGTTCACGACCATTAAGCGGTAGCAGGTATTCCTCGTGTTGAGCGTGATCAGGGTGCCGGGTAGCAACAACGGGAGCGCAACACATCGGAACCGCGCTGGATCAGTCTCGACGTCCGTGAGGCTCGGCGTAAGGGCTGGGAGTTCCATGTCGTGAATCGAGCGGATGTCAGGTTGAGCCATCGTCGTTCCTCTACTGGTCAGTCCTCGACTTGTAGTGCAACCGGCCTGCCATAGCTCAAGCACGACATTTGATCGGAAACCATGCGCCGATTCGCTCTTTCGACCTCATCTGTTTGAACGGATTGCAGAGAAATCGCAAAACTCTCCATGCAATGAACGCCTGACCTTCCCGTGCGCGGCGTGCCGGCTCAGAGGAATATGACTTGCACAGACCTGCCGTGGGAGACCGTCCATGAAAGGGAAACTACTCCTCGGTATCGTCCTGATCGTTGTTGGTTTCACCCTCGCAGTACTCACCGCGGCTGGCGCCACTCGGCTTCGTCAAGCGCGGGACGCATCAGCGGTCGTCGGCGACCAGAATGAACCCGCTCGGGATCAGGCCTCATCGTTGGTGGTGCCTATCCTCGCCGGAGTGTCGATCGCCGCAGGCGCTGCGCTTGTTGGAATCGGTATGGGGAGTTTCAGACGACCAACGATCGTTCCCGCGAATTCACCCAAGGCAGACGAGGCCGCTACTACAAGACCACTTGGCGACGAGGGAAAGACGATGCGGAGACGAACGGGCGCCTGAACCGGCATCCCGTTTATGCAGCTCGGTTCGAATGTGATCGTCGTCATCTGACGAAGGGAAGACAATTCGGGGACTATCGCGGGGGCTCCGATGCCTTCGCCATCCTGAAATTTGTTAACAATTTCTAAACGCACCGTCGTATGCTTCATCCGCTGTGACGTCGCGACGGTCCCCCTCCCCAAGGCAGAACCCCGCCCAACCGAAGCTCGTTCTGGTCGACGATCATCCCGACGTCCTCAAATCGTTATCGAGAATGCTGTCGTTCGACTTCAACGTCGTCGGCTCCGCGACCGACGGTTACCAGGCCATCGATGTCTGTGAGGCATGCGATCCGGACATCGTCTTGCTCGACATCACGATGCCTGGGCGGGATGGTTTTCAGACAGCCCGGGATCTCCGGCAACGCGCGTGTCGGGCTCGCATCGTGTTCCTGACGATGCACGATTCCGAGGAGTTCGTGGCGGAAGCCTTCCGGTCGGGCGGAAGCGGATATGTTCTGAAGACGCGACTTCACATCGACCTTGTGAGCGCGTTGAAGCGTGTCTTTGCAGGGCAGTTGTTCCTGCCCTCCCTGCGCTCGCTCTTTGCCATCGACGAGAGCCCGACGGGGCACGTCGCGCAGTTTTATGAAGACGACCGCGGATTGGTGGACGAGGTCGGCGCCTTTCTCCATGGGGCGCTCCGGCGCGGTGATGCGGTTTCCGTCGTCAGCACGGAATCAGTCCGGACCGGCCTCGCTCAACGACTACAGGGGTACGGGTGGAACGCCGGTGAGTCAGGGGAACACGGACGGTATCGCGCGAACGATTCGGCGCTTGCCGCATCCGCCATCATGCGGAACGAACACGTTGTCCCAGATTACATCGAGAACTATGTGGCCAGTCTCGAGCGTTGGCGTGTAGCCGCAGCAGGACCGACGTCGCGCTTGACGCTGATCGGAGATATTTCCACCCAGATGCTCGTCGGCGGCAACGAGGGCGCCGCTTTGGATATCGAACATCTGTGGAACGAGCTGACTCACGCGCTTCCGTTCCTGACCGTGTGCTGCTATCCACTGAATCGGATCTCGGAGGACGCGCGCACAGATATGCTTCCCAACCTGTGCGCCGAGCATTACGCCATCGCTCACACCTCTGAAGGTGGCACGCCATTCCGGATCTGATCCGCTGACGCGAACACCGCGCGTGGCGTTCCCGAATACTGACCAGGGCGAGTCCCCGTTCTCGCTCAGTTCGAGACCGACGAGCGCCAGCTTCTGGACGATATCGTCGTGGAGTTCGTTGGCGACCCGCTTGCGTTCGGCCTCCTGAGCTGACTATGGCGAAACCGGAAAGACAATCAACTCTCAGTTCGAGAGCGCGCGTCGCCAGCGTCTGGCGCTTCAGATGCGAGCGGCCTGGGCTGAACGAGATGCTGGGCGAGGATCTGCTTCACACGGTCGGCATCGACGGACTCGACGTCCAGCAACTCCAGCGCAAGCGCGCGAACGGCGCCTCGTTGCCGCTCGACGATCTGGCGAGCGGTCTCGTAGCCTCGCATTACGAGTGCGCTGATCTCGGTGTCCACGCGCCGGGCAGCCTCCTCGCTGAATCCGGCCGCGCGGTTGTCGGTTTCCCACGCGCTCGACGGCCGCCGGAAATGGACCGGGCCGAGCGATGACATGCCCAACTCGCACACCATCTTGCGGGCGAGATCGGTGGCGCGTTCGATATCGTTGGACGCGCCGCTCGTCATCTGGCGCAGGCACAGTTCCTCGGCTACGCGTCCACCCATGAGAATGGCAATCTGCGCTTCGATGAAGGCCTTGGAGTGGGTATGGCGATCGGCTTCGGGTAACTGCATCGTCACGCCCAAGGCGCGACCGCGAGGAATGATCGTGACCTTGTGCAGCGGATCCGCATCGGGCAGCAGCGCCGCGACAACAGCGTGACCGGCCTCATGGTAGGCGCAGGTGACACGCTCGTGCTCGCTCATCACGACCGATTTGCGTTCCACCCCCATCAGGACCTTGTCGCGTGCGCCATCGAGATCGGCGTTGCAGATTGTTGAACGGCCGGCGCGCGCCGCGCTCAGCGCCGCCTCGTTCACCAGGTTCGCAAGGTCCGCGCCCGAGAAGCCGGGTGTGCCACGAGCGATCGATCGCAGATCGATATCCGGCTCCATCGCAATCGCGCGCGTATGCACGCGAAGGATCTGTTCGCGTCCCTTCAGATCGGGATGGCCGACGGTGACCTGCCGATCGAATCGACCAGGCCGTAGCAGCGCCGCGTCCAGGATGTCGGCGCGGTTGGTGGCCGCCACGACCACGATGCTGTCGGATCGCGCGAAGCCGTCCATCTCAACGAGCAGTTGGTTGAGCGTCTGTTCCCGCTCTTCGTGACTGAGCGAGTTGCCGCCGCGATTGCGGCCCACCGCGTCGAGTTCGTCGATAAACACAATGCACGACTTGTGACGGCGAGCTTCGCGGAACAGCTTGCGGATGCGGGCGGCGCCGACGCCGGCATACATCTCGACGAACTCCGACCCGCTGGCCGAGATGAAGGGGACGCCGGCCTCCCCCGCCATCGATCGCGCCAGCAGCGTCTTACCCGTTCCCGGAGGACCAACGAGCAGGATGCCGCGCGGGATCCGTCCACCAATCGCCGCGAAACGCGCCGGTTCTCTGAGAAACTCGACGATCTCGCGCACTTCGTCCTTGGCCTCGTCCACGCCGGCGACATCGTTGAATGTCACAGTCACGTCCTGCGGATCGATCGTGCGCGCTTTCTCGAGGCTTGGTACACGGCCCGTCAAAAGGCGGTACATGGTCAGACCAACAGCGCAGGACAGGAGCACGCCGAGTATGAGAACGGTGTAGTTGCCGGAACGAGACTGGTCGCCACCTTTCACGTCGAAGCGAACGCCGCGTTCGATCAAGCTGGCGACGAACGTCGGGTTCAACGCAATGTAGCCTCGAGGAGCGACGGTCTGAAAGCGTGCGCCGTCGTGGCGCTCGAATTCGACGGCATCGCCTTCTGAGACGACGGCCTTCACCTGATTGGCCTGGACGTCTCGCAGGAAGTCGGAGAATGGAACTGATGTCCGGTCTGCGGTTGCTCCGAACCGCAACGCGGTGGCTGCACCGGCGATGAACATGAGCACACCGGCAACGATCCAGATCAACCGATTGCGTGGGAGCTTGCGTCCGGACACGGTAATTCCCTGACCCTTCGAAAAAGCCCTTCCAGACACAGCTGTAGCCCGTCTGCTGGCTCGATTGTTGAGGAGGAGGCGCGTTGGGGTGACCGCCAGTCGATCACCCGCGGACGCGTTTTCCGATCTTATCGGACGGCCCGCGCAGCGTAAATAGGCGAGGACGCTCGGAGGCGATGTGCCCTCATGCACGAGATGAGAATTGGTTGCTCAGGTTGGCTTTACAAGCATTGGAAGGGCGTCTTCTATCCCACCGAACTGCCTCAGGCGCGGTGGTTCGATTTCTACGCGAGCAGGTTCGATACCGTCGAGATCAACAACAGCTTCTATCGCCTGCCCGACGCGGCGACGTTCGCGCGATGGCGCGAACAGGCACCGCGTCAATTTTTGTACGCGGTCAAAGCCAGCCGATTCCTGACGCACATGAAGAAGCTCAAGGACCCGGAGGCTCCGCTCGATCGATTCTTCACGAACGCGCGCGAGCTCGGCCGTCGATCAGGCCCCGTCTTGTATCAACTCCCGCCGCGATGGCCGCTCAACCTCGACCGATTCGAGCGATTCCTCGCCGCCGTCCAACAGCAGACGCACGCCCTCCGCGAGGCTGGCTTCAAGGGTCGGCTCCGACACGCGGTGGAGTTTCGCGAACCGAGCTGGTATGACGAACGTGTCTACTCGCTCCTGGAGCGTCATCGTGTCGCCCTCTGCCTGCATGACATGCACGGCTCCGCTTCACCTCGAATCGCTATCGGTCCTTTTGTTTACGTGCGGTTTCATGGAACCACGAAATATGCAGGGAGCTACGACGATGGCTTCCTCGACAGGTGGGCCGACTGGCTCCTCGAGCGTGCATCGGAAGGGCTGGATGTCTTTGCGTATTTCAACAACGACTCGGGCGGGCACGCGCCGCACGATGCCAGGCGGCTGCGCGATCGCGTGCACGTGCCCGCCTGAACCTAGCGTGACGTAGAGCGCGGGCCTCCGGGCCGCGCGTGATTACTGACGTTGAGCTTCCGGCGCGCCCGAGCGTCGATCGACGCTGAGCCGTAGCGTCTGCGATACGCTGGCGCGATGTCGAACCCACTGCTTCGGGTGCTCGCCGGCGTCGCCGACGCCCGTCGAATCGTCGAGACCGTCGTTCCCAGGCGCAGTTTTGATGACGTGATTCTCCCGCCAGCGACCCGGCGATCGCTCGAGCAGGCGCTCACGCATGTGACCCGTCACGACTTGATCTTCAACCGCTGGGGACTTGGCGAGCGGCACCCGACCAGCCTCGCCCTCGCCTTCAACTTCGCCGGAGCACCAGGCACGGGCAAAACGATTTGTGCCGAGGCGATCGCTCATGCCCTCGGCCGCCGTCTTCTCATCGTCCGCTACGCCGAAGTGGAGTCGATGTGGATGGGCGAGACGCCGAAGAACATCGTGGCCGCCTTCCGTTTTGCCCGGAAGGAAAATGCCGTGCTGCTGTTCGACGAAGCGGACGCGATCGCGTCACGGCGATCGGCGTCGCTCGACCATGCCTTCGTTCGCGAAACAAACACGGTCATCAGCGTGCTGTTGCAGGAGCTCGAACGCTTTACCGGCGTGGTCATCTTCGCCACCAACCTGGCGGCGAACTTCGACCCCGCCTTCGAACGGCGGATACGCACGCACGTCCTGTTCGAGATGCCGGGCGCCGACGAGCGTGAGCAGATTTGGCGCGTCCAGATGCACCCCCGGACGCCGCTCGCTGACGATGTCGATTTTCGCCGCCTCGCGCGGCAATTCGAAGCAAGCGGCGGCGACATCAGGAATGCAGTGCTCAAGGCCGCCCAGGCCGCCGCGGCCGAGCCCGGCAGCGACGCCTTCAAGGCGATTCACCACCGCCACCTCGAAGAGGGCATGCGCGAGGTGCTTGCCGGCAAGAAGGTCATGCACCAATCGCTGCTCGACACGACGCCGTTGATGACACGGTTCGACGAAGAACTGCAGCGGGTTGAAACAGCGGGCGCGCCGGGCCGGACCACGGCCCGGGCACTGGCACTGATCGCGACGACGAGCGGTCTCGCGCTCGTGCTGGCGCTCGTCGCCCTGGCAATCGCGTTACTGCGCTAACGATCAAGCGAGCTCGAGCGAAGCTGTGGCCGAGTCCACGGACAGTGATAAGACCGTCGACGTCAGAATGGGGCCGCGCGGCGTCGACAGCTCGAGCTGCAATCCCTCGACCACCAATCCATCGCGCACACCGGCGTCATCGGATGCACCGATCACTTCTACTTCGGTGACGTCGGGAAACAGTATTCCCCCGGTGATCAGTACTCGCCGTGCCGCCCCATCGAGTACCTGCATCCGGTAACACGAGTTCCTCGTGTTGACCGTGATCACCTCGCCTGCCGAGAGTGACGGAAGAGCCACACCACGTCCGTGAGTGGGTTCGAGCTCGATGTGGTCCTTTGCCGACACAGTTGGCGAGACCCCGGTAGAACTACCGACGACCGTAGATTTGTTCGATCGCATCGCTTCCTCCGCGTCGCGCACACAGCTTGAACCAACTCGACCGCCGAGTCACTCCGGAGAATCCCCTACGCTTACTGCTGCTCTATAATCCGCCAGCGATTTACGGTAATTGGCTGACATTTGTCGCGCGAGGTCGATGTCGCCGTTCGTAAGAAGCAAGAGGAGGAGACATGTCTCTTCGCCCCCCCGTTTTGCGAGTGCTCGTTGCACTGGTGATGACGCTCACCCTCACACTCGCTGCCCGGCAGTACATCAGCGCCGATGCCGATCAAGGGCACCCCGTGTGGCACATGATCGGGCACGACATCGCGAACACCAGAAGTCAGCCCGCAGAACACCGCATTTCATCGCGCAACGTAAATCAGTTGTCGCCCAGGTGGGCGCTGACAACGGCCGGCGATATTTCCGCGACGCCCGCGGTCAGCCGCGAGTCGGACAAGCGTGGCAACGGACGCGGGCACAGTGACCTGTTCCTCTACTTTCCCGACTGGGGTGGGAAGCTGTGGAAAGTCAATGCGGAGACCGGCGGCGTCGTCTGGTCGCGCCTGATCTCCGAGTACAACGGCATCAGCAATCCGATTCCGATTTCGCGAACGAGTCCTGCCCTATCGCATGGACTCGTCCTCATCGGTGATCTGAACGGCAACATGATGGGTGTCGACGCCGCCACAGGGAATCTCCGGTGGATAACGGACCTCGATCCCAATCCGAACACCATCGTGACGACGTCGCCAGTGGTGCACGGTGACAATCTGTACATCGCGACGTCGTCGTCGGGTGGTGGTGTGCCCCGTCAGATATTTCGCGGAAGCATGATCGCGCTCGACATCCGGACTGGACGGATCGTCTGGCAGACCTTTGTCCTGCCGGACAATGGTGGGGTACCAGGTGGTTTCGCCGGTGGCGCCTTCGTGAACCCGCCCGCGATCGATGTCGAGAACGGACTCCTCTTCGGCGCCGCAGGCCAGCTTTACTTCCAGCCGGCGAGCGTCACAGCCTGCCTCAATGCGGATCCCGATGGATGGGACGAGTCCTGCTTCCCCCCGGGCGCGTACTTCAATTCGGTGATCGCGTTCGACCTGAAGACGGGTAAGCCCCGATGGTCGTTTCGCGGCGCCGGCCCCGATGCTCGCCGGCTCGGATGTGGCGACCCGGCGCCATCGTGGTGTCCGCCATGGCAGAACTTCAGCATCTGGGACTATGCCGGGTCAGGCGTGAATGTCTTCAGCATCGGCCACGGACGCCACTCCCGTACCATCGCCGGTATTGGACAGAAGAGCGGCGTCTACTGGGCGCTCGACGCCATCACCGGCGAGCTGGTGTGGAGCAGGCTCGTGGGACACGGCGACGATCCAGGTGGCATCCAGTGGGGAACCGCAGTCGACCGGGATCAGATCTACGCGGCAATCGGCCACGTCAATAACCGCGCGCCGTACGCGCTTCCGTCGGGCCAGATGATCACAGGTGGTTCGTGGGCGGCGCTCGATCCGGCGACCGGCGAGATCCAATGGCAAACGCCTGATCCCCAGGGCGCGACTGACCCCCGTGGGGCACCAGACCTCGGTGCATTGACCGTTGCCAACGGTGTGCTCTACGCCGGATCAATGGCGCACGACGGCGACCAGATGTACGCGCTCGATACGTCCACCGGGGAGATCCTTTGGCGCTTTCCGGCGGGCGGCTCGGTTGTGGCCGGCCCCGCGGTAGTCGATGGCACGGTGTTTTGGGGATCCGGATACGCGCGGACAGGGGGAGTCGGCAACGATCAGTTCTACGCCTTCAGCCTTGGAGGGCGATGAACTCGTCTCACGTCGGTAGTTAAAGGAGCAGAGCGATGCGCACACTCTCCCCGCGGGCAGGTCTGATCGTCATGGTGCTGCTCCTCTCGTCAACCGGGACTCCTCTCGGCCAGGAGCGCAGCCTCGACATCTACTGGATCGATGTCGAGGGTGGCGCGGCGACGCTGATCGTGTCGCCCTCGGGCGAGTCACTGCTCTACGACGCCGGGTGGGAAGTCGATGGTCGCGACGGCAAGCGGATCGCTGCCGTCGTTCAACAGGCTGGACTCAAGAAGATCGACCACTTCGTCCTGAGTCATTTCCACGCTGATCACGCAGGCGGACTGCAGGAATTGTCGAAGCTCGTGCCGATCGGCAGGTGTTTCGATCGTGGCGACTTCATCGAGCCGGCCAATCAGAAGTGGCGAGATATCTACCTGAACGCGTGCGCGTCGAAGAGAACGATCCTGAAGGCGGGAGACACGATTCCGCTCAAGGGAGTTCGAATCGATGTGGTCGCTTCCAATGGGCAACTCATCGCAAAACCGCTCGCGGGTGGAGGAGCAAATCCGCTGTGTGCCTCGGCTGAAAACAAGCCTGCCGAAGGACCCGAGAACCAGTTCATGGTCGGTGCGCTCTTCACGTACGGAAAGTTTCGTTTCCTCGATCTCGGCGACCTCGACTGGCAGAAAGAAATGGAGTTGGCGTGTCCGATCAACCGGATTGGACAAGTCACCATCTGGCAGGCCGGGCGTCACGGTGCTCTCGACGGCGCCGGCGCGCCCGGACTGCTTCACGCCATCAAACCGCAGGTGGTTGTCGTCAACAACGGACCGCGCAAAGGTCTTGGTGGCGGGTCGACAAGCGCGCCGAAACCCCTGACTCGCCATTACGAGCGAATCGCCGCGATACCTGGCATCGAGGGCGTCTGGCAGGGACACCTCTCGCTGCTGGAGAAGGACAAGACATCGAATACGTCCGAGGACATGATTGCGAACTTCGAGGAGTCGGCCGAATGCAAGGGCCACTGGATCCGCGCCTCGGTCAAGCCTGATGGAACGTTCACGATCGCCAATGGTCGAAACGGTTTCAGCAAAACCTACACTACCCGCTGACCCATCTACTCGTCGCGCAACGCGACGAGAGGATCGATGCCGATCGCGCGCCGCGCCGGAATCAGACATCCGAGCGTGGCGCAGACCACCAGCACGGCAGACGCCACGATCAACGTTGCCGGATCGGATGGTGACACGTCGACGAGCTGCGAACGAAGGACCTGGTTCACACCAAACGACGCAGCCAGGCCGATGGCCAGGCCAAGTGCCAGGGGTCGCATTCCCTGCGCCCAAATGAGTTGCTGGATGTCAGGCGCGGTTGCGCCAATCGCCATCCGAATGCCGATCTCCTGCGTGCGCTGGCTCACTGAATGCGCGATGACTGCGTACAAACCAAACGACGCCAGCAGAAGCGCCATGGCCGCGAAGACGAACAGCAGGAGCGTATCCTTGGCCGTATCCCAGTAGTTCCCCATGCCCGCCAGCCGTTGATCCAGCGTGAAAGGACCCAGCCAAATCGGCAGATCGGGATCCACGGTCGCGATTGCCTTCCGGACGCTGTTTCCGAAGGGACCCAGCGGGATAGCCGTCCGCGCGAGCACCCACATGTCTTTCAGCGGCCGTTGCTGATAGGAGACGTACACCAGCGGATCGGCCGCGGGTCGTGTCACGTCCAGAAGGATGTTCGAAACGACGCCGACGACCGTCAGCCACGCGTTCGGTGCCCCGCGCGATGACCGGGATGGCTCGCCGGCCTCGTCCAACAATCGAAGACGCTTTCCCAGGGGATCTTCTCCAGGCCAGTGCATGCCGGCGAACCGCTCATTCACGATCGCCACCGGCCCGGAGCGCCCGTCGAAGTCGTTGAACTCCCGGCCGGCGAGCACTGTGGCGCCCACCGTTCGGAAGTAGGCCGGGCTGATCGTCGTCAGCCAAACCGCCGGACGGCTCTCGATCGCAACGGGCGCAGCCCCGGCAAGTTCGTAGGGGACCGACCGCGTGCCGCCAGCCGGCACCGTGCTCGCAACGGTGATCGACTCGATGCCGGGAATTGTCGCGAGCCGTGATCGGAGACGGTCGTAGAACGACGCCTGCGAGTCGGCGTCCGGATACCTCGTCGTCGGCAGGGTCAACATCATCGTGACTGTATTGGCGGTCGCGACGCCGATGTCGGCGCTGTGAATCTTCAGGAAACTGCGAATCATCACGCCAGCACCACTGAGGAGCACGATGGCAAGTGCCATTTCTCCGACGATGAGAAGAGACGCGATACGTCTCCCTCCTCCGGCAATCGCGCCGCGCCCGCCCTCTTTGAGGGCGGCGTTGACGTCGACCTTCCACATCCGCAGCGCCGGGATGAGCCCGAACAGCAACCCCGTGCCGATCGAGATGGCAACGAGGTAGGTGAGAACGCCGTAATCCATCGTGTAGTCGAGGAGTTGATCGGACCAGTCTCGCGTCGGCGGATTCGCAGCAAGCTCGTAAGTACGCACGCCCCACTTCGCAATGCCCCATCCGAATACGCCCCCGATCGAGGAGAGCATCACGCTCTCAACGAGGAGTTGCCGCACGATGCGCCACCGCCCGGCCCCAAGTGCAACCCGCACCGACATCTCACGCGATCGGCCGATCGAGCGCGCCAGCATCAGGTTCGCCACGTTGGCACACGCGATAAGCAGCACGAACCCGACCGCCCCCCACAGCGCGCCGTATGTCATCGTCGCGTTGCGTCCGACGAAGAACTCAGTGAACGTCAACGGCCGCGGAATCCAACCTTCATTCGTCAACGGATAGCCGATTGCGAGCCGGTTACCGATCGTCTCGAGTTCCGCAGCGGCGCTCTCGCGCGTGACACCATTCGCCATGCGACCGAATGCAAACCAGAGACTGCGGACATCGCGGTTCTGCAGGTCTCCGGCCTGGACCAACGGGACCCAGAGGTCCTGGTTCTGCGGAAACGAAAATCCTGCCGGCATCACGCCAATAACCGTCGTCGGCTCACCATTGATGCTGACGACCTCGCCGACAATGCCCGCGCGTCCGCCGTATCGCCGTTCCCAGAAGCCGTGTGTCAGGATGGCCACTCGCTCCGCGCCAGGGGCTTCATCCGCTGATGAAAAATCGCGGCCGATGATGGGTCTCTGTCCAAGCAACTGAAAACCGTTCGCACTGATTTGCGTCGCACTGAAGGTCTCGGGGTAACCGGTGCCGTCGCGCAGCGTGATCTTCAGGTCGGCAACGGCGCCCATTCCCTCGAACGACTTTGCCTGTTCGCGCCAGTCCAGGAAATCCGGATAGGAAGCGCAACATCCGCGGCCATTGCGCTGGACGCCAATGTAGAGGACGCGATCGTTGCCTCTGACCAATCGGAATCCCTTGAAGAGCACCGAGTTGGTCACCGAAAAAACCGCGCCGTTCATCCCGATGCCCAACGCCAACATCAACACGGCCGCCGCCGTGAATCCGGGACGGGCCTGCATCATGCGAACGGCGTATCGAAGATCCGCGACGAATGACTCCGCACGCGGGGGTCGTCGATCGGTGGCTCGTGGCATGGAGGCAACAGTATTGCCCAGCCGCGAGGCTTCTCTAAATATCGCGTGGAGCCCCTCGGTTGGGTAACTTGACACCCGCTGCACGAGGTGCAGGACAATGCTCGGTACTATGCGACATACGCTCGGAACCCTGGCCGCAGGCTTGCTCCTGTTCGCGATACCTGTCAGCGCACAGTGGCGTAATCTTCCAACCGACGGCGTTCCACTGGGTTCCGATGGCAAGCCGAACCTGTCAGCGCCGGCGCCACGCACGAGCAGCGGCAAACCGGACCTCTCGGGGATCTATCAGCCCAACATGCGGTACTTCCGAAACCTCGCCGCTGATCTGGGGCTCGAGAACGTGCCGATGACCGACGAGGCGCGAAAGATTCACAAGTCGCGAGAAGACGGGACGCTCGGGTACACCGAGCCCGATGCCCACTGCCTCCCACAAGGCGTGCCCAAGATCAACTCGGCGCCTGTGCCCTTCAAGATCGTACAGACCGACAAGCTCGTCGTCCTCGTATATGAAGCGTTCAACCTGTGGCGGCAGGTGCACCTCGATGGGCGTGATTTCGCGGACGATCTCAATCCAAGCTGGCTCGGATACTCCAAGGGCCGCTGGGAGGGCGACACGCTCGTCGTCGAGACGAGGGGCCTCAACGGCAAACAGTGGCTGGACCACGGCGGCCTACCGACCAGCGACAAGCTCACGGTGATTGAAAAGTTCCGCCGCCCCAACGTCGGACGCCTGGAGATCGAGCTCACCATCACCGACCCGACCTACTACACCAAGCCGTGGACAGTCACGACCAATGCCCGGCTGATGCTTGGCACCGAGCTCTTCGAGTTCATCTGCAACGAGAACGAGAAATCCACCGAGCACATGGGGCCGCACATCAAGTAGCGGCCACGAATCGTCCAGTGTCACCGTCCTCACCCCGCGGCAGACCGCGGGTGTTCATCCGAACACCTGTAGGACGTTGGCATTCGCACGTGGATCCAGCCTTGCAGCGGAGACGTTCACGTCATGATGTCGAAGGCACTCAAGGCAACGTCGTTCGGCGCCGCGTGTGCGCTGGCGTTGACATTCGGACTCACGGGCGCAAGCGCGCTCGTGGCGGCGGCCGATCCGGTAGAACCGGGCCGCTTCGTCTGGCGCGATCTCATGACCAAGGACGTGAGTGCCGCCGAGCGGTTCTACGGAGAACTCTTCGGCTGGCGCTTCGAGAAGACGAAGCGCGGCGACCGTCCCTACGTCATTGCGCGATCAGGAAGCGTTCCCGTCGCCGGCATCGTGGATGTCAGCGATCTTCCCGACGCTGGCCCACAGTGGCTGTGTTTCATGGCGGTCGCTGACGTCGACAAGACGGTGGCACTCGTACAATCGGATGGCGGAAAGGTCCTGGTCCCACCGCGCGATCTACCGCTTGCGCGGGCTGCAGTCGTGACCGACCCGCAAGGCGCGCCGCTCGGACTCGCCCAGATGCGGGGCACCATTCCCTTGCCCGCACAGCCAACGCAGGGTCACTTCTTCTGGCAGGAATACCTGGCGAAGGACGCGGCCAAGGCGCTGGATTTCTACAAGCGACTGGCCGGCTACCAGCCTGTGATTTCCGACACACGACTCGGTGTCGACTATCACGTGCTGATGAAGGCGCGCGGCGGAGCCGGCCTGTTCCAGTTGCCGGCCACGGTCGTGGGCATCGAGTCCAATTGGCTGCCTTACGTGTTGGTCGATGCGCCGGACCAGATGACCGCGCGCGTCACCGCGCTCGGCGGTCGCATTCTCGTTCCTTCGGCGCCAGAGCGCCGGAATGGTTCGCTCGTCGTCATTGCCGATCCGGGCGGCGCGCCGCTCGCTCTCCAGAAGTATCCGTACTGAGATGAGATCACGATGAAGCACCCGAACATCGTCCCGTGGCTAGCCGGCTTGACCGGCTGGATCGCTGACCAACGAGTCCAGTCTTCCCCGGGCAAGTCGGCTCGCCCCGCGGAGCGGGGCAAGGCAGACACTGCGACGAGCGAGGCGAGCATGCTCAGTGGTCCGAGGCGAGCCTCGCTCGTCATGCTTGCGCTCACGCTTGCCGTCGCGCTCGCGTCTTTGAGTTGTGAGTCCGGCGGCGGCATGGGCGTCGGGGTTGGCACGCCGACACGTTGGGGTGGTGGAACGAGCGGCCCGCCGGTCTTCGTAGGCGGTCCGTCCTACTAGTGACGACTGAATCGAGCGTCAGCGTAGACGCTCGCTGACCAACTCAATGGGAGGAACGCCACCTGGCTCTGCGCGTACGGCACGAACGATATAGCGCTCCGGAGCGGAGCCGACGAAATAGAACGGATAGCACGTGACCAAGGTTATTGATTGCGCGGGTGTTGAGTCGAGCACCCACACATCCTCAGGGTTGACAACCCAAGATTGTTCAATGCGGTAGATCTGTTTCTCCTGAAGTGTTTCGAGTTCGATCGCGTCCCCGATGGCCACATCCTTGAGGCCACGAAAGAAGCCATCGCGATGCCCGGCGATGCCGGAGTTGCCGGCGGTGCCTGGCCGTGCGGTCTCTTCGATGTGACCAGCACCTCGATTCAACGTGACCTCGTCGGTCCCGTCCAGGACCGGCACTTCCAAATGGATTCGGGGAATGCGAAGCACGGCGAGCGGCACCGCGCGTGGCAGCGCGAGCGTGTTCTGCCATGCCGCAATGCGTTGTGGTGACCACAGCGTGAGATCGGGTGCAACGATTCGATCTTGCGTGGCCTTGAGTTCGGTGAAACGCTCGAGCGCTTCCCGGCTGCCGCGCGTCCCATCGATATATTGCGCGCCGACGTAGACCAGGCATACGAAACCACCGACCCAAGCGAGGATCTCGACCGTCAACAACCGATTGGCCCTGCGAGGGCTCTGAACAAATCCCACGCCTGCTCTCCTCATGCGCCGTACCGTCAGATCAATGGTGAATTGAACGGCCACGGGCGGCGCGTGCAGCAGCCCATGCTCCGGACATCATGCTAGCGCACGCAACCACGTCGTGTCGCGAAAGCGCCAACCACCATCGAATGCAGCGCAGACCGCCAACCGTTGGGCGCCTCGGCGGCGACACGAGTCGTTGACGCGATGCGGAGGTCCATTTGGCACCGCGTCAGTTCGTGGGCCGCCGATGGTCGCTCACGACAATGGCCTCGCCAGAGGCGTTAACGGCCGCCCATGTGTCAGGACTGCATGATCTTCAAGGAGTAGACGCGCCAACCTTTCCCATCACGCACGCAGCCTAAAGCGAGCACTTGCGTTGTTGTAGATGTTGGTGGCGACGATGCGCAAGCCGTTCTACTTGGGGTTCTCGACGCTCGTCACAACACCTCGGGTATACGTGATGTCAATCTTGTCACCTGCTTTGAGCCCTTCGAGATATTTCTTCTGCTCAATCTTCCGGGTCACGGAACGTCCATCCGCGGTCGCCACCGTAATCGACGGAACCGCCGTATCCACGGCTGTAACGGTCACGGTTGCTTTGTCCTGCGTGGCGACCGTTCCCGCGGGAAGCGCGCTGTTCGCGCGGTTCAGGGCTGCCTCAAAGCTCTCGCCGCCTCCCTTTTCGCCCGGCTTCAACACCTGAAGAACGATCGACTCGTAGTAGGTGATGTTGAGCTTCTGACCGACCTTGAGCTCGTTGAAGCGCTGAACAGCGGGCCCGACGGAGTAGACGTCTTCATTACCCTTGTCGTCGCGAAGTGTGATCGCGCGTGAGGTGGCGTCGATCGCCTGGATCGTCGCACTAACCTTCACGACATTTCCTTTCGACACTGGCTCCTGAGCCATTAGCAATGTCGATCCCGCCAGCCACACCATCGTCACGAGCACCGTCGTCGTCATTGGTCTCATAGCACCCCCCTTTACGAGGCTATCCGTCCGCGTGCTCTGTGCAAATTTGAGTCCCGGCTCGGGGGATGGGATGTCGAAGCGCAACTCGTCATGATCTGGTGTAGACGAAACCGTTTCACTGGATCCCGATCCGCAAACAGGAGCTGTCTACATTGGAGCACGTCACCACGGCGGGCATCGTGTGTCCACGATATTTCGCGACCGACAATCGCATCGCGCTCGTTTCGTAGCGGACGGCCAGCGCTCGTTGCGCTTCTCTATCTGGCGCTCACGTTTCCATTAACGAGAGTGGCGGAGCATTTGACGGGACTTCGGATTCAATCTTACGTGCGCTCTGCGTCTCAGAGCGTCTCGCATACCTTGAAGCTGGTTTCGGCGAACGCCGTCGAGTGAGTATGTCCTGGTGATCGCGCCGGCACGGCGGAAGAGATCCTCGACGAGCGCTCGCTGTTCGACGCCCAGGTCGGCGTACGAGGCTCCGAAGCTCTCGCCTTTGCCTTGCGTTGTTTGTGATTG